>Ga0307375_10005678_pt1 | contig 11655 bp, 10 predicted proteins | sample TR1MG_FD_202531 | JGI IMG/M metagenome (GOLD analysis project Ga0307375, IMG submission 202531) | Soil microbial communities from Risofladan, Vaasa, Finland - TR-1 | ecosystem: Environmental > Terrestrial > Soil > Coastal area > Acid sulfate soil | place: Finland: Risofladan, Vaasa | collected... | reverse complement strand
AGACCATCAGTGGGTTCGGCACGTGGGCAGCAGGGCGTGGCCCTGATCGTCGCCCTGCTGGTGCTGGCCATTGCGACCGGATTAGCGACGACGATGATTGTACGTAATCAGAATTCGATTGCCGTCACCTCGGCCCTCGTCAACGGTGCACGGGCTGGTGAGTTGGCCACGAGTGCCTTGGTTCTGGCGCAGGCATTGCTGGATCAGGATGATCGCAATATCGATGGCCCGGCGGATGCCTGGGCGCAGCCACTATTGGAGATGCCCGTCGATCAGGCGACTATGAGCCTGCGGGTGGTGGATCTGCAGGGGCGGTTCAATCTGAATAATCTGATCACGGCCGATGACAAGGTGAATCTGGTGGCCAAGCAGCGGTTCCAGAAATTGCTGTCAGTGTTGCGCATTCAAACCGACGTTAGTAACGCGGTGATTGACTGGATCGACCGGAATCCGAATATCGAGCCACAGGGCGCTGAAGATGCTGCCTATCAGGGCTCATCCGGTTATCTACCTGCCGGGCGACCGATGCTGAGCGTGACGGAGTTGCGGGCAGTGCGGGGCGTGACGGATTCGATTTACCGTCAGCTGGCTCCCTATGTGGTGGCGTTACCAGTGGGCACGCCAATCAACCTCAACAGCGCGTCATCCACGGTGCTGGCGGCGCTGGGTGCCAACGTTGCCGAGCTGCCCAGGGTCGGCCTACCTGGCGAGAATGCGCCTGGCCGGATACCGCCAAAGAACATCGGGTCCGTGGCGGATTATCTGGCTCAACCGATGTTTTCGGGGCAAACAGTGCCCGCAGATGGCTTGGCGGTGAACAGCCAGTATTTTTTATGTGCGGTGACGGTGCATCTGGATGCGGTGACCCGTCAACGCTATGCGATCATTGAGCGCCCGATGTCGGGTCCTTCACGAATCATAGCCTTGAGTTCCGAAGCATGTCTGACCGGATTTTACTGTTTATAACTGATCTCGACGGCCAAGCTTTGGCTTGGTACCCACCTGGCCGGGAATCGGGCCAACCAGAGAGGGGTGGCTGGGCAGAATTCGGGCAATTCCTTGCCGAGGGGCAATCATCGGCCACATCGCAGGACGTGGTTGTGATTCTATCCGAACATGGCATCAGCCGTCTTCTGGTGCCCATACCGAGCGCCAAGCGGCACCAGGCCGCGCAGGCCCTGCCCTTTGCGCTGGAGGATTTGTCTGTGGACGATCCGGCGCAGCTGTTCACTGTGCTGGCCGATCAACCGATGTCACCGGGCTATTGGCCGGTGCTGCTGGTAGATGCCGCCCGGCGCGCGCGGGTGCTGGAACACCTCCAGGCGGTGGATGTGACGCCGCAATTGATGGTGGCTGCGGCTGACTTGCTGCCCCCCCCCGAGGAGGACGCCTTCGCCGTCTGGCGTGAGCCGTTCACTGATCAGGCAGTGATCTTGACTGGCGCCCATCAGGGCTTCGTGCTGTCCTCCGTTACCGGGCCTCAGCTACTGGATCGAGTGGGCCAGACTCTGACCCGGTTAGCGAACCGGCCGACAAAGCTCCAGTTTTATCTCCCAGCTGAGCAATGGGCTGATTCCAGCCACTCCCCACCGTCCGACTGGCCGACCGATGTGTCATTGGAACCTATGTCCGAACCCGGTACGAATGATTGGGTGACGCTGTGGCAGACAGGACTGGCGCGTAATCAGCCCCTCTCGATGGTTCGTGCGCCGCGCCAGGCACAATCCCAGTTGCTTCTGCGTCGCTGGGGGCAGGTGGCGATGGTGGCTTTGGCCTTGCTGGTGTTGGTTATGGTCTGGCAGGGCGCGCGCGCCTGGCAGATGGCGCGGCAGAGTGATGCTTTGCAGGCCCAGGTCGTACAGGATTTCCACGCAGCCTTGCCGCAGGTCAAGCGGCTGGTCAATGCGCGCGTCCAGTTGCAGCAGGCCCTCGATCAACGCGGTGCCGGTTTGCAACAGGATCAATTCCTGTCAGCACTGTCCGCGTTTGGCGGGGTGTTTCACCCACTGCGGCAGCAGGATGGGAGTTTGGCTATTCAATCCCTGCGGTTTGCCGATCAGCAGTTGACCATCGAGTTGACGGGGCATCAGTATGCCGCGTTGCAAACTTTGTTCGATCAACTCAAAAAGAACCCCGGCGTAGCCGTCAGCCAGATTGACTCGGGTGTTGATGATGGCAAGGCGCATATGCGCTTGCGCATCGAAAACCCGGTGCGCTCATCGCAGTCACCGTCATGATGGGGTGGCCGGGCGTGGCAGCGGGTCGGGTGTTTTCAATCAATCCCCCCGCAATCAGGAAGGGTGTATGAACGGATCAATTGCCGAATTGAATGCATGGGTTGGCGGTTTTTGGCTGCAACGCACGGAACAGGAACGCCGAACGCTGAAGATCGCGGCGGTCGCACTGGCCTTGCTGTTGGGCTATCAACTGGTTTGGACGCCGATCCAGCATGCGGTGCAGCGGGAAGAGGGCCGGCTTGTGGATGCCCGCGAACTGGCACAATTCGCCGCTCAGGCGCGACTGACCCTGAGCCGATCGGCCCCATCGGTCGCACAGAAGGCCCCAACCGGATCTTCACAGGCGCCCCCGATGTTGTGGGTCGAGCAGGCAGCCCAGACCATGGGGATTCAGAATGAGCTCGTCCAGCGACAGCCGGAGGGCGATGATCGCGTCCAGCTCAAGTTTGCCGCCGTATCCTTCGACACCTTGCTCCAATGGCTGGCACGCGCCCATGAGGACGGTCTGCAGGTGATTCGTGCGGATGTAACACCGCAGGGTGGCGATACGGCTCATCCGGCGGGTCGGGTCGATGCCACCCTGTTGCTGGGGCGGGCGAGTCGTTCATGACGTTGAGCATGGGGCGTACGGAAGGCGACGTGACAAAGGCTGCCGCAGGTTCTCGCGGCGTCTGGGTTCTTGGGGCGATTTTTGTTCTGAGCTGGCTGGGGGCATTGGTGTTTACCGCCCCCTTGAGCCTGATTCGGCTGCCCTCCGATGCTCTGCCTGCAGGGGTGACGCTGGTTCCACGTTCCGGCACGCTTTGGTGGGGGCAATGGCAGCTTGATCTATCGCAGGGCGCATCGGTGCACCTGACGACGCGTTTCATGCCGGGTGCCTTGCTTCATGGGCAGCTGAGTTGGCGGGTGGTGGCCCAAGGGGCGGGCCTGCAGGCCGAGGCCGTGGTGACGCCGGGGCAGGCAGGCGTATCGATCGACCGCCTTCAGGCGCAACTAGCTGCGGATAGCCCGCTCATGCAGGCGGCCACGCCCTGGCCATTGGGCGGGGTGCTGAGCGGTACTGGTGCAGTGGTTTTACAGCAGACAGCACAGGGCTTGTTGCCCATGACGGCCACGATCTCGCTTCAATGGCAGGCTGCTCGCCTGACCACGACCGAACCCTTGTCGCTGGGCGATCTCGCCCTGTCGGCCAAGGTGGATCATGGTCAGCTTGCAGGCACCCTGACCACCCTGCCCTCGGTATCTGCGCCACTCAAAGGGACGCTGAACCTGAATGGTGGACTGGTGTCCGGGCCGCGTTTGCGCATTCGCGGATTCCTTGAGGCGACCAGTCATGCCAGTCCGGCCTTGCGGCAGCAGCTTGGACTGCTGGGGCGTCCGGCACCGGATGGGCGTACGCCCATCGACGGATATCTGCCCGGCCGCTAGTGGCCCGAATACCGCAGCGCGCCGGGCCTCATGCCTGCTGTGGTTCTTTCCCTGCGCGAAGATCCGGCAGAAGCAGTGCAATCGCCCCGATCAACGGCAGGAATCCACAGACGAAAATCAGGGTGTCGATGCCGTAGTGGTCGGCAAACTGACCGAGCAGCGCCGCCCCGATCCCCGCCGTGCCGAAGGCAAAGCCGAAGAACAGCCCGGACACGGCCCCGACGCGTTCGGGGAACAATTCCTGCGCATACACCACCATGGCGGGAAAGGCCGAGGCCAGCACGAAACCGATTACCAGCAGCAGCCCGGACTGGGCATCCAGGCCGACATGGGGCAGCAGCAGGGTGAACGGCGCCACGCCGAGAATCGATAACCAGATCACCCGTTGACGGCCGATCTTGTCGCCGATCGGTCCGCCCAGCAGCGTCCCCGCCGCCACGGCAAAGAGCAGGATGAACAGATGCAGCTGGGCATCCTGAACCGGCAGGCTGAAGCGGTGCATGAGGTAGAACGTCAGGTAGTTGTTCATGCTGGCCAGATACAGAAATTTAGAAAACATGAGAGTCAGCAGTGCGACCAGTACCCACAAGCGCAAGCTGCGGGACAGGTTGGGCGGCGGCAGAATACGCTTGGGTTTGGGTTTTCTATGTTGATTCGCCGACCATTTGCCGACCTGAAACAGCACGACCATGGCGATCACGGCGGCTACCGTGAACCAGGCGATACTGGATTGGCCGTGGGGAATCACGATCAGGGCTGCCAGTAACGGACCGGCAGCGTTGCCCGCATTGCCCCCGACCTGAAAGATCGACTGAGCCAGACCCGGCCGGGCACCGGACGCCATCCGCGCGACCCGCGACGATTCGGGATGGAAGATCGACGATCCGATCCCCACCAGCGCCGCGCCGCCCAGCAGAAAGCCGTAGCTCGGCGCAAAGGCCAGCATGAACAGGCCGCTGAAGGTAAACCCCATCCCCATCACCAGCGAATAAGGCATCGGCCGCCGGTCGATGGCATTGCCGATCAAGGGTTGCAAGATGGCAGCCGTCAGCTGGAAACAGAGCGTGATCAGGCCGATCTGGGCAAAGCTCAGAGCAAAGTTGGCCTTGAACAGGGGATAGATCGAGATCATCAACGATTGCATCAGATCGTTGAGAAAGTGCGATACGCTGATCGCACCGAGCACCCGATATTGGGTCGGGATGGCGGGTGCGGGTGCCACGGCGGGACTGACGGTCGGCGTTGACATGGTGTTTCTCGGTCAGGTGGGGGAATCCTGTGCGCCGCCACGGGGTGGGGCACCGATCCTAAAGAGGATATTGTAGATTGGCTACCTATCTTTTGCAGTAACCTCGGTGTATCGGATACTCCGACGAATTGAGCCGCCGCGCGAGGGAACCGCCCCCTGTCGATTCACTCAAACCATTTCTCCCCATTGTGAGGTTTCGTATGAACGCCCAAGAACAGACCTTGTTGACCGGCTTGCTGCACAATCTGGATCTGGCCGCCGACCAACTGGCCCCGCAGGCCAAGGATGCAGACGCCGAGCGCCTGATTCATCAGGCGCTGTCCGAGCGCCCGGATATCGGGTATCTGCTCGTACAGCGTCATTTGCTGCTCGAACAGGCGCTCCAGAGCGCCCAGGCGCGCATCAAGACGCTGGAGCAGACCGTGCCCGCAGCGGGATCGATGGGCAGTGGTAGTTTTCTGGGGAGCGCGCCCGCAGCTGTGGGCGCAGCGAATGTGTATGGTCAGCCGATGGGCGGCCCGTCAGCCAGTCGCTGGGAAGAAACACGCCCAGCCGCCGCGCCGGCAGCGTCCGTCGGCGCCCCGACTAGCCCACCCAGCCCGGCTCAAGGGGGCAGTTCCTTCTTGGGTGCGGCCGCAGCCACAGCAACGGGCGTGCTGGGTGGCGCGTTGTTGTTTCAGGGGATCGAGCATTTGATGGGTGGCGGGCACGGATTGATGGGCGGAAATGGTGGTTGGGGGGGCAATGCAGCGCCCACCGATGTCACCAATATCACCGAGAACTTTTATGGTTCGAACCCGGCCAGTGACACCCTGGCGGGGGGAAGCTCGGGCTGGTCGAATACGCCGCTCGATGGGGGTTCGGCCAGTGGTCTGGATACGGGTTTCGATGACCCGGCATCGAATCCGATCAACCCCCAGACGGCCAGCCAGGATGACTGGGCGGGTCAGACCGCGTCGGACGATTCCGGTGATTCGGGCGGGCTGTTCGATGGCCTGTTCGGCGACGGCGGGGACGATAGTTGGGTGTAGCGTACTGTGGTTTCGTCAGCGCTCGATCTGTGCGTCGGGTTGCTCGGCGAGATAGAGACGGGTGTGATCGATCGAGATCTTGAGGATCATCAGGATCGGTACGGCGAGAAAGACCCCGGCAACGCCCCATAACCAGCCCCAGAACAGCACGGAGATGAAGATCAGGATTGGATTGATGATGAACATCCTGCCCGCAAAGATGGGCTGGACGAACTGACCTTCGATAATGTTCAGCAGGAGCAGCAGGGCCGGCGGCAGGAGCACGGCGCCCAGGTTGTTGAATGTCAGCAGGGACACCGCAAGCACGATGGCCAGATTGATCGCCGGTCCGATATACGGAATATAGTTCAGCAAGGCTGCCGAAATGCCCCAGATGACGGGGTTGGGCATCCCCGTCAGCCACATCGTCACCGCGACCGCGACACCCAGACCAATGTTGATGACCGTGATCAACAGCAGATAGTGACTCACCTTCTGTCGGGCATCCCGTGCGATGCGCACAAAAATTTCCTGATAGCCCGTGTTGTGCCAAAGATGCAATGCGCTATCGGCCAGAGTGTGGCCAAAGGCCAGCAACAGGTAAATCAACACCACGGTGGAGATCAGGCTCACCAGAAAGGACTGGGTGTTGTTCAATAATCGATGCAATACGCTGGGCGGCTTGACCGTGACCTCTTTCGTCTTCGAGGGCGATGCGCCAACGGAGGAGGACATGGCATCCAACTTTGCCGTGGTTTCCTGGACATTTTCGATGGAGTGTCTGACCACAATGAGTTTCTTCTCTATGTGCTTCAACTCGGTTGGCAGGCGCTCCATCCAGACCCCGATGGGATCCGACAGGTAGTTGAACAGCGCGCCGGTGCTCCCCATGAAAATCACGAGAATCAACGCGCTGCTGATGCTGCGCGGAATGTGGCGTGTGTGGAGGTATTTGACGGGCGGATTCAGAATGAACGCGGCGAAGATGGCGAAAAAAATCGGGATAAAGATCGATTGAGCGACATACAGGATGCCGCCAATCACGGCGATAAAAACCCCCCAAATCGGGATTTTGAGCGCGTCCACATCAATAGTGTTCATGACCGTGTTCCTGATGAAAGTCGATGCCCGCTGCATTCACCCGCGCTCTGAGGCGAACGGCATTCGATGAGGCGCGATGATTATATGCCTCCTGAGGAATTTTGCGTGTTCACGTGTTCATGGCTGGCGTTTCGGGCGGGGTTTTACGATGCCCGTCAATGCTGCGTCAAGGGCAGATCCCCTTATTTAAAAACCTACGTGGCGCATCTATTAGCGATTCGTATTATTTGCGGCGTCGATCGGCCCAGCAAAAACATTTGGTTGAGTGCTTTTCTCTCTTGTAACAGAGTGATTTATGAGGGTCTTCCTGGCGCCTCGTCATAAATACAAGAGGAATGGGCAATGAACCAAAGAACCGTCTTGAAATCATGGGGTTGCTCCCTGATGCTGTTACTCATCCCGATCATCGGCGCGGGGGTATCTGTCGCCGCACAGGCCGGCGATCTTCCCGGGCCGGTGGTCTCCGTACAGTGGCTGCACGATCATGCCAAGGATGTCCAGATCGTCGATATCCGGGATGATCTGGATGGTCTGATGGACGACCCGAAGTACATCACCATCAAGGGCAAGAAGGTATTGCAGCTCAGTGGCGGGCATATTCCGGACGCCCTCTCGGTCAATTTCTGGGCGCTGCGCGAAAAGCACAAGGTGGATGGAAAAACCCTCGATTTCCAGTTTCCGACCGCCGAGGAGTTCCAGACGGTCATGCGCACTTCCCTGCTGGAAAATGGCAAGCCCATCGTGCTGGTCCCCACGGGTGACGATGCCATCTCCCTGCAGGAGGCCGCCTTCCTGGCGCTGGAACTGGAAACCTTTGGCGTCCCCGCCAATCAGGTGGCAATTCTCAATGGCGGCACGCACGCCTGGCTGGCGGTCGGTTATCCGGTAGTGGTCGATGCGATTGTGGCCATGACGTCGAGCAAGTGGAAGGCCGGTAAGGAACGGCACGATCTGCTGGCCACGACCGCGCAGGTGAAAGCCGCGCAGAAAACCCATGAGTCGATTCTGGACGCCCGTCCGCTGTCGGAGTTCATCGGCATCGCCCGCAGTCCGGTGGTGCCGAAACTGGGGCATATCAAGGGTGCGCGCGCTCTGCCGGCCGAAGCCCTCTACTTCCGCGCGGAAGACGGTTCCTGGCGCTACATGAACGCCGAGCATTACCACGCCGCCATTCAGGCCCTGCATCTGGGTAAGGTGTCGCCTTCCATCGTGTATTGCAATACGGGGCAGTATGCTGCGGGCGCCTGGTATATTCTCAATCGAATCATGGGCCTGCATAGCGTGCGTGAATATGCTGGCTCGATCTACACCTGGGAAGAAAAGGGTCTGCCCGTCGTCGGCCTGTAATCCTTCGTTTCGTTCCAATCAGCTAGTATTCGGTCCCGGACGGTTTCGTTCGGGACTTTTGCTGTCCGGTTCTCGATCATTCAGGCCACCTTTGCTATCTTTCCCGCCTTCGATCACGTGATATCTAGGGGCTGCGATGACGGTTTTTGCGCTGAATGACACCGATTGGCAGCTAATTCGGGACCGGATGCGGGACATTGCCCGTCAACACATGCGGACGGGCGCCTCGTCGGTTGAAACCAAGGCGGACGGCAGTTGGGTCACGGCGGTCGATCATGCCGTGCAGGCCGCGGTGCAATCCTGGTTGGCGACGCGGTTCCCGTCGGTGGGGTTTCTGGGCGAGGAAATGACCGATGCAGAACAATCGGCCGCCTGGAGCGCCTGTCTGTCGGGTGAACAAGTTCTGTGGGTGGTCGACCCGCTGGACGGCACCAGTAATTTTCGGGCGGGTTTCCCCGTGTTTTCGCTGACCCTGGCGCTTCTGAATCAAGGTCGGGTCGAGGCCGGGCTGGTCTACGATCCTGTGCGGGATGAACTGTTCCATGCCCGGCGCGGTGCCGGCGCTTTTTTGAACGACACACCGCTGGATGTTCGCCCGCTGCCCGAAATTCCGCTGGCGCGTTGTCTGGCCACCGTGGATTTCAAACGACTGCCAAAGGCACTGGCCTGCCGGCTGGCGAGCGAGGCGCCCTTCGGCTCGCAGCGTTCGATCGGTTCGGTGGCGCTGGATTGGTGCTGGCTGGCGGCCGGGCGGATTCAGGTGTATGTCCACGGCAAGCAGAAACCCTGGGACTATGCGGCAGGGCAGCTGATCGCCCTGGAAGCGGGCGCCGAGTCTGCCCAACTCCATGGCCCCCGGGACGTGCCGGATGCGGTGCTGGCTCTGGCGCCGCGTTCGGCGGTGGCGGCGGTCAGCCCGACGCTGATGGACGCCTGGATGGGCGCCCTGTCCTAGCGTCAGCTTATCGGGGGCGAGCCGGGCGGTCGTTGAAAAAGACCCGGGGCAGCCAGCGAACGAGTTCGGCGCGAACGGATAGGAATTCGGACTTGGCTTCGCCTTCTTCGATGACCGTCGCTCGATAGCACAGCCGATCCAGTGTTCTTAGCGCCGCCATGAACCGGGGGTTGGGTGCCGCGTCGATCATCTGTCGCACGGTCGGCAGGCCGGTGATCTGCCGTAGATCCGCAAGGAGCGCGTGCGGGTCAGGCGCTTGTGCCAATCGGGCTTGCGCCTGCCGGTGTCGGCGACGAACGGATAATCGCCGGGAAACATCTCGGACACCGTGGGCCCCCGCATAAAGAATCCCCAGAATCACCAGGATGCGCCACCACCAGTAGCGGGCCATTTGGGCAACCTGCGCGCGCATCGGGGGTGTCCAGTGAATGACTTGCGCGGGCAGCACCGAATAACGCAGGGTCTGGCCCGGATCGGTGGCGCGGCTGTCGATGAAGGGTAGGCGCAGTTCAGGCAGCCGGGCCCCGATGGCATCCTGTCCGGCGGGATCGGGCAGCAAGGGAATCCGGATGCTGAAGGTCTCGGCGAGCGGATCGTCGCTCGGGATCGGCTCATCGGTGGCCAGGCGGATCTCGGGTTCGCCCAGACGGAGGCCCGTCGGGCTGATGAGCTGTTCGCCCAGGATTTTGAGCAGCGCCTGTTCGGTTAACCCTTCTCCGGTCACCTTCAGGTGCCAATCAACGGGCTGACCGGATGTCAGTTCGGGTAGCGGGGTCGCCTGGATCGCGAGATCGGGCGCCACGGGCAGATACTCCGGCCAGAAGCCCGGTAGGGGGCGAATGGTCAGGTTTCGGGCCACGGGCATGAAGGCATAGCGGGGTTGACTGTCGCCGACCGTGCGGAAGGTCATCTCGGCAAACGACAGAACGGCGGGGCCGGGTTGCAGCGGCGTTACGGCAAAGCGGTACACGTAGCGGTTGACCAACCGTCCGTCCAGGGTGACCAGCTTCTGGTCGATGCTGATCCGCCGGGTCACGAAGGCGTCGCCATGGGGGCGGTGCAGGCTGTGATCGGTCAGCGACCGTGTTTTGTCGAGGATGGTCAGGGTGACCAGGAAAGGCGCACGGAGCAGAATTCCTGCCGGCGGGGGGGTAACCTCGGTGGTGACGGATACGCCCTCGGGCAATTGCCCAGCCCCCGCTTCGCTGACCAGATCTGCGGTTGGCGGCAGGGGTGTGATCGGTCCCAGATCCTTCGGCGGCTCGGGGGGGGTAATCGCCTTGGGCTGGTTGGCCGGGGTCGGGATATCGAAGGCTTGGGCGGGCGGTTGAATGCTTGCCATGATGCCGATGAGCGCCGCCAAGGCGAGCCTGCGGGGCCACCGGAATTGCGCGGGGATGATCATGGCGCATCCCCGAGCATCGGCGCTTGGTAAGGCTGTTGACGCAGCAGGCCATCGAGGAGGGGTGCCGGTTGATCGTTCACAAGATCCAGTTTCTTGCGGGCGCTGGCCCCAATGGCCTCGGTCAGTGCGAATGGCGTACCGGGTTTTTGCGTGACCGTGGTTGGCCCGCCCGCCCCATTCACGCCACCACTGCTTTGTTGAACCGCCTGGTCCATTTTGCTGGTCTTGGGTTCGTGATAATACCCATAGGTCGCGCTCTGATAACCTTTGAACTTCGGGCTGTCCTTTTCATTCTTGCTGATGCTTTTCCTGAACTTGTCGACAAGATCGCGGTTTTTTTGCGCATCTTTATTTTGGGGTTGAATGGCCAGCACAGCGGAAAAGGCATCAAAGGCGGCGTCATATTGCCCGGTCATCACCAGTGCGTCACCCAGATTGAACAGGGCCAGTGCCTGCTCTGCAGGGGCGCTGGCCAGCCACGAGGCCATCTGGAATTGGGTGGCGGCAAAGGTGAAGTCTGCACGGCGATAGGCGGCTATCCCGTTGCCCAGTCGCGCGGCATATCCCTTGCTGGCCGAGAACAATACCTGGGCTTGGGCAAAGTCTCCGCCGACCAGTGCCAGGTCAGCCTGGGCCAGACGCAGTCGGTTGGTTTGTGCGTTCAATCCCCCCGTGGACTCGGCGGGTTCGGCGGCCTGAACGGGCGTGGGGACGATGCCGCCAGTCGCAGAAAGGACGGTCGCCATTGCCATCACCGCAGACAGGCCGGTAAGCCGCGATGACGTTCGACGTGACACGGGCGGAAAACCCATAAGACCGGCGCCGATGAGGCAGAGCAGGGCGATGAGCAGTGGCAGGCTGTGCAGCGATCGGATCTGCTTGGCCGTCTGGTTTCGGGGGGGCAGTTCAGGCATCGCCTGAAT
>Ga0307375_10005674_pt1 | contig 11661 bp, 8 predicted proteins | sample TR1MG_FD_202531 | JGI IMG/M metagenome (GOLD analysis project Ga0307375, IMG submission 202531) | Soil microbial communities from Risofladan, Vaasa, Finland - TR-1 | ecosystem: Environmental > Terrestrial > Soil > Coastal area > Acid sulfate soil | place: Finland: Risofladan, Vaasa | collected... | reverse complement strand
TCGTGTCGGTCACCGTCCCAGGATTCATGCTCGCCGTGATCTGGCTCGACGAGTTCACCGTCGTCGTCCCGCTTGCGTTCGTCCAGACGTTGGCGCCCGCGCCCTGGCCCCACTTGAACTGCACCACATTGCCCGAAGCAAAGCCGCTGCCGCTGATCACCAGGCTTTGGCTCGACCCGTTGGCCGTCATGCTGCTCGGACTCAGCGATGAAACGCTGGGCGTCACCACCGCCGCCGTCACCGAAACAGCCTGCGCCCCGCTGGAGCAGTTCGACGAGCCGTTGCTGCTACATACGCGCACGTAGATCGTGTCGGTCACCGTCCCAGGATTCATGCTCGCCGTGATCTGGCTCGACGAGTTCACCGTCGTCGTCCCGCTTGCGTTCGTCCAGACGTTGGCGCCCGCGCCCTGGCCCCACTTGAACTGCACCACGTTGCCCGACGCAAAGCCGCTGCCGCTGATCACCAGGCTTTGGCTCGACCCGTTGGCCGTCATGCTGCTCGGACTAACGCTGCTAACCATCGGTGAAGCGGCGGCAGTGGGCGTCACGCACGCGCCGTTCTGCAGAACCTGCGGCAATGTACAGGTTGGCGTGACTCCTGTGACCGCCGTTACTGAAATTGCTAGTTCACCTGAGCAAACAGTGCTTGATGCTGATTGGCACACCCTGACATAAATCGTGTCCGCCACCTCGCCCGGATTGAAAGTCGTTGAAATTTGGGAGGATGAGCTAACTGTTGCCGATGCTGTGGAACCACCCGGCGGATTTCCCCACCGGTACATCACCACGTTGCCAGCAACGAAGTTGCTTCCGCTAATAATCAACGATCTAGTTGTCGAATCTGCCGGCACTGATGTTATCGACAAGGAACTGATTGCAGGTGTCGGTACGGCGACGGCCGGTTGTGGGGTTTGGAAGTACAACGGTGCCGCAAAGTTTGAGCAACCCGCCGCATTGCAAGCCGCCGCATTCCAGCGGTATTGTTCGCTATTTAAGAGATTCGCCGTGTAAGATGGATTAGTGGTGGTTGTATTGACCACCAATACCCCGCTGCCCAAGTCTCGCACCGCCACCTCATAATAGGTTGTTGAACCGTCGCCACTCCAGCTTAGTGGTGCGGTTGTCTCTGGCAGTACGGTTCCCGGCCCAGCCGCAGTCCCTGGTGATACAAGAGATGGCACCGCTGGGGCGACCGTGCTGGTTGGGGCATTAACCAGAATATCAGCGGTTCCCGAAGAAGGGCCATCCGAATTTAGGACACTGACTCCCCACATGGTAGCAGTGGCAAACGGATAGCTCACCGTAATCTGTGTACTTGTAGACGCAACAGGTTGCACGGACGCACCAGTACCTGTCGCCAAATTCGTGATTTGAACAACAGCGCCCGTCCGAAAATTAGTCCCGGTTAGCGCAATAGTCTGAGCCGTCGAGGCAGCCGTGAGTACACTCGGCGACACGTTTGAAATTACAGGGCCCGGGCTTACTGGTGCGACGACAGGGAATGTAATCGACGCAGAAGGCTTGCCCCTCAGCGGAATAATGAATGCAGACCATGTTGCTGGGCTAGACGTAAAGTCTGCGCTAATAGTGATTTCCGTCCCCGCCGCGTTAATGGATACAGGGGTTTTTAGGTACGCCGCTCCATTGGTTGTGTCCGTCAATTCGACCAATGCTCCATCGGCAAACCCGGCCCCCGTGAACACGACAGTTTGTTGACCGTCACTACCCGTTACTGACGAAGGATTTATGCCAGACAATACAGGCTGAGGTGCTGGTACAGTGATAGCTGGAGCTGGATTGACAACCAGCGAAAATGTCTTGGTAATCGATGATGTTGACGTAGCAGCCTTAATATCAATCGAATAGGTTCCCGGTTGTGTCGGCGTACCAACGATCTGCCCATTTTGTAAATTCGCACTCAGCCCTTGAGGCAGATTGCCATTGACCAAGCTAAATGTGGGGGCTTCGGCGTTACCCGTTATTCCAAGAGTCTGGAGATAATAACTGCCAACTGTCGCGGGGTTCAAAGACGACGGATTAATAAATTGCAGGTGTTCCGCAAATGAAGCTGCCGCCTGAATTACAACGGTTATAAAGCTGTTTGCGTATTGAAGCACCCCATTGACCGTGCTCGTCATGGTAACCAAAACACTGTAAGTGCCAGCCGCTAGAGCGTTCCCAATAATCCGTCCCTCAGTATCCATTGCCGACCCAACAGGCAAACCTTTGGCTGAAAACACAGCATTGGGAACTAGCGCGCTGACAACAGGTTGTGTGTTGCCAGGAGTGGCATTCTGGGATGTGCTGAGCACAATGGGATTGGGGGTAGTTGAATAAGCCGGCAACTGTTCCGCGCAATCTGCTACAGAACATAACTCGTACATTAGTGGTTGGGAGCCTGGTGCAGGCATGGCATTTTTTCTTTGACGCGTTTCCAATACTGTAAGAAATGAATTTAGTGAATATTTTCGTATCCCCGCCATCGGTTTTGCTGCGTAGGGATCGGGGTCATATACCGTAACGGAGTTTGGATCAATACCGGTGACCAGAACAAAATGCCCCAATTGAATTATTGGCATTCCGCTACTTGCCTGCTTGGGCAATAGGCTTTCATAGCTAGCATTTGCGGCAAGTTGCTCACCAGTAGTTGTGTTATCGATCGCATAACACGTTGTCATCTCTGTTGGAGTTGGAGGGTTTCCGCCCTGAAAGAAATTGGCCCTGAGTTGGGAGTCGGTCCCATAATGCTGCCCGTTACAACTCCCTCCCTGATAATGTACTCGAACTACTACAGGGTAATTATTTGCGAGAGCATTTATAATCCATTGTGTTGCTTGACTAGTAGAACCAGCAAACCGTACTGCATAAATACCAAGTTTCGTGGCAAATGCAGGAATATCGTCAGGGTTAATTCCCGATCCTCCGCAATGTTGGTAAGCTCGATTATTTGGAAATGCATCCGCTACACTTGCTTGAATCCAATCACCAACGGTATTTGGTGGTGAAGCATCCGAATGCGGATCAGATGCTAAAGACGTTGGCGGCGTAGGTGTTGTGCTCCCCTTTAACAAATAATTAGCCCCCATTAACACAGAAGCAAACCCACAATATCCATTATTACTATCTGGACAAGGTGTTGGCGATGTTACATTTATATGCTGTGAAAACCATTGGACCGTCCCCGCAAGATGTGCTGACGTATTGCTTGTCGCACTAGCCTGCAATTGGACAGGTTGCGCGCTTAACAACCTTGGTTGTGTTGCGATTGAAGATGATTGGGCAGAGCCAGTATTGGCAAAAGGTACTATGACAAGATTATCGTCAGGAGACGTGTTATTTCCCCCCGCGACGATTTGATCGACACCAGTCACAATTGGTGCTGGACTCTGGTTACCGCCCGCATCGCCACCTCCGCCGCCTCCGCCGCCGCAGGATGCCAGCAGTAAAACTAAGAACGCAAACAACAAGCGCAGTGCCAATGACTTTATCTTTTCTGCCGTCATGCTCTGTCTCCCGTTCATGGCGAGAATTCGTCGGTTGGTGGTGGCGACCTGGACTAACTGCTAAGGCTTGCTCGCGGTCGCTGGTACCAGGACACTGGATACAAGGCACGCCGACCGATGCATCGAGGTTGCTGCGCCGCGCCGGGTAGCGCAGTCCGAGCAGCAATGCAGGAGTGACTGCGTAATACACAACGCGGGCGCGGCGCGTTGCTAGCCTGGAACACCCAAACCTGCAGCAAGACCCAATCCGGACCGGTCCCCGGCAAACGCCAGCTAACGTGTGGTGGCTGTTGTCCACCGCCGATTCGCCTGCTTAGCCCCAGCTGCGTTCCAAAATGGAACTTCATGGCGCCTCCCCCTGCATTCCTGCATGGGCCTTTTTCTTCGCCCAACGCTCTTGTACCAGTTGGTTCTGGTGAGCGATATTCCGACCGTAGCCGCTAATCGCGACAGGGTGAGACAGCATATGCCGTGGTTGCGACAGAAACAATGGCCGAGTTATAGACCAAACGGCCTATGCCAAAATGCATGAGCGTCCATAGCTTGCCCAGATTCGATACGGGCGCAGCAACGATCTTGTCCTCGGCAGTGTTCGCATACGCGCCAAGGGCGCCAACGGCGCTTCCGCCCCCGAGCACCGCGCCGATTCCCCAATCCGCTTTCGTCACGGACCCCGATATTGATTTTTCTGTCACTTGCCGACGTAGTGATCGAGTCGAAGCATCCGGGACGAGACCCAGCCCTTTTGGCCGGTATCGTCGGTCACTTCCCACCAACTCCCCGACTTGTCGCCTGTCGGGTAGAGGATGGAGCCGGGCGGCAATTCGCGGATGGGACCGCTGTCTACGGACGGGCCGTGGAAGAGATGCCCCACCTTCGCCATCGCGACCGGCTTTGCAGTTACTTTTGCCACAACTGGTTGTGGTTGAGCGGCCGGCGCTGCTTGTGGAGTTTCGGCTTTGGGAGCTGCTTCCGGGTGAAGAGCCTTGATTCGGTCGATCATTTTTGCATAGGCATCGAGGTAAGCCGTTGCGACCACTTGCCCGAGCGCTGTGTTCGCATAGCTTCCCACGCCCGCAGCGCCGAAACCGCCGCCCATGAACGCGCCGCCAACGCCAAAGCCAATATCGGTTTTCTCGGCCTTGCCGTCGGCGAGAATGACCTGCTCCGAAGTGCGGACATCCGTTACCGCAAGAGTGACCTCTGCCGACTTATCGGTCAGAGTCATTTGGCTTGCGACAATGCCGCCGACTCCGGGTATGAATGAGCCGAGAATGGCACCGATCGCATTGCCGCCGGCATTGTTGTTATTCACGACGATGTCGGGCGTGATGACATAGTCAGCGGCTTTGATTTGCCCGCCGCCAATATTTGACCCCTGTTGCAGGTTCCCGCCGCTGGCTAGTGCACGCTCGCGTTCGGCTACGGCGAATCCGCGGCCACGGTCGAGTACCGTGAAGCAGCCCGAGCGTGCCACGAACATCTTGATGAGCGCGTCCGGCGATTGCAACTGATACGCCTGCCACCAGTTCTTTTCGGGCGCGACAATCGCGACCGAGCCGACGGGCGCGGCGCAATGAGGCATCGTGGCCTCTTTTTTCGCTTGCTGTGCTTCCGCCGACGTGGACGCGGAGTTCAACCGTTCGCTGATACTGCCAGTTCCGGCGCATCCGCCAAGCGCGAGTGCGATGGTGCCCGCTACACAAGTCGCGGTAACGCTGCGAAAGCTTCTCATTCGATACCTCCTCGAGAGTAAAAGAAAAGAGCCATGCCGTTGAGGGTTTCACGACACCCGTTCTTCGAAGTGATTGGCACTTATCATGAGACGGATGAGACCCGTCGGCGATGGCAGGCTATAGCGCAGGAGCGCCCGCGACGTGAAGTCCTGCGGTTCCGCAACAGCCACCGTGCCGAGCGGCGCATCACAGTGCTCCAAGGTGGGGTCGCATCTTTAGTAGCGCCGCCGCTTGCGGAGCCGGTTACCGGACCTCCGCCTTCCCCCGGTCTGTAATCGGTCACGCCCTGCGCGTGAAGGCCGGCAGTCGCAGTTGCGATCAAAAGCCCGAGTGCCGCGGATACAGCGTGGCGATACGGAACAGCGATCATCATCCCCTCCAAGATTGAACCGACTATTCAGCCAGCACCGGTGATCACGTCTGTGTCGGGGTTTCCCCTACTGTCTCCAACCGCACCGGACGTGTTTAGAATTGACCGCGATTCGTAAACGTCAGTTCGAATCCCATGCTTGCGATTCTTAGCTGTTATTCTTATCTCGACAACAAGGAGTTTCCGGGAGATTCCGGGAGTTTCGGGGCTCAGTGCCCGAAGGAGAGGTTATGCAGCAGAAACCCAAGCCGGTGGGGGCACGAATCAAGCGTCTGCGGGAGGCAAGGGGCCTCTCCCGTGGCGAGGTCGCAGCCCAGCTACACGTTGATGTGACCGCGGTAGCGGCGTGGGAAGCGGCCAAATATCTGCCGCGCGACAACAATCGCACGCGGCTTGCTCGGCTCCTCGGTACCAATCTGGAGATGCTCTTTGATGGAGAAGCGGACGGACATTCGCCGCCTATCGCGGCCGTGCTTATCGAGACGATCGAACAACTGCCCGAAATGCTGATCGAGCTTACCAAGCGCGCGCGGCAGAAGCTCCGGGCAATTCGCCTTGCCGCACCGTACTCGACCCCCGCCTACGTCCAGCAAGAGTGGCGCACATTGATTTCCGAGCGACTGTTGTCAGATACGCTCGAAGTGCAACGCATCGAGATCTTCTACGACCTCCAGCGACTCCAGGAGACGCTCTCAAATATTCTGCGCTACGATGGCCGCAAGTACTGGGTTAAGAGCTACTGTCCAGGACAAATTGAGGTCGTCCCCGCGATGGGCGCGTACTTCTTCGACGACGAAGAGTTTCTGTTGGGTGCCTATTGGACAAGCATCCCTCCGCCACGTCGACCGGGACTCCGCATGTCTGGCGCACCCTTCCGGGACTTCTTCGAGGCGTACTGGGACGAAATATGGCGCAGGGGAACGCTACTCAATATCCGCGGGGCGCACGATTTATCCGCCGTTCGAACGATCGCACTTCAGCTCGGGCTGACACCAAAGAAATGGAAATCGTTCGTCGAGGAAGCATCAGAGCTTAAGATCGGCGATAGCGCGCCGCCACTCATCTGAAATAGATTACCGTCGAGCAGTCCTGCCGGTTTTAGGTCCTGTGCCATTGCGGATGAAGGCGGGGGCTACTCCTTCTCGAACCCTTGGCTCGTAAACTTCAGCGTCCGGCTGTTCTCGGTCACAGTCCGCACGACGTTATCCGGCGCACCACCTGGGATCTCTGCTTCGATTTCCAAGGTCACGCGCACATTCGATCCCACCAGCGCGACAAGGTGTGAGATCACGTCGTCGGCGATCCGGCCGGCATCGCGACCCGTGCGCGCCGGGTCGAGTTCCACCGTGCCGTGATAGCGCTTGGGTTTCGGAACGTCGGCCGGCCCGGTCGGTATTGGCGTCGGTGCAGTGCCTCCGGTTACAGGCTTGTCCGGTCCACCGCCGGGCGTGGGCGCGGGCGCGGTTTCGGTATCGACCTGCTTGCGCGCCACGTCCGGTTTCACCAGCAGACCTGCATCATCGGCGGTGAGATTCACCCGCTGGTTATGCCGCAGGCCCCAGTAGCGCTTGGCCGTCTCGTCGTAGCTCTCCGCATAAGCAAACGAATCCTGCTCCCAGGTCAGCAGCCCGACGCCATCGCGGATCGCCTCGGCGAGCACGGTCGACTCCTTGAGCCGCGGCAGGTAGAGATAACGCGCAAAGTCTTCGGCAAGCTGCTTGATGGCGACGTGATCGCCGCGCCAGAGCGGCACCCGGTCGAGTTCCATGCGCAGCCGCGTGGACGCAAAGGCGGTGAGCAGCAGTTCGTCGCTGCGCAGCTTTTTACTTGCCCGCACCGCCAGCGCGTCGATTCCAGACAGGCGCAGCGCCTGCCATTTGATTGCGTCCTGCGGCTTCTCCTGGACCGGCACCAGCAACCACTGGTAAGTCTCCGGTAGTCGCGCGGTCACGGCGCCATCGGCCGCCTTGACCTGGGTCTCGGCCTGCTTCACCTGCTGATGGTCAAGGTTCAACTGCTCTTTCTCGCCGAGGATCGACTCCCAGGCGAGGTACTTCCGGGCCGCCTCATCGAGATCCTGCAACCGTGTCTTGTCGGCCGCCAGAAAGACCAGCGTGTTGCGGTAGAGGCGTGGCGTGTTGCCGCGGGACTCGAGAATCTTCTTCGCAGTGACTTCCGCAACGTTGTTCGGGTCCTTGCTGTAGGCTTGGTCCACTCCCAGCACCACCAAGCGCGCGTCCATATCGTCGGGCACGTCCTGGCCGGATTGCGGCAGCGGGTGGATACAGCTGAAATCGCCCATCTTGCGCAGGTCGTCGCGCAGGCGCCGGTCGAGTTCGTGAACCACCTTGTCGGACTCGCGCTTGTACTGCTCGGCGCGGTCCTCCGCGAGTTTGGTGACTGTCGGCTGCGTCGAGTACCAGTAGCGCGCGCCGTCCTGGTAGAGATAGGTCGCCGCCGCGGCCAGCCTGCGCAGCGCGTCGCCAAATATCGCGGGCTGTTCGCCCGGCATTACGCTGCCGAGTTTTACCCGCCGGTCCTCCAGGCCCCGATGCGCGGCCTGCGTCAGCGGGGCTGAACCGAGGTAAATGGCACGCGCCACGCGCCGGCACGCCGAGAACTTGCCGAGGTTGGGCAGATCGCTGTCCATCCGCAGCGGCAGCGAACCCGGGCCGTCCACGTCCTTCTCGATCACCGGCATCCAGTTGTCCAAGAGGTAGCGCGTCAGTTCCGACTGCACGCGCGGATCGTCGATCGAGATGTGCGCGGGCAGGATGAGCGGGTTGCGGTCGCCCTTTTCCCACAAACTGTGGATCACCGCCGCCATCAGGCGCAACACGCCGCGGGTGCGCTGGAATTTCACCAGCGTGGACCAGTCGGTGTAGAGCCGGTCGAAAATCTCCGGATGGATGGGGTACGCCGCCTTGATGCGTTTCTCGTAATCGCTGTCGCGGCACTTGGGCGGGAACTCCGTCTGATTCGTTCGGTAGAAATCGGCGAAGGCGCTCGCTACCACGTCGCGGTCCTTGAACTGCGCCGGGTTGGTCATCGGCTCGAACAGCCGTCGCCGGACGATCTCGAACCCCTCCTCGGCGCTGGCCGGCCGCCAGGACGATTCCACCCTGCCCACGACGTTGCGCAAGCGCGCAAGCGCCTCGCGCCCGCGCTGGCCGCCGACCTCCACGTCGTCCGCCTGCGTATGCGGGGAGCCCGATGTGTCCGAGGCCGGCAGGCTGATTACCAGCATGCAGTTTTTGGCGAGCTTGGCTGACTCGGTCAGCACTTGGGCGAACGTGAACTGAGTTTCGAATCCCCCCGCCGGCAGATCACTCTGGTCGTGGAGCTGGCGCGCGTAGGCGACCCACTCGTCGATCAGGATCAGGCAGGGCGAATACTCGTTGAATAGCTCGCGCAGCACGTCGCCGGGACTGGTCGCCTTCTCGTCATCCGCTTTGATGCGATTGAACGCCTTCTTGGCCTCCTTGGGCCCGCCTGCGGCGTTGCCCAGTTGCCAGGCGAGTTCTCCCCAAAGGGTGCGCACCACGGTGCCACCCGACTTGGTCGTCGGGTTTCCAGGGGAAATCTTGTTGCCCACCAGCACCACGCGCCGCGCAGTCGGGAGTTTCTTGACACCGGCCTCGTGCAGTACCGCATCGATTCCGGCCAACTCCGTTGGCGCAATGCCTGAGAACAGGTGATAAAGCGCCAGCATCGAGTGCGTTTTTCCGCCACCAAAATTGTTCTGGAGCTGAACCACCGGGTCCCCGCCACCGGAAGTCAGCCGCCTTCTCAATTGCGGTGCTCGCGCTCTTGCGCTTCTCGCCGCGCACCTGTTCGTCCAACACCAGGCGCCGCAGCTCGATCTTGATCTTCCGCACTTCATCCGATTGGGGCGCGGAAACCGCCGTCAACAATCTTTCCGCGGAGTCCAGCGCGCGATCCGCGTTATCGCCGGAGAAGACTTCCTGATGCGGCCACTTGTTGCGATGGTCGCGCAGCTCCTGCACAAGGCTGCGCTCCGCCGGCCCCAGTGTCTTGCTGAAATCCTGATTCCAGGAATCCCACATCACCTTGAGCAGCGCCCCAACATCCCATTCGGCAATCGGCTTCTTGGCGTTCAGCCGGTCCTCGCCCAACAACGTCAGCGCCTCGGACAGGGCTTTATCCCGGTACACATTGTTGAATTCGCGTTCGACGAACGGGCGAACCCCGGCTTTCACCAGATCCATCGCCTTGCCGACACGCTAGTGGTTGTTGATGGCCATTGCTTGCTTAGCCCCTGCTCAGTACCAGATTCAGTTCTCGCAGCAGCGAAGGAAGTCGCTCGGCAACAGTTGTCCACAAGATGTCACTATCCACGTCAAAGTACGGGTGCACCAGGCGGTTGCCCATGCCAACGATGGCGGGCCAGGCAATGCCAGGGATCTGCGCCCGTGCCTCGATTGAGACCTTGTTTGCAGCCTCGCCGATGATCTCGACTGCCCGCGTCAGCGCGAAGCGCAGCATGTCGTCGGTGTCGACATCGGTACGCGTGCGTCCTTGGCAGAAACGCAACGCGGATTCGGCGGCTTCGGCCATGTGCCGAAGCCGGATTACGTCATCCGGAGACATACTGCACCTGCGCCGTGCGCACGACTTCGTCCCTGAAGTAGCGACTTAACTCTGCCGCCGTCCGCAAATCGACCCGCCGCCCGCCGAGCAACTCCGACAACTCGATCTCGATTTGCGCCAGGTCGAACAAGCTCGGTCTCGCGTTCTCTTCGAATTCGACCAAAAGATCGATATCGCTGTCCGGCCTTGCGCTGCCCTTCAGTTCCGAGCCGAATAAAGACAGCTTGCGGATACCGTGCCGCCGGCACAACGCGGCCAGTGCTAAAGGCTCAATAGGCAGCCGATCGCCCATATTTGCATCTCCTCAGATCAAAGTCGCCTGCGTCGGCGTGGCCCCGCGAGACGCGGATTCTCCCGCGAGCCGCACGATCTCCGGCCAACTCTGTACAAGCGCATTGTAAGCTAGTGCCTCGGCCGCGCGCTTCTTCCGCTCTGAAATCGAAGAACGAAGTCAGCCGTGTCCATTTCTTCTTGACGGTATTCGGGCTCTGGGGCGACAGGCCAAGCGCAAGCACCTCTTCAACCGTCTTTCCCTTGGTCAGGGGCGATTTGTTCATGCCGGCTGGGAGCGCGAGCAATGCGTCCTTAAGCCTATTTAGATCATCATGCCCGAGCGATGCCACAGGGACATCTCCGAGGATTGCTATGAACTGATTGAAGTCTCCACGCACGTCCAGGACGGTTGAGGCGCTCCACGACCCGCCAGTGGCAAACTCGTTGATGTACTTGTCTACCTCGGCACCGAGCCGCGGCCCGTCTGCGGGTATGGTCAGCTTTGCCGATCGGCTCTTTTGGGCCACTTCGATGAGTTGGGGGCAAACCCAAGTGCAGCAGCCTCTTCCCCTGGATCGGTATCGGTAAAGATTGATTTGAGGCTGCCGTTCTCGTGAAGCTCGATCTTGGTGATATAGCCGAGTTCGTAGACGACCGGATTCTTATCTTTCGCCATCTGGCGCAACCTTTCGAAAAGGAGGGCCAAACACGCGCCACAGTTTCTGGCCAATGCAGCCGCCTCCCCGCGCCTGCTCGTCTTGGTACTTCGCGAAAATTCCTTGAATGCAAAGAACTTGCGAAGGTCCGGCGGTACGACCTGTCGGAAGTAAAACACTCCAAAGCGGTTTCGCTTCAGATGGGATGCCAGCTTGATACTCACGCGCAATCTCCTGCTTTGGGCCACCTATTTGGGCCACCCAAGCCTTTTTCAGGGACTGCGCGGGATGTAGTGCTAATGGATCAATGCACTACGAAATTCTGGTGGAGTGGAGGAGGATCGAACTCCCGACCTCCGCATTGCGAACGCGGCGCTCTCCCAGCTGAGCTACCACCCCGTGGAGGTGCGGATTTTAGCCCTATTCGGGACCGGCGACAATGCGCCGATTGCCGTCTGCGCCGGGCCCGGGCTATCATGCCCCTACATTTCAATTCGCCGCGACCCGGAG
>Ga0307375_10005673_pt1 | contig 11662 bp, 5 predicted proteins | sample TR1MG_FD_202531 | JGI IMG/M metagenome (GOLD analysis project Ga0307375, IMG submission 202531) | Soil microbial communities from Risofladan, Vaasa, Finland - TR-1 | ecosystem: Environmental > Terrestrial > Soil > Coastal area > Acid sulfate soil | place: Finland: Risofladan, Vaasa | collected... | reverse complement strand
CGTCTTCATCTCTTCGTTCCTTCAGAAAGAAAACGATAATGCATATTACCTCCTTTCCCGATAGCACAGGAACGCCAATTCCTGCAATAATGCCAAATTCTATGGCTTCCTTGGATCGGTGAAAGTCGTGGTAATGCTGAACATCCTTTATCCAAACTGGTTTTTTCTCCTGCCACACCCTTCCCGGTAAACCTGCTCCACATTCAAAATGATATTTTTTGCTAAGGTCGATGTATGGCAAAAGAGCCTGCTCAGCAGAGTACCATGCTTTGCTATAGTCTAAGCGGGTGTTGCTGCTGTTGGGAAACCATGCCTCACCAAGGGTCCAACCTGTGGCAATGCAAACTTGCTCTAGGGTGAGTTGAAGTGCGGAGACGAAGTCTCCTGAGGTTTCCACGGTTTGTGAAATGGAGAAAAGCAGCTGTAGCTCATCCTTTTGACGTTTAAGATTGAGTTCCGAGCGCTTTATCGTGGTGATATCCTGAAACGATCCGCGAATGCGCACCACTTTACCGTTTTCAACCACTGGATTGCCTATGGTTCTTACCCACTTATGGTTGTTGTTACGAGTAATAAGTTCAAGTTCTATGTCATAAGGTGTCTGCTTTTCTATAGCGTTGGCTATAGCCTGTTCTATCTTAGCACGATTGGTAGAAGAGTAAAAGCTGAGTCCAACTTCTACGTTAGTTTCATCTTTTGGATCTAGGTCGTGAATTAGGGCAACCTCTTCTGTCCACGTTCCTTTGAGGGTAGCAACATCAAATTCCCAACCGCCAACCTGGGCAATCCGCCCAGTTTCTCTGAGTATGGCCTCACTATCCCTTAAGGCCTGCTCCATCTTTTTTCGCTCAGTAATATCGTTGATGGCACTGATAAAGTAGAGCATATTTCCTGCGGCATCGCGAAGAAGGGTGGTCATGATTTCGCAGTATACAACGGTGCCATTTTTATGGATGTAGCGTTTTTCCCACTTGTCAAATGGTTTAGCCCCGGCACTAATAGCATCGACTTTATGTTGATCCCTTTCTATGTCATCTGGATGGGTAATCGAACGCCAAGGTTTGCTGGAGAGCTCTTCTTTGGTGTAACCGAGCATTTGGCAAAAGGCTCTATTTACGTTTATTTTTCCATGTAAGTCGGTAATTGATTTTCCAATCAAGGAGTATTCAAATACGTTTCTGAATAGCTCCTCGTTTTCCTCCAGCTTCTGAGCGGCTTCTCTTTCGGCTGTTTGATCGTGGAATACAATAACTACTCCATTTGCCTTATTGCTAGAGGTAGTGATAGAGGCCATGCTTGTAGTAATAGGCACCTTTTTGCCGTTGCGAGCAACGAGCATTACACGATAATCCTGTATAACTGAATTTTTATCGCACCGCACTTTTTTTAGTGAGTATTCTACTGGGTCATTGATGCCCTCAGTTACCAAGTGAAATATTTCTTCTAACTTTTTGCTGCTTGCCTCTGACTCCATCCAGCCTGTTAACTTTTCGGCCATGTGGTTCATCATTTTTACTTTGCCATCTATTGCAGTGGTGATTACTGCGTCGGCAATACTGTAAAGTATGGTGCGAAATTCCTCCTCTACACTACGGAGTTCTTTTTCGGCAAGGAACAGCTTTTTGTAGATACTTGTTTGACGATTTTTGAAGTATAGAGCAAGTACAATTGTGATGAGAATGGTAGATATCAGTATAATGGCAACAATTCCAATGGCTCTATAGTAGAGTTCCGAAAAAATTTCACTTTTATCAATTTTAGCAACCATAAACCAGTGTGAATCGGGGATATGCCGAATATCGGATACAACCATTACTTTACGGTAGTCGTAGCCCTCATATATGCCCGTTCCGCCAAGTGCTGCTTTTACTCCAGGAACTTCGGTGTGCGAAAGGTCAATGTGCAAGTTCAGTGCAGCATTTTTTGAAAAGCGTAGCTCGTTTAAAAAGGTGATTTTTGTGCTGTCTTTTCGGAGGAGAAGCGTTTCCCCAGATTTGCTTGGCAGCGGCCAGGTCTGAATGAGAGGATATAGGTAATGTTCCGGATCGATGCGTAGGACAAGATAGGCCTTTGCTGTAATGCTTTGGATGGAAATTGGTGCAGCAACATCCAAATAAATGTGGTTAGTAATACCGCAGTAAAAGAAATCGGAAAACGATGCTGAGGTTACGGTAAGTATCCGCTTGTCTGGTTCACATTCTTTGATGCTGGAATTTACATCAAGTATTTTTTCTCCTTTTGCGGAAAAAATCATAACATTCTCGTAACCGTACTGAACTTTTAGTAAATTCATTCGTTTGAGAATGTCATTTCGGAGAGCGGTATTGCTGTTATTAAAAATATAGTCGTCAACAGCCTTTTGAAAAAAAGGACTCTGAGCGGCAATATTGGCATCACCAAGTCTATCCTTCCTCCATCTATCAATTTGTTGCGTTTTTAGTTCAGCAATTGCATTAAGTTCGTTGTATTTTACCCTGCGGATACTTTGTTCCTGATAGTTATAAAAAATAAATCCTCCAAAAGTTAATATAGCCGCAATTGTAACAGCTATAAGAGCCAGTGTTATTCTGTTTTTTTTAGATAAGGCAGAATTCATGAAGTTTATTCTGTTAGTTTATTGGTGGTCAAGTTATTTAGTAAACATGGCAAAAGATAATTGATTTTAGTTGTAATGTCAAGACCATCGCAGTAAATGTCACTCTTTAGCTTGAATTTGTTTGAAACATATGTTGTGTCAAATGTTAATACTATTTGGTTCTGAAAATGAGGTTTTACCTTCAAATACTGTGCTGTAGTGTAATTTTTTTAGTGATTTATCATATAAAATAGGTGTAAACCATATCTTCGTCATACATTTACCGTAGAAACAGTGAGTTAAACATACATTGTGGTCGGAATGAATAGGCTGATAAAAATTCTCATATTCCTTGCAATAAGTCCGGTAGCCATAGGCCAGAACTGGAACAAAATAGTTATGGACGAGCGTGATGCGGAATATCTGGTTGCTACAATGCAGTATGACAAGGCCGTTGAAGCTTACAAAAAAATTTTACGGGAGGTTCCCCAAAGCGCCAGCATAAAGAGCAGAATTGGCTACTGCTACCTTCAAACTGATGACAAACAGTTGGAGGCTCTCCCGTTTCTAAAGGAGGCCGCAGAGCACGTATCAGCAAAATATAGCGAAACCTCCATCAAGGAGACCGACGCACCCCCTGAAACCTATTTCTTGTTGGCAAGGGCATATCAAATTGCGGGACAGTTTAACGATGCCATTGATGCGTACTCTAAGTACAAAGAGATGCTTAAGCCAGATGACAAAATGCAAAAGCTGGTTGACAACAATATTGCAGCATGCAAGAATGCACCTAGCTTTGAGCAAAATCCAGAGATGGTAAAAGCGGTCAACCTGGGTGGAAAGGTGAATAACGAGTTTTCAAACTTCAACGCAGTGCTCTCTGGCGATGGAAAAACGCTGGCTTATACCACACAAACTAGGATGGGATTCGACGTTTATGTGGCTAAATACATAGGTGATAGCCTTTCTACTCCACAAAAAATCACACGGCAGTTGGGTGGAGACTTTCTAAAGACGTCGAGTCTTTCGTATAGTGGAACAGACCTTTACCTAACAAGCGTTGATCCTGAGAATTCGGATATTTACGTCAGTAGCCTTACGGGTAAAAAATGGGAGCAGGCCGTAAAGTTGCCAAAGCCAGTAAACAGCAAATGGAATGAAACGCATGCCACTATTTCTAAAGACGGCAGAACCCTTTATTTTGCGAGCAACAGGAAGGGCGGAATTGGAGGGTTAGATATCTACAAAACCACCCTTGGTGAAAAAGGTAAATGGACTGAGCCAGTAAACCTAGGACCTGAAATAAATACCCCATTTAACGAGGATACGCCATTTTTATCCCCTGATGAAAAGTATCTCTTCTTTAGTTCCGAGGGGCACGACGGTATGGGAGGTTATGATGTGTTCTTTGTAAACTTGGAGGGAACTCCTTCCGTTGTGAATATGGGCTATCCGGTCAATACACCCGGCGACGACCGCTTTTTCTTTCCGCTGAGCAACGGCAAGTCAGGTTTTGTTTCATTGGCAAACTCCAATGGGTTTGGCAAGAAGGACATATATAAAGTTACCATCAGCCGGATGTTTACCTTGAACGGAAAAGTGTTGGCTGTTGCTCCTGGGAAGCTTGAGGAAAAAACTTCTGTGTTTATTATTGATGCTTCTACCCACGATACTATTGCTCGTCCAAGTGTAGATGTGGCTACGGGTACCTTTTCCAATAGCCTCGGTGCTGGGAATTACGTGGTATCGCTAGTGAATAGCCACTTTGAACCAAACACCCAACAGGTAGATATCCCAGAAAACTTTGCTAAACGAAGCGTTGACCTAACGGCAATGCTAACGCCGTTACCCCAGCAGGTGGCTGCAACGTCCGTTCCGGTAGTAGTTGATTCAGTTTCTAACAAACCCACTACTCCTCTAGCGGTAGAGAGTGCGGCAGCAGTGGCTGTGGCGGAAGTGGCAAAACCTGAAGCTGAGGAGAAACCGGTAACTCCAGCTGAAATTCCAAAAGTTAAGACAGCGAAAATAGAGGCTGTTACTGCGCCTGCTGAAGTAACCACTGCAGAGAAACCTACTGGAATGCAAACCACCTACTCGGTTCAGCTGATGGCGCTCAAACGGCTTATCGGAATTGAATATTTTAAGGGTGTGGAAGGTGTTGAAATTACCACCTCGCCGGATGGTTTTTACCGCTATAGTGTTGGGACCACAACATCGCTTGCACAGGCCAATGAAACGCTTAAACAGTTGCAATCGCAGGGTTACGATAGGGCATTTGTCCGTGTCGATCGATTTGAAGTAGCCTATACCGTTCAGCTAATGGCTCTTAAAGTGCCAGTAGAAACTAGCTATTTTAAAAATTTAGAATCGGTAGAGGTAAATAAAGGGCTGGATGGTTTTTACCGCTATACTTTTGGTAACTACTCCTCCTTTCAACAAGCGGCAATTGCTCTAAAGGATTTAAATGCTAAGGGCTACAATCAGGCCTATATTCGATTTGTGAAGTAGTAGTAAACAAGGCATTGCATAAATAATATCAAAAATAAAAGCTATCCCCAACGGGATAGCTTTTATTTTTGAACCTATTAAGACCTATTAAGAAAACCTCTATTTCAGAAGTTCCAAAACTTTTGCCTTTAACTCGTCACCACGAAGGTCGGTAGCAGCAATCTTACCATCCTTACCAATGAGAACGGTGTGAGGAATGGAGCTAACCGAGTAGAGTTTCGCTACTGCACTATCCCAAAACTTGAGATCGGATACCTGAGGATAAGTAATGCCATCGTCCTTAATGGCCTTAACCCAGCTGGCTTTATCCTTGTCGAGCGATACGCCAATTATCTGGAATCCTTTTCCCTTGAGTTGTTTGTACATGGCAACAACGTTGGGGTTCTCCTGGCGGCAAGGGTTGCACCACGATGCCCAGAAATCAATCATAACTACAGTTTTTCCATCAACCAACGATGAAAGGGAAATATCCTTACCGTTGGGATCGGGTAGCGTAAAGTCAAGGTATGGTTGGCCAACTGCCGTTTTGCGGAGCATGTCAATCTTTTCCTTGAGTAGAATTATGTAGGGTGATTTTGCCAAGGTTGAATCGAGACTTGCGGTAACCTTTTCCAACTCAGAAAATTCTAGCGTATGTGAAAGAATACGATAGGTAACAAAGGCAGAAACAACGCTACTTTTATTGTTAGAAACAAAGTTGGTTAGAAATTTCTGCTGACCATTTTGGATGGAGTCGTATTCCACATCTAGCTCTTTTTCAACAGCTGGGGTTATAGCGTTGGCCGATTTTAGTGAGTCTGCCTTTTTATAGAGTTGCTGCATCTGTGCACGGAATGGGAGCATGTCATTATTCAACTTCACAAACAAATCGTTGGTTGCCGATCCTTTAACCTCTGCCTTTTCAACAGAGTCAAGGTTAACTTTTACATTGATGTCCGCATTTTCAACAAATAGTTGAATTGGTTGGTTCTGTCCAATACGGATGAAGTAAAGGTCGGGAAGCTCCACTTTTCCCTTAAATTCCACCTTATCACCTTTAACTTGTGCGCTGTCAACGGTAACGAAATCTTGATTGTCGATTTTTTGAAGGTAGGCCATTTTTGCAGTCGACTGCCCTTCAATTTTTACCTTGATATCGTAGCTTGGCGTTTTAGTGCAGGCTACTAGTGCTAAAATTGGGAGTAATCCCAGTAGTAGTTTTTTCATTTTTTTTCAATTTTGGTTGTTATATACTTGGTAAGTAACACATTTACCTACCTTTTAGTTGTTTAAAGTAGTGATCAAGTAAAACTTTTGCAGCAGCAAAGGAGGTTATTTGGTTGTTGAGCACCTCCTGCTCTAGCTTGCTTATCAGCACCTGAAGCGATGGATTGCAGTAGAAACTCTCCTTGAGCGTCTCATTTACCGATTCAAACATCCAATATTTTGCCTGCTGTTGACGCTTATCGGCAAAGTAACTATTTTTTTTCGTCAGCGCCAGGTATTCGAGAATGGTGTTCCACAGCTCAAGGATACTCTTTTTATCAAAGACGCTGCAGGTGAGCACATGCGGATCCCAACCCGATTCAGCAGGAGGGTAGAGGTGAAGAGCCCCGTTATACTCTGCTCTGGCTATCTGTGCTTTTTGTATATTTGCTCCATCGGCTTTGGTAATGGCCAAAATGTCGGCCATCTCCATAATTCCTCTTTTAATTCCCTGCAGCTCGTCGCCAGCACCAGCCAGCATAAGCAGCAAAAAGCAATCAACCATGGAGTGTACCGCTGTTTCAGATTGCCCCACACCAACGGTTTCAATAAACACAACGTCGAAACCGGCTGCCTCACAGAGCACTACCGATTCCCTAGTTTTTCGTGCAACACCACCCAACGACCCCGCGGAAGGCGACGGGCGGATAAAGGCATTTGCATTGCTGGAGAGTTCCTCCATGCGCGTTTTGTCACCCAAAATACTCCCTTTCGATCGCTCGCTTGAGGGATCGATGGCAAGCACGGCCAACTTATGACCATGAGCTGTGATTTGTACTCCGAGCGATTCAATAAAGGTGCTTTTTCCTACCCCTGGAACTCCAGTAATACCTATGCGAATGGAATTTCCGGAGTGGGGGAGGCATCGCTCAATAACCTGCTGTGCAATGGAATGATGCTCGGGTAGTGCGCTTTCAACGAGGGTAATAGCCTGGCTAAGGATTGTGCGATTTCCAGCGACTATTCCTTCAACATATTCGTCAACTGTGAATTTTTTCTTCTTAACTCTTCGTATTTGGCTGGCTGCATTGGGGTTAACTTGTGGAGGCTGGTCAATTCCACTATTCACACTCAATGCACTTCTTTGATCCACGTTTTTCACAATTCCTGATGATTATTCTACAAATGTAAGAATTTTATGATGACAGGATTGGCTTGTTAGGCGGACAAAATAGAAGGGGAACAGAACTTTGCAATTGCCATATGTCAAAGTGGGGTCAATAATTTGGTTGATAGGTAGTTGATTTGTTGTATAAAAAAGCGGAAGCACCATGCGATGCTTCCGCTTTTTAAAATATATGGACGGAAAAATTGTAGACTACTCCTGTTTTGGCATTACATCACCAGTGAGACGTAATATAACATTGGAGTTTTTTGGATCGTTGCTAGTAACCGTTATGGTTTTAGTTTGATGTCCTGAGTAATGATCGGAACGGAAAGTAGCCTTGATAGTTGAACTTTGGCCCGGTTTAATTACGCTAATATCGGGCGCAACCGAGGTGCAACCACACGAAGCCTTAACTTTTCTGATTACGAGGTCCGACTTTCCAGTATTGGTGAATTTGTATACGTGTTCAACAGGAGTTCCTGCAACTACGCTACCAAAGTCAAAAACCAACTCGTCGAAGTGGATGGCTGGTGCGTTTGCCAACTGTTCTGGTGTAAGTTTCGAGAAATCTTCCATGATGTTTGCACTCACCGTGAGCAGATTATTCGGTACCTTTTCGCCGTTGAGTAGCACTTCAAAATTGTCGGTTACAAAACCCCAGTCGTTTTTCTTTGCTGCATCGTAGGTGATTATAATGTTACCCTTTTCACCTGGCTTCAAAGTTTCGGGAACGGCTTTGATGGTAAGGTGAGCTGGTATAAAGCCGAAAGTAACGGTAAGTGGATTGGTGCCAGCATTAACCATTGGCAAGGAATCAGTCTTAACCTCTGTGTTGATGAGTCGAATAAAAGCTTTGTAGGATGATTGAAGACGCAAATCACCTAGCTGACGAGGGTAGAGGTCGGCAAGTGTTTTTTCGTGCTCCTGCACTGCACCTTTAATGCGCAACACTGCAACGTTTGGCGATTGATTGTAGTTAATTGTAATGGTCTTCTCAAATGGACCTGGTCTGTTCTTGGGATCGTAGGTTACCTTTATGGTTCCTTTTTGTCCAGGAGCTACCGGAGCCTTGGTCCACTCGGGAGTGGTGCAACCACAGGAAGCGGTTACATTGTTGATAATGATTGGGGTGTTAGCCTTATTCACAAATTCGAAGGTGTAAATGGCTGGGCCACCATTTTCTTTGATTTGTCCAAAATCGTGAACAGTGCTTTCAAAGTTCATGTTTGAGTTAGGAATCTGGGCAAACATGGTTGTTGCTGTTAGCATCAAACCGAGTAGGGACAAGTGCTTAAGAATGTTGTTCTTCATGACTTTTGAAATTTTTTGTTTCAAAGTTATGCTTTTTTGAATTTTATGGTCGAAATAATGTAACAATCTTCAATTATTAAGAAATTTTAACTTTGATGCCGTATGAATGTCGGTTGCAGTGATTGCCTTTCAAGCGAATGGACCCCAGAATACCGCCAGGAGGTGTGTTCTTTTGAAAACTCTTTATAACTTTACAGCTGCAGAGGCCTGTAGCTATTGATAACCCCATGAATGTGCATGAGCTTCCTTTACGAACCCGTATCTAATTCACCTAAAATACGTCGTCACTACGGCTTTCGGTTGTGCATTCGTGCAGCAATTGCTAGGGTATTCAATATGGCTTTACCCTTGAGGATGATTGTGTTGCTGCTAGTGGTAATGGCCGCAAGCAGCAATGTTGAAGGGCAATTCTACAACGGACTGCAGATGAGTTTTGGCAAAAGTAGACTCCAGTTTAATACTTTTCAGTGGACCTACCTTCGTTACGACCGTTTTGATGTTTACTACTACCAGGAAGGACAGGAAGTAGCTCAATATGTGGCTAGTATTGCTGAAAAAAAACTTAGCGATGCAGAGGAACTATTCTACAATCCCATCGATAGCCGACTTATTTTTATTGTCTACAGTCGACTCTCCGATTTTCGGCAGAGCAATATTGGTCTCGTGGGCTTCTCCGACGAGTATAACATTGGTGGAACTACTACCATAATCGACAACAAAGTTTCGATCTATTTCGATGGCAGCCTCGAAGACTTGGAGAAGCAGGTGTCAGAGGTGGTTGCAACAGTGGTCATTCAAAATCTTTTAACTGGTTCCACTCTGCGCGATAAACTCACTGGTGATACTAGTGTCGATCTCCCCGAATGGTTTCAAAAAGGGCTGGAGAAGTATACGGCTCAGGAGTGGAGTGCCGAAACTGATGCAAGGTTCAAAAATGGCTTTCTTACGGGACGCTACCATCGGCTGATATCCCTTACAGGTGAAGATGCCGCCTTGGCTGGTCAATCGTTTTGGTTCTTTGTGGCTCGAACCTATGGCAGGGGAACCATCTCCGATATCCTATACCTCACCAGGGTGAATCGTGATTTTAATTCTGCATTCTACCAAGTGCTGGGAACTAAAATTAAGGCATTGGTAAAAGATTGGGAGGCCTTTTACTGCAATCGCTTTAGCGACGATAGTACAAGGGTTGAACCAACTGGCACTGCCGTGGTAAAGCATCCCAAGGTTGGAAGAACCTACATGCAGGTAAAACTGAGCGCCAATGGAAAGTATTTGGCTTATGTAACCAACGAAATGAGCCAGCAGCGCGTTTGGCTATACGATATTCAGCGCAAGAAAACTAAAAGAATTTTTTCGTTAGGATACAAGCTCGAGCAGATTCCCGACTATACCAACCCTGTTTTAGCTTGGCATCCCAACTCCACCATACTCACCTTTACGGTTGAGGAGGAGGGTTGGATTTACCTCTACTTTTATAATACGGATACTAGAGAGTTAACAAAGCGTATGCTGCCCAACTTCAGAAAAGTGCTTTCCTACTCGTTTTCGCCCGATGGCTCCAAGTTGGTGCTCTCGGCAGTAACTCATGGGCAGAACGACATGTTCATTTTTAATATGGCAAGCGGGGTGGTGGAGCAAATTACCAACGATCCCTATGCCGACCTTTACCCTCGATTTATCCATCGTGGCAGGGCAATCCTTTTCACTTCAAATCGTCCTAGTGATACCCTTCAGGCTACCGATTACAAACACTACAAGCCATTGCGCGCTCAGAACCTGTTTACCATCGATTATCCCATTACCACACTGCCTGCCGTGGCAACTCGACTCGACGATTTTTCTTCGTCTGTTAAGCGTTCACCTGTTGAACTTTCCAACAACCGTTTTGCCTTTACCGACGACAAAAATGGCATTAACAACTGGTATGTAGGCAAGGAGGATAGCTTAGTTAGCTTCGTCGACACGGCAATTCACTACCGTTATCTAATGCATGTGGCACCACAAAGCAACTACAAAGGCTGGATATCTTCATTCGATTTTAACCCCGCACGATCAACCTATGCAGAGGTGGTAATGCAGGATGGATTAACTAAGACCTATCTTGATGAAGCGGGTAGCGAACTTGATAACTTTTCTGTAAAGCCTTTGCGTCCAACAGTGTTTGAGGCAGAGGAGCAAAAAAAGGAGCATGAGCAGGATAGCATTGCAGCCATAACTCCACCCATGGTGGTAATTCCCATGACAGTTGCCGATAGCGTGGAGCAAGCCAATGCCCCTGCTGACAACGCAAAAGTAGATGTGAATAGCTACGTGTTTGAGGACGAGAAATTGAACAGCTACTTTGCCCGAAAGTATGGTGATAACTTCTACATTCAACGTCCGGAGGCTGATAGCGTGGAGCGGAAGAGGTTACATGTTTACCACACTACCTTTTACCCACACTCGCTTGTTAGCCAAATCGATTTTGGGTTTCTGAATGCATCTTATCAGCCCTATACCGGAGGAGCTGTTTACTTCAACCCGGGATTGAATGTGCTCTTCAAAATTGGTACGCGCGACCTGTTTGAAGATTACCGATTGGTTGCAGGCGTTAGCTTTGCCAGCGATTTTGCCAGCAATGAGTATCTGCTCAGCTTCGAGAACCTGAAGGGGCGATGGGATAAGCAGCTGGTTTTCCATAGGCAGGCCTTTAAGAACGAGACAGCTACCAATATTGAGAAGGTGCACTCCCATGAGCTTCTTCTGGCGTTGAAGTATCCATTTACACAGGTTTCAGCCTTTAGGACCACCTTTACCTTAAGGCACGATAGGCAGGTTATGCTGGCAACCGACTACCAAACGCTTGGTGCGCCTAACACCAATAAGCTATGGGGCGGTGTAAAGTTTGAATACATCTTTGACAATACCATCCG
>Ga0307375_10005672_pt1 | contig 11663 bp, 9 predicted proteins | sample TR1MG_FD_202531 | JGI IMG/M metagenome (GOLD analysis project Ga0307375, IMG submission 202531) | Soil microbial communities from Risofladan, Vaasa, Finland - TR-1 | ecosystem: Environmental > Terrestrial > Soil > Coastal area > Acid sulfate soil | place: Finland: Risofladan, Vaasa | collected... | reverse complement strand
CGCTCGATCGCTCGTCGAGCTGGCTCTGAATTTCCGCCGCGTGTCGGTGAGTCTTTCCCGGAGAGTAGGCATTCATGTTCTCCGACCGTTCGCCGAAGAGCATGTTCACTTTTGCGCTCCGTCCCGCCCCGGAAATGCCCGACAACGCATTCACCGTGATGTCCGGGTCGATCAGATTCGTGGAAATGAGAGGAAGAATCGGCAGAAGCGTCGCGGTCGGATAGCAGCCGGGGTTGGCAATCAGGTCCGCCCTGCGGATAGCGTCGCGATTCCATTCGCACAGACCGTAGACCGCGCGAGAGAGCAGATCCGGCCGCGGTGGAGCAACTCCGTAGGCCTTCGCGAAAATGCCGTGGTCCTTGATCCGGAAGTCCGCTGAAAGATCGATAACCGGGCACTTACCGAAGAGGGGAGCGCAGATCTCGGCCGACTTGAGGTGGGGAAGGGCAGCGAAAACGATATCCGGCCCGGCCCGAAGCATGGCTTCCAGCGACATCAGGTTGCCGCCCGCCGCTTCTGTCTTGGCAAGCGTCTCTTCCCCAATTCCCGGGTCTGCCTCCACGAGGGGAGTTCCGGCCTGCGACGAGGAAACGGGCAGAATTTCGGTGATATCCGGGTGATCGGTCAGAATACGCATCAACACCAGACCGGTGTATCCTGTGGTACCAAGTATTGCCGCTTTCATGTGACCCTCTACTGCTCTTCTTCAAGATCGGGGATCTTGTGCCGGAGGCGGGAAACGAGCTCTTTACCGTCGATACCCTCTCGCAGGACCGCGATGACTGTATCATCGCCGGCAACTGTGCCCAGAATATCATCAAGGCCGAGATTGTCGAGGGCAATCGCGACACTGTCGGCGTGCCCGGTCAGCGTTCGGACAACCGCGAGGTTTCCTGAGAAGTCGAGTGAAACGTATCCGCGCTGAAAATCCTGAACATAATTGCGTTCGGACTCCCGCTGCTCTTCCTCGCCCGGAAGCGTGTAGAAGTAACCGTCAGCGCCTTCGGAAATCTTGCCTACCTTGAGCAGCTTCAGGTCGCGGGAAAGCGTAGCCTGAGTGACCGAATACCCCTGCTCAGCAAGATGACTCAGGAGGCCTTCCTGACTGCGAATGTGGTTATCGCGAATAATCTTCTTTATAGCTTTGAGACGAAGCGTTCGCTCTTTCACAGGAATCCTTTTTGGACGGTGATCCTTCCGACCGAATGTTTTCAGTATAGATATTCATCGAGACAGCATAAAGATACGAGAATCGATTACCCTTTGCAATATCTCCGGCACCCGAAGGAGCCACATTTCTGCATTCAGTGCTTCCGGAATCGTCGACAAATGCCGATTTACGGAAATGTCTCGAACAACGCCGGGATGGATTTGATCGAATCGACCGAAAAATGGGGAATCACTGCCACGCGAGATGTCAGGTCTTCACGGAACTTCCCGGTTTTTACGAGAATTCCGGCAATGCCTTCGGCCTGCGCGGCCCCGATGTCGGTTTCAATATCGTCCCCAATAATTATCACACTTTCCTTCGGAATAGCGAGGCTCTCGATCGCGAGCCGGAAGAACTCCGGCGCAGGTTTTCCCACGATGACGGCGCTGCTGCGTGAAGCGTACTCGAGGGCCTCGACGAATGCTCCGGCATCGAGCATCATCCCCCGCTGCGTCCGGTAGTAGCGGTTCTTGTGAAGTCCCACAAGGCGCGCACCGGAAATGAGCTGACGAAACAGGGAATTGAGAAGCTCGTAGTCCCATCTTGCTCCGATATCGCCGACCACAATTACCTCCGGCGCCACATCGTCGGCGGGAAACTCCCGGTAGTCTTCAGCGGCATCCTTCTCCAGAAGAAGCCGGCAGCGCGGGCTTCCCGCCGCGCGAAGGTAGAGGACTCCGGCGTAGGCGGCGCTCAACAGCTCTTCCTCTCCTATGTCGAGTCCGAGTGACCGTACCCGGGCAAACAGAGACTTCCGCGAGCTGGTGGTGGTGTTGGTAAGGAATCGGAGCGATAGGCCCCGCCGTCGCAGGTAGGCAAGTGTCCCGGCAGCGCCTTCTATGAGCCGGTCCCCGACATAGAGCGTTCCGTCGAGATCGCACAGCACGCCGCGTATTTTTGAGACGGCCACACCATCAGCTCACTTGTCCGCCTGGTCCGGTTGCGTCATGGCGGCGCGAATACTGCGTCAGTGCGTCGATGTAGAGGCGGTCGGTTCGCATGCTGTCCACCTCATCCAGAAGGAGCTCTCCAACCCGCGGGTTGAGAAACAGCTGTCGCTCGTCCTCGCGGCCCGGTACGATGGTGTCCGCACATCCGCCCGGAGTCCCGGTAACCGTAATCGGATCACCTTCTCGGAGCACGAAGCGTACGGAGGTGTTCCTGTCCGACTGCTCGGCCTCGCCTTCGCACACGTCGAAGCGCACATCGATCGGCGCTTCCGTTCGGTCCAGAGCATGCCAGACGGAATGCCCCCGTTCCGTCGGATCGTTCGTCCTGCCGAGCCAATGCCAATCGAGGCGGGAGGAGAGCCAGAGTCCGTAGAGGTGAGCCTCGTTTTCGCACTCAGCCTGGATTTCGACCGCCGAAATTGCGTAGAGATTTTCGACGCCGGCTCCATTATCGAAGAGCGACGCGGTAATCCGACGAAGCGGCAGCCCGCGTTTCCACGCGAGGTCGGAGACGAGCTGCCGTTCGGCGAGCAGCTCGTCGGCGAGTACCGCGGAAACCGACTCGGCCCTCTCGCCGTTTTTTTCATTCCACCGGGAATCAACAATGAACTTGTCCGCCTGATCACGGACGAGGCGGATGTATTCGCGATTACCGTCCAATCGATCATACCAGAGAAAGTAGACCGGAATGTCACGAAGAAGGAGCGGGGTCCACGTTCCGGGCGCGGAGCCCGCATTGTCGCGACCGTTCTGAATATTGATCTCCTGAAAGCATACGCCGCGGTTTTCACTGTCGGGAAAACAACGTGCGGTAACGCTCATCGTGCTTTCGCTGTCACGGCAGTTACGGATCTGGATGATGCGGGCGGCCCGTTTGCCCAGAAGGTGAGCAAGTGCCTCCTCGGAAGGGTTCGAGAGCCCTTCGCGGCTGAAGATCACCAGGTTGAACAGCGCTGCGCGCGCTTCGGCCGGTGAGAGCTCCCGTTGCAGCATCTGCAGCTCCCGTTCCACCTCCCGCGGGCTGAAAAGGGCCTTCATAACTTCCTCCAGCGGCGGCCTTCCGCCTGTATCATCAGCCGGGATTCCTCCGGTCCGGAGCTGCCCGGCAGATAGAGGGGGAGCGGCGTGCTGTCGCGCTCCCACCCCTGCAGAATACGCGTGATGAACGACCATGACGCTTCGATCTCGTCCCGACGGTTGTACAACGTCGAATCGCCCACGAAGGCGTCGAGCAGCAGTCGTTCGTACGCCTCCGGCACCTCTTCGCCGAATGCCGAGCCGTAGGCGAAATCCATATTGACCGGCCTCATGTCGGCCTGGTATCCCGGCACCTTGACGTTCAGGTTGAGTGTGAGCCCCTCATCCGGCTGAATGCGCATGATAAGGATATTTCGATCCATTGCGGGATGGGAACTATGGAATATCTGGTGAGGTGGTTCCTTGAAGTGGACAGAGATCTCGGTGAGTCTGCGCGCCAGCCGCTTGCCGGAACGAACGAATATCGGGACGCCCGCCCAGCGCCAGGTGTCCAGGTAGAGCTTGAGCGCAACATAGGTTTCGGTCCGCGACTCAGGGTTCACGCCGTTCTCTTCCCGGTATCCGGGAACCTGCTCGCCGTCGACGAAGCCGCCTGCGTATTGCGCCCGAACTGTGTGACTTTGTACCAGCCGATGGGTGATCGGACGGAGCGACCGGATAATCTTCACCTTCTCGCTCCGTATGGTGTTTGGTCCCAGGTCGTTGGGAGGTTCCATCGTAGTCAGCGAAAGCAGCTGAAACAGGTGGTTCTGGACCATATCGCGAATTGTGCCCGCCTGCTCGTAGTAGTTCGCACGCGTACCGACGCCGATTCTTTCAGCCACGGTGATCTGGATATGGTCGATATGGCGGTTGTTCCATATCGGCTCGAAGATACCGTTGCCGAAGCGAAGCAGCATGATATTCTGCACGGTCTCCTTACCGAGGTAGTGGTCGATTCGGAAAATCTGCTCCTCCCGGAAATGAGCCGCGAGGATCGCGTTGAGCGCCCGTGCCGTGGCGAGATCCCTTCCGAAGGGCTTTTCGACTACAATGCGGGTATATCCGCCTTTTTCGTCTGAAAGTCCGAGTTTGCCCAGATTGTCGATTATGGACTCGTAGGCATCAGGCGGTGTGGAAAGATAGTAGAGACGATTGACGAAGCCGTCGCACTGCCCGTCGATCTTGCGGTAACCCTCCTCGTCTTCGAAAGTCGACGAGATGTAGTCGAGCCGTTCGAGGAAGTTCTGCCTGACGGAAGGATCCACTTCCGCGAAGCCGGAGAGCATTGCCTCCGCCTCTTTCTGAAAGGTCTTGCGTCCCCAGGGTCGGCGAGCGAAACCCACGATCCGGAACCTGCTTATGGACCCTTTCAGATAGAGCGAGAACAGCGCCGGTATCAACTTGTTGCGGGTAAGATCTCCGGTCACTCCGAAAATGAACACTACAAACGGCGCCGCCTGGCGGCCGGTCGAAAGGCCGACCGCGAGTGGATTCGGTTTCATACATTGAGTATCCAAAATCGGAGGCCCATAGGCAACAGTGCCGGCTTTCCGCGCCTTGAAGATTCCCGGGTGAAGGGGTAAGGTTCGAGGATGGACGCAGGCAGGGTGGAGAATCCGTTTCGTGGTATCGTCCTGTATCGAGCCGAGACGGGGTCGACCATGCAGGATGCCCGGGACTTCGTTCGGACTCACGAGAGTTATCATGGAATTGTCATAGTTGCCGGGTTTCAGACCGCGGGTCGTGGTCGGGGAGTAAATCGTAGTTGGTCCTGCGCGGCCGGCCAGGGGCTGCTGTTTACGCTCATTCTCGACACAAAGCAGCTGCAACTACGGGAACCGACACCATTCTCAACGTCCGACTTTGGATCTTCGACGCTGCCGCTGCGGGCCGGTCTGGCGCTTGCGAGCGCTCTTGAAGAGAATTATCGGCTCGCTCCATCGGTGAAGTGGCCGAATGATGTTCTTGTGGAGAATAAGAAGATTGCCGGGATTCTGTGCGAGGCGCATGCTGCCTACCAGCTGCTTGCGATGGGCCTCAACGTCGGAGCCGGTTCCGTCCCGATCGATTCCGGTTTGCGATGGCCGGCAACATCGCTCGAAGCGGAAATCGGAGCTATGCCGCCGCTCGAGGTGCTTCTCAGTCAGATTCTCCGCTCCGTGGATCGGGCCTTAGAGGAGAAGAATCTGAAGACCGCGATCGAAGCGAGACTGTTCGGTTTGGGAAAAAGCGTGCGATTCAACCCCGGAGCGGACACCGTGAACTCCACGACCGACGCAATTGAGGGCCGTGTTCTCGGAGTTTCCGAATCGGGAGCTCTGTTGTTGCGCCTGAGCAGGGACGAGCGGGAGATCTGCTTTCACTCAGGGGAAATATCCTACGGTGAGGCCGGTTCCGAGGCCGGTTCTACGGAAGAACGTCATGAAAGTTGCAGTTAAGATCAACATAGCGATCTTTACGATAGTGGCCGGGATGCTCGCAGCTCTCAGCGTCCTCGTCTTCGCGGGAGTCCGCTCGACGCGGCTGCAGGAGCTTCAGGTTGCGACTGTGCAGACTATGGGCGACCTGTATCGCTTGTCCGACAGCACTAAAACGCTTCTGCTTACCGAGGGGACGCTCGCCGACGCGCGGAAAGGGTGGGAGGCGGCGTTCAAGGTGTTCTCCGACGAGATGAGCTCGCTGGAGAACCTATCGGGCGTACGCGCTCTCGACTCGAAGCTGCAGACGGAGCTGTCTTTGGGGGAGCGATCATGGCAGGCTACAAAGCGGGGACTCGACGAAGTCCCTGGCCTCCTTGACCAGATCGAGCAGGGGCTACCGGACGGGATGTCGGTACCCACCGGAATCGTGCGGATGATATTTGCCGCATCGGGGACCCCCGTGCGGAACACACCCTACTTCTTCACCTTGCAGCATTCCGAGTCGCGGCTCACCGCGGCGGACAAGGTAACTCGCGATTTCGTCACCAATACGCTCGGCGGAATCGCCGTCCGAATTCGGCTTCAGACCGAGTTGGCGCAGAAGAGCAGCTTTTTCGCGGCAATAGCCATCGGCGTTCTGATCCTCGTCGGCGCGGTTGTGTTTGTGCTGCTTTTTGGCCGCAATTTCGCAGCTCGAATCGGAAAGATCGATGAAGCCACTGCGCGCATCGCGGAGCGCGACCTAACCTCTCCGCTCTCGGACAGCACGCACGATGAGATCGGCGCCCTGGCAAGAAACCTGAACAGGGTAGTCGACGGTTTGAGCTCTTTCCTCGCGACCGTGCACATTTCCGCCCATCGCGCCGACGCGGTAAAGGAAACCCTCGCATCTGGGACGACGGAGGCCGCGGCTGCTCTTCATCAGATTACCCGGAATATTGCGTCGATGCGGGATCAATTCGCTATCCTCGACAGGAACGTTCAAACGGCGGCCGATTCTGTAGCATCGATTACATTGCGGATACAGAGGCTCTCAGGCAACATCGACGGTCAGGCTGACTCCATGGACGAATCCTCTTCCGCGATCGAACAGATGAACGCATCGATAAAAAGCATAGCCCGGGTCGCCGGCGAGCGGCGGGTCCGCAGTGAAGAGCTCTCCGGCATGATCCGTAGCGGTAGCGACAAGATTACCAGCGCATACGACATCGTCTCTTCCATTTCACGGGAGATCGACGACATTCTCGAAATCATAGAGATCATAAACAACGTCTCCGAACAGACGAATCTTCTGTCCATGAACGCCGCGATCGAAAGTGCGCACGCGGGAGAGGCGGGTAAGGGTTTCACGGTTGTGGCCGACGAGATACGAAAGCTGTCCGAGTCGACATCCGAATATGCCGGATCGATCGGTCGCTCGCTCAACAATATTACCGGTCGCATTCGTGAAGCATTGGAGGCAAGCGAAGCGGGCCATCGGGCGGTCGACCAGATCGCGGTGGACATGAAGCAGTTCGTGCAAACGATGATCGAGATCACTTCCAGCATGGACGAACTTTCGCGCGCCTCGGCAGATATTCTTTCCGCAACCCAGAAAATTCGCGAAACGTCCCGCGAGGTGCAACGCGACGCGGTTTCCATGAACCTCGATGCGCTCGACATCACCCATGCGATGGAAGGTTCGCGAACGGTGTCATCCGGGGTGGTGAACGATGTCGGGGAGATCGAGCGTGGCGCGGAGGAAATAGTACATTCCATGGAGCACATCAGCGAGGTGAGCGAAGAGAGCCGCGTGCGCATGGACGAACTTCATGAACTCGTGGAGACCTACCGCACCAGAGAAGACGATTCAGGCGACCCGGACCCGGGCGGGGAATCCGATTCGGCGCCCGAAGTCACGCCGCACTCCGGTCCCAGCGACGCAACCGGCGTCACTTTGCGTGCTCCGCAACAGTGATAATAGCGCCGGTTGGGACCATTTTGCCGTCGCTGCGAACGAAAGGGCAAAATTCCTGTTGATGTTCGGTCGAATCCTTTGTATCTTTCTCACAGCATTAATCACAGTCGCCAGATAATTACACGGCAGTAAAATACTACACAGAAGAGAGGGAGTTGATATGGCCAAACAGCTCAAGTTCAACGAAGAGGCGCGACGTGCACTTCTGCGCGGCGTCGAGAAAATTTCCAACGCAGTCAAGGTCACTCTGGGACCGAAAGGACGAAACGTACTTCTCGACAAGAAGTTCGGTGCACCAACGGTTACGAAAGACGGTGTCTCCGTTGCGAAAGAGGTGGAGCTCGAGGATCCGTATGAAAATATGGGTGCTCAGCTATTGAAAGAGGTCGCGACAAAGACTAACGATGTCGCGGGTGACGGAACGACGACGGCAACAGTGCTGGCGTACAGCATCGTCAAGGAAGGGCTCAAGAGCGTCGCCGCAGGCGTCAATCCGATGGGAATCAAGCGCGGCATCGACCGGGCGGTCGAGATCGCCGTCGAAGAGATCGGCAAAGCTTCCAAAGAGATCAAGGATAAGGAAGAGATCGCTCAGATCGCATCCATCTCCGCGAATAACGACATGGAAATCGGCCTCGAAATTGCCAATGCCATGGAGAAAGTCGGAAAGGACGGCGTGATCACCGTCGAAGAGTCCAAGACCATCGATACAACGACCGAGTTTGTCGAGGGCATGCAATTCGACCGCGGGTACCTGTCGGCCTACTTCGCGACCAATCGCGATACGATGACCACCCTGCTTGAGAGTCCCTATCTTCTCATACACGACAAGAAGATATCCAACATGAAGGACATGCTGCCGATCCTGGAAAAGGTTGCGCAGACTTCCAAGCCGATACTGATTATTGCAGAGGATGTCGATGGCGAGGCGCTTGCCACGCTGGTTGTGAACAACATCCGCGGAACTCTCTCCGCCTGCGCAGTAAAGGCACCCGGGTTCGGCGATCGACGTAAGGCGATGCTCGAGGATATAGCCGTTCTTACCGGCGGCCAGGTAATCTCCGAAGAGCTTGGACTGAAACTCGAGAGCATCGAGCTCAACATGCTCGGCAAGGCCCGCAGTGTGAAGGTGGACAAGGAAAATACCACCATCATCCACGGTGACGGCAAGCAGCAGGACATCAAGGACCGCATCTCGCAGATCAAGGCGCAAATTGAGGACACCACCTCGGACTACGACCGCGAGAAGCTCCAGGAGCGCCTGGCCAAGCTCGCCGGCGGCGTCGCGGTCATCAACGTCGGTGCCGCAACCGAAGTCGAGCTCAAAGAGAAGAAACACCGCGTCGAAGACGCGCTTTCGGCTACGCGTGCCGCAATTGAAGAAGGCGTCATACCCGGCGGCGGCGCGACCCTGATCCAGGTAGTTCCCGCGCTGGACAAAGCGGATATCTCCGACCTCGATGAAGATGCGAAGGTCGGATTCAAGATCGTCCGCCGTGCGCTCGAGGAGCCGATTCGCCAGATCGCGACCAACGCCGGTCTGGATGGTGCGGTAATCGCGGAACGTGCGAAGACCGAGAAGAAGGGTTTTGGCTTTGACGCCGCAAAGATGGAATGGGTCAACATGGCCAAGGCTGGAATCATCGATCCGGCAAAGGTCACCCGGTCTGCGCTGCAGAACGCGGCCTCTATCGCGGCACTGCTTCTGACCACCGAATGCGCGATCACCGATCTGCCGGAGAAGAAAGAATCGATGGCCGGTGCACCTGGCGGTGGCATGGGTGGAATGGGCGGCATGGACATGATGTAATCCTGTCGAATGACGGGAATTGCAGATTGACTATCGAAAGAAATGGGCTGCCCGCACGGGCAGCCTTTTTTTCGCCCTTCGTTCGGGGTCGAGTCTGCGGGTCGGCAGACCATCCGCACGGCCCGGGGCTTGCATCGCCGGTTCTGTGGTGATATAGGTTGAATGACGTATGAAACGCACTGATTTCATTTTCACGATCGGCTACCAGGGAAACACCGCGGTTGTCGACAAGAATGCCCGTCGGATCTACGCAAAGGCCACAACGCTGGAGCTTTTGGAGGCGGGTCTCTACAAACCCGCGTTCTGCTCGGCGCTGTACACCAACGATTCATCGGAAATGGATGCCTTTGTAACGGCCTACCGGATGAAGACCGGCGAGGCGGAGGCCACCGCTGAAAGCCTTAAAAGACTTTTTGGCGTATTTGGAGATCCGACCGCCGTGCAGAAGGTGCTACTCGTATAGTACGACTCCTGATCGGGTTCAACCGGGAGCCGCGGTTGACGAATACCTCCATGTATGTTAGGTTAAGCGAAATCTCGACGATGTTATCCATCGTACGATGAGCTCATCGCTTCGATGAAACCAGCTCACATTAAGGAAGAAGTTGCATGAATAATCTGTTTGCCAATCTGCCCATGCTCATGGGCGCACCCGGCGGCACCGGGGCTCAGGCGGCCTCCGGAAGCGGACAGCTCGTGACGACAATCATCACGTTCGGTCTGGTCTTTGTCATCTTTTATTTTCTCATTATCCGGCCACAGAACAAGAAGCAGAAAGATACGAAACGAATGCTCGAGGCGCTCAAGAAGGGCGACCGCGTGGTAACCGCCGGCGGAATGCGCGGAACCATTGCCTCCATTCGCGACGACGTCATTGTCCTCAAGGTGGACGGAGCTACGAAGATCGAGTTTAATCGGTCCGCGATTTCGGGTGTAGTCCAGGCGAAGGCCGGTTCCGGACGCGCGAAAATCGAGAAACAGGACGAGGATGTCGAAGAAGCCTCAGACGACGAAAACGCCGAAAACGAGACAACAACAGAGTCGAAGGAGTGAGGACGCCCGGCACGCTCCGGTCTCGCAGATCGCCGCCGACACGCTGTCGACGGCTCACTTTGCGTATGGAACCGAAGTGTGACAGGACCCACCGCGGGCGGGAGTTGATGGTATGAGCAAAAGACTACGATTGATCGTCATATTGGCACTGGTAGCCGTCAGCGCCGTTTTTCTGGTACCTACAGTTCGATGGTATTTTCTCCTTCCGCAGAACCTGAAACAGGTCGCCTCCGGGTCTCGTTTTCAGGTTCGCGATTATGTGAGACAGCAGTCGGACAAGGTCTTCAATGAACTCCAGTCGGCAGCGTCGAGCAACTCCGACAAACCGGTTTCATCAGACATCAATTTCGTGGTGTCCGAGGCGAAGGCAAACGCCAAAGCCGTTGGCGGCAAGATGCCAAATGTATGGACCGCAAGTGCCGTCCTTTCCGGCTTCCGGAACAAAGATGAGCTGTACACGGTTCTCGAAAACCACTATCGCCAGCAAATCCTGGATCTCAAGGATTTGAAGAACCGCATCATTCTCCTCGGGCTCGATCTTTCCGGAGGCATGCAGGTCGTTCTGCAGGCCGACCCGAAGTCTGTTCGTGGTGGTCTCACCGAAGAGCAGGCAATCAAGCAGGCGATGGAGATTCTTCGCAGCCGTATCGACCGGTTTGGCGTTACCGAGCCTACCATGCGGCTGCAGGACAACAACCGAATCGTTATCGATCTTCCCGGAGACAACGATCCGGAGCGCGTCCACTCCTTTCTCATGGGAAAGGGAAGCCTGTTTTTCCACATCGTCGATGATGAAGCCACGCAGAAGCTGATGCAGTACCAGCAGCAACACGCGACGTGGGACCCGAAGTACGACAAGGTGCCGGATATTGTCCCTGCCGGCGACGAGGTCTCCGAATACGTAACCAAGGATCAGTATGGAATTGACCAGCACGAACGCTGGATTGTTATCAAGACAGACGTGCAGAAGTACGGTCTGGACGGTCAATACATTACCAACGCACAGGTTTCCCGGGACGCGTTGACGAGCCAGCCGACAGTCAATTTCACTCTCAACAAAGAAGGCGCAGATAAGTTCGACCGCCTTACGCGCGATAACGTCGGGAAGAGTATGGCGGTCGTGCTCGACGGGAAGGTTGTTTCCTACGCGGTGATTCGTGAAGAAATTCCGAGCGGAAGCGTTCAGATCAGCGGGCTCGATCAGGCGCAGGCACAGAGTCTGTCGATAGTCCTGCGGACCGCC
>Ga0307375_10005671_pt1 | contig 11663 bp, 7 predicted proteins | sample TR1MG_FD_202531 | JGI IMG/M metagenome (GOLD analysis project Ga0307375, IMG submission 202531) | Soil microbial communities from Risofladan, Vaasa, Finland - TR-1 | ecosystem: Environmental > Terrestrial > Soil > Coastal area > Acid sulfate soil | place: Finland: Risofladan, Vaasa | collected... | reverse complement strand
GCGGCACTCTTGAAAAGAGTAGGATCTCTATCGGCTGTTCTAGCCCAAGGAGCAGAAAGATCATCTAATTGCTTTTGGGTTATAACTTCAGGCTCAGAATCCTTTCTCTGACTCTTAAGCTGATCTTGAGTAATTGTATTTCTATCATTATCCTCTCTTAAAGGCTTAAGCTGTGCTTCTTGAACTTCCTGAGCTTCTTCATTCGTTCTTGGATTAAGTTTAAGCTCTGGATCATTTAGCTGCTTCTCGGTAAGATAGTCTTTTTCACCTTTTCTAGATTTCTCTAATTGAGCTTGAGTAACCTGATTTTGTTCGGTTTCAGTACGACTATGATACAAACCCTTCTGTCTCAATTGTGCTTCCTGAACCTCTTGAGGAACTGGATTTACAGTTGTAGCCCCCGCATTCTTACTAATGTCTGTCATTATTTTTTCTCCTTCTTTCTGCTTGTTAGATTTTTCTGAAAATAGCTCCAAAAACTTCACAGACGCATCTTGCGGTGACGCCTGTATCATCTTCTTATCGTCATCTGTTAGATCTTCGTATGTCCAAACAATCTTATTATCAGGATTGCTTTTGCTTTCACCAACCACTATAAAAGAGTCATCTCTTTTATTAATAACCACTCTATTATCATTATCTTGAATAGATGGCATTTGTTTTATATACTCGAAAAAGTCTTGTTTTTCCTTCCACGAACTTGATAATATTTCCATAACTTTGTTTTTTTCTTGATGTTTAGCTGTAATTGTTCGTCTTTTTCCCATATCAATGTCTCCTGATTTATTAAGATTCCCACATAATATAGAAGCTTTACGTATAATTTCGTTGCCAGTAATATCTCTTTTTTCTATATTTGGAATATATTTCGAAGTGCATGAAATATCTGCGATTCTTTGAATAGTCCTATTGTCACTTGTATCTGCTGCTCTTGGTTTTATAGGCGTTGTAATAGGTAATTTTGGACCCTGTACTAATGGTTTACCCGGAGCGCCGGAAACACTTGGGCTACCAACTGGAGATTCAGATGACATTGGTGTAACTGACGCACCTGCCTGATCTACTGGCGGTGGAGTAGGAACTCCACCTTGTGGAGCAGGCGTACCTTCTGGAGCATTACCAACTGTTCCTGGAACTGGAGCATTAGGTAAATTACCATATCCTGCACCAACTAATTCATCCATCCAAGTTTGAAGTTGAGATAAAATATCAACTAAATCACTTGCAAACTCCATTTCAACTTGTTTTCTATTTTTTATTAAACTAACTGCAATAGTTTCTAATGTTTGTAATACACCATCAATTTGTTGTATTTCTTCTTGACTAGCTTTCTTTTCTATGGCGGCTGTTTTAACCATAAACAAATCGTTCTCTAATTGAGCAACTTTAGCAAGATAATCGTTATTTGAAATTATTCCCTGAATATGACATGAAGGACAAGCTGGATCTACTACAGCACTTAATTCTATAAACTTAAGGCCAAAATTATATTCAAATACTGGTTCGTCTTTGAATGTTCTTTTTTCTCCCGTAATAACATCTCTAGCGGTTCCAGTAAATTTTCTTCCTTTTCTTTCTTTAATATGGTGACAATATTGTTCTGTTTTTTCTGCACGATTATTGCAAATATTGCAGGTGGAATATTCAACACTGCATCCCATACTGGTTCCAGTCACATATTCGTGTTCTATACCACGGCAAATATCTGGATAAGCATCTCTGTCTACAAATGCTATCACATAAACAGCTTTTTCTTCTGGAATCCATTCTGCGTGAATTAGCTTACCTCTTGCATTTTCTATATTTTGATTATTATGATTTGTGAAAAAAGGAACCCCTTCAAAAGATTTATAAGATTTTAGAAGCTCTTCTTCTGAAAAATAATCACCATTAGTATTAGCTTTATTTGCTTCGATAGCTTTAGCTCTAAAAAATAATGCATTTGGGTGTTTTTTTACTTCTGCTTCAATAATTTTAGACTTTTCACTACCGGGCTCAATAATAATACGATTAGCGGATGCAGTTCGCATTAATACGCCTTGGGTATTGATATCAGAAATATTTACAGCATGAACATCTGTAAATGCAAAATCTGCTTTTTTAGTTAACATAATATTATATCCTTAAACATTACCTTGATATTTCCTAATTATTTTATGAATTTCCTCTGCTGCATTTTCTTTTCCTTGAGAATCTAAATCTCTAGCCATAACAATCAAACTTTTAAGTGTATGTCCAAACAATTTTTTTAAATCAAATTCTTCTGGCTGTTCCTCTTCATGGATAGGCTCTTCTTCTGATGGAGCTTGTGGATCGTTTGGATCATTTGGATCATTTGGATCTTCAGGGGGGATTTTTTCTTGAGGAATTTCTGTAATATCAAATTCTTGTTCAGGAATTGCGGTTTCACTAACCGGAACTTCCGTTGTAGGTGTATCGGATATATCTTCTTCGCTTTCACCTTCTGAAGTTGAATGTGCTAATTCATTTTCTGACAATTGAGATTCTTTTACTTCTGTAATATCAAGGGTCTCTTTATTTGCCTGCATTCCACCTTCCATAATTCCAATTTCTTTTTGAATCTCTTCTTTAAGAACCTTTTTTAATTCTCCTTCTGTTACTTTTGATTCCCTATTCATTCTCAATTCTGTCATAGTTTTTGCATTAATTGGAATATCAGAATCTCCTTCTCTAGCAAACATATTTGGAACATCTACTAATCCAAATTTAACATTAGTTTTAGGGTCAATATATTCTAATGGAGACTTCATGTATGAAAGAGTGGCATATCTATAAGCAGTTGATATTTCTGGAACACCAGCATCCCTCAACCTTTCATTTTCATGCATATTTTCTAATTCTTTTTTAGTTGAATCGTAAATCTCCTGATAGCTTCTATTTTGTTTTTTCTTTTTTAATTTCTGTATTTTTTGATCTTCTGATTTAATTGCTGCAATCCATGGACCAACTAAATCTGCATTATATTTTCCTTTCGCAATTGTTTTATGTATTTTTCTTGAAACATTAAGATCATCTGCTATCATTTTGGGATCATCTGTTCCTAGTTTTAATATAGATTCTAGAACATCTATATTAAATTCAATAACTGACCATTGAGATTTACTAATTCTATTTGTTGATGTTTGTTGCGCCCCTACCTTAGGAGGATTTTTTGGTTTTTTATCCAAAGCAACATCAAGAAAATCTGCCCTAAAATCACCTGCTTTTTTTAATTCCTCTTGGATATTTTGAAGCTGTTCTAGAAACAATTTTGAGAAATTGTCATCCTCTGCAACTAGTTTTCTAGTTTCTTCAACTGGTTTTCCGTTTTCTTGAGAAATTATATGGATTGCTTGCTCATATAAATCTTGCCAGTTTCCATCTTGTGCTGTTTTTTGTAGTAATTTGTTTATTCCTTTTTGGTTCAATGTTAAAAATGAACCATCTCCCAAAAGATTATTATTATTCATTAAACTTTGACCTTCTGGAGTTTCTGGATTAATAGAATTAAACTTTGTATCAATCCACCCCATAACTCTTCCCTCTAACTGACCAACTTTATCTGGAGGAAAAGATTTGATAATAACCCCAAGATCGTCTTCTGTAAACATCACACCAACAGAATTAAGAAGTTTCTGCAAATATATATTTACACTTTTATTCATGTCTTTTCGTGCTATTCTATTGTAAGTCTTTACGAAATAGTTGAATTTATTCTGTATGTCAGCACGAACCTCAAGAATTCCTCTTTTTAACCTTAGCACTCTTTTATATTCTTTTGCCTCTGCACTATTTCTGTTTTCTGGGGACTTTATATCAAAATCAGGAGTCAAATCTGGCATAGGAATAGATTCTGATATCGCAAGTAAATTTTCTGGAGTTAATGCTTTATTAGAACCTTTTTTAAGTAATTCTATCGTCCTTTTCCAAGGTCCAGCATTAGCAACATAAGGTCCAATATGCATTGCCCTCATGCCCACCGTAGGAGCATAACCAATATACATATTATAAAAACTGGAAACTTGATCGTCAGAAACACCATAACGAGCACGAAATTGCAACTTTCTTCTATAATAATCGTTTCTGGCGTCAGCTAGAGAATTAATAAGACTATTATTAGGACTTAATCCCTTTTCTGGATTTCCTTCCACTAACTCCTTCCATGATGGATCTCCATTTTCTATTTCATCAAGTTTCCACCATTGTAAAGGATCTTTATAAACATTCCTTTTACCAGCCATAGCCTCTCTAATATATTCTAAAGACTTCTTAAGGTTAAACACTTTTTTCATTTTCTTTATCCTCACTATCTTCTTCTTTCCATTTTAAAACTTTCTGGCTTATACCATATAATTGCGCTGAAGTATATGGCTTTAAGTCATGCGGAGTTGGAACCCCCCATGTCTCTCTAGCATATGTTGCAGCACTATCCATACTGTCAAAATATTTCCCACCAGCAGAATAAGTTGCCGGTAGCTTTCTCACTCCTGCAAAAAATTTCGCTCTTGGAGCATGCACCTTGGCAGGACCAATAATACAATAATATTCATCACCTTCAGGAGATTTACCTTCAAAACGAAAATAACTCCCCGGACCAACCACATCTTTAAACTGGCGTTTTAAGAAAGCTGTTTTATCTGTATATTTTTCAGACCATGAGATATGCTTTTCTACTAGTTTTTCTTTTGCTGTTAAATACATATTAGTCCCAATAATAAAAAAACACCATTCTTGTTTTTATTTTCAACAAAAAAAGTGTTTTTCCCTTTGTTTAGATATAACTTTCTTAATTTGTTTATCCCTGTTTCTGCTCTTCTTTGTTTTTTGATAGATTCTGTATAGCTAATTGTTTCTGCATAACTATACGTATAATTTCCTGTACCACTTTCTGTGGCTCATTTTCAATCTCTTTATCCCAAAATCTTTTTATAGTCCAACCCTGTTGCGCCAATAATAAATCTCTTTCATCATCATGTTGTTTCTGCTTTGGTGAACTATGGAAAACTTCTCCATCTGCTTCTATTCCAATCTTAAGTTGAGGAACTGCAAAATCTATTACATATTCTTCTTCTCCACTAGTAACTCTATATTGCATCTGGAAAATAACACCCTTTAAAAGACCATCTTTTTGTGCCTGTTTTAACAAAGGAATTAATTCTCTTTCAAGTCCTGTCTTAACAATTCTTCCCTTTTCGTCCCTCATTTGACCATTTATTCCACTTTCAGAAGATGCATTTTGGGCTTTTTGCTGTTGTAAAAATTCACGTTGCTTTTGTTGCTGCTGTCTTTGACGTTCTCTTTCAACTCTTTCTCTAGTTTTCTTTTTGAGAACCATCCCACCAAATTGACCTGGATCTGCTTCAACAGCAGAAATAGAAGATGCTTTTGAAATTGGAGGTCCACCTACTCCACCACCTACAGGAGAGGGAGGTGCGCCAGGAGGAGAACCAGGACCACCCATTTCTCCACCACCAGGACCACCAATTGGAGGCTCCCCACCACCCATACCACCTAATGATGGCATTCCACCCATACCACCACCTGCCCCACCTGCCCCACCAGCTCCACCCTGACCCAAAGCAATCATTTGAAGAGAATCATATCTCTTTCTCTCTATTTCCTGATCAGGATCGTAATCAAATAATTCAAGAACAGTTTGCGCACTTAATAATCCCTTTTCATATAATTGAATAGCAAATGTCTTATCCTGTTGCTGATCTCTAAGATGCATTGAATTCCATTTTATCTTTGGAACTACTACTTCATCTTCTCCAGTTTCTGGATTCTTTTCAACAAAACCTTGTCTTATAGATTCAGGAATATAAATTGATTCTAGTAACCATTCTGAAACTTGCTGCCTAAATGTTTTTAAACGTTGAATCATTGCTTCTATACCTACAGCAGCCGAGCTATAGGCAGGTCCTTCTCCATTCAATAAGGCGTTATTAATCATCATACCGTCTAATATCTCTTGATTAATAAGTTCAAACTCGTTTGATAATGTAAGTATTTTGCCACTTGCCCCCACCCAGTCTAAGTCAAAAGCATGATGTGTAACAATTGTTAAATTTGGATCATTTGCAGTTGATGCTAATTGAGCTTGAACGGCTGCAATATCAGCAGGACCAGCAGGACGCTCATCACTACCTACTTTAACAATCTTTATGGGAACAATCAATCTCTCCGCTACAATCCATTGCGCAACCATTAATTTAGTCTTATATGATAAAATAGGAAATAGCCTTTTTACCATTCCTATTCCATATTTTTGATATCCGCATTCTCCATATTTAAGATGAGAAACATTTCGATTATCTAATCGAATTGGTTGACCAGCCGAAATGAGTTTAATAACTTCCATAGATAGTTTCTCGTATCCAGGAGTTTTTCTTTGAACCATATTAATTAATTCTTCGTCAGGTCTTAAAGCGATAAGAGGTTCTGGACTTACAGATCCAGTAAGAACTTCAACATAATCTGGATTTAATATAACAATCCTTCTAACCGTTCCACCTTCATGTTCACATATATCAGTTCCTAATTTACCACTTCCGCCGCAGTGCGGACAATCTATTTCCACTAGAGGAAAACAATCACCAAGTAAATGAACTTCATGGCTTATTAATCGGCACCATTTATTTAATTTTAGCTTTTGTTTAAATCTATCAAAATATACTTTTATTTTTCTATTACGACATTCGTGTTCCCAATCACTCATTGGATAACTTGAATAGAAGTCTATAGCAGAACCAACCTTTGGCTCATTTTCGTAAAAAAATCGACAATTTGAGCAAACATATCCATCAGCCACCAATGCCTTTTTTTCATTAGTCATTTCAATATCAAAACATTTTCCAGTATATAAAATTTCTTCTATTTTGCTTATTGATTGAGCTAAATAAGTTGTATTGTCTTCTGTATAAAAAAACCGTAAATCTCTTGTCTTTTTAGGAATAAAATCACTAGGAATTTTATTTCCTCTCATATAAGGAGCAATACTATTGACCTGTGAACTAGGAATATAAATTCTATAACTATAATCAGATGAGGTAGAATAATGATTCTTTCCCAAGGCATGTTTCCCTAAAGAACCAAGTATATTACATGATATTAACAGCCAATGAATCTGATCTGATAAATCTCTAGAATAACAATTAGAAATAAGTTTTTTTTCTTTTTTAGAAAAAGAACCATCACCGTCAAAATATCCAGCCAAAATATTTAACTTTGATTCTTTATCTAAATCAAATATGAATTTAGAAAACTTTTTATTTATTCCTTTATTAACAATATATTTTCTGAAAAACTCATGTGCTGTTTTTCTTGCTATTGTAACTCTCCATCCATTACCATCACCATGTTTTCTAGAAGATACTGTGCCATCGAAATTATTTTTTAGAATTTCTTCACAACAAGAAAGTGCAGGTTCCCCTTTACAACCAGTAAAAGAAACTCCATAACCTCCACATTCGCTTCTTATACATCCATCTGCAACACAAAACCCTATTAGCCATGCTAAATCTTTATTTATAGAAAATTCCCCATGACAGGGAATTGGAGTTAATAAATAATCTTCACTTTTTACATCACAAGCTTGAATTCTTTTAATTAATTTTTCTCGAATTTCAACTTTTACTACTCCATTAGAAACGATCCCTCTATCGGATCGATATTTCTTCTCTTGAATCATTTCTCTATTTTTACGATATCCTTCGCCATCCAAAACATATATGTAATGTTCTTCCGAGATTTTGAGAGATCTATAATTACCAATTGGTCTAAAACTAAAAAATCTTTTATTTTTACAATCTCTCATTCCGATTCTTGGAGGTTGATTAAAAATTCCTTCGGAATTCATAATTTTTGGATAATCATTAGTTTCGAATATAAAGCCTTCTGTTATTGAATCTTCAATAATATTATTGCAATTGAATGGAGTATTTTCTATTTCGCTATAAGTAAAATCTTCCATAAGTACATTTGTGTGAGGAAGATATGCCCATTGATATATCTCAATACGCTTCGAGGGAATTTGCCAATTTATATTGGTGTGAATAGGGCTAAAGAATCCAGGCTGACCATAAATAGTACCTCCTGTACTAGCACCAGCATAACGTGTCATACCGCCGCCACCCCCCCAACTACCTGTATTAACTACAGCAATAGGGGCATAATTAGTTCTTGGTACTCTTTTATAATCTGGGTGTTCTTCAATTGTTTGACGTTGGATTTTTAGTGGGTCTCTATTTCGCAGAGCTTGAAAAGTATCTGAAAGATTTGTAGTTTGTATAATTGGGTCTGCCATACACCACTCCATTTATAATCATTATACAAAATCCTTACAGATTTTGTGGTACAACTTCTTCTACAGGAAAATCTTGTATTTCTTCCAGAGTAGATTCTGAAGACATTGGGGCTTGTTGATCTACATTGGATTCCTGCATATCATCTACCAATCCAACTTCTTTTGCTGCATCTTGTATTGCTCCCATAGGAGAAACCTGAAAATTCATATTTGCAAATTGGAGTTTTTTCCCTTGTAATCCTCCAATAGGGTCTTCAACAACCTCATACATATTAGTAGATGGTATTTTTGTTATTATAGTACCTGTAGGTAGCATTACTGTTTGACCATTATCATCAAAACCATTTGCTCCATTTGGATCTATAATTTGTAAATTAAAATTATCAGATCCTTCTGACTGAGCAAAAGATTTAAGTGATTTTGTAGATTGGCTAACATAAACAATACCATCATGTTTCTTTTTTAAATCTTGTGCTATTTTATCTATTTGTGCAACGCCCATAATACTTATTTTATAGTGATCTGATACAGATTCTAGAATTGTAGAATAGTCTATTCCTGCTTCTCTCATATCCAAAGTATCTTTAAAGATATTATAAATATTATCGGCATTTCTATCTTCTGGTTGTTTACTTGCTAATTTAACAACAGATTTAGCTTTTGCTACGACTGTTTCTAAATCATAAGTTTTATTACCTCTAGCTTCTTCTAGTCTTCTTTCTACAGAATATTGATGTGGTCTTGGTTTACGCGTTCTTTCGCCTGGAGCCAATTCCATTTGGTTTCCTTGTAATCGGTCTACATCTGGATTAGCGGGTGTACCAGCGGTTGGGAATCTATAGAATCTATCATTAATATATCCGCCAACGACCTTACCATCTTTATCTTGATAATCGGCAGTAAATTTATCCATAACATACATACGCCATATAGCTTCTCCGCTATAAACATGAGAAGGGTCTTCATCGAAACGAAGGTCGTCTGTGTAATAGTGAGTAAAGTTATAGAATTTATCTCTATCGACTCTCCAAGGTGTTCCCTCATTAAATCCGTCAACAACTCTATTCCATTTATTTCTATTACCACGGACCCATTCATTTCTCTGTCTAGAAACTGGTTGGGCTATTTTATTCATTTTACTTGCTCCTTTAGCTGCTTTAACTTGTGTGAGATTATGTTTTGCTAAAACTCCGAACAAAACATTAGATGCATTACCGTCTTCATCCTCTTGGTATATTTCTCTACAAGTTTCTATAACATCTTCTTCTCCCGATATAGACGCTTTGTTTTTTTCATTCTTAAAAATATCTATCAATTTTATTGCTGCTGCATCGGAAGTAGGTTGTGATTTCACCCAACCGCTCAAATCTTGAGGACTTGTAAAAAATTGCATACTTTATTCCTTAGGTATATCTTGTTTAATATCTCTAAATTTTAATGATTTTGGGATATTGTCTTTTTCAGAATCATCAAGACCTTCTGCTTTTATTGCCTGTTTAAGTGATTCAAATGTTCGTTCGGCATCCTTAAATGTATTTTTTATAGATTCTACATCAGTGGTATCTTCAAACAATAATGCGTGTTGTAAATCTTTAAGAATTTTAATCATAGTAGTAACTTCAGAAACGCTAGACATGCCTGCTGTTTTTTTCCAACCGGCAGTTTTACCCATTTCTTCCCACTGTTTTTTACTTAATTTAATTTTCATATTAATTCCCATGTTCCAGAGGATGATGTTTCTGTTCCATGAATTACCATTCTCTTGCCATCCCCAAAAAACAATTCCAAGGTGTTTGTTCCATCTGGACTAGATGTTTCATAAATACCAAATTCTTTTGTTCCTAATAATCTTTTCATTTTCGTGAAATCAGACAATTTATAATTTTCAGGAAGACCCTTAGGAAGTGCTTCTTGTTCCTGCCTCCCCCATCCTGACTTTTGCCCTATCTTTTCCCACTGACTTTTACTTAATTTAATTTTCATGATTTATCTCATATATTTCTTAAGTTCTTCTGCAAAAGTATCAGAAACCACTCTTGAAGATTGACGACTGGCTTCAAATTCAATCCTTGGTTTTTCAGATCTAGGATTAATTCTTTTACGTTCTTCGTCATTATGCTCTTTAATCATTTCCCCTGCTGTTTTCTCTGGAATGCTAGCAGGATCAAATTTAGCATAAACTCCCATTTTAGAAGAAGGTGTATTCAACCCAGGTTGTGCGTTTAATGCCTCTGTTGGGAATACAACGCCTTTAGGAACTATATCTTTATGTTCCATAGCAGAAACTATATCCTTCTGCCATTCCATGTGGGATTGTTTTTTGGATTCTTCTTTTTCTTTTAATTGACGTTTAAGCCTTGAACCACTATCTTCTTCTACTCCTTCTGCCAATTGTCTAATAGCGTCTGGATCTGAAATACTATTTTGATTTTTAGCATTAGCTTTCAAATTAGAATTAGTAAAATAATCTTCTCCACCACGAATGGGAATTATATTGCCAGACATCATAACTGGAGCATCTTTCATATTGGCTTGTTTTTTTACTTCTTGCCATTTATTTTTTTCCATATGACTAGTATCTGATCTTTCTTCTAGATGGAAAGGATCTCCTAAATCAAGTTTTATCTTTCCGTTATCAACAGCAGCCATTTTTATATTACGTGAATTATTAGCTTCTTTTGTAATTTGATTTGTATCATCAATTACTGCTTGTGGGTTTACCCCTTTAAACTTAGAAGAACTCATACCACAAGCAAGAGCGTATTCTTTTAGATGTGATATATGAGAAGGGGTCCATGCTGAATTATAGTGATATGTTTTGCCAGATGAAGCGCAAACTTCAATCTGTTTACATTCTGTTAATAGGGTTTGTTCCGAGACTTCTTGTGGTAGAGTAATATTGAGTCTTTCAAAATTGATAGCCTCCTGCTCCTGATAATTATCTAAGTCTTTACTTCCAAATGCCCAAGTTGGGGCCACTTTTTCTTCTGCTACTCTGAATATTTTCATATTATTCCCTTCTCCTAATTAAAAAACGTTAACGGAGGAACGTTATCATCAATTGACATCATCATTACCTGTCCATCATTAAAGTAATATGTTCCAAACTGTTCAACGCTATCAAAAGGTTGTGCAATATTTGGATTTTGCTTTATATTACCATTTTGTTTTGTTACTTTTGGTTCCATTTTTTTAGCTATTATAACACCATTTTTATCCACAACGCCTTTTTCTATCAAAAACCTATATATATATTCTGAAGAAGATGATACTTTACCTTGTTGATTTTTATTTTTTGTTTCTTTAGCTGCAAGTTGATCGGCAAGTATCTTTTCCTGATCGGGACCATCTTGGATTG
>Ga0307375_10005670_pt1 | contig 11663 bp, 16 predicted proteins | sample TR1MG_FD_202531 | JGI IMG/M metagenome (GOLD analysis project Ga0307375, IMG submission 202531) | Soil microbial communities from Risofladan, Vaasa, Finland - TR-1 | ecosystem: Environmental > Terrestrial > Soil > Coastal area > Acid sulfate soil | place: Finland: Risofladan, Vaasa | collected... | reverse complement strand
TGGGATACCGGGACCGGAGTTCGTCCCGGCGGCCGAGCAACTGGCGGCGGCTATCGCGCGCACCGATATTGTGTGCGTGCCTCAGTCTTACCAAGGAAAGCGGAACCAATACGGGGCGAAAGTGCGGGAATCCCTGGAGCTGTGGGACATCGAATTGAAGCCGACCGCCCTGATCGGCGACGCCCATGTCTGCTGGTTTCTGCTGTTCGATATGTGGCTGGTGGGGCTGTTGCAACGCCGCCGCGTGTTGATCGTGAACAATGAGGCCGACAAGGTCGCTAATGCCCTGCTCACCAAGACCGTACCGGGGCCACTGAAGGAATGGTGGCCGCCCAACTGGATTCACGTAACGGGTGCCGACGCGATTATGCTCGGGGAGGGTCTGGCCGGTTCCGCGAAGGCTCTGCACGAGGTGGAGGCGCTCACGGAGAAGCCGGATATCGCGCTGGTGGGAGCCGGGGCGCGCTCCGCCCACTTGGTAACTAGCATTGCCGAGATGCTCTCTATCCCGGTGATCGAACTGGGCGCCGCCTGCCTGAACTTCCACAGGCCGTTCGCCACGCAATCAGGCTATGACAAGATGATGGCACTCTACCAGAAGGAAGGATAACGTGAGCGCCCTCGCCGAGCGCATCATTGCCGCGGCATCTACCATGGCCCCGATGCAAATCGAGGGAATGCGACAGGCGCTGATTGCCGTCAACGTCTCTCTGCCTGGCAACCGAGACCTCTGGAAAGCCGCCGCGGAAAGCTTCCATGCTGCCAGTAATGGCAGTTCCGTGGCTGACATGCGGAGGGCATTGGCGGAGTTGCCACTGGAGTCATGGCGCGCCCTAGATGACTGCGTAGTAATGCTCGCGCGAGGCAACGTGTTCGACGAGCATTGCGACTTCCTGCCCGAAGGTGGTCTGCAGTTCGCGCTTTCCTGGCGAACGCAACAGTTTATTGACGCCGTGCAGGAATATCTACCGGACGGCGGGCGCGTGCTGGACGTGGGGTGCTGGCAGGGAACCATGGGTTGCGAGTTGCTGCAGCGCGGCTTCTCGGTTGGCTTTACGGACTTATGCGAAGAATGCGAGGAGGAGGTGGGGCGACGCGTCGCGCACCTGCGCGCGGAAACGGGCAATTGCCTGGGATTCTTCGGCGGGTGGGCGCATGAGGTGCTCGCAAAGTTCCCCGCCGGGCATTTCGATCTGGTGACCTGCCAGGAGACGCTGGAACATCTGCCCGAAGCAGTGCTCGCGAAGACCTGTGCGGAGATGTGGCGTGTGGCGAATCGAGGGGTATTGATTGAGGTTCCCGGCTGGGATGACGGCGCGGTGCTGCACCTACGCGTCTTCACCGTGGAGGCATTGACGGCGCTCTTCCCGGAAGCCTCTCCGACAGTGCTCCGAGGACCGGGCGCAATGACCTACACGACGGTGCTGTTTGAGAAGTAGATACCTGCAACGGAAAGGCGAGGCGAGATGACGGATTACTCGATATGGCAACCAGGTCTCAGTGCGACAGTAGGAGAGACGTTCATGCCGATGGCGCGCCTCTACGAGTTGGCCGGCCTCGTGCCGGCCGATCAACAGATCGTGGAGGTAGGCAGTTACTGCGGGAAGTCCGCCCTCACGATGGCGGCGGGAGCGAAAGAGGGAGCGGGAGCGCGGGTCTATCACGTAGATACCTGGGGCCTGCCCATCGCGCCGGCGAACCCCTACAACGTCATTGGGAACCTCGGTTACATCATCCAGCGCGCCGAGGCGATGGGGCTCATCTCCCAAATCACGCCCATTCGCGGCTACTCGGCCGAGATCGCGACCATTCGCTCCTGGCAGATCGGGCTCATCTTCATCGACGCGGGGCACTACCGCGCCGACATCGAGTCTGATATCGCAGCCTGGCTTCCGCAGGTAATGCCGGGGGGTTGGGCGCTCTTCCATGACTACACCTACCCGCTCAGCCCCGACGTGAAGCTCGTACTGGACGAGTGGTACGCGCGGGTCGGTCCGAACGGAACCGGCGAGTGGGGCCAGTGGCGCATCATCGAACCCATTGAGGCGACATGGACGGTGGAGGCGCGGAGGCTACCGTGAAGGTTCTGATCGGCGGACTCATCCATGACCGCGGGCAGATCACGGACTGCTACCTGCGGCACCTGCGGGAGCTTGACGTATCTGGCATGGAAGTGCGGTGGTTCTTCATCGGTGATGGACTATGCCCGGAACTTGAGGAGTGGCTCTATGACACTCGGGGCTGTACCCGCGAGGAAGGAGAAAGAAATCAACTGATACAAAGCACCCTCGGCCGCGGCGCGTGGATTCATGTGAATGACGATGGCCCCCACTGGAGCCGCTCCCGCGTAAAGCGAGACGATGTGGAGGGTCGCCCGGAGTTCCGACGCCTGGCATTTCTGCGAAACATCCTGCGCGAACGGGCGATCATGGAGGATGTGGATGCCCTTATCAGCATCGACAGCGATATCTGCGTGCCGCCAGACTTGGTACAGCGGTTTGCTGAGACGGGGAAACCGTGGGTGAGTGCGCTGGTGGATAATTCGGCGAGGAGGGACGGCAACGGCGATCAGGAGCTGGTGCGAATGGGCGGAGGGGAGCGAACCTACAACCATCCCTGCTACAACATCTGCGAGCGGGACCCAGCCACGCGGCGGATACTGCCAGACTTCGTGAACGGCGGAGAGGCGTGGTCGACGGGCGCGGTATGCTTCTACTCGCGGGAATTGCTGGAGCGGGCGCGCTGGGTATGGGATAAGGGCGGAGAGGATTTCGGATTCAGCGACATGGCGAAGACGGCCGGTTATCGGGCGCGGTATCTGCCCGTCGTATGTGACCATCTGATGACGCCGGAACGATTGGCGGCGCACATGGAGACCTGCGCGCTATGTCAGGATTGACAGGCGACCGGGTAACGGCGCCGGAAACGAAAACCATGCGGATCGTCTCCTGTCCGGTCTGCGGAAGGATAGCCTGCCAGGCCACCGGCGACATCCTCATCCGGTGTAAGAAGTGCGCGGCCTGGTTCTGCGAGAAGTCGAGCGGGGAGAGCGAAGTATTGAAGGATGGGAAGATGCATCCGCAGAAGCCTTCGGGGGCAAACGGAGGATAACCATGATACCGGACCTGGCGCTCATAGTCGGCGGTTACGTGATCTTCAGGGCAATCCAGGCCATACTCCCCGACAGGGACGGGCCCAGGACTGCCCGCGCGGTGGTCGTGGTGCTGGCGGTAGTTCTGGCATTGGGCACGATCCTGCTGTGCGCGGACATCTGGCGTCGTGGAACGACCCTTGACGGTGGTTGGACTTCCCCTGCCGCGGTTGAAAACGCCGATGATCTAAACGCACGAGCTCTCGCTGAGATCGACCGGCAGCAGACTTACCTTGACGCGACCCGGGCAGAGCATGAGGTAGACCCCGATCCGCTTCGACGGCGGCTGCACCAGGCGAACGATGATCGCTACCAAAGCGAACTGGATAGGCTCCGCAGGGAATGTCTGGAATAAAGCCCTAGACAAAGCACGCCCTTTGTGGTATACGTGATTTAGACGCATGACAACTGCATACATGCACCCGAGGCCCTAGCGGCCCAGTGTAGACAGAGACCCTTAGCGGTCCGAAACGCACAGCGATGTGCGGAGCGGGCCGCTTCTTTGTTGGCCCCTCCGCAGGAGCAAGCAGATGACTGAACTGGTCAATGTGGAGGCCGACGAGGTCTCGCTCGTAGACTCGGCGGCCAACCGCAAACGACTTCTGCTCTACAAGGCAGAGAACGGAGGGGCAGAGATGCCCGGGTTTAGTGACAAGGGCCCTGATCTGCTCGGCACTCGGATCAACACCGCCGACCAACACGAGGATGCCATTCTCGGTAAGGTGGGGGAGATCCGAAAGGCCGCAGATCAGCCCTTCGGTGAGGAGGAGCGCGATACGGCACTTGCGCTCCTGCGTGTCGCTGGCTCCACCGATGCTCCCGCTGAGAAGCGGGCAGCGATGGTGGCAGCCCTGATGGGCACGCCCGACAAGGTTGAGAAGCAGGACGCGAAGCCAGTCGAGAAGACAACGACCAAGCCCGATCCGACCGTGGCCGAGTTGGTGAAGGCGGCTGTCGCGGAGGCTGTCGTGGAACTCCGAAAAGAGGGCGTGGAGAAGGACAAGCACATCGATGCTCTCCTCGCCCAGAGTCGCAAGTCCACGGCGGTAGCGAAGGCTGCCAAGACGCAGGCTCTCGGCAGCCGCGACAAGCTCGCCGACATCATCGAGAAGGCCGAGGCCGCGGGATTCGGCGAGGATCTCGTCGCCATCCTGACGGCCAACGGAGAAGCGGTCGCGAAGAGCCGCCTCTTCCTCGAACTCGGCTCCAGTGCAGCCCCCGAAGGTTCCGCTCTCGCGAAGATGGAGGCGCTGGCAAGGGAGCGCGTCGCCAAGTCAACCGAGAAGGTGACCTTCGAGCAGGCGCTGGTGCTTGTGGGCGAGGAGCACCCCGAACTCTACCGGCAGTACGTCGCCGAGAGAGGGGAGGTCCACTAACATGGCCTATGAGGAAGGACTTCACAGCATCACCCTCGTGGCTGGTGCAGACCTCTCTGACTACCAGTATCACCTCGTCAAAGCGAGTGCGTCGGGCGAGGTGAACGTCTGCACGGACGCCGGGGATAGGGCCATCGGTATCCTCCAGAACAAGCCGGAGGATGGCCAGGCCGCGACCGTCGGCGTCCGCGGAGTAAGCAAGTTCGCTCCGGGCGCTGACATTGATGCCGACGACTGCATCGGTCCCGATGCGAGCTCGAACGGCATCGCGACCACGACTGCCGCCCATTTCGCCATTGGCGTCGCCCTGGAAGACCACGAGGTCGGGGCCACCCCCGACGACGAGTTGGCAACTGTTCTGCTGACCGGGCCTTTCCATCCGGCGGTGAGCTAGGAAGGATATAGCACATGGAACCCACTCCTGGCGATGTTCATGTAGATAGATTCCTGACCAACGTCTCGGTCAATTACATGCAGCGACCCGAAAGGTTCGTTGCGGACCGGATCTTCCCCCTGATTCCGGTCAGCTTCAGGTCTGACAAGATCGTGAAGCTCGACAAGCAGCCGTGGTTCCGCCGCATGGCGAAGCCGCGCGCACCGGCTACCGAGTCTGCGGGAGGCGGCTACACGGTCGGGTCGCAACCGTATAACTGCGAGGTCTACGCCATTCACAAGGATGTGGACGACCAGACCCGCGCCAACACCGACTCCCCGCTGGCCCCGGATCGGAACGCCACGGACTTCGTGATGAACCAGTTGCGGCTGGAACGGGAGATCGCGTTCTTCACGGCCTACTTCGTGACCGGCGTTTGGGGCACGGAGTGGTCGGGGGTCGCGTCTGACACCCCGGATGCCGCTGCCTACGAGGTCGAGCAATGGGACCGTGCTGGCTCGACGCCGATCGCCGACGTGATCGGCCGATGCACGGATGTCCAGGAGCTCTGCGGTTGGCGGCCGAATGTCGGCGTCATGCAGCGCCACGTATTCGACGCGCTGAAGACCAACGCCGACATCGTCAGCCGCGTTCAGTACACCTCCCGCGATTCCATCGACACGGCGATCCTCGCCCGGCTCTTCGAGCTGGACGACCTAATGATCACCGACGCCGTGTATGACTCCGCCAACGAAGGTGCGGACCCGTCGATGGCTTTCGTCGGGGGCAAGAACATGCTTCTGGCTTACCGGACGTCGACCCCGGCGCTGGACATGCCGAGCGCCGGCTACATCCCGTCCTGGACCGGATACCTTGGCGCGAGCGCCTTCGGGACCCGCGTCAAGAAGTTCCGGATGGAGCACTTGAACTCCGATCGCGTCGAAGGCGAACTCGCCTATGACATGCTGCCAGTCTGCACCGATGCGGCGGCCTTCTTGCTCGACGTTGTCGGCTAGTCGCACTCGCCTCCGGTTGGGTCGGGGGTAGGCTCTCCGCCCCCGGCCCAACTATGCCGAGGAGGATAAGACATGGCGGCGACATATAGCGGCAACCCATCTGCCTCCGACCGGGATATGCTGAGGTTTCGGATCGGAGATACCGATACCTCAAGCGCACTGCTTCAGGATGCTGAGTATGATGCCATGATCGCGGCGGAAAGCTCCCTGAATCGGCGCCTCGCGTCCTGTCTGGAAGCCATTGGCCGCAAGCTTCTGAGGCAGCCCAACTTCGCCCTCGACAAGTGGCGAGAAGATCGGCATGAGGTCGCCAAGTCGTTCCTTGCCGAGGCCAAGGACCTCCGCAAGCGTTCTGCCGCCCAGGGTGTCTTCGCAGGCGACATTTCCAAGACTACCAAGGACGCGCAGGAAGAGGACACTGACCGCGTAGCCCCGTTTGCTCACATGGGCATGGACCAGTTCCCCGGATTGACGGGGACAGAGCCTGATACCAGCGCGGACGATGAGTGAGTAATGGCGATCACCGAGAGGTTGCTAGCGCGAGAGGAAGAGGAGTTTCTGCGACTCTGGCAGCGGGCGGCAGCGCGTCTGAAGCGTATCATCTCCTCCCTCAAGGCCAGTGACTTCAGCCGCCGGCGTTCCCGTACCCTGCTCTCCCAGGTAGAAGCCATCATCGCCGATCTGCAGAACGGCACAGAAAACTGGCTGGATCGTACCTTGCCGAGGGCGTTCAAGTACGGATTCGACTGGCGGGGCGTCGGGTTCAAGCCGGGAGACTTTGGCGTGTTTGCCACCATCCCGCGGGGCGCGGTCGACGCAGTTATCCTGAGCATTGCTTCAGACTGTCGTGAGGCGCTTGCCAGCGTGGCCCCCAACCTCGGAGATATCTTCACCTACTCCCAGCAGGCAATCGTGACGGAAACCCAACTGATGGAACAGGTGGCGGCCAATCTGATCGAGGGCAAGGGGCCGCAGGCATTGGCGCGGGATATTGCCCGCACGCTCCGGGATGGGGCGCTTGACCGACTTGACGACGCAGTCGAGGGGGCGGTCAGCGAGGAGATGAAGGCGCGGATCGCGCAGACCGCGGAGGGGCGGCATATCAGCATCTTGTGCCGAGACGGGAAGTGGCGGAACTACTCGCTCCGCACCTACTCGGAAACGGTGGCTCGCACGAGCACGCGTATGGCGCAGACCGAGGGCACTCTCCAGAGTTGCCAGCAGTTGCATATCGACCTCGTGCAAGTCAGCGTCCATGCGAACCCATGCCCCGCCATCTGCGCACCGATTCAAGGGAAGGTATTCTCCGTCTCCGGTGGCCATCCCGACTTCCCGGCGCTGTCGACCGTTGGCAGGGCGCCCTATCATCCGAATTGCCGCCACGTCATGCTGCCGGCGCCGGAGGAGTATATGCGCGGGCGCGGCGTCTACGACACTCTGCGCGAGTTTTCGTATTCTCGGGAGCAGGTGGCCGACGCGTACGGCTACCGTGATCTTTTAGCAGGGATCCCGCAGGGAGTGCCGGCATGAGCGCGGCACTGACTCCAGATTGGCTTTTCGAGCATGAGATCATCGTCCACCACTACGAAGCTGGACCATACGGGACGTTGGCAACGCCGGTGTCGGCAACGGAGGATGTGACGGGACACATTCAGCTTTCTTCTCACGTCATCAGGACGCGCGAAGGCGAGGAGTTGCAGGCGCGCGGGGCAGTGACGCTGCCCTATACCGTGATTCTCGGACCGGATGATGAGATCGAGCACGCCGGCGAGTTCTACCGGCTGGCAAACATCTCTACCCCGAACCTCGGCGGGTCGACGAATGCCTACACGAGAGCGGAGCTGATCTGATGGCTAGTAACGTAGATACCAGTCAGGTGGAGGCGGGGTTGCAGCGTTGGGGTTACGCGGTGCGGGAGGCCTTGGCCGAGGGGCTAGGGCGCGGCGGAGCTCAGTTGCTCAACGACGCGGTTCAGGAAATTCCGACCGTGCCGCTCGAATCGGGCTACCTGCGCGGCTCGGGGTCGGTGTTCGTCAACGGGAAACTGGTGATGACAAGTCCCCAGGGGGTGGCCGGCGGCAGCCCCGCCATATCCGATGATGATCCCGCCCGAGGGCGCGCCGAAGTTATCTGCCGCGTCGGCTTCAACACCGTCTATGCCGCCGTGCAGCATGAGGGGCGGTGGGAGACTGGGCCCTTGGCGGGCGTGGAGATCGCGCACTACACGGAGCCGGGTTCTGGCAGATACTACCTGCTCACTCCGCTCCAATCGCATGGCGAGGAGTATATCCAGACGGCCATTGACTACACGCGAAGAGCCTTGGGGATGTGACGATGGCGCGATTGCTCGTCGAGATAGCTGAATACCTGGCAGCGCAGACGGGTTGGACGCTGGAAGCCGACCTGTTCGCCTATGGATTCCCGCCACAGGGGGCGGATACGGCGGTGGCGCTGCTCGATGGGCCCGGCCGACCGGAGGCCGTGAGGCCGTTGGCTGAGTTGGGCGATTTCGATGTGCAGATGATCTCGCGGTCGCGACAACCCGCCGAGGCCGCGCAACGGGCGGATATCGTGATGAGCAAACTGCATGGGTTGTCGGTTACGGACCTTGGCACATGGATCGTGCAGTACGCGGTCGCAACGCAGACGCCCTACCCAATGGGCTATGACAGCCGGGGGCGGTACGAGTACGTGAATCACTACCGGATGCGTGCGACGGCCGGTAGCTAACATAACCGCATAACAGGCCGAGGCAGGCGGCTGGCCAGCCGCCGGAACTGCGGACCCAAGCCCCGATTCCTCTGCAGAGGGGGGAGTCGGGGCTTTGCCTTTGGCCGTACTACTCGGCGCAGAAGGCGCCAAGGGAGATAGCATAGCAATGGCAGGTGCATACCCAGAGCAACTAGAGCTGGGGCCGTGCGAGATCTGGTTCGGCACGGCCGGCGCCGAGTTGAGTATCGGCGCCATGGTCGGCGGCGCGACCCTGAGAGGTGAGACGCTGCTGGCCGATCTCAAGAAGGACAGTTTCGGCGACGGGATCTACGATCAGCAGATCGTAGGCGCCAACTGGACACTCGAAGGGAACCTGGGCGACCTCAATATGGCCTCCCTGGAGGATGTGATTCCGGGAGCGGTGCTGACGGACGACGGAGAGGCTACCCCCGTGCAGTCAAAGCTGTCCATTTCGGTTCCCGTCGGGACGGGCCTACGGGACAGCGCCAAGTCGCTCATCCTCAAGCGGATCATCTCGGGCGAGGTGTCCACTGATGAAGATAATTGGTGGACCTTCCCGATCGCGGCGGTGGTAAGCAACGTCGAGTTGGTGTTCGATGCTACGACGCAGCGGCGCATTCCCATCACGTTCCGCATTCTGCCCGACCCGAGCACGAAGCTGCTGGGCTATAAGGGCTACGTGGCTCCGGCCTAAGGGCCAACTCTAAGGAGGACATAATGTCCGAAACTGAAGGTGCGCGCAAGCGCAGGCTGGATCTCGACGCGCTGCTACAAGAGACAGCGCTGGAAGTCGTCATTGGAGGGAAGACCGTCTGCCTGACCGATGTGCCGGTGAAGGCGGCTCTCCGCGCGGCCGAACACGAGGGCAAAAAGGCAGACCCGGAGGCTGATTGGCAGTTCGTCAAGGATATTCTCGTGGCGAGCTGCGTTGAGGAGATCGACCGCGACCAACTCATAGCGATCCTTGACGGTGTCGGCATACGTGCTCGACATGCGTTGACCATGAGTGTGCTCGATTTTTTCGAGCCCTCCGACCTGATTCAGAAGCTCCCGCTCAGCGAGAAGTTGAAGGCGAAGCTTCAGATTGGGTTGGAGCAGTCTCCGACTACCTCGACGCCTACCACATTCCCGCCACCGACGCCGGAGTGAACGCCGTGCTGGCCATGCCGGTGGGCCGCTTCCTCGTCCTCCTGGAGGCGGCTCGCCGGCGGGCCGCCAATCTGCGGTTGTGGGCGACGCAGATAGCGGCCTTCCCGTGGATGGAGGGGGCGGACAGACAGAAGATGGTCGCCGCCTTGCTGGAGCAGGCGGAGACGCAGGAGGAGAGGGAGGCGCGCTGGGATGCGGGCTGGCGCAGGTTGGATGGAGTATTGAGCGGAGCGCAAATCGGAACGGTGCGGCGCTTGGAGTCCTAGCATGGCATTCGATATTGGGGCGGTTGTCGCTGAACTACGGCTGAATACTGCTCAGGCAGAAGCCCAAGGGCGGCAGTTCATTCAGGGGCAACAGCGCACGATGTCCGCGGCCTGTGATGACATAGCCCTTCGGTGGTCTCGCGCGAACATGCAGATCGCGCAGGGGACACAGCAGGGACTGGCCGCGCAGCAGCAACATCTCCAAACCTTAAGTAGATTCATCGATCAGAATATAAGCGCATCCAGCATAGCACAACGGGAGGCCGTTGCTAAGGCCCGTCAGGAGTTCTTGCGACTGGAGGGGCAACTGACGAATACTGAAGCAGCCGCCCAATCCATGTTCATGCGCTTCAACGCCGGTGACGCCGTGCTGGCCACCAGTACCGGGAATGTGCGATGGTTGGCTACCGCCCTCGGTGGACTGGGTGCGAAGATCGGCCTCGTCGTCGCGGTTATGATGACGTTCATCACTGTCGCAAAGCAGTTTCACTCCGTCATTGATCGCGGCATCGGGGCTATCGATCGTATGCGCATGACCGCCGCGCAGATGGCCGCGAGCATCCAAACCGCCTACCCGGAAGCACCCTTTGAGAGGGCGATTGACGCAGCCAAGTCCCTCATTCCCCTCGTCGAGCGTCTTGACGTATTGTACTCGGGGACCGGCGAGGACCTCACCGAACTCGCCAATGCGATGCTACGGTATGGGGCCGCAGCCGATGTGATGAGACTCGTTGGCGACGAGACGGGGGAGACGGCCGCTCAGTTTGTCGCACTCGCCGAGGCCATCAAAGCGCAGACGGGCAGTCTGAATTTCCAGTACCAAGTCCAACAGGAGATCCGCGCCCTCATGTCGGGAACCGCCAATCAGGGCGCACAGTTGCTTCGGAATCTGCAGTCGCAGAACTCCGAAATCAAGGATATGGTCACTGGTTGGGGCCAGCAGGGGACGCTCCTCGAAAATATCGCCCCCTACTTGGAGGGCTATGTCAAGGCATCGCGCGAGGTTTCTGAATTGCTCTCCAGCCAGCGGGCCACCTGGCAGACCATTGTCGACCGGCTCCTGCGAACGGCTGTCTTGCCAGCCTATGAGGATGTGGTCAGCCTCCAGCAGGCCGCCAATAAACTGCTGTTCGATCAGGAGGGTAAGCTCACCGAGATCGGCCGGATACTCGTCACGCAAATCCAGAGCGCGTGGCAGTCCACACGAATGATCGTCACGATGGTCTTCGAGATCATCCGCACCCTCGCCCCGAAGACTGAGAATTGGGCAGATGCGACGGCGAAGGTGGCGCGCGACATGCTCACAGTGCTGAATGTAGTCGTGGAGATCGCCACCAAGATGCGTGAGATGTCCGTTCTGTCCGCCAACCTGGGGAACCTCATTAAAGCGGCCATGGTCACGGGGAATCTGTCCATCGTGACAGACGCATACGGGCAACTCGTCGTTCTCAGTTCCCGCTACCGCGAGGAGGCGGAGCGGATAGCGAGGGTCGGGGCGATTGAGGAGGCGGCAGGTGCCGGATTCGAATGGCCTTTCGATCCCAGGGCTGCCGCCGCAGACGCTGCCGAAGCCCACAAGGCGGCAATCGACGCGCTGAA
>Ga0307375_10005667_pt1 | contig 11664 bp, 20 predicted proteins | sample TR1MG_FD_202531 | JGI IMG/M metagenome (GOLD analysis project Ga0307375, IMG submission 202531) | Soil microbial communities from Risofladan, Vaasa, Finland - TR-1 | ecosystem: Environmental > Terrestrial > Soil > Coastal area > Acid sulfate soil | place: Finland: Risofladan, Vaasa | collected... | reverse complement strand
TTGATACTTCATCGGGAGGCAGATCTTATGTCCCAAGCATAACCAGTTGGACCGCAAAAGCAGATAAATATTTCCTGTCAACTGGGAATGCTGTAAATGATTGGTTAGGCGATACCGTGAAGGCAAGATTTTTCTTAAATTATGTAGCTACTCCAAGCTCGGGTGATGCTTCTCAATATTATGAAGGGAATACTATTGTAACGGGGATAGACCAGGGAACTCCAGTAGATGCCTTGATAACTCAAAATATCAGTTTTCAAGGAGTAGGTGCTTTAACCCTAACGACCCGAACAACGGCGTGGAATGTTTAAATGAAAGGAGGTAATTAATATGGCAGATAAAGAAAAAGAGAAACTTGAAGATATGACTCAAAGTCCATTAGAAATTGAATTGAAAGGTAAGACATATAAGTTGGGGCCTATTGGATTTATAGACTTCGGTGATTTTGCTCAATACATCAAGGGTCAAAAATTAAAACTGGTTGATTATATTAAAGATAAAGACTTACAACTAAAGATGACTGAAAAAATAATGGATCAACCGATTGACCTCGATAAGGAATACGGCACAATTAATGGTATTTGTTATATGGCCTGGAAGGCTATTCAGAAATATCAACCGGAAGTAACACTTGCTGATATCAACCAGATTATAGATTTAGATAATTTTGAGAAGGTTTCAATTATATTGAGTAATTTGGGCGGGACGATAAAAAACCCCAAGAAGGCGAAGGTAAACCCCTAAAATGGAGTGAAGCCTTTGCCTTACTTAAACATAATTATACTTTTAGCAATAATGAAATGTTTACAATGAGTATATATAATATGCAGAATTATATTAATAATATTCCAAAGGTGTTAGGGCAATCAAGTGATACAAAAGAAGACAAACAACAGGTTATACCGGCGACTAAAATTGATGACAATAAAGAATTAATTAAACAGGCTAAAGAATTAGGTTTAAAAGTGCCGAGATATTATTAATTATAAATTAAGTTATTTTGCTGTTTCAAATGTAAATTTACCAGAATATTTGTCATAACGGGTTGTACCATACATTATTGTAAGGTCTTTATCTTTTGGACGGTAACCATGTACATAAATACTACGATTAATTCCTTGTGTTTTAAAAATTTTATAGCAACTTTCACAAATGGCATCTATAAAAACTTTGACTTCTGAAATCGATTGAGGTACAAAAAGAACTTCAACCTCAATAACAAAATAGGTAGATTCATCTTTGGCACTAGTAATTGAAACGTATTTATTATCAGTAGTTATGGACATGATAGATTGAACTATTTCTGGGGATATAAGTTTTTCTGGTTTTGAGGTTAAACAACCTTTAAAAACTATAATACAGATAAATATTATAAGTAAAATTGTAATATATCTTTTCATAATAATATACCTCCAATTTATTCTTTTGATTAAATGATATACCTTTAATTAAAAATTGTCAAATAAAGGGGTGAATTAAAATTTTATTAGGTAAGGCATTTGTTGAAATTTCAGCTGATAATAAATTGGCTGCAGGTTTATCAGCAGCAGAAGGTCAAGTTAAAAAATCTACTGAAGCTATGGCTGCTAAATTTGCAAGTATAGGTAAGACTATGACTATTGTAGGTGGAGTTATTACTGCTGCCTTTGGAGTCATAATTAAAAAGACTATGGAAGCAGGAGATAAATTCGATAAGATGAGCCTGCGAACAGGCGAATCCGTTGAAAATCTTTCTTCACTTGCTTATGCCTGTGATATTACCGGGACGAGTATTGAGGGATTGGAAGTAGGAATAAAATTTCTTACCAAAGGAATGGATGACGCTTCTCAGGGAATTGGACTGGCCAAAGATGCTTTTGAATATCTTGGAATGTCAGTTAAAGATACTGAAGGTAATTTGAGGCCTACAGTTGAAGTATTAAAAGAAGCGGCCACTAAAATAGCAGCAATAGAAAACCCGGCTAAACAAGCAGCGCTTGCTATGGATTTATTCGGTGCAAGGTCGGGTACACAATTAATCCCATTACTTAAATTAGGTGGAGCAGGTATTGATGAATTAATGAATAAGGCCAAAGAGTTAGGAATAACTATGTCTACTGAAACGGCAAAAGCAGCAGCAGAATTTAAAGATAGATTAGAAGATTTAAAAGGAAGTTTGGCAGGGGCAGGCAGGGATATAGCAATGATATTAATTCCCCCCTTAACCGAATTAACCAAAAAAGCAATAGAAATAGTTAAGAAAATTACAGCCTGGGCAGAATCACATAAACCATTAGTGAAACAGATTATAGAATTGGGGGCAATTTTGGGAGTTTTGGCAGCGGTGGGCGGGCCAATCTTATTAGCTGTTTCAGCTTTTATGAAAATGAAGGCAGCTATTCTCGCTGTTAGTGCAGCAATAAAAGTAGTAACAGCAGTAATGATGACAAATCCTCTTGGGCTGGCATTAGTAGCCACTGCTGCTTTATATACTGCCTGGATAACTAATTTTGGTGGTATAAGAGATTTTACAATCGCAGTAGTAAACAAAATAAAAGAGGTTTTGGGTTGGCTATGGGATAAAGTAATCTGGGTTGCTGAAAGTCTTGGATTAATTAAAAAACCGATAGAAGAAGTTGTAATATCAACTGATAAATTAAAAGAAGCAAATCAAGAGTTAAAATTGGCAACAGATGAAGAAAAAATATCTATTGGTGAATTAGCAATAGCAGAAAAAGAAGCAGGGGATAAAGCAAAAGGTGCAATTCCTGATATTGATGATCTAACTACTTCGATGGGTGAACTTGAAGACGGGACAGATGAGGCCAAAACTGCCTTAGATGAATTTGGAAACAAAATAGAATCCTTTGACGAGTGGGTGGCGGGATTAGCAGAAAAAGCAAAGGAAGCAGCTGAAAAATTGGCCGATGCTGCTGAGGAAGCAATGGAAAGATACGAAAATGCAATAAAACCCGTAGAGGATAGATTATATGAATTATCACATACAGAGGAAGAAGTGGCTGCCAAAAATCTATTAGCTAAAAAAGAGCAATTAGAGGAATCAGTTAAGGCTGCAGGGTTATCAGTTGAAAAAGAAAAAGCAGAATTAACCAAAATTAGGGAATGGTACGATAAAGAGATCGGATTGATTATTTCAAAATTAGAAGAGCAGCAAAAAGCCGAAATTGAAACAGCGAATAAAACAGAAGAAAGTGCTGATAAACAGAGGGCAGCTATCAGAGGGATAAAAGAGGAATACTCCGGACTGATAACTAAAATAGAGGACGTTGGAAAGGCAGCAGAAGCGGCAGCGAAAGCAGCAGAAAAAGCAGCAAAAAAGGCAGAATTAGAGGTCTTTTTGGCCGGAGTTCCCACGATAGCAGAAACAGGATACGTACCGTCTTATATACCAAAACTTCAAATGGGTATTCCCTATGTACCGAAAACCGGGATATATCAATTACACCAGGGCGAAGCGGTTATCCCCAAAAATCAAAATACCATTAATAAACAAAATTATTCTTTTTCTCCTATCGTCAATTTGACTGTTTCAGGTAGCGGCAATGCTTCTAATATAGCTTATGAAGTAAAGAAAGTTCTTGATGAAAGTATAAGACAATTCAGGCGTTCAGGCTTTGAATTAGTACCGGGGAGGGGATAATATGGCAGAAGCATATTTAGGCTCAAGTGGGATAACTATACCTATACCAATCGGTTATATTCTCGAACCGATTAAGTTAGAAACAAATGAGAGAACTTTAGACGGTACATTAATTACTAATTATGCAGTCAATCCAGAAGATACTGCCATAACTAAATACCACTTTGAGCTTCCCGGAATAACAAAATCTTTAAGATTAGCTATTAGAGCAGAAGCACTTAAGACTGGCAATATGAGTTATATAGACCATATTCAAATACCGGAAGTCTTAATTCATGAAGGAAGTACTTCATCTGGTTCAATAAGTTTACAACGAGGATTAGGGAGTACATCAAATAGTGATATCAATGCCACTTTAGTTGGTGTCACCAAAACAATTACAATTAGTACAGGAAACAATCCTACTTCTACGGGGATTTATACCACTATCGGAGGAGTTTTGACTATAGGTTCAACTTCTACCGGGAATTTAATTATAAATTATATACCTAAATATACCGTTCATGTTGTTTCAGATAGACACGAATTATTATATAAGACTTCTTCAACGGATCATACCGTTAGATATAATTTAGTTTTAGAGGAAGCATAATGGAAACAAAATTAGATTGCTTTGTGGCAGTAAGTGGACAATCTTCTACTGGGAAAACTTATGCCAGTAGTTCTGGAACATTATTAGTAAATGATATTGATGTGGGAGGTTTACCTAGAGATTCTGGAATTTTCTCTTGGGTAAGAATCCCTTGCCAACTTGACGTTGTTACGGATATTATAGGCACTTATTTTAATGTTGGGCAGGGGATACGAGTTGCCATTACTGTTGATGGTGAATCTGTAAGCGATTCTCTAATAGGGGATATAACCATAGCACATAACTTAAATTACATTAGTACCTTTTCCTTTACTTTAGGGAATCCAAAATATTCTCCGTTAGTCTCTCCTTACTATATAGCAGTTAATTCAGTAGTGATAATTACTGTATATGTTAACGGGCAAGCATTTAAACTATTTACAGGGTTGGTAGATGAAACAAGAACTACTTACGATGGTGGGTATAGATTACAGATTAATGGGCGTGATTATGGCAAGAAATTATTAGATAAGACGATGACCTTGATATCAGTGCAGGATTCAGCAGATAAATCATATCGAGGTTCAATGGTAAAATACCTTGCTGGGCAGGCAAGTATAACTAATGTAAATGTGCCTACTGGCGATAAGGTGACCATCGACCACTCGTTTCAAGACCAGACCCTCTGGGATATGGTTCAAAAGGAATGTGCCATAGAGGGTTGGTATGTGCAACATGATGAGAATGCAATAATGAAATTACAGACGAGAAAAATCAAATCTAACAAAACTTCTTATCCTGTTGCTGACTGGGAATATGGAGAAGATAAATTTATTCAGTTAGGGTTGGAAACATCAGATATAGGAATTATAAATAAAGTAATCATATTAGGTGCAATATTTGAAGAAGAAACGATAACTGCAAATCCAGTTACTCCCGTAGAAGTTGTACCAGATGAAAAAGTATATGAATATACAGATTATAGTTTCTCTCCATCGTTTACTGCAGGCGAAGTAGTATCTGGCTGGACTGATGGGGATGCAGTGATTAGAGTTACTGCCTTTTATATAGGATATACAAAACCATTAGGATATCTTTTCCCTGTATCTCAGAATTATAAATTTAAAATTACTGGTTCTGATAGTGGGAAAATACAAGGTCTTTCATTTTCTGTTAGTGGTGGAGCTACAAAGGCAGGGCAAAGTAGTAATTATGTGCTTATAGAAAGAAAGGTAGGTTATGAATATCCTCCATTATCAGCAACTGAACAAGCATTCTCTATAACTATTACTTTTAAAATCAAAAACCAAACTGGCGGTGGGATAGAAGAACTTGAATCTGAAAATCCTGAAGAAACTTTTACCTCTACTATAACCTACACGCAAGTTAAGGCAATAGTAACAGATAATACATCTATTGGTATTTACGGCGAACGTAAACCCAATAATGAAGGTACTTTAGATTTTCCACTTGCTGAAACCGAAGCACAATGTAAGCGAATAGGGGAAAATATAATACTTGATAGCCATAGATTTATTAAGCAACCTGACTTTGAGGTTGCTTTTAATCCTAAATTAATTGTAGGACAAACCGTAGAATTGACTGATAAAAAGATTGGTTATGATGAAGATAGATATTTTGTAGAAGAAGTTATTCATACTATCGGAGCAAATTCAGAAGGTAAAATGAAAGCACGTACACGGATAGGATGTGTTTATTATGCTTAATTTAACACAGGCTTATAGACAGAATACAGCAGGGAATATTACTTTTAGAAATACTTATATCACAGCTGAAATAAAAGAAGACCAGGGGAATGGAAAATATAAAGTGGAGATAGCAGGTTCAGGAAAAGAATATCCCAATATATTTACTATTGTAACTGACCCGACTTATGTAGTTGGTGATAAGGTTGGTATTTTATGGGAATATGGCAATCGGGAAAAGCCTGTTATAGCAGGGATATTAAGGGATATTCAATTTATTGAAGTGACAGGCGGGGTAAATTCATTAGGAGCATAGGGGATTATTTATGTTAAAACCCATTAGCGCAATCATAAAAGATTCGATAGGCAATATTATTTTTCGGGGTAACGTGGTAACTGGCACGGTTGCAGTGGTAAGGGGCAATGGCAGTTATGATGTTTTTATATCCGAATCAGATAGGGCATATCCTAAAATATTTACCTTATCTCGGAATCCTGATTTAGCAGTAGGGGATAAAGTGAGGATTTTATATAAAAATGGCTGCAAGGAATTACCGATTATATTACCACCAACAATAAGCATTGGTGCTAATATAATTTTTGTGATGTATCAAGATTATGCTGGGAATAATTTTATTAAAACTTATAACTCAAATGGAACATTAATAACATCTTGGGCAATGCCTACTGGATATTATGAAACTAATTGTATATGTGTAGATTCATCTAATAATATCTATATTAATTATGGTACGAGCATAGTCAAGAGAGATAGTTCTGGAAATATTCTTCTCGCTAAAACAGGAATAGATAGTGCTGATGCAATTGCAATTGGAGCAGATGGATATATTTATACAAGGGAAGATTGGGGAGGAGATGATGTCTTGGTTAAAAGAAATACAAGTGATTTAGATAGTGTGAGCCATATTGCTTTGTATAATAAAAACTGGTATGGTTTGGCCTTTGATTCCAATAATAATTTCTATATGTGCAGTTTCACAGATAACAGAATGGAAAAGTGGCAATACACAGATTACGGAAGAATAATTACCAAAATAATCAATACTGCAGGGGCAGATGATTCTGGCTTGTGTATTGTGGGAAATACAATAAGTATGGCGGCTGGAATCCAAAAAGCATTTACGATGCCGACAGATTTAAGTACAAATGAATCTGATTTTTATTTAGGGAAGATAGAAGATTATGTATATGGAACTCCAGCAAGTCTTGGAAATTCTTATCTATTTGTGGGAGATTATTTAGGTACACATTTAGTAATGCAAAGTTATAATTCTTCAAGATTATTAGTTTGGCAAATAAATGTTACCAATCCCGGAAGCAATACAGTAGATTCGGCAGCAGTAACAGCTTATCCTTTTTAATTAAAGTGAGGTGATTTAAATGGCAATAGATCCAAATCCACAAATATATAGTGCAACAAGCACTGGAGAAATTATAGCTATAAACTATGGCATAGGTGATGCAGGAACTTATGAACCTGGTTCATCAGGGACAGAATACCGTATCTGGAATGATAAGGGAAGGGTATTAGATTCGTCAACAATGACTTCCGTAAAAGTTACCGTCAGGGATGCCGATGGTTTAGAAGTGAATAACATTACTACTCAACACTGGGTAGAAATTAAATCTACAACTATTGTAGCGGGTGCAGCAGATGTTGGTTCAAGTGGAGACCTTACTGGCGTGACTGATGATGATATGCCAGAGTTTCAAGCAATAGGAGAAGATAATTATGCCACACTTGGGAATATACCTTCTAACTGTTACAGGATAATATTCGTTAGAGTAAATATCCCGACCAGTGCGATACAGGCGGGGGTGACTTTTAGCTTATACGTTACAAATCAACAGCCTTCTACACCTATTACTAAATGGATAACAAGGGATAAATTCAATGCAATAGTGCCGACCACTGGAGATCCCTTTGCAATGTCAACAGGGGGCACAACGGGAACTATTCCTTATAATGACGGGACTGCTTTAATAAATAGTAATGAAATCTATTATGGTTCAAGTGGAAGTTATGATATATCTACTACTGGTTCAGGAACTTATAATATTTATCTAAATGAGAGTGGGGTCTTGAGTGGAACTACGGGAGCATTGGCCTCTAATCAATTGTCATTATATGAAGCAACTTATTCAAGTGGGGTATGTACTGATTTGGTAGATAAGAGAGTTTATTTAGTGGGATTTTTAGCGGGTATGTCTAATGCAATGCCAGTAGCACCACTAATACCGGGAAGTATGTTTTTTGATACAAGTGGCGGAGTGCTTTATGGAGCAAAAACTTCTTCTGGATGGTCAACATTCTAAATGATTAAGGAGATGATGTGATGTGCATATTCTTTAACAAATGGAAAGATTTTGAACCGACTACTAAATATTTATCGATAGTTAGCGGATTAACTACCATTACTAAATTGCATAATTATTTAAAGCAGTTTAAATGGCAAGGTGAAAAAGCGTGGAAGGATTATTGGAAAACCCCGATTGAGTTTATTGAGAATAAAGATAACAATAATGATTGTGAAGATTTTGCTCGCTTCGCTGTTGATGTATTAGTAAGGATAATGGGGATAACTGGAGCAAGATTTATCGCTCATTCTGGTTATGATAAGAGCAGATGGAAGGGAATAAAATATCATGCCATTTGCGTATTTCCTTATCAAGATAAATTGGCAGTATTTAGCAATAATGGATTATTTAAAGGGATAGATAGTTACGAAGATGCTGGGAAGTTAACGTTCAAAGATGGGCTGAAATATCAACAGGTCAGAGATTGGCAGGGTAAAATCCTATCAAGAAAATTTAAGATATTCGGAACGTTTTAGGGAGATGATTGAATGACTGAAAAGACTAACAAAGAACGGTTGGCGGCAATAGAGACAAGTATTATTCATATTGACAAAAATGTAGATTTAATAGTTACAAACAATAAAGAGCAATGGAAAGCAATTAATAAAAATTCTCAAAGTATAGCAGGTATAAAAGGTGCTGCTTGGGCAATTAGTGCTTTTGTTTCATTTATTGTTTCCGTAGCTGGTATATTATGGTCTATGTTTAAGGCGAAATCATCATAATAATGAAAGGGGATAAATTATGAATACAGGAATTTATGAACATCTATTTGAAGAATATCCAATAAACGAATATTGTGATTTAGATGTTTTTCAAGGGGTTTTAATAGCCAGAGCAACATTACCATATATTAAATTACTTAACGAAGAAGATATCTTTGAAGAAGAGGATAAATGATAAACGATTACCTTACGCAGCATAATTTTTTTGTAAGAAGGATAATGACTGGAATAATGTTTACTTTGTGGTGTCTGGTAAGTATCATGGCGGGGTGGCGGTTATTAATTAATCAAGTACCTTTACCGGAAGGCTTTCGGGATTTTTATTATTCTTTTACAGGGGCGGTAACAATAGCCATTGGATTTTACTATAAAGGTCGTAATGGCATTAAGGAGAAAAAAGAAAAAATAGAAGATGAACAACTATAATATAGAATTTGAAAAAGCAATTAAATTTGTACTGAAATGGGAAGGTGGATATAGTAATGACCCGAATGATTCAGGTGGGGAAACTAAATATGGAATCTCTAAAAAATCTTATCCCAATGAAGATATAAAGAATATGACTTTAGAAAGAGCAAAGAAGATTTATTATGAAAATTATTGGTTGAAAACCGATTGTAATAAATTGCCTTCTCCGCTTAATCTAATAGTCTTTGATACTGCGGTTAATTGCGGTAGAAATAGGGCGAATAAATTTCTAATTTCTTCGCTTGGATGGCAAGATTATCTATTTAAGAGAATAGAATTTTATGCAGGTTTAGAAAATGCCAAATATTATTTGAGGGGTTGGGTCAACAGAGTAATTGATTTATATAATTTAATAAAAAAATAAGAAAGGAGAAAATAATATGAATTATCTAAAATTAGCCTATAACATTATTGTAGTGATCTGCGTTGTGTTTTGTGTTTTTCATCCCAAAGTCGTATTAGGTTTTTGGTGGACAAGCATAAAGAAGGTTGTAGTGGGCATTTATAAAAAGATAAAAGGATTGATTAAGAAATGAAACTAAGTGGATTTGAAAAGAAAGGAGGTGAAAAAATAAAATGGCTAAGAAAATTAAAGAAAAAATAATTAAAAAGCAAAAGGGAATGACTCGTGAAAAACTTATAGAATTATTTGGAGAGGATGCCTTCTACCATGACCCAAATAACTTTAACGATGAGTATAGGTCATTTTCCAGTCGTCGTGATACATCAAAAGATTATCGTCGTTAATTATATATTGATATAAAGGAATAACAATGAACTCTACAGAAAAAAGCAATAGAAAAGCAGGCAAATATTGTAAAGGATGTGTCTGGAGACATATTGGTATAAATGTGGGTGGACACGTTATTATAATGCCAATAGAAAGTTGGTTTTTATTGGGATGTAAAAATGAGGTGATTAAATGAAAACCTTCGGTGTAATCATTTTAATAATAGCGTTGATAATCGGTGGCTACTTCGGCTATAACTATTTCAAGAAATGGGAAGCCAACCGCTTTTCGGAAATGAATATGTTACGGGTTAATCAGGATTTATTCCTGAAAAAGGTAACTTCCTTATCCGAAACCATTACCAGAGTAGTCAATGATACCGCAAAGACTACAACCGTAGTCAAACCTGACAACACTTATGTAGAATTAAAAGATAAAATTTTAGAGTTACAGAAAGATGAAAAGGCAAACAAAGAGGAAATAAAAAAGTTAAGGGAAGAATTATCTATACAGCGTAAGGCGTTCTTGGCAAGTGATGATACCATATTGATTAAGACCGCAGACGGTGAAACCATATTATTATACCGTGATGAAGGCGGTATGCTTCAACCTGCAAGTGAAGGAATTGAAAAGATTATAGAGCATAAAGATGTGTCAAATATACCATTACCGATAGAAGAAGTTAAACTTGATAAGGCAAATTGGAACATCAAGGCAGGCGGATATTACAATATTACTGGAAAAGAAAGCGGGATAATACTTTCTAAAGGTATTTTGAATATTAAAAGATACAGTCTAAATGTAAGTTTATTATCTGACTTAAAAGATTTAGAAGGTATTAATTTGGGCGCTAATATTAATTATGGTATAAAAGATAATTTAGAATTAGGAGTTGGAATAACGATAGATAAAGATTATTTTATTGCGTTGGAATATAGTTTTTAGAAGGGTAACCATGAAAATGCTAAAAGTTTTAATAATCTATATCTTAATAGCCACTATATCGTTTATAGCAGGCAAAAATATATGGGTTAATCATAACAAGCATAAGATAGATACAAAGATAGAATGCGAGGGTGGGATTTGCCCTATACCAGAGGAATATAAAAATGACTGACCCGCAGATATTCTGTCCTATATGTATTACCGTTATGTTATTAACCGAAACGACAGAGGAAGGACTGGTATATATCTGTCCTAAATGCGGGTTCCAACTTAATTTAGGTTTAGTAAAGGAGGAGAATATTTGACAGATTATAAATGTCCTGAATGTGGATCAAGCAAGCTAACTAAACGAGGGTTTAATCCACATAATAAACAAAGATACCATTGCATGGATTGTGGGGGTTATCCGACAGAGGGGGCCAAAAAGCATAGGAATAAGGAAGATATAAAACCGATAGGAGAAAAATTAATAAAATTATTAACAAAGGGTAGTTTTTCTA
>Ga0307375_10005666_pt1 | contig 11668 bp, 17 predicted proteins | sample TR1MG_FD_202531 | JGI IMG/M metagenome (GOLD analysis project Ga0307375, IMG submission 202531) | Soil microbial communities from Risofladan, Vaasa, Finland - TR-1 | ecosystem: Environmental > Terrestrial > Soil > Coastal area > Acid sulfate soil | place: Finland: Risofladan, Vaasa | collected... | reverse complement strand
ATGCTCCCCACGCACTGCCACCCGAAATCAATAATGCTTTTTTTGTTGCCATAATAATCCTATGTATATCTTAGACATAAATAGAAAAAAGAAAGCAAACCACATGGGTTTGCTTTAAATATTCACAACAAATTTTAAGTAAGTTTTAGAACTTTCTCAACTCGTTCATTAGCTGAATGACAAGATTGGTTTGTGTCGCTGATTGCAGTGCAATGAAGTCCAGAGTTTCTTTTGAATTCTTGTTGATGTTCTCCCAATAATATCTCGATATTTCATCAAGCGGTAATAAATCAACACTCTTTTTTAATTTAAGAAAGTCGCTGATAAGCATAAGTGACATATTATCGTAGCCATTGAATTTCCATACGTTAACTGTATCGACTATACCAGATTCCCAAGGCTTTATATTCAGACACCTTTTAAGTATCAATGGAAGCTGTTGACTGGTTTCGAATTTAGAACTAAGCAAGATAAAACGCTTAATTAATAATGGAATATCGTGACTGATTATATTATGACCACATAGTGGTGGAAAGAATGGTGGACTTGATTTAGTTGCAGCACTTGATAACACATGAAGTTCTGCCATAAATGTTTCAATAACCAAACGCTCGTCTTCATTGCAGATTTTCTTGAATTCCCTTTTTATGTTTCCGTTCTCCAAATACAGGGTTGCATATGTAATCGCAATAATTCTACTATATTCAGGATAGTATGGTGCGTTTTCTTCATATTTTTTCTGGCTATACACAGCCATGTCCACAAATTGTCCAGCAGGAATATCGTTATACTTAGTCTTTGCCAGATACTGCCAACGCTCAAACAGTGGTTTATTCTGTGCTTCGAGTTCTTCAAGTGTCGGGTATTCCAGAACTGATTTAACATTAAAGAATAACATTTCATAAATGTTTGTGGGGGTAAAAACTTCATCAAATAGTGCTGCCATGTTTTGTGAATTAAAATTAATAATTACAAATATAGTTAAATTTATTCGATATTAAAGAGAAAATGAAAAAATTTAACAATTGATGACTGATTTTCTTTTTTGAGTTGATTATAAATGTCTTGTAAGTCTTTAAAACTATAGGTAGTTAGCTCTTCCTTAGTATATTTACCGTCACTACGTCTAAGAATATATGGGATTAACTTTTTACTTTTAAGTTCTTCAGTTTTTCTTTTTCTCTCGATTTCTTCCAGAAGCAACTCACCCCATTCATCAATAATGGCAGCAGTATGGTTTTTTTTCCTCTTGGTGTCTTCTTCAAGATGTATGGTGAGTGACACTAAATCGATATCATCATCATCCAGTGATAATATATCCTTTTCTTCTGCCATGAAATCTAATCTTTAGATTCGTCTAACTCAAGTAAATCGCTTTTTTCTGTGGTAGTAACTACTCCTGTATTTGGGGTAGTGGGACTCACTGGAATGGTATCCGTAGCTTCGATTTTTGGTTTAGTTGTTCTGGGTTTCCTTGGTTTCTTCTCTGATGCTTGAAGACTCCTAACGAAATTCTCACCAACCTTCTTGAATGAACTTTCTTTCAAGTCATCAAGCTCTTTGTAGAATTTTTTAGCCTCTTGTTCCAGCACACCTTTCATTTCTTCCATTTTATCGGTAAACTGTTTTTCTTTTTCGGCTATTCTTTTATTGGTTTCAATGATGATTTCAACAAATAAAATCAAATCATCAATCACAACCTTATTGTTCTTAGGTGAGATTTTTATTAGCTTACCCATTTCAGCTTCAGCTAAAATCTCACATTTGATTTTATTGTTTTCATCAAAGACCCACGCCTTTGGTAATCCAACTTCAATCTCCCACCAACCCTCAACAGTATTTCGTTTGAACGATGTGATATACCCATCTGTGGGTGCTAATGCTTCTTGAATTATTTTCATTTATTTTAAAATATATGAAAAAAACATCGCAATGGACATCCAAAGCAATATCTTTTCTTGTTTTGATAATACAAATCTGGTATCCTTTTTTAATCTAAAGCTTCCATACGTTTTTACGATTAAATCTCCGAGGACATAAATCATAAAAACGATGGAAGATGTAAATAGAAACTGATATATTTCAGTTACAATGGTCATTATTCCCCGTGTGTCTGACCCTGATGAACTTGTCCTTTAGGTGCTTCAACAACTGGTGCTCCTTGAGGTGCAGGAACTTCTGCAGGAGGTGCTGCTGGCTCTTGGAAATACTGGTTAACCAATCCTAACTGTGCGTTAAGTATAGCAAGTTTTTCGAGTTTATAACCCATAAGGTCAATTTTCTCTTTGTAATGCATGTTTGGTTCTTGTGCGAGACGCACTAATTCAAGTTCCTCGTAATACTTATCGTTGTTTAGTTTATTAACAAGGTCTAATTTTAAATTCGGCATAATTTTTAGCTTTTTAAATAATATTATTTTTTATACTCGTAAAAGTAGTGATTATAAATACGAAACGCAAGAGTTTTTAAACAATTTCTAAAATATTTTTCTCTTGGTTGATTGATGTGTCATAAATATTATAGATTTCAATGAGAATATTCATAATATTTTTATTTCTTTGTTTATCAATTTCGAAAATCTGTTTCCAGAATTTTTCATAGTATTGGAGCGTAGTGTCTTGATTCGGATTATTAATTGCTCGATAAAACTGATGATAGTAATAAGTATAGAAGTATTCTTTTAATTTCTTATTTTTACTGAAATCAATACCCTCTAATGCAAATTCGGCACACACCTTATTAAAACACCACTTGAAATGATTATAAATGTCTTCGTCTTGACTGAGACTTTCATAGTCGATGTAATAATGTTGAATGTAATACATTAAATTCAGTGCAAAATCTTTGTAGATTTCAACCCTGTCTTTAACAATATTATATTTTGGTGTGTTACCCATTTTTACTTCAACGATTTTAACATTTGAATTAATTCTGGCTGTGGATGACAGTCACTCTTATCTTCTCTGAAACTAACGTGTGTCCAAACACCAGTCTGACCAGCTAATGCTTTGTTTGAAAGTGCCCACATGTCTTCATTGTAATTAAGAGGTATTTTATATTTTTCATTCCAGTAAACCAATAATTCTCGCACGGCTTCGATTTGTGCATCGGTGTATTTTTCAAACCCATAAAAACCCTTGAAACCCTGTTCGTAAACCTGAACGTTTTTTACTGGTGCGATGCTGATATTAGCTACAAATCGTTTTAAATTTGCGTCCCATTTTGCTGGATACCATTGTCGGTTGGTTCTAACCAAACCACCCCAAGCATCGATTTCAATGCCAATACTTCCCATATTCAATGCTTTGTTGTTTGCTGTGTGTAGTCCCAGATGATATGCCCAATATTTACTACTAAAACACTGATATATTTTACCATCCCAGCCAACTATAATTGCAGTACCAACTCTATCTGCGGTACTTCTCCACCAAGCAATGTCTCCATTAACGCCCTGTCCACTGACAGTATGATGGATTACTATTTGTTTCTTATCGGTTTTTTCTTTGATGTATTGGTCATCGGGAAAATCAACACTGATGATTTCGCTTAAATTTAGTTTAGCTAATACTTTACTTTCGACAACCTTTTCTTTTTCTGCTTGTTTAACAGAATCTGTCGAGCCAAATAACATTCTTTTTAGTTTATTCATGATTCTCACTTTTCCATAAATACTTACCAACTCATTATAAAACAAAAAAGGATGTTAACTCAATAACATCCTTTTAATTATATTAAAAAATCGTGGTTATTCGTAAAATTTACTAACTAAAGCATTGTATTCTTCCTTAGTAACACCAAGTATTTTTCTAATCTTTCTTATTCTACCATTATTAAGAAAAACAGCACTAAAAAGATAGAGTACCAACATCGCAAGTAAAATTGAATATGCGATTGTTGACACAGCAATAATCGGTCTTGGTAAACCAATTATTGTGCTTATGAAACCAACACCAAATAATCCCAAAAGAATTCCAGTAATTATTCTTCTTGGTGCAAAGTCTTTTCTTTCAGTATTTTTTGAAAAATACCTAAAAGCAAACTTAACCCAACCACTTGGTAAATGCTTGTTATATGCATCATCAAATTGTTTCTTTGTTATTTTTCTCCAATCTGCCATATTAGAATCCTCTATTTTTCTTTACATTACTTGTACTTGTAAATGTTTCTGGTTTATAACCCAGCAAATGTTTCATCTTGTCAACTTGTTCATTAACAACAGGTTTCTTAACAGTCGTACTTTCATTCAGCTTCTGAACAGGATTTTTCACTGCAACCACTTTCTTACCATTGGTATAGAATTTATAGGTTTCCAGAATACCTGACATGCCTTCATTAACTACGACTTTATTATCAATTGTCTTGCTAACATAAGAGTTTCCAAGTCCAGTGAAATCTAATTCCGAGAAGTTTTCATCAAGTTTATCGGCAGTTACTCCATGCACTTCATTGAGTGTGAAGTCAATCAAACGTCTTTTATTTAAGTCGTCATGATATCTACCAGTAATCATTGATTCCTCAATGCCTTTTCTTTCATTCCAACCAGACTTCTCTTTGTCGAATTGAACCTTGTCAATACCTTGGTCTGTTTTCATTGTATCTTTATTATACATTGGATTTACTCCGATGTCAGCCATTTGCTTATCTCTCATACCCATAATCTTCTCGCCCATGTCGGCTTTCATACGGTCTTCGAAACGCTTACCGGGTTCATTGTCATAAACCCAGCTATGCATGCCTTTACGATATAAATCAACCTCGTCTTGTTCAGCAGTTGTTAGGTTACGTTTTGGAATTTCGTCACCCTCATCGTTAGCACTGTCACCAACATCTTTGAGTGCTTCACCACTTTTCATCTCACCAGTTTTAACAGCCTGTTTCTCGATATCCTGACCTAATTTCATCGGGTCTTTGCCAACATCGGTTTGCTGGTCTTTATACATGAGTTCTTTTTCAATGTCAATAACTTGCTTAACACCACTATGTTGCAAGTCTTTCTTGAAATTAGTTTCGTTCTCACTTCCAACACGGTCTCTAAGTACCAATGCCGATGGTTTTCTGTCTTCTGCCATTTTCTTTAATTTATCGTGGTGAATTGAATATGCATTCAATTCATTATTTAGTTCTTCTAACAAGTTCATGTCAGATTCGTTCAACCCGCCTGTTACTTGTGTACCAGTTGGTACGCTACCTTGGTCACCAATTGGTTGTGCTTTGTTCGCCATCGAACTGTTATTTGGTTCTATCATAGTTAGTTCTGTTTCTTTAATATTTGTTTCGTAATTTTTAACGTCTTCAGGTTTATATCCCATTTGTCTCAACATATTATCCAATGTTCGAGTTACTTGTTGTGCTTGCGTGTCATCCATTTGTGACAGATTAGCTTTAAAACGTTCTGTTTTTGCTGGGTCGTAATGAGGACCTGAATTCACGATTTCAAATGCCTTCACCAGATATTCAATATCGGGTTGTCCCATAGTTTCGTCAACATGGTCGGGCAATCCTTTATGTTTTGTTGATGCAAAATCCTCTGCATCCTTATCGCTCATAGTGTCTGCTGCTTTAGCAACGCTACCACCAACCTTATCAGGACTTAATTCACCTTTCTGTACCGCATGAACCATTCCCATGAAACGTTGTTGTGATTTTGATTTAGCCTTTTCGTTTAATTTGGTTTCACCTAAATCATCAAGACTCATACCATCTTCGGCAAGTCTGTCATTAACGGCTTCTTTAACAGCTATTTGAAGTGCTTCGTAGCTCATATCACCCTGTTCGTCAATGTAATCCCACATCGAATTGATATCTGGTAAATCATCCCAGCCGAATGGAATAAGTTGACCAGCCAATTGGATAGCCAATCTATAAAGTGCTTCGCCTGCGAGATTTGGAATATCTTCTTTAGTTAATTTTCTACCTAACGCTTTAACTTGTTCTGGTGTTGTGAGCTTACCAGTTCCCTCTTCTTGAAGTGCGAGTCCACCTTTAATATTTGCGTTGCTATCCCACTTTCTATTCTGAATATCGTTTTTAATTACCTTCTGGTTCTCTGGACTCATGTTATCAACCGCACCATAAGTATTGCTACCATTACGTGCAATGAAGTCAGCATCCGTTTCTTCATTTAACGCATTAAAATATTTTTCAAATCCCTGAGACTCGGTTAAATAATTACTTTCTTGAATTATTGTACCGCCTTTCCAAATTGGTTTACTCATAACTTTACTTTTTTTACCTTTCATTAAGTCACCAGAACCCCAAGCAGCATTGGTATAATATGCGCCAGATGGTTCACCAGAACCACCAACACTACCTGTTGACGAGCCTTCAGCAACTTTCTTTTCATAACCTAATGCTGGAGCAAATGCGCCAGAACTACCAGCAGCACCCGTTGTTTCTTGCATGCCATTAAGTACTTCAAGATTATATCCAATGCCTTCAAGTTCTGCTTTTAAATCCTGATATTCTTCTGGTGTTGCAGGACGACTTTCTTCAGCGTATTTTGGGTGTGCTGAACTATGTTGACCTATATGTGAATATGCAGTACGAAATTCACCATTATGTATTTCTTCTGGGAAATATGCAAACAGGTCAGGGTCTTCTGGGTCTTTTTCATTGACCAAGAACATTACCTTAGTTACCTGTTCATCACCTTCTTCAAGGTCTGGTTTTTTTGGTTTAAAAACTGGATTCGTTTTTTTCATGCTTTCCGCTCCTGCCTTTTTTAATGTATTTATACCGCTTTTATCCCTTCTTTTTTTCTCTTTTGGAATCGCCATCTTATATTTCTGTAAATACTTAGGACTATTCAAAACATAGTCATTAAATATCATATTTTGAATGGTTTCATTGTAATGGTATCCATATTTTTCTTCACCGTTTTCTGCCATTCCATTATAAACGTTTGACAATTTAGGGTCACTGAATACCAATGCTTCCATCTTTGCCAGACTGAAAATCTTTTTCTTTAATGACTGCTCAACTTCAGTCAACATAACATCAACCTCATTTAGCTTTACTGTTGGAGCAGTACCTGCCATAGTTTTCTTGAAGTCCTTTTCAAAATCCATAGACTGGTCACTAATAGGTTTTTTGAATGTTGGCTTAATCGCTTCTTCGTTAATTTTCTTTTCCATTACTTTATATCGGTTTTCCAAAAATCTCGCTTAATCCACAATATTTTATATACTGATTCCATCGCTTTCTTAATGATGGTAATAATTTCTTCTCTCGATTTACTGCTTGAAGTACGGAGAATTTTCTTAATTTCATTATCCAGAGAATCATTGACGAATTTCTTAATTTCGTCATTTACTATCTTCTTAACATCATCATTATCCATATTATATTTATCAGTTGTTTATAAATACTTGTCGAACACAAAAAATTGACTGTAAAGAAAAAAGAACGTATATGATTACATACACGTTCTTTTTTAATACAAGTGTCCTCCACTTACGGAGTATATTACTTAGTTAATAAGTACACACCACCAGCACCTGCTGCTGCACCAACACCAACATAAACTAATGTCCTGCCATTCTTTATAAAGAAGTTCCCAACTTTTTGCCAACCAGTTGGATTCAATTTGACCTTATCTAACGGTGGAATCGCATAACTATCAATATTAATTGTTTTGAAATACTGATTTGAATTGCTTGTACTGAATGCTATTGGATATCCTTTCTCCTTATCGTTTTTCCAATGAAATTCAATAAATTGTTTGTTAGGGAATTCAAGTGATTTAAATAATAACGTTGGCTTTATGTCTTTATATGCAGGAAGAATGTGATTAACATCAATATTATATCTAAACGTACTGTCTTTCGATACAAGATTATTGAAATTAACCTTCTTTTCTGTGGTATCAACCGTCACAGTACCGCCATCTACACCATCTTTAGCTAACAATGAATCAACCTTAACCTCTGTTCTAATTAAAGCAGCACTGATTACAGAATTTTTCTTATTCAACTCTTTCACTCTTTCCAGTAATTCTTTCTGGCTGTCTGAAAGTTGACCATACATCTTTTCAAGATTCTTAATGGTTTCCTGAATAGTGAGTTTTTCTGCAACCCATTCTTTGTGTTTGTTTTGATAATAATCCACACTATCAATCAACGCATCCTTCAGTTTAGCTTCTGTCTGATATTTACCTTTCCACTCATCTATTTTATTGCGTTGAAGTTTAATGATTCCACCACCAAGGAGTAGTAATACGATTACTAATGCGATTGCCCAGCGATTTTTTTCCAGTAGAAATTTCCAAAATTTTAATAGTATTGCTTTCATATGTCCTAATTATTTTTGTAACATGTTATCACGCCAAAATTCTTTGAAGCTGTCGTAATATGTTTTGAGTAATTCTGCAATTAATGCGTTTTTCGGTGAATCTGGTGAAAAATCGGGTAGATATTCGAGTTCATAAACGCTTGTGAGTTCGTCTTGAGTTACTGAATATATGAATGTTATAATACCATCTATGTCACCACCCCAGAACACCCAATTATCATATACTTCAAGTGGTGCAAATTTTGCACTAACATCAAGGTCTCCATCTTTGAAATAGCTTATAAGTTTTTCTTCTTCGGTTTTCTGGTCATAAACGGTTTTCTTGCTATCAGGAACTTTATCGATTCCCTTTTCATCATCAACCATGATTTCCTCATTTATGTTGCGTGTTAGTTTAAGCATGTCATGCATACTCAAATCTTTTTTTGGTGTGGTTTGTGTCGCCTCGAATTTACCTTCACGAATTCTTTTCATGAATTCTCTCATTTGAATCGGACTACTTTTGCTATTTATGCTATTTATGCTATTATCCATGTTTTCGTTTTTATATAAATACTTAGACGAACTCATTATTTAACATCTCACTAAATTTCGGGATATCAAACAATGGATTAATGTCACTGCTGTCCTCAAGGTAATTACTTCTGAATACGATACCTCTGAATTTCTGAGTATCCTTATGGTGATGATGAAATTCGATTACGAGTTTAGGGATACCGAATTCTTCGCAGAGTGTTTGACATAATTCAACAGTACTTACTATTTGTGCGTCTGTAAATTTTTCCCAGAAATGGTATCCAAGCCAGCTTCTTTCAACCACATTCTCTTCTTCACAGATTTCATTGAGCCAGTTAATATGTTTTCCTGTTGGTGTTTCGAATAAACAACCCATGTTTTCAAGAACAATTGAAATTGTGCGTCTATCAGCTTCTTTAATTCCAAGAAAATCGCTGTGAAATTTTGGGTCAAAATGTTCATATATCACACCGTCTCTCGATACGCTATACATACACCATTTTTTCGTTTTACCAAACTCTTTATGCTGGAATCTGGTAATGTGATGATTATCTTTCCTCAGACTTGTAGCCAGTACAATTTGTGTCTTTGGAGCATGGGTTTTATATCGATTGTTCTCAGATATCTTATATGTTTCCTTGTCTATGTGCATCATAATTCATATATATCACTTCCACACCACCTTCTTTTAAGATAGTCTTAGCTCTCTTAAAACCTTCACCCCATTTAGGGTCATTCCAATCTGGTTCTTTGTCACAGAATATTCTTTTAATTCCAGCCTGAACTATAAATCCAGAACACTGGTCACATGGACACCAATTGACATACATATCACAACCTAACGTACTCTTGCCTTGTCTGGCTGCATTTATAATAGCGTTGGGTTCTGCATGTATAAACCAACTATATTTTTCAGGTCTCTCATGTCTGGCTTCCACATCATCATTACAACCCCTTGGCAAACCATTGAATCCTGTTGTTACGATTTCCCTGTCCTTTACAATGGTTGCACCAACTCGACTTGAGCGGTCTTTTGACCATTGTGCCACAGTTAGGTCAGTGAACACCATAAATCTCATATCCCATTTATTATATGGTCTCCAGTTTTCATCAACAACTGATACTCCTGCCATTTGTTGTTTTGTTAATTTATTTTCCATATGTTTTTTCTTTATAAATTTCCAATTCTTTTTTTCTTAGTTCGTCCCAATTAATGTCTTTCTTTGCTGTTTCAAAAGACAAATAATCTTTTAATTGTAAAACAGATTCACTACTATTGTGTGTGACCATGTAGATTATTGCGTCTTCAAGTGATTCATGCACTGTAACATAATCCATATCCCACCACTCAAGAGGATAATGTTGTTTTTCAGCATATCTAATCTTACCAGAATCACCTTGTTGTTCAACTACTTGACCAATGAACGAAGGCATTTCCTTACCCCAAGCACCATAAGTACACCATTTTACTTCAGTTTCCATAGCCTATCTTTTTTTAATTTTTGTGCTTGTTCAATTAAATCTTCAATATCTTCCCCATCCGCATAAAAATCATAATCTATTTTTGCAAGTTCATCGACAATCTTCAATGCCTTTTTTATTAGTTCAGCTTTTCTTAGTTCGTCAGTCATTATTTCAAGTCTTCAAGTACACGATAACTATCATCGTAGTTATCGACAGTTTCTAATGCTTCACTTAGGGTTGCGCCAATCAATCTGCGTTTCCCATGTGTGGTAAAGATAGTCAATCTATCCATATCACGCAAGAATTCTTCAACAAATTTATTAGAATTCTGTATCTGGGTCTTTTCAGCTACAATTGCTTTCAATTCAAGCATAGGAAGTACCTTATCACCTAAAGTCAATTTACCGTCTTGATACACGAAAGAAAGCAACGCTTTATACCTATCCTTCTTTTGATACATTTTCTCATATCTCTCTTGGTTAATTACATAGAGTGTGTATTCATAATATTCTCGGAAGTACAAGCCACCAATAATAAGGACTTCGTTAAAGCAAACAATGATAATAAACAGCAAGATGTTTTTGGTGTCCTCGGTTGCATTATCTGATTTAGCTGCTGCAAATTCCTCTTTAAATTCTGCAACCACCACTTGCAGTTCGCCATCAATCGCTCTTATCTGAGCATCATTATCTCGTATGAGTTCAGCGTTTTTATCAATACTTGTTTGATATCCATTTCTTGTTGTGTAATAATTTAACGGAGTACCTGCCAGTTTTTCACGCAAGTCGGTGTTAACTGCTCTCAGAGCTTCGTTGTCATCAACATAAATTTGTTTTCGTATGTCATATACTGACGTAAGGCTATCGGTTTTTGATACTACCTCAGTCCGTACTATGGCATTCTTAATCGAACTTGTACTTGCAAGATTTTTTGAACCAGATATTGATAGGTAGAAACTCAATATAACAATTGCAATTGAAGTGACTGACCAACCCAATACTTTGAAACTTAATTTTTTCTTATTTAAAACGAAATCATTACTGAAATTTCGTATCAAATACCTTTTAATTATCTCAAATATTGTCAAGATTATCAGCGCAAGTCCCAGCGCAAGTGCAACTCCCCACATTCCAGTAATAAAATTCAGTGTGATGGCTTTCAGTAGTGCAGGGTAGACTAAGAAGTATGCAAAGAAGATTGAACTAATGTTCCCCAGAAACGAAAAATTCCATAACCATTTATCCAGTCCTTTGTTATTGCCTTCAAAATCTTTGGTCTTGATTTTCTTTCTTAATTTATCATATTTTTTTGTATCCATGCGTATTTTTGTTTCATAATAAATACTGAAAAATATGTTTTATTCGATATTCAATGACGAGATACCATCTTCATTCAACTG
>Ga0307375_10005658_pt1 | contig 11675 bp, 11 predicted proteins | sample TR1MG_FD_202531 | JGI IMG/M metagenome (GOLD analysis project Ga0307375, IMG submission 202531) | Soil microbial communities from Risofladan, Vaasa, Finland - TR-1 | ecosystem: Environmental > Terrestrial > Soil > Coastal area > Acid sulfate soil | place: Finland: Risofladan, Vaasa | collected... | reverse complement strand
ATTGGGTATCTCTGGCTGCGAGCCTGCTCCTGGTGCTCCTCTGTGGCTCGGTCCTGGCGCTCGTGGTGCGCGAGTCTACCGGCCGCGCGAAGAACGGGATCTACGTGTTCGTGCTGCTCCCTCTACTCATCGTTGGCGGAACCGCGCTGCTCTTGGCTCGCTACAAGAACGATGGTCATGGCGACTACGTGCAGATGCTCGAAAACCTACAGGCCTCTTCCGAGGCGCATGACGCCATCATCCAGAACTCTCCCCCAGAGACGGCGATTCTGCAGAACCACTACAAGGGGCGCCTGACCTCTTACGGGCTCTTTGAGGGAGAGGGGCCCTTGCCCGACGACACCCTGACCCTGTTGGATGCTCTGGGTGCCAGACACCCTCGAATCTGGCTCATCCCCGGCGATCTGCCGCCACACACAAACTCCCTCGATCTCTGGTTCACGGAGCGAGGCTGGTCGGCCGAGCACCGCAGCTTTGGCGCCGAACGGTTGACCCTGTACACCCAACCCTAGTCGCTCGGAGGAGCCCGGGGCCGTCACGCGCAGCTATTCCAGCTTCGCGCCTCTCCGTTGCCCTGACCCCTTGGCTGTGATAAGATTAGCACCAAGCTAGCAGCTGCCGGGAGGCCTCCCTTGGCCACATCAATGCGCAAACGAGCCATAACACAACCCGTCGTCGTCGCCCTCTACGCCGTCTTGACCCTTCTTCTCACCTATCCCCTGATCACTCATTTCAACACCCACGTGATGGGGACCGACGTCTGGGCCTTTGACGAGTACACCTTCATCTGGAACACGTGGTGGTTCCGGTACTCGCTGCTCAATCTGCACTCCAACCCTCTCTTCTCCAGTCACATCTTTTACCCGCTGGGCATCAGCCTGGTCCTCTATACGTACAACCTCTTTAACGCGATGACGTCTCTCCCTCTGCAACCTTTTCTCTCTCTGCCCGCCATCGCCAATCTGATCAACGTCTTTGCGCTGACATTCTCTGGATACGGGACCTATCTTCTGCTGTACTACCTGTTGCGACAGAAGAGGGAGAACGGCACGCGAGATGCCCTCACGCTCCAAGGCGCAGCCTTCGTCGGCGGACTGGTATACGCCTTCGGATCGTACCACTTCATCTACGCTGCCCTGGGTCACTACAATTTCGTGGGCAGCCAGTGGATACCTTTCTACGTTCTCTTCCTGATCAAGACGGTGAACGAGAGGCGGTGGCGCAACGCAGTGCTGGCGGGCGTCTTCGCCACGCTGGCAGTTCTGTGCGAGATGAGCTTCGGGGTCTTCCTGGCTTTCTTCACCGTGATCATCTTGGGCTTCGCGGGATGGAAACGCATCGTCAACCTGGACTTCGCGAAACGTATGGCCCTTTTGCTCCTAACCTGGCTCGTAACCTACTCGCCTGTTGGCTATCCCGTCATCAGGGAGTTCTTCAAGGGTGAGTACGCCCTGGCGGGCTGGGGCCACTCTGAGAAGCTGCTGGTGGACCTGTTCGGGTTCACCACACCCACAGCTCTGCATCCCCTCTTCGGCACAGACTGGAGGGGGGAGTTGATCGCCGTCAGGGAAGGAACGGCCCGCTTCGTGGACGTCAACACCGTGTTCCTGGGGTGGGTGGTGATCTTCCTGGCCGTCGTCGCGGCGGTGAGATACTGGAGAACTGTCAAACCCTGGGCGGTGGGCGCGCTTGTCTCGGGGATTCTGGCCATGGGCCCACTCCTCCACATCAACGGGCGTTCGGTCTTCGATCTGGATGGGCTGCTGGTCAACGTGCCCTTGCCCTTCATTCTCCTCCACTATGTACCCGTGGTGAAGGCCAACCGGGTGCCGAACCGCTTCAGCGAAATGCTCATGCTTTGCCTGGCGGTGCTGGTGGGCTTCGCCTGTCAGGCCATCCTGCGCAGGTTGAACAGGCGGGGGCTGATCCTGGGCATGTCGGCGCTACTCTCGTGTCTGGTCTTGTTCGAGCATCTTGCAGTTCCTGTGCCGCTTACCGACGCCAGAGTGCCCCAGTGGTATCATGATCTCGCTGAAGAGCCCGGCGATTTCTCCATCCTGGAGTTTCCCCTCGGCTGGCGAAACAGCTTCGGGGTCTTTGGAGTGGAGCGCACGCAGGCCCAGTATTACCAGACCGTCCACGAGAAGCGGCTCCCCTCGGGGAATATCTCCCGCAACCCACCCTTCAAGTTCGACTACTTCCGACGCGTGCCCATCTTCGACTCCATCGCCAAGGTGGAACTATACGAAGAGGTGGACGCTGCACGAGTGGAGTTGGACCGCACGTTCGTAGACGACCTGATCTACTTCTTCGACATCCGCTATCTGGTCTTCCAGCCCATCGTACCCGGTCGCCCACCCTACTCCGATACCCGCCCTCAAGTTGAGGAGTATGCGCGTCAGGTGTTCCCTGCCCAAAGGATCTACGAGGACGAGCGCGGGCTCACCGTCTACCGGGTGGAACAGCCAGAAGCTCGCACCGAGGTCAGCATCGACTTCGGAACGCAAGGAGGCTGGCTGTACCAGGGTGAGGGGTGGAGCCGCGACGAGATCATCGGTGATGCCACCGCCAGCTGGGCCGACGCGCGGAGCGCTCAGATCTTCTTCCCCCTGCGGCAGATGGGCGACTACGAACTCAACTTCCGCGCCCTGGCTTTCGCCTACGAGGGCGCACCGCAGCAAACGATGGGCGTGCTGGTCAACGGGCACAGACTGCCTGAGGTATTCTCCATCGGTCGCTACTGGGAAGAGCACACCCTCTCCATGCCCGCAGCGTACTTGAAGGAGGGCCTCAACGAGATCCTGCTGGAGTTCGCCTACGCGGTTTCCCCTCGGGAAACGCTCCCCGGCCAGTTCGCCATTGGGAACACTGGGGTGACCTCCCCCGTGGAGATCACGGTCAATAGCGCCGGGTTGGATGCGGGCGACTTCGCCTATATCACCGTGAGTGACGAAGACGCCTCAACCCATCGTCGAGGCTACAACCTGGCGGTGATGCACCCTCAGACGGGAGCAGTCATCGACACGGCGGGCTTCGACACCTTCGCCAATGAGTTCGAGTCGCAGGATCTGGCCGACTTCGTGGCTGCCATACCTGAGGGGTACATCGTTGCCGTCGCCGTTAGGGATGACGGAGCCACCAATCTGACCGAGGAAGCCGTCGAGGCCCTGCGTTCCCTGGGCGCAGAGTTAGACCTGCGCGGAACCGAACACCTCTCCCACGCCATCATCGGCGTCAAGGGAGCCGCGCGGGGCACGGCTCTGGAGGCCTCCGCTGAGGGTAACTCCTACCTGCACGTGGGCAGGAATCCCGATGACCGGACCCTCTCCGTTGCGGTGGATTACGTCAACATCGAGCTACGATGATCCCTTTTCGCCGGCTCTCCTCCCTCGGGAACGCCACCACTGCTATCGCTCTCACGCTGGGCAGTCTTCTGCTTTATGTCAAGACCGCGGCGCCCACCCTCTTGATGGCCGATCCGGCGGAGTTCCAGCTGGCCTGCAACATCCTCGGCGTGGTCCACCCTACGGGATACCCACTGTACGTCATCGTGGGCTGGCTGTGGTCCCATCTCCTGCCTCTGGGAGACGCAGCCTATCGGATCAACCTCCTTTCTGCGCTCTTCGCCGCAGCAGCGGTGGGGCTTACGTACCCACTCGCGCTCAAGGTCCTGGACGCCGCCCTGCCCCGCCGCCCGGAGGCGCAGACCCGCGCCGTGGCCATCCTGGCGACACTGACGCTGGCCGTGTCTCGCACCTTCTGGTCGCAGGCGCTCAGAGCCGAGGTCTACGCACTCAACAGCCTCTTCGTGGTGCTCGTGCTGCTCCTGCTGCTGCGTTGGTCCGAGTCCAGGTCTCCCCGTACCCTTGAGTTGGCCGCCCTGATCTACGGCCTCAGCCTCACCCACCACCGCACCATGATCTTATTCTTGCCCTCCGCTCTACTCTTCGTGTGGTTGACCGACCGCTCGGTCTTCCGGAAGGCCGGGTTCCTGCTCGGTCTGCTGGCCCTGGTGGCGGTTCCGCAGGTACTCTACCTGTACATCCCCTGGCGCGCGCCGGTGACGCCCTACCTGCACGTCCAACTGGCGCCGGACCGTACGCTGAGCCTGTACGACAACACCTTGGGCGGTTTCTTGGCCTTCGTGATGGGGGAGATGTTCAGAGGGGAACTGGGGGTGCAGGCGCCGCTCCTCGAAGGTCTCTCCTCAGCCACCGAACTGCTCCTGAGGCAGTTCGGTTTGGCCGGGGTGGCGTTGGGAGTGGTGGGCCTGGCAAAGCTGGTCTTGGGGCTGAGGGGTTCCCTTGCGCGCCGCTGCCTGGCCTTGCTGGCTCTCTCCTACGCTGCCCTGGTGGGCTTCACCCTGGTCTACAACGTCGGCGACATCCACGTCTTCTACACGCCTTCCTACATCATCTTCGTTCTCTTCATGGCCGTGGGCATGGCCTGGCTGGTCGACGTGGTCCGCAGCGCTGGACAGGGTGTCTTCGCCGCTGGCAGGCGCGCTGGGTACTACCTACTTCTTGCGCTCCTGGCGCTGCTTCCGATCACCGCGTTCTGGACCAACTACCCCACCGTGGACAAGAGCAGGGACTACCGCGCCCGGGAGTGGGCGGAGGAGATACTGGCGCAGCCGATTCCTCAGGGGGCGATCCTGGTGTCCAATGACCGCAACGAGATCACCCCCCTGCTCTATCTCCAGCACGTGGAGGGCCGGCGCCCGGATCTGTTGACTGTGTTCCCCCTCATGCTGCCTGGGGACGAGTATGCCAACGTGGTGCGGGTCTTGGACGGTGTGCTGGACGTCGACAGGCCCATCTATCTCGTGAAGCCCATGCCAGGGCTGGAGATCAAGTACCGGATGGAACCCCTCGGTTCCCTGATTGAGGTCATGGGACCTGCCATCGCCGGGCCGCCGGAGCACGCCATAGGTACGACGCTCGACGGCAGTCTCACCCTCGTCGGCTACGACCTCCATCCGGGCGAGCCTGTGCCGGGCGAGGAGCTGCAGGTCAGCCTATACTGGCGTGTCGAGCAGGACCTCTCGACGGATTACCACACGTACGTGCACCTGTTGGACGAGCACGGGCAAGCAATTGCCCAGAGCGATCATCGCCCCGGGCAGGAGTATTACCCCTCGAGCCTCTGGCAGTCTGGGGAGACCCTGTTGGACGTGCACGTGCTCTCCGTCCCGGGCGAAACAACAGCAGACGAGGTCACGCTCGTGGCCGGTGCATACGAATATCCATCACTAGCGCCCCTGGGAAGCGCCATCACCTTGGGAACTGTCAGCGTAGGCGATTGAGTTGCTCACTGCCCGAGCTCTTGGGCGGCCGGGGCCCAATCTCCAGCCGGCGTGTTGGACAGCCGCAGCCGCCCGGTCAACCCGCCCTCCGCCTCGCTCCACGCCACCTCGCTGATCACCCCCACCAGGTTCCCCAGGCTTGCCGCCTCCTGGAACCAGCCCACGTGGTCCACGAAGCAGCTCGCCCCCTCGAACCGCGGGACCGCCGCCCTCAGCACCTCAGCAGGGAACCGCTACCCGTGCAGCGTGTCCCCCGCCCGCATCAGCGTCACCGCGTACCCGCCCCGCGCCGAAAGGTCCGTCTCCAGCGCCAGCCTCACGCGCTCCGCCATCGCCTCTACCATCGTTCCCTACCCACTACCGCAACCGTCTACACTTGATGACCCTGAGCCCACAACCGATTACATGCTCAGTATAGAACAACTGTTCTACTTTGTCAAGTACCCAAAGCCTTAAAACATCCCTTCGCCCCCGCTGCCTTATGTGTCAAGAACGTGTGTTGCGCTGTCTCCCCAACTGTGATACAATCTACTGACTTCGATTCTCCCACTATGCCGACCCACCCAAGTCCCCTGTCTCTCACGGGGTGAAGACTGTCCGTCGCGCCCTAGATGCGTATTCAACCTGCAAACGGAGGGGAGGCTCAGTGACGCAGACGTCGTCGCCACAGTCTCACGACAAGCAGGATGAGGTCTTCGGCAGGTTCGGTTGTGCCATTCTCTTCCTCGCCGCACTCCTCTTTGGCGCGCAGCGATTTGTTCTCTTCAGTTGGCTGCTTCACCAATGGTCCGTTGGGCACGCATTCGCGCCAAGTGCCACGGAGTTTCTCTTCGGCAATCCACCCTATACCCTCACGGACATCCTGCTTGGTCTTGAGTTTCCAGACGAGGGCCTGATCCACCTGCTGCAACCGCACAACCTTACCATTGCGGTCACCCAAGCAGTTCACTACGGCATTGCCATAGGCCTCGTATATATACCCTTCTTCCTGTTCATCAGAGCGCGGACGTCACCTAGGCACCGAGTGTGGCTCCGCGCAGGAGCATGCCTTTTCGCGCTCGCAATCCCAGCGTCGATTGCGGTCCTCACGGCCACATTCGTGGTAGGCAAGCGGCCTCCCGACGGGGTAGCCTCCTCCGCGACAGCGGCGACCTCAACTTCGGCTCCTACCGCCTCGCATACAGCGACGAACACGCCCATAGCAAGCCCAACGCCTAGTCCTGTGACTTTGGATTTCTCGGATATGTTGTTGTCACTTGACGACCTGCCGTCGGGCTTCGAAGAAGAGGTCATCGACGACCTAGACGTTTTCAACGAGGGTACTGCCGAAGAGCAATGGCCAATAAGAGCCGCGTGCCTCTTTATTGAGCCTGACGAGTATCAGTTTGTCCTCGGCGCCGTCCAGTTCCTACCGGACCGTTTTGACCAAGTCCAGAACGACGCACTGCTGCAGCGACCGGAGTTCCTCCTGGAGTCGGTGCTACCGACAATGGGCCTCGGCGAACTCCTGGACGAGGCAGTGCTACCCGGTCTGGATGGAATCGGCGATGCCTCCGCGGGGTTTACCTTTGCAGTTGAAAGCGCGGAGGGAGGCCTGCCGGTCCGCCTGGACATGGTTGCCTTTCGAAGAGATGTCGTCGGCGCCTACGTCGCCGTCATGTACGTGCTGGGCGAGAACCCCGTCGTCCAAGCTGGGGACCTTGCGCAAGTATTCGATGAGCTCATCATCGACGTGTTATTGTCCTCAGCAGGCCGGGAATCCGCGACGCCAGGGACGCAGTCGGCTAGCTACGTCGGGTACTCCAACGCCGAGCTGGGGTTTGCGGCTGAGTATCCTGCGGGGTGGGAAACCGAGGTCAGAGACAATCGCAATCCGGTGACCGGCGAGCCGCTGGAGGGGAAGATAACGGGATTCCTCCCGCCAGAGGGTGATCGGGTCAAGCGGCGGGCGATCACTGTACTCGTGATGACCGCGCCTCCTGGGGTCGAACTTGGACCGGAGGAAATGCCCACGGACGAGGAATACATGGAGTACATCCGAGACTGGGCAGAAATGATGCCTGTAGAGATAGTGGGCGATCCTCAGATGGTGCAGGTGGATGGATACAAGGCTGTCGAAGTCATCACCACAGGCAGCGGCGAGTATGACACGCACGGAATCGTCGGCTATCAGACTTTCTTGGTGACGGAGGACCGCGCCTTCTACATCGAGGCAAGTGGAGACGCCGATACCGAACCGGAAATCATGCGCATCTATGAGCACTTCGTGGCAACTTTCGACGTACGGCCCTTGCCCTAACCCGCAGCGATATGGTGAGGTGGACCATGACACTCAAGTCCAACGCAGAAGAACTAGCCCTCGTTGCTCAAGAGCTAGCCCCTGAGCTCGTTCATCTACTCAGGTGAGGATGTAAACAGCGGATGAAGCTGAAGAGATGTGCATATTGCGGGGCATCGACGGCCAAGCTCGAAAAGGAACGTGTCTTCCCTAAGTGCCTCTATCCTCCCTCGAAGAGCGGTTCTGCAATCCAGAGGATGACTGTTCCCGCTTGTGCACGATGCAATAGAGGCTTTTCAGACGACGAGGCGCATTTCCGGAATATGCTGGTAGTGTCAGGCGATCCTAGTCCACCAGTCCGCGAGCTGTGGGAGACCAAGGTCCTACCTAGCCTCGAGCAACCAGATGGTGTCAAACGTGCGCTCGACGTCCTGACCCAAATGAGGCCGGTGCAGACAGACGAGGGCGACCGCCACGCTGTCTTTCCAGGTGAGGATGACAGGGTCATGAGAGTCCTTCGGAAGGTGATACGAGGCCTGTGCCACTATCACCGTATCATGTCACCTGTCTCAGACAGGATGGTCTGGACCGATGTGTTGAAATATCGAGTTCCGCAGGAATTGCGCGACAGCATGCTGTACGACCACCGGGAGAAGGACATTGTCGACTATAGGTATCAGGTAGTAGATGACCCAACGATACACTCTGTCTGGTTGATCACCTTCTTCGAGCGGTGCACCTTCATGGGATGGGTGTCGACCTCGGAGGACTTGTTTCCAGACTAGTGACGGGCACATACGAACACAATGGCTGAGGAGAGATTCCAGAGGGATCAGAAGACAAAGACAGGCTGACCAGCGACCTAGAGGAGTGGTTGTGCGGAAGGCGCGACGACTAACGAAAGCTCACGGCCATTGCTGGTCAGCCCATGCGAGCTGAGGCCGCCAGCGCGGGGTTCTATGACCCTCCGGGGTGGAAGACACGTCACCCGCTCCTGCAGATCCTGACCGTCGAAGAACTGCTGGCCGGAAAGACGATCGACATGCCGGCGGTGCGGCAACAGAGGGCGACGTTCAAGAAGGCTCCGAAGGCCAAGGCCGAGGGCCCAGAGCAGTTGCCCCTCGACCAGTAGCCCTGTATCGCCCGCCGCGGCAATGAGCGGCAAATGCGGTAGTCCACCTGATGCACGCGAGCACCGTGGCCACGGCGCAACCGGAGAAAACCATGCAGAAGAAACTCCCAGGGTTCGACAGGATACCAGTATCGACCAACCACAAGGCCAACAAACCTTTCGCTACCCCTGCTGGCCAGACTAAGGCCAGGGTCTTCCACACCTGCGATTCTTGCGGAAGGCCAATAGCACCAGGCGACATCTATTATCAAGAAGGCAAGGGAAGGTTTCTGGGCACCCTTCGTGGAAGAAAACTGTGTACCCGCTGCTATGCCGACCCGGCGGGTGCAAATACGAGTGGGTCCGCGCGCTAGGGCCACCAGGGAGCCACGTTCAAGCAGGCTCTCAAGGCCACGGGACAGGCGCCGGAGCAGTTGCCCCTCCTAGGATTGACAGCTCTTCGAAGGGATTCTGCAATGGACGACGAAGACTTTGGCTACAACCCGGTTCTGCCCCGAGACATCCGGCCGATATTCATGTGGTTGTGCCAGGAAGTAGCATCGCTCTACCTCAAATGGCAATTCTATAACGGCTTGTACGTTGGCGAAGGAAGCACCGGCTTGCTGTCTGACCTTGCCTCCGGTTCGTTCGCCATTATCGAGGAGTCCCTTCGTCGTGACATGGCGACGTCAATCTGCCGCCTCTGTGACCCACCCCGCACCGGGCGGCAGCTCAACCTGTCCCTCCAGACCCTTGCGGAGAAGTGTCAAGAACTCGACGGTCTACCTGAATTGCTAAGAGAGTACCTGGATGCCTGCCAGCCAGTCCTCCAGTACAGGCACAAGCTCGTCGCTCACAGGGACCTCAACACAACGCTTAGCCCGCAAGACAACCCCCTCGCGCCCATTGGTAGGACGCAGATTGTGACCATACTTGACCTTGCAGGCAGGGTCCTCAACCTTGTCTATCGCCACTTCACTGCCATGGAACTGGCCTTCACACCTTCCCTCATTGGCGGCGCTGACACACTGCTCTATTGGCTCAGCGTGGCAAAGAAGGCCAAAGAGACGGGCATCCCCCCTGCAGCCGACCGCTTTCGCTGAACCCGCCGCCGCAGCGCCGCGCGCCATGGCTCGCCCGGCCGTGCGCACATCGCCCTCAAGCGCCTCTCTCACCCCTCAGCCTCCGCTCGCGCCCTGGCCTCCGGCGCCCAGCACGTCCGCTTGTACCCCACTGGACCCTCGATCACCACGATCCGGTCACTGTGCACTCCAAACGCCATCACGCCTACTCGCAGGTCGTCACCTCCCAAGCGCAGGTTCTCTTCTTCGTCTAAGGGGGATTTGACGAAGAACCGGTGGGCAAGAAGCGTTTGCCTTTGGCAAGCTCGTGGGCGAAAATAGGTGAGCTTGCATATGACGTAGCAGGCGGCGGAACAGGCCAGCCTGGTGTGCGGTACCCCGTCATTACGTGGTAAGCCATCCGCATAATCAGTAGTTGGGCCGCCTAGTGATGTGTCTCTCTTCACCTACCGATATGGAAGAAGGCAAGAATGCGCACGAACCGGACGCTTGTTCTAATGGGTGGGTTGATCCTTATTCTTGGATCACGCCTCCCTTGGATGTCGGTCCCCGTTCTCTTTGGCGTTGAAGGGCCTACCTTCGAGGCCATTGAAATAGGCTGGGAGGATAATGGCTTTATCACCGGCGGTATCGGTCTTGCCCTTCTTCTTGTAGGGATATTTTGGAGGGGAAGAATTGGGAAAAGATACTCAATTCCAGGCGCGATCTTGAGTCTAAACGCTGTCTTAGTGGTTATCGGATGTTTCTATAGAATTCTTGAGATCGATCCTGGTGCTGGTTTCTTTGCGGCCACGGACGCAGGTATCTATGTGACACTCATAGGCGCTTTGCTGTCCTTAGTTGGTGCATTATATCGGACATCCGTAGATCAAGAGAGACAGGGCACAACATTACTTTCCAGTTCCTTGTAGCCTAGGTCACCATCTGTCCATTCTCTATTGGCTTTTGGATCCCTTACCCGCAAACGCTCTGGTCAAGTAACCGGCCCAACATCGTTTGCAGCGGACGGGCGGGGACTGCGCCCTCGCCCAAGGGGATTCTGGCACGAAAGCGGGTTCTAACTTTGGCGTTTTCCCGCCAAGTCCCCCAACACTGAGGTCAAGCGTCGTTGCTTCCAGTCTGTCCTCGAACTCGACCCCGACAACGAGCCCGCCTCGCTTGCCCTCCTCCTGCTTGACCAACAGACGCCGCCAAGCTAGCTACCCCTCAGCGCCCGCCTCCGCCCTCGCCTCCGGCATCCACCACGTCCGCTTGTACCCCACCGGCCCCTCGGTGATCACCACCCGGTCGCTGTACACCCCGAACGCCATCACGCCTACTCGCACGTCGTCATCTCCCAAGCGCAGGTTCTCTTCTTCGTCTAAGGGGGATTTGACGAAGAACCGCTGGGCAAGAAGCGTTTGCCTTTGGCAAGCTCGTGGGCGAAAATGGGTGAGCTTGCATATGACGTAGCAAGCGGCGGAAGAGGCCAGCCTGGTGTGCCGGACGGGGTGATTAGGCCGAAAGATATCCGCATAATCAGTAGTTAGGCGCGATGAGGCTTGAGTATGTTTGACCAAGTGGTACATGATGCTCGCATCGGTGGCAGTGAATCGAATAACTTCGGAGAAGAACCATCATGAGCAATCGTTTTGGCTCTGCAAGACGTCTTGCCGTTATCTTCAGCATTGTGTTACTGATGGCAGTAGTCCACATCTTCAGAATTGGAAGCTATCTACAGGGGGAGTTGTACAACTTCTACTATAGCTATTTTTCAGATTTTATCCTTCCTTTTGGGTGCTACTTTCTATTGTGCATGTATGAACTACATATGCCCATTCTGAGGCGTTGGGAAGCGAAATTGGCGATTGTGTTTTTGATGCCCGCAATAGCCGAAACTTGCCAATATTTCGGAATACC
>Ga0307375_10005657_pt1 | contig 11677 bp, 8 predicted proteins | sample TR1MG_FD_202531 | JGI IMG/M metagenome (GOLD analysis project Ga0307375, IMG submission 202531) | Soil microbial communities from Risofladan, Vaasa, Finland - TR-1 | ecosystem: Environmental > Terrestrial > Soil > Coastal area > Acid sulfate soil | place: Finland: Risofladan, Vaasa | collected... | reverse complement strand
CGGATACCTTGTTCAACCGCACCAGCGGCGTGTGTCCAATCAGTTCCATCACATTCGCAGCAATTTTCGCCATGATTCATCTCCTCTTCTCTGCGTCCACACGCACAGGTTGGACGCTGCTCACAAAATCTTTTGGGAATGGTAGCCGGCAACGCGGCGATTCATGAGGGAAGGCGTGTGCGCTACAGTGCGCACCAATGCGTCGCGGCAGACACCAAGTCGGCGTTAGCGACATCGACGCATGCACCTAGCCTAGACCCGCACCGCCGAATCTGGCAAGCCTCAACTCTCCACCCGCCTGCGGCCGGCGGCCTTCCTGCCGCTCAGTTCAGCCGCCAGTAGCCCGCGTTCAGCGCCGTGGCAAAGGTCACCCAGGCCCAGTATGGCGCCATCATCCAGCCCGCCGCCCGGTCCACCTGCGCAAACGTCATGGTCGTTATGCCAATCATCATCCACAGCACCGCCACCTCCACCAGCGCCGCTCCAATCGCGTGCCGATGAAAGAAAATCCACGACCACGCCAGGTTCAGCCCCAACTGCAGCAGGAACAGTGCCAGGCCCCGCGTCCGCATCCCGCCCGCCGCCGTCTCCCACACCCTCCACGCCGCAATCCCCATCAGCAGGTACAGCAGTGACCATACCGGTCCGAATACCCAGTTCGGCGGCGCAAACGAGGGCCGCGTCAGCGTCCGATACCACGCGGGAATCTCGCCCGCCGTCCACCGCCCGCCCACTGCCGCCACCGCAAAACAAATGCCCAGCCAAACCCCTAGCGAAATCCAGCGCATTGCCGTCCTCCGCCGGCCCGCCCGCGCCGGCACGCCCATCTTCCTCGACGCCAGGTGCCCGCGGCAACTATCCTGTTGTGTTGCGGGCGTTTTCTTCCACCCGGTCGAAGATCCACCGCACCCTTTTGCCATGAGCCAGAAAACCATTGCCGTCCATCTGCCCGACGGGGCAGTCCGCCAGGTGCCCAGCGGCACCACGCCCCTTGAGATTGCCAACTCCATTTCTCCGCGCCTCGCCGCAGCCTCCGTCGTCGCCCGCCTCACACCGCTGGCCGCCCCTGTCGCCGCAACGGGCTCCGGCGCGTCGGCGGAAACCAGCCCGGAAAGCGCAGAAAAAGACCAGCCCGCCGAAGCCGCCATGTACGCGGCTGAAGATGCCTCCGCGCCCCGCCTCGTCGATCTCTCCACGCCGCTCACCGAGGACACGCGCCTCGAGCTCGTGAAAGAGAGCGACCCCGAAGCCCTCAAGGTGGTGCGCCACTCCGCCGCCCACGTGTTGGCCACTGCGGTGCTGGAGCTGTTCCCAGAAACCAAGCTCGGCCATGGCCCCGCGACGGACTCCGGCTTCTTCTACGATTTTTACCGCGACAAGCCCTTTACGCCGGAAGACCTCGTCGCCATCGAAGCAAAGATGGCCGAGGTCGTCGCACGCAACGAGCCGTTCCTCCGCGAGTACGAGCCGCGCGAAAAGGCACTCGCCGAATTCGACCGCGACGGCGACTTCATGAAGACCCATTTCGTCACGCGCTTCACCGAGCCGGGTGCACAGGTCAGCTTCTATCGCAACGGCCACTTCGTCGACTTCTGCCGCGGCCCGCATGTGCCCTCCACCGGCCGCGTCAAAGCCGTCAAGGTCACCAACCTCGCCGGCGCGTACTGGCTGGGCGATGAGAAGAACCCCCAGCTCCAGCGCATCTACGGCACCGCCTTTTTTTCGCAAAAAGATCTCGACGCCCACTTCGCCCGCCTGGAAGAAGCCGCGCGCCGCGACCACCGCGTCCTCGGCAAGCAGCTTGACCTCTTCAGCATTCAGGAGTTGGCCGGCGCGGGCCTCATCTTCTGGCATCCCAAGGGCGCCATGATCCGCAAGATCATGGAAGACTGGATGCGCGACGAGTGCCTCCGCCGCGGCTATGAGCTCGTTTACACGCCCCACGTGGCCCGCGTAAACCTTTGGCAAACCAGCGGCCACGAGGGCTTCTACGCCGCCAACATGTTCACCCCCATGGAACTGGACGATGCGAACTATCGCATGAAGCCGATGAACTGTCCGTTCCACATCCTCATCTATAAGAACTCGCCCAAGAGTTACCGCGACCTGCCGGTGCGCTACGCCGAGCTGGGCAACGTCTACCGCTACGAACGCTCCGGCACCATGCACGGCCTGCTGCGCGTGCGCGGCTTCACGCAGGACGACGCGCACATCTTCTGCATGCCCTCGCAGATTGAGAGTGAGGTGGCCGCCTGCATTGACTTTGCCGAGGCCGTGCTTAAGACTTTTGGTTTTTCCGAGTACAAGGTGGAGCTCTCCACCTGGGACCCGAACGACCGCGCGCACTATGCCGGGTCAGACGACAACTGGAACCTTGCCAACCGCGCGCTCGACAACGTGCTCAAGGCCAAGGGCATCCCGTACAAGACAATCCCCGGTGAAGCCGCATTCTACGGGCCCAAAATCGACGTCAAGCTCGTTGACGTGCTCGGCCGCCTGTGGCAGTTGTCCACTGTCCAGTTCGACTTCAACCTGCCCGCGCGCTTTGAGCTCGAGTATGTAGGCGAGGATGGCGAGCGCCACCAGCCCGTCATGGTTCATCGCGCGCTCTTCGGCTCGGTCGAGCGCTTCTTCGGCGTGCTCATCGAGCACTACGCCGGCGCATTCCCGCTGTGGCTCGCGCCCGTGCAGGTGGGCCTTGTCCCCATCAGCGAGCGCCATCTCGATTACGCCAAAAAAGTAGAAGCCGCGCTCAAGGAAGCGGGTCTCCGCGTCGAGACCGACAGCCGCAACGAAAAGATGAACGCCAAAATCCGCGACCTGGCCAACCAGAAGACGCCCTACATCCTCGTCTTCGGCGACAAGGAAGAAGCCAACGGCTCCGTCAGCGTGCGCACCCGCGGCAAAGGCGACCAGGGCTCCATGCCGCTGGCCGACTTTATCGCCAAGGCGCAGGCCCTCGTCGCCAGCCAGTCCACTGATCTCTAGTCAACAGGTGGGGCGCCCCTGTCACCCACGGAACGCCTCATGACCTTCGCGTTCCCTCCGCGCGCTTTCCCTTTCCCGCCCGCGATAAACTCTGCTATCGTTCCTGCTACCGGGAAAACCTTCATTCATGCGCCGCCTCATCTCTCCGCTGACGCGCTCCTCCTTCTCCATCGGCTCTCTCGCCGTCTCGGGCCTCATCCTCGCGGCATCCTGCACCCTCCTGCACGCGCAAAAGCCCCCCGTCGCACCTGTAGAAGTGCCCGCACCCGCGCAAACCGCGCCCGCAAGCCAGCCCAAACCGGCCCTCCCAACCGCCAAGCCAGCCGCGACCAAGCCCAACGACTTCTCCCAGGAAGCCCTCGTCTTTGACCAGTTAAAGACCCGCATCCGCATGGAAGCCGACGGCACCGGCACTCGCGAAACCACCGCGCGCGTTCGCATCCTGGCTGACGCCGGCGTCAAGGCCATGGCCGTGCTCACCTTCACTTACACGGCCTCGAATGAAGAGGTCGACATCGGCTATGTCCGCGTCGTCAAGGCCGACGGCACCGTCGTCGTCACTCCGCCGTACAACGTGCAGGACCTGCCCGCCGACGTCACGCGGGCAGCGCCCATGTACTCCGACGTCCACGAAAAGCACGTAGCCGTGCGCGGCCTTGGCGTGGGGGACACGCTCGAGTACCAGGTAACTTTCCGCACGCTCAAGCCGGAAGTGCCCGGCCAGTTCTGGCTTGAATACACCTTCAACAAGAACCTCATCGTCCTCGATGAGGAACTCGACCTGGATCTACCGGCCGACAAGCCCGTGACTGTGGCCAGCGCCGGGTTGCAGCCCACCGTGACTACCGCCAGCGGCCGCAAGCTCTACCACTGGGTCAGCTCCAACCTCAAGCGCCCCGACCCCGAGCATCCCATATCCACCAAGCACTGGAACCCCTCCGTGCAGGTGACCACCTTCACAAGCTGGCAGCAGATTGGCGCCTGGTACCAGTCGCTGCAGCAGCAGGCGCTCGTCGTCACCCCGGCCATCCAAGCCCACGTGGACACGCTGACGCACGGCCTGACCACGCCAGACGCCAGGCTGCGCGCCATCTTTGACGACGTGGCCCTCCACGTTCATTACGTCGGCCTCGAGTTCGGCATCGGCCGCTATCAGCCGCACAATGCCGACGATGTGCTGGCCAACGAGTACGGCGACTGCAAGGACAAGCACACCCTGCTGGCCACCATGCTCAAGGCCGCCGGCATCCAGGCCTGGCCCGTGCTCATCAACAGCAGCCGCGAGCTGGACCCCGCCACGCCCTCGCCGGCGCAATTTGACCACGTCATCACCCTCGTTTCCCTGGACGGAAAGTTGCTCTGGATGGATTCGACCGAAGAAGTCGCGCCCATCGGCACCCTCGCCGGCACGCTGCGCGACAAGCAGGCTCTCGCTATCCCGCCGGATAAACCCGCGTACCTCATCCGCACGCCCGCTGACCTGCCCTACGCGCAGAGCTTCGACTTCACGGTCACCGGCAAGCTCAGCGATCAGGGCCAGTTCACCGGCCACTTTGTGCAGATTTATCACGGCGATGTGGGCACACTGCTCCGCATCGCCTTCCGCGCCACGCCCCAGTCGCAGTGGAAGCAGCTGGTACAGGCCTTCTCCAACGCCACCGGCTTCGGCGGCGTGGTCACTGAGACCGCCGTCTCGCCCATCGAGCAGATCGGCCAGCCTTTCCAGATTTCTTACGACTACACGCGCGACAAGTACGGCGAGTGGGACCAACACCGCATCACGCCGCCTTTCCTGCCCACCGGCTGGGAAACCGCTCCCGGCGCGCACACCATCAAGCCCGCCGATGACCTCGACATCGGCTCGCCCGGCACGTCAGACTTCCGCGCCACCATGGAGTTGCCCTCCGGCTGGACCATGGACCCGCGCAAAGGCGTCGACCTCGTCCAGGACTGGGCCGAGTACCACTCCACTTACACCTTCAAAGACGGCACTTATACCGCCGAGCGCCGCCTCGTCACCAAAAAGGACAAGGTGCCGCTCGCCGATTGGGACAAGTACCTCGACTTCCGCCACGCCATCTACGAAGACGAGTCCTGGACCACGCCACTTATTCCGCCCGGCGGCATTCAGGCCTTCGGCGGCAGTGTTGATCCAGCACTGATGGCGATCATGCGCGGATTTGCCCAGGATTTGCAGCCCGGCGTCTCCGCCCGACAAATCCTCACCGCAGACCCCACACCCCCACCGGCCGAAGTAGCCCGGGCCGTTGACCTAGCGACGCAAGGCGTCCATGCCACCGAAGCCCGCAGCGCAACGCTCGCCATCGACGACCTGCATTCCCTCTACTCCGCTCAGTTTCTCGCCGGGGTATGGTGCATCCGCGGTTGGGCCGCGCTCGACGCGCACGACTTGCCCACCGCTGAAACCTACCTCCACGCCGCATGGCAACTCAGCCAAGACCGCCTTACCGGCTATCTGGTCGGCCGCCTGTTCGTCGCGCTCGGCAAGAAATCCGAAGCCGCCCATCAGTTCGAACTCGCCAACATCGCGAACGTGCAAAATCCCTTCGGCGAATTCCGCTACACCGAGTTCGACGCAGGCCCGCGGATCGCCGACGCCTATCGCAGCCTCACCGGCCATGAGCTGCGTGTCAACGAGCTCAATCGCGGGGCCTACAACGGAAGCCTGCGCGCCGAGCTCGACAACCTTCAAGAGATTCAACGGATCGTTCGCACCACAAAGCTCACCGGCTCAGCCCTCTTCGCCGTTGACTTCGAAGAAGGAAAGCCCGCGCAGGTTGCCTTCCTCGGCGGCGACAAGGGCTTCACTTCGCTCAAAACCATCCTCAGCACCCACCGCTTCCCGCCGCAGCTTCCTGCGGACTCCAAGGCCCGCCTGCTGCGCGAGGTTCGCGTCATCTGCTCGCCCTGGTCCGGATGCGACGCGTATTTGCTCGCGCCCACATCGATCGCATTTCCCCAATCCGAAATGCCCATCCAGGTCATTCAGGTTGCCCCGCCCAACGCGCCCAAGGGCAGCAAAACGGTCGAGATTCAACTCAAGCCACAATAAGAACGGGCCGCCCCAATCCGGGACAGCCCGTCGTGTCGATTCCGCAAGTTACGCGTTAATCGCCATTCCCTCCACCGCGGCATAGGCATCCAGCATCGCCTCGGCCAGCGTGGGGTGCGCGTGAATCTGGAACATCAGCTCGTCCACCGTGCCTTCCAGCTCCATCACCGTCACCGCCTCGCTCACCAGCTCCGTGGCCTGCGGGCCGATAATGTGCACGCCCAGAATCTCGCCGTACTTCGCGTCCGCCACAATCTTCACAAAGCCGTCGTGGCTGCCCACAATCGTCGCCTTGGAGTTGCCCGCAAAGGGAAACTTGCCCACCTTCACCTCGTAGCCCTTTTCCTTCGCCTGCGCCTCGGTCAATCCCACGCTGCCAATCTGCGGCTCGCAATACGTCGCTCCCGGAATCCTGTCCTTCCGCACCGGCTTGTACTTGCGCCCCGCAATCTTCGTCACCGCCACAATCCCGCTCATCATGCCCACGTGCGCCAGTTGCGGCATCCCCAGCACAATGTCGCCCACGGCAAACACGCCCGGCTCGGCCGTCTCCTGCGCCTCGTTCACCTTCACAAAACCGCGGTCCAGCTCCACGCGCGTCGTCTCCAGCCCCACGTTCGCCGTGCGCGGCGCGCGCCCCACAGCCACCAGCACTTTGTCGGCCTCTTTCTCCACCGTCTTGCCGTTCGCGGCCGTCCAGGTCACCTTCACGCCCGCCTCGGTCTTCTCAATCTTCTCCACCTTCGCGCCCGTGTTCACGTCAATGCCGCGCTTCTTGAACACCCGCGTCAGCTCCTTTGAAATCTCCTCATCCTCCACCGACACAATCCGCGGCAAAAATTCCACAATCGTAATCTCCGTGCCGAAGCTCTGAAAAATCGAGCCGAACTCCACTCCCACCGCGCCCGCGCCAATCACAATCAGCCGCTTCGGCGGCTCCGTCACGCTCAGCATCTCAATGTTCGTCAAGATGCGGTCATCGGGCTTCAGCCCCAGCATCGTCTTCGCCTCTGACCCCGTGGCCACAATCACGTGCTTCGACTTCACCTCCGCCGGTGCGCCCTCCGGCGTCTGGGTCAGTGCCACCGTATGCAAGCCGTCCTGCGCCGGCCCCGTCAGTTTCCCGTAACCGCGAATCACCGTCACCTTGTTCTTCTTCATCAGGAACTCAAGGCCCTTGGTGTGCTTGGTCACAATTGCGTCCTTGCGCTTCTGCACGGCGGCCCAGTTCAGCGCGCAGCCCTCCACGCCGTCAATGCCGTACTCGGCCGCGTGCTTCAGGTGGTCCCACAGCTCGGCGTTGAACAGCAGTGCCTTCGTCGGAATGCAGCCCACATGCAGGCACGTTCCGCCCAGCACCGGCGCAGCCTCAATCAGCGCCACCTTCAGCCCCAGCTGCCCGCCACGAATCGCCGCCGTATACCCCGCCGGCCCGCTGCCCACAATCGCCACATCGTAAATCGTCTCTGCCAAAACGCACCCCGTTCCCCGCGCCCCATGCATATCAACCGCACGCCCAAGGCACAGCAATAGCACTCTCTAGTCTAACTGGATGCACAAGCGTAACCTTGTTCCGCAGAGGGTTTCCATGACGAGCCCCACCGACGATACGTTTTTAGGCCCGTGCCCCGAGGGAGAGCATGAATCTTAGATTACTTGCAGGCAAGGCGAAATGGATTGGGATCACACTTGCGTATTTCGTGCTCAATGCGATGATCTCTCTCACATTTGTGTTGACCGAGATGAAAAGTCACTTCGGAAATGACGACTCAGCCGCACTTGGCCTTTTAATGATCATCTGGTTGATGCCGGTTCTCGCAATCGGACTGGCATGGTGGCCTCTTTATGCATCAGCATTGATGCGTTCGCGCAAAGACCACGGTGCAGTGCGCATGTGGATCAAACTCGGATTAAGTTACACCCTTGGTCTACTCGGTTGCATGAGCGTAACACCGATCTTCTCCCGGTTACCCGACTTTCAGAGTCAATTTGCCACGTCCGCGTACCTGTTCTTTTGGATTTTCCTCTCCTTCGCATGCCTTGTACTTGGCGTGTACGTTCGCTATTGGCATGTTTCCAACAACGGCGTGTTTTCCAATGGAAGGAGATACAAGACTGATTGAAGCCAACCCTGGCGAAGCACTCAAATGCTCAGGGATTCACCCACCCACTCCATCGCCACCCGCGCCGTCTCCGCGTCGTCGCCAAACCCCGCAATCCACCGCACCTCCGGCTCCCGCCGAAACCACGTCAACTGTCGCTTGGCATAATTTCTGTGCCCCTGCTGCGTCGCTTGAATCGCCTCCGCCTCGCTCATCTCTCCGCGCGCCACCGCCATAGCTTGTTTGTAGCCGAGAGCGTCCAGCGCCTTCACCGGCCCGTAGCGCTCCAGCAGACCGCGCGTCTCCTCCACCAGCCCCAGCTGCCCGCCACGAATCGCCGCCGTATACCCCGCCGGCCCGCTGCCCACAATCGCCACGTCATACATCGTCTCTGCCAAAGCACACCTCGTTCCCCGCGCCCCGCCTCGTGCAGGCGGCGCAGCCACACCAGCTTCTAGCTTAAATCTTTGAGCTTAGATCAATGAGCCTTCCCGTTCCCCTGCTGCTGTCACTCCGCAACGCAGCTTCCCATGGCCGCCCCCACCCACCACGCACTCCGCCCCGCACCTCGAACAACCCGACAGTCACGCCTCCGCATCCTATACTCACTGTTAATCCTTGCGGGGAATCGCTCCGGGAGATGGTGTCTTGAAAAAAGTAGTTTCTGCACCGTTCCTTGTCCTCTGTGTGGCACTGTTCCTTTCGTCCTGTGGCGGCAGCTCAGCCTCCAGCAGTTCCTCGGGTTCCGGAGGAGGTTCCAACCCGCCACCTTCCACATCCAATCAGTGGACATGGGTTGGCGGTCCCAACACCATCGGTGTCAACCACGGCAACGGTGGTGTCTACGGTACCCTGGGTGTCGCCTCCACGGCCAACATCCCTGGCAGCCGCAATGGCGCAACCTCGTGGACCGACTCTTCCGGCAACCTCTGGCTCATCGGCGGCTACGGCTACAGCGCCGAGGGCAGTTTTCCCGGCTCCGCTGGAATCGGCTACCTGAATGACCTTTGGGAGTACAGCCCCTCGGCAAAAACCTGGACCTGGGTCGCTGGCGCCGACAACACCTCCGGCAACATGGGCTCGCCCGGCATCTACGGCACACAGGGGGTGGCCAGCTCGTCCAACATGCCTGGCGGCCGCTTGGGCGCCGTTAGCTGGACAGACCTTCAGGGCAACTTCTGGCTCTTTGGCGGCAGCGGCTTTGACTCAACTGGAAAGCAAGGTGTGCTCAACGACCTGTGGAGCTTCAACCCCAGCACAAAGCAGTGGACGTGGGTCAGCGGCTCAAACGTCTGCACCTCAGCTACCGGGGCTACGGGCCAACCGGGCGTCTATGGCACCCTCGGAGTCGCCTCCGCCGCCAATGTACCCGGCGGGCGCGGCAATTCCGTCACTTGGACCACCTCGGACGGAACCCTCTGGCTGTTCGGCGGATCCGGCTTTGACTCAACCGACCACGCAGGAGCTCTCAACGACCTGTGGAGCTTCAGTCCCTCGACCGGAATGTGGACCTGGGTCAGCGGCTCGAACACGCTGGGCGCGCTCTACAGCATGGGACAGGTTGGCGTCTACGGCACGCAGGGGCAAGCTTCCACGTCCAACATGCCCGGCGGAAGATGGGCTTCCAAAGGTTGGGTCGATAGCAGCGGCCATCTCTGGCTCTTCGGCGGGTCTGGATACTTCTACACCAGCAGCGCCGTCACGTTCAATGACCTCTGGATGTTCGATCCCGTGGCCAAGACTTGGACCTGGGTCACTGGTGCAGACACGCCTTCTGCCACCGGCGTGTACGGCACCATGGGCGTCGCCGCGGCCGCCAATACCCCCGGAGCCCGTGACGGTGGCGTCAGTTGGACTGACAGCCAGCACAACTTCTGGCTCTTCGGCGGCAATTCGTTCAATGACCTCTGGAAGTTCTCACCCTCTGCCGGCACCTGGACCTGGGTGGGCGGCTCCAGCGCCATGGTCGGCGTCGCAAGTTACGGAACGCTCGGCGTCGCCTCCGCCTTGAACATCCCCGGTGGCAGAGGTCAGGGTGTCGGCTGGGTCGGCAGCAACGGGTCGTTCTGGCTTTTCGGCGGCAGTGGTTACGACTCCACCGGCAGCCAGGGCTCTCTCAACGATCTCTGGAATTACCAGCCCTGACGCGCTTCAGGTCCGGCATGGAAGCGCGCACCCCCACCCACTCCATCGCCACCCGCGCCGTCTCCGCGTCGTCGCCAAACCCCGCAATCCACCGCACCTCCGGCTCCCGCCGAAACCACGTCCTCTGCCGCTTGGCATAATTCCTGTGCCCCTGCTGCGCCACCGCAATCGCCTCCGCCTCGCTCATCTCGCCGCGCAGCACCGCCATCGCCTGTTTGTAGCCCAGCGACTCCAGCGCCTTCACCGGCCCGTAGCGCGCAAGCAGCCCGCGCGTCTCCTCCACCAGCCCCGCGGCAAACATCGCCTCGCAGCGCCGGTTCAGCCGCTCATACAAAACAGCCCGCGGCGGGTCGAGCCCGATGCGCAGCAGCCGAAATCCCGTCAGCGGGTCGCGCGCCTCGTCCGGCCGGCTCAGCACTTCGCTCATCGGCCTGCGCCCGGCCACGCACACTTCAATCGCGCGCATCACCTTCGCCGTGTCGTTCGCGTGGATCGCCGCCGCCCGCGCCGCATCCAGCCGTGCCAGCACCCGGTGCAGCCACGGCGCTCCGCGGCGAGCCGCGCTGCGCTTCAGACGCGCCCGCAACTCATCGTGCCGCGCCGGACCCGCAAACAGCCCCTCCGTCAGCGCGCGCAGATACAGCCCCGTTCCGCCGGTCACAATCGGCAAGCGGCCCCGCTCTGAAATTGCCCGCAACGCCGCTCGCGCCGCCCGGCTGTAGGCCCCCGCCGTGTACAGCTCATCCGGTTCGGCCACGTCAATCAAATGGTGCGGCAGCCTCGCCCGCTCCTCCGGCGTCGGCTTAGCCGTGCCCACATCCATCCCGCGATAAACCGCCACCGAGTCGCAGCTCACCACTTCGCCGCTGAACCGCTCGCCCAGCGCCAGCGACAGCGCCGTTTTGCCGCTGCCAGTGGGCCCCAGCAGCAGCACCGCCAGCGGCTCGCCACCGCCCGCAAACGTCATCGGCCGCACATCTCACCCGCTTCCGGTCTCCGCTCAAAATTGCGGCCCAGGCCGTCAGTCCGCCCCCGACGACTGACAAGTGGCAGACGACTGACGACTGACAACGGATCGCTGACAACTCGCCTCACCACCGCCACCACCCCGCCGGAAAAATCCATCCGGGACTGGTGTGCACCAGCCACCACGCCAGCACCGCCCCGGCCAGCATCACCAGGCCCACCGCCTGGTTGCGCACCGCCGCTCTCCGCAGCGCCGCGCGCGCTTCGTCGGCGGCTACCTGCTCCTTGTAAGGCGTGATCCGGCGCTCCACCATGGCGTCTCCCCTGAGCCGCCGCTCCCTCACGCGAGCCCGCGGTCCACGCCCAGTATAGGAGGCGGGACCGCGCCCGTTTGACTTCCCCC
>Ga0307375_10005656_pt1 | contig 11679 bp, 18 predicted proteins | sample TR1MG_FD_202531 | JGI IMG/M metagenome (GOLD analysis project Ga0307375, IMG submission 202531) | Soil microbial communities from Risofladan, Vaasa, Finland - TR-1 | ecosystem: Environmental > Terrestrial > Soil > Coastal area > Acid sulfate soil | place: Finland: Risofladan, Vaasa | collected... | reverse complement strand
CCAAACAATCCCAAAAAAGCGAAACCCATAAGGGGCGTGGCCAATATCCATGATAGAGGCATCTCTATTCCTCGTGTCGGTCAATATAATGCAAATCCAGGCTGTCAAACTGTTCGCGAATGTGAAAAAAGAAGACCCCTAGGATAAAGACGCCGACGATGACATCCAGTGCTATGCCAAGCTCAACCACCATGGGCATACCATAAGTGACGCTCGTGGCCGCAAAGATCAGCCCGTTCTCAAGCGCTAAAAACCCAATCACCTGCGAAATGGCGGTCGCGCGCAGGATCATCATGAGGAAGGATAACAATACGCTCGCCAAAGCAATGCCTAGGGTATTGTGGTTGATGGTGCCGGCGAGCTCGGCTATCGGCAGGGATGCGTTAAAAGCAAATATCACCAAGCCGAGCCCAAGTATCATGATAGTCGGAATGCGCACCATGCTTTCCCTGTCCCACTGTACCTGAAGTTTGCGAACCAAACGGTGCAATATCGAAGGGACCACGATGACTTTGAGGATAAAATTGAGTGCCGCAGAAAGGTACAGATTGGTTTGATGAGTTCCATAAGCCACAGCCGTTATGCTAAGGCTCAGGATGAGTCCCTGGATTGCGTAGAGATTAATAAGGTTGACAATCCGTCTTTGCGAAAGCATGGCAAAGGCCACGAGCAGGAAAAGGGCGGCCAGCATATTGATGGCTTGGGCGAATAGTGGCATCTGTCAGGCTCCCAACAGAAAATGCACAAGAAGACCCAGAACCGCAAGCATAAACGCAGTGCCAAGGAACTCGGGGACACGAAAGAGTCGCATCTTGGCAAGCAGCATTTCTACGAACGCTAATGCGAATCCGGCCGCCGTAACCTTGATGAAAAGGATAGTGAGCGTGAGAGGCAGGTCTTCCCAATTGCCACTCCTAGAAATCCCCCAGGGAATAAATAAGGCAATACCGATAGCAGTATAGGTGAGGAGCTTAATGGCGTTGGCCCATTCGATTAACGCCAGGTAACGGCCCGAGTACTCGATGGTCATAGCTCCATGAATCATGGTCAGTTCCAGGTGGGTATCCGGATTGTCGACGGGGATGCGCGAATTCTCAGCCAGCAGCACCATGGCATAGGCCGCCGCCGCGAAGGCCATACTGGGATAGAGCACAAGCTTCGCTGTTGTGAGGCTAATGACAATCGTGGTAAGCGATGTCGAATGACTGATAAGAGCCGGCGTGAAGAGCACCATGAGGAGCGCAGGTTCAGCCAAAAAACCCACTAACATTTCGCGACGGGCGCCCATGCTGCCAAATGCGGTACCAACATCCATAGCAGCAAGCGCTGAGAATATTCGGGCAAATGCGAAGATTCCAACGAGCGCTATAGCATCTGCCACCGGCGCGAAGGGTAAGCCTGTGGAAAACATAGGCACAATTGTCCCGGCCAAACACATGCCGCCAAACACAATGTAGGGTGTGATGCGAAAAAGCAGTGAGGCTTCATGTGCCACAACCGGATCTTTGTTAAAGAGTTTGCGCAGTACTCGGTAGGGCTGCAGAAGTCCAGCCCCGGGTCTGTTTGTAAGCCATGCCCGGCATTGGGCTACCCAGCCGCCCAACAAGGGCGCGGCTGTGATAACTAAGACAAACTGTGTCAATTGTAATGGTATATCATGGGTATTCATGGCGCGAAAACAAGAAGAATGAGAAGGGTGACAAAGGAATAAAGAAGGTAGATGGCAATACGTCGGCGGCGCAGGAGCCCCACGAACCCTGAAATCCAGATAAGTCCCTGCGCAATTGGGAGATAAAGGGCATACCAAGTGCGGTCTTCAACCTGACTGCTATAGATCGGCATATTGTCGTTTGGTGTCGGCAAGAGGCGGCGTACTCGCAGGAATGAGGCAAAAATATGGCGGATCGGCTGCCCGAATCCTTCAGCCGTATCTTGCATTTTGGGCGTTAGTAGCGGGTAGCCACAATTCCAAGCCGTGCTACGACGGATGCGTCTGTGAAACAGGAGGCGCACAAACACAAAAGTGACAAGAACCATAAGGCAAATGGCCCCGAGGAACGCTACAGGCATATAGCTCGCTTGCGTTACTGCAGTCGGTGCAAGCAAGAACCAGTTACCGTTCATGGCACCATGGGTCGGGAGATGGCCTATTAGCAACGCCAAAGTAGGTTGGAAAATACTAATAATAACCGTGGGGAAGAGTCCTAATAGGAGACAACCCACAGCAAGCCATGTAAGGGCTATACGTTCCCATGGGCCGGCATCGGTAGCCTTGGTAAGCCTTGGTTCACGGGGGCGACCAAGAAAAACAACGCCGTAAAATTTGACCATGACATAAGCCGCAAGCCCGGCTACAAGGGCGACTACAGCGGCTCCCAAGGGGACTGCCATATTGAGATAGGGGTGCGGAAATAGAGTGGCGCCCAGGAACGCTTGCAGCAATAACCATTCGGATACGAAGCCGTTGAGAGGCGGCACCCCGGCAATAGCAAGCGTCCCTACGAGCATTACGAAGGCGACCCACGGCATACGATGAATAAGGCCGCCCAACTTACCGAGGTTACGTTCACCCGTTGCATGCAGAACGGAGCCTGTACCTAAAAACAACAAGGTCTTAAAAACCGCATGATTAAGGCAATGATAGAGCGTTGCGGTGAGCGCTAAGGCAGCAAGCACTTTCATGTTGTAAGAGATGAACAGGATCGTAAGGCCCATACCGGTCATGATGAGCCCCATATTCTCGATTGAGGAATAGGCCAAAAGGCGTTTCATGTCGCTTTGGACCGCCGAATAGATGGCGCCAAATAAAGCAGTGGCGAGCCCAATCACTAAAGCCGTCACCCCCCACCACCAAATTTGGATATGCAGAAGATCGAAAACCACTCGCAAAAGCCCATAAATGCCGATCTTCAATAAAACGCCACTGAGAAGTGCGGATATGGGTGAAGGGGCAACCGGGTGGGCTTCTGGTAGCCAGACATGAAGCGGTAAGAAGCCAGCTTTTGCTCCGAAGCCTAGAAGCGCCAAAAAGAATGCGGCGCTTGCCATGCCGGTATCGAGAGTTACGGCGCGCATGGCATGAAAGGTGTACCCGGTTTCGATGCCATGATGCATGGGTGTCTGCATAATACCAAACGCCAAGAGAATGGCGAGTGCCCCAACATGCTCAATCAAAAGATACAGAAAGCCCGCCTTTCGAACGGCCGCTGTGTGATGGTCGGTCACGATCAGGAAGTAGGATGAAAGCGCCATGGTCTCCCAGGCCACCATAAAGATATAGGCATCATCGGCCAAAAAGATGAGAGCTATGCTTGCTAAGAGCACATGGTACTGAAGGGCCATGCGGGCCACAGCCGGGTAGTGCTCACGTTGCAGATACCCGGTTGTATAGAGGGAGATAGAAAAGGCGGTTGCGCCAAATAGCACGATAAAAATTGCGGATAGGGCGTCTAGACGTAAATGAAAAGGTAGGCCTGGGAGACCAAGAGGGAGTATGCGTACAATGGGTGCCTGCCCCACAGCCATAAGACCGGCGACGCAGAGGGTGAGGCCACCCAGGGCACCAATAGGGAAAAGCGCGCGGGTGATCCATGGATAGCGGGGGGTTGTGAGACTCACTAAAGCCAATATCAACCACAACACCAGGGTTCCCAGAATCAGATCCAAGGGAAGCCCGAGCGACACACTCATGGATGCACCTACCTCGCCCAAGTCCGATGATATATTACATTACGCTACGTAATGTAATATATCATAATCGCGCTCAGAAAAAGGGGGGCAAGTCGTGCCACGGACAGGAATTACGAGAAGTCAGGTCTTCGAGGCCGCTGATCGCTTGGCTGAGAGCGGTACTCTGCCAACCGTCGTAACCGTTCGCGGAGACCTTGGTAAAGGGAGCTTTACCACAATCAATCAGCACCTTAGCGAATGGAAAGCGCTGAAATGGAAGGCCGAAGGACAGCCTGCGGTGGTGCCGGCCATGGTTGAGGCCAAGGCGAACGACTTGCTGACGACTCTCTGGTTGTTTGCGTCGCACAAAGCCGATCAGAATATCGATAAAATTCGGGAAGCGGCGCTACGGGATGTCGCGGAACTTCAGGGTCAACTTCAGGATGCGGTACAACAAACCGAGGCCCTGATAAAGGAGCGTCAAGAATTGTACGCGCAACTTGCCAAGGCTCATGCAGTAACGGAAGAACTAGGGCGCCAGGTTGTTCAGTTGACCAAATGTCTAGCGGCGGCCGCCACACGATTAGATCGCATCGAAACCATTTTAGAAAAGCCTTTAACATTACCAGATAAAGGCAAGATGACGATCAAATGATTGGGCGCCAGAGGCATTAGTGGCGGGCTTACCTCTGGCCTCCGTCAAGTGTGCTTTTAGTCGCGCAACAACTCCTTAAAATTTGAACTCCCGCACGACAGACTGTCAACGCGCACCGAATTTGTCGCGTTCCGCTATTGTCACGCCGCTCTTCGTTGTCATTAGGTCCTCCAACTATTTTTAGTTTCTGAACGAGGCGGGTAACCAAAAAAGCGTAACCAGGTTATTATCCACCCAACAGGGATTGTTCACCACCAAGTGAGACCAAGCCCATCGGTCGGCGTCGGCACTGCTGAGGCCGCCCGATGTTACCGGATCCACGAAAGGGCGAAGAGGAAGACTGAAAGGGACTGGCTGTTCGGCCAGCAATGTTCACGCGTACCGGTACGGCCGACGATTATTGACCTGTCGGCTTCGCCAGTTTAGCGGCGGACACTTGTTCGATAGACAAAGAAATGGAGATTCTGTGAATAAAGATATAGTAACGAATGGGGTAGTGGCAACGACGAGTCTGTGGCTCACCGGCATGGTGGCCGCCCATGCGGCATTGGTCATAGCGACGGGATTAGGCATTGCGAATGAGCCAGGGCCGAAATTTGGGGTGGCCGCCATGCTTTATTATGCCGGACCGCAATGGGAAACTGGCTACCTAAACGAAGGGGTTAATCACGGAACGGATGGCGTCTTTGTGGAATACCGACTGACCCGCGCTATCACAAAAAAGCTCCGTGTCGCCATGGCCTTAGGCCCAGAGGTCCTCAACACGATACACAGCATAGGGCCGGGCATCTGGACGAATGGGTACCATGCCTCCCTTCTTGTGTCCATGTCGACGTCTTATCGCATCGCCAAAAGGTGGCGCGTAGGACTTCGCTGGAACCACATCACCTTCCAAAAATCAGCCGCCTATGGCTATAGAGATGCGGATATGGCGGTGCTGACGATAGGTTATGGACGATGAACAACCACCTTATGGGTCTGGTTTGGGGTGTTGCCAAGATCGGGGTTGGTGCGCCTCAATATATGACCATTGATTTCGTCAGGGGTGCCACGCAGCATACCTTGAAGGGGTGCTGCGGCTCATATCATCCAAGCTCGATTGTGCGAGAGCAGTGCTTGGTATTGACGGCGCGTAGAAATAAGGCTGTGCCTCGGCGCGGTCGTGGTGATCAGGACATCTGCCAATGGTAGACCATCAGCAAGCGCATGTTTATCGAGCAGTGCCGTTGCTCGTTCTGAGATCACCGGTGTGAGTAGAAGAATCTGGGTGTGCTGGGTGATGAGCCCAGTCTAGCGGGCTGCAACTTGTCTTTGCGGCGACAGCCTTAAGGTAAGCTCCAGACAAGTAGTCGTTTTAACTCGTTGTTTTTATTGGTGCCCGAGGCCGGACTCGAACCGGCACAGCCTTACGACCGAGGGATTTTAAGTCCTAATTGATAGGGCTGCGGGTCGTCTTACTTCAAGTACATTTCGTTTGAAATTGCTTTAATATCCTAGCACTATAGCCTATAATTCATCCCACGTTGTTTGTACTGGTTTGCCGTCAACTGCTTACATAGTGCTTACACGACATTTCCAGGGGGACGCGGGCTTGAAGATAACCAAGCGGGCAGTCGATAGCGCCCCTATGCCAGCAAAGGGCTATGCCCTAATTTGGGATGATGAACTCAAGGGCTTTGGCCTTCGCGTCACGTCGAGCGGGGTTAGGTCTTTCATCCTGCAAAAGCGTATCCATGGCAAAGACCACCGGATCACCCTGGGGCGCTATGGCGAGCTCACCACCGAGCAAGCCCGAAAAGATGCACAGATCAAGGCGGGCCTTATTGCTGGCGGCGGCGACCCCGTAGCAGATAAGCGGCGGGCCGCGCTCGCCACAAAGACGCTGGCCGAAGTATTGGCTGACTATGGCGAAGCCCGAAACAGCATCACGGACAGCACCCGTAAGGACATGGCAGGCGTACTCAAACGCTATTCTGCCGACTGGTTGAAGAAGCCTATCAACACGATTACCCCGGACATGGTGCTCGCTCGCCATAAGCGCATTGGCAAGGAGACGCCAGCGAGCGCGAATAAGTGGGGCCGGTATTTGCGGGCCTTGTTGAGCTTCGCGGCGGGCCGTTACACTGACACCGAAGGCCGCCCCATTCTGACCGACAACGCCGTAAAGATATTATCCCGCGCGCGTTCCTGGTATCGCGTCGAACGCCGCCAGAGCGTGATACAGCCGCACCAAATCGCGGCCTGGTGGGCCGCTGTCATGGCTCTAGGGAATAACGCCCACCGAGACTATCTACTCACCTTAATGCTCACCGGCCTACGCAAGGAAGAAGGCCGGGGGCTTGCTTGGGCGGACGTGGACTTAATCGCCAAGACCTTGACGGTACGGGACACTAAGAACCATAGCGCCCACACGTTACCGATGGGGCCTTATCTCGCGTCCTTACTGAGCGCCCGCGAACGTCTCGGGCCGATGGTATTTATGTCCACTCACGGACAGGTCGGCAACCTGCGCTATGCCTTGGAAAGTATCGCCCGGACAAGTGGGGTTAAGTTCATGACCCATGATTTAAGGCGCACCTTTGCTACCGTGGCCGAAAGCTTGGACATACCGTCCTACGCACTCAAGGCCCTACTGAATCATAAAGGCGGATCGGACGTAACGGGCGGGTACTTAATTATTACCACTGAGCGCCTACGCAGTCCGATGGAGCGGATCGAGGACTTTGTAGTGAAAGCTGCCAAGGTGCGGGGAAGCGCGGAGATCGTGGTCCTTCCCAAGGGATACGGCAATGCCGTATAATGCGCTGACCCTGATCGAGACGCCGCTATCTTCCCGGCGGTGGCCTGACTACCGGGACGAGGACGAGCGGGGCGCCTTCTGCGTCGCTCGCTGCAAGACCAGACGCGGAAGACGTGATACCCGGCAGTGGGGGATGCCGCAAGGTGCGGTGGTCACGCCAGGGCAAGCGGGGCGGTGCGCGCGTCATCTATTACCTTGCCACGGCCAGCGGGCAGACGCCTGGCAGAAAGGCGCCGATGCCATACTGGTGGTCGCTGGCGTTAAGAGTGCTGCCGGGATCGTGCCGTTGAAGAAGAAAACCCATGCCTGAGATCAGCCGCTTTTACGGTATTGTCCTGGCGATGTTCTGGCGTGACCACCTACCACCCCACTTCCATGCTTACTATGCAGGGCAGGAAGCGGAGATCGGGTTGGATGGCACCTTATTGGCCGGAAGCCTGCCGCGCCGCGCCCTACAACTGGTGGAAGACTGGCGCACCAAGCACCTAGACGAACTGGCCGCCAACTGGGAACACGCCACCCGGAAAGAACCCATTAGCCCTATCGAGCCATTGGAGTAATCGCCATGTTACATATCATTGATGCCCGCGTTGTACCAAGTAATGACGACCGATGCCTTTTAGAGCTTCGTTTTAGTAACGGGCAAGGTGGAATTGTGAATTTGGCGGATGAACTTCATGGGCCGGTATTTGGACCGCTTTACCATCGAGGATGTTTTTCAGAGGTCAAGCTACACCCCCTGTTCCATACCGTGACATGGCCCAACGGGGCAGACCTTGCGCCCGAATATCTGCTGGACCTGCTACAGCGCCAGCAAGGGCACGCGGCATAAGTTTCAGCGGCGATTCCTATCGGCTCATGTACTGCGAGAATTTCGCAAGGAGATCGACCATAACTAAGACCGAAAAGGAATTACGGGAACGCGACGCGAAGCGCGACATTGGCGCGGAACTGCTGGCATCCGTCCGCCAAATGAAAGCGGGCGAGATCGGCGCTGTCCATAAGGTCAGCCTTTCCCGTATCGTCGAGACGCGCTTGCGCGCTGGTCTTTCGCAGGCGCAGTTTGCCGAAGTGCTCGGGGTCTCGGTCCGTACCTTGCAAGATTGGGAGCAAGGGCGTCGTAATCCGTCAGGGGCCGCCAATACATTGCTTAAAATTGCTGCGACACACCCGGAAGTCATCCGAGAGGCGGCGGGGTAAATCACAAGGAAGCCCTTGTGTCAGCCGCGAAGCCAACGCCCCAAAGTATATATCCCCACCCAAGGCATGAAGCCACCAGCTAACGTTGCCGACTCGGTAATGGAACGGATCAAGGACTTTGTCTTGAAAGCGGCGGGCATCGTACCCACGGCAGAGGTCACGGTATGGACACTAGTTGCAAATTGTGAAAACGCACCCGCTATGACTTGCGCAACTGTTTGTCCTGATCCGGGATATTTCGTCGTCTCATATTCCCCATCGGGTGGGACCATTATATAAACGCCTCCTTGCTTACTGAGAGCGACAGTGCTTTGCGTTCCAGAAAGGCTGTTTACTTGGTATGCGGTTGCACAGCCTGTTAGAAGCAAGACAGCCAGAAGCAAATATAAATTGCACATAACGGAACTTCCCCTAGGTCGCTGCCGAAATTATAGGCTTCTGAGTTTAAGAGCCAGCGTTTCTGAATAGCCCGACTATGGCAGGGAGTCAAACCGTTACACTGTAACAGCCTGAGCCAGCATCTTAATGGCTCGCTCCACGGCTTCCCGTTTAGTCCAGCCCTTCGCTTGAATGACGCGCCCCAGGTCAGCATTACAGGATGGCCCAATTAAAACTTGCAGCCGGGTCAGTAAGAGCCCGTCCGGGTCTTTCAGTGCCCGTTCGCGGTAGGCTTTCTGTCTCGTTTTATTGTCCATGGGTGGCATATCCGTTGTTACACTGTAACGAGGGTAGGCCGTTACACAGTAACGGTCAAAGCCTTCAGGATAGGCCCGAATAGGCCGCGAAATCGCTCCAACTGCTTACATAGTGCATACACGGAGAAAGCGGGGTTTTATGAGGTCTTAGGGGTATCTCTGTAACTTGTTGTTTTTATTGGTGCCCGAGGCCGGACTCGAACCGGCACAGCCTTACGACCGAGGGATTTTAAGTCCCTTAAATACCCTTTCATTATCATGGTGTTAGGAAATAATTTATTGTAAAACCAGTGACTTACTGAGGTATAAGAAGGTATAGGACGGTGTTAGAGGTTGGAGCAAGTGGAGCAAAATTGGAGCAAACGGCATGGGTCCTTTCTGTGCGCAAACCCCCTGCTTTTTGGTGTGAGTTCATGACCTGCTGACGAGACCATGTCCGGATGATCCGGTCACGCTGTTAATGGGAGCTCTGGGTCACTCTCCACGGTCGTCGGGCGCCAGGATTGCGGGAATATCGCGGGCACCGTGGAGGATACGGACGATCGTGACGTCCTCCCGTGCTGCCACAAAGAAGATTACATAGTGGCCGTGGGCGCAGGAGCGGATGTCATCCCCGAGCTCTGGCCGTAGACGGTAGCCGGGCGGGTTGGCTGCGATTCGCTGGCATTGAACGCGCAGCTCTCGGATGAAGCTTGCGGCTCGCGCGGGATTGTCGGTGGCGATGTAATCGCCGATGGCCTCCAGATCCTGTTCGGCGAGCGGGGTAAAGGTCAGATGGATCAACGCGGTTGGTCGTCAGACTGGGCGCGGTACTTGGCCTCAAGCCGTGCGAACACCTCGTCGGCGGGTTTGCGTGTGCCACTGGCCTTGCCCGCCATGATGTCGGCGCGCAGGCTTTGCAACTCGGCCTGATGACGCTGTTCGTGCTCTTCCAGTAAGCGCAGACCAGCGCGCACGACCTCGCTCGCATTGTTGAAGCGGCCGCTTTGCAGTTGCTCGTGGATGAAGGTCTCGAAGTGGCTGCCTAGGGCGACGCTAGTCGGCATGGCGGGTCTCCTATCTATTAGTAACAGTTATTACAACAGCGCCCGCCTTGTTCGTCAAGGCCGGAGCAAGGTTGAGGCGAAGCGCAGCCACGCGATCCTGACCGGAGTTCATCGTGGCGACCTTCGTGTGCGCTAGGCTCTTACCGGAGAAAATCCCGGATCACCATCAGCCGCTTCACAACCCCATAGGTACGGACATCGACGACCTGCTGCACCGGGTAATGGGGATTCAAGGGACGCAGGAAGGTACGTCCCCCGTCGCGAATTAACCGTTTGAACGTCAGGTCCCCGGTCTCCGTACGCGCTAGGACGTAGTCCCCGGAGACCGCCGTGGGCTCAGGGTCGACATACAAGATGCCCGCTTCCGGAAAGTCGGGGAGCATCGTGTCGTCGGGGACTGAGACCGCAAACCCGCGGGGCCCCACGAGGTCCTGCCCGGGGAGATAACAGTAAATATCGTCTGGCACCGCTTCGCCTTGCTCAACCCACGGGATGATGGCCGCCCATGTCAGGTGGGGAATGTGTCCTGGTGGCGGTACCGGGGCATGAGGGGTGCTCCCGGCCGGCGAGGCCCCGCGCCCCGACAACAGAAAATCCACGGTCGTGTGATAACGCTCCGCCAGTTCCACCAGCTTTTCCGGCGACGGGTAGGCCTCCCCCTCGATCCAGCGCCGAGCCCCCCGTACCGACATGTCCAGAGATTTGGCGACTTCCGTCTGGCGCCCCAATCCTTTGCGGACCACACCCGCGGCGTCAAGCACCCTATTCAATCGTTCCGCAAACCCCTCCAGTCTTTGTGGATCATTCAGAATTTTCATCGGGTCCGTGCGCCATATGCGCCGTCTACTGGATGGGTTTTTAGTGATGGAACAGACAGGAACAAATGCAGAGTATAGCCCGGTAAACAGTGCTTGTGGCAGCTAGTCACCATTAGGACTTGACAAGAATGACCTTCAGGGTAACATTCGACCTCATGAGTGACTATCACGCCAATACCTTTAGTGCCGCCATGGCCCACGCAGCCGCGCAGTTGGGCAGCTACAACGCGATTGCCCGAGCGTGCGGCGTGACAGCGGTCAGTATCCACAGATGGCGAAACGCCGGGCGTTTGCCGCGAACGGACTACACGGGCGAGACCTGTTACGGCGAGATCATCGCCGGGGCGGTCGGCGAGCCGGATCTCGTAGGGCGGCTGCGACCGCTGCTTGCGCGGCGTTAATGAGTGACCAGCGGCGTAACAAAGAGTCTATTAACGGCGATTGGTCTGGGTGACAGAAAGATCACTGAGAGTGACTAGCAAGGACGCTGATCACGGAGGCATGGCAAGTATGACGCAAAGGAAATCGCTCAATCGTAGACAGTTCGCGGCCGATCTGCTCGAGATCGCAGAAACGCTCGTGACAGCGGATGTCACGTCTGTGTATATCGCGCGCCTCTGGCTTCTGGAACTGACAAAGGCCCTGCCTGCCCCTCGAGAGCTTGACATCGTTGATGCCGAGGATCGCAGCTATCACGCCCGCGTCCGCATGGAAAACCGTTTAGGGGTTATAGACAGTCAGGCCATAACGTAACAGGCAGCGGCCGGGCTTAAGGGGGGGGTACGGTAATGACAGA
>Ga0307375_10005655_pt1 | contig 11684 bp, 5 predicted proteins | sample TR1MG_FD_202531 | JGI IMG/M metagenome (GOLD analysis project Ga0307375, IMG submission 202531) | Soil microbial communities from Risofladan, Vaasa, Finland - TR-1 | ecosystem: Environmental > Terrestrial > Soil > Coastal area > Acid sulfate soil | place: Finland: Risofladan, Vaasa | collected... | reverse complement strand
ATTATATCACTATCATTTATTACAACATCTTCTGAAACTAAATAATATGTATTTAAATCATTTTGTGTTAAATTCGAAATATTTCCTGGCTGATAAAATACAGTAGAATAAGTCCCATCTATATCATCAACAATTGTTTGATTTATTGTAGAAAGAGTTCCAGAATAAAGAACATTAGGATCTCTCCACGCAATACTTTTTACATTATTATTCCATATAGAATCATCTTCAGATGTTATAGTGTTTTCAAAATTAAAACCTACCATTTTAGAAATACCATTACTTGTAGCTATATAACGAATTGCAGTATTTCTAATAGCAATATCATTTACTCTATTAGAAGAAAGCCCATTAGTAGTTGTAAAATGAAAATATTTATCTTTGTAAAATCTATAAACCCCACCTCTAGTTCCAATCCATAAAGCATTATTATCATCAACTTTTAATGATGTTACATAAACACCTTCTAAAGAAGAAACAGTATTAATAATTGTTATTTCTGTTGACGGAGATCCATCCGTAACAGTCTCATCATAAAACAAATCATATACTGACAATCCGTTACTTGTTCCAACATACATTTTATTTTCTTTATCAAAAACAATAGATGTAACACCTGTAGCACTACTAGCTAATTCATTAAATCCATTAATATGTTCTACACTATAAAGAATAGGAACAGTATCTGCTCCAACAAACATATTGTTATATTTATCAAACGCTATAGCTTTAAAATGTTTCCATTTTTCTAAATTCTCTTGCTCGAAATCTAAAGAAGTTCCTAAAAAATCTGTTCCAACTTGCAAAATGTTAGATTTATTATTGTAGAAATAATACATCCCACAAATGCCAACCAACCATCCATTCCCATAATTATTAACAACTGCATCACAAGCAGAAAGAGAATCAACTCCACTTATATTAGCTCCAATTTCATCTATTTTATATGGTTCAACTGCATCATCTAAATAATATTTAAAATTTTCAAATATATAATGAGCATTCATAACATCAGAAAAATCACCAAATCTTATTTCTTTTGTAGAAATATTTTTATTTAGAATATAATCTCTATTTATGATTCCAGATGGATTAGAAATTTCTTCATAATTAACAAGAAAATCTTCTGATGTTCTATCTAACGAATAAAAAGCACATCTAATTCTACGTAATAAATTAGGATTATCTACAAATCCATATTCATCTAAAGCAAATGATTCATAAACTATTGGTAATTCTCCACTAAAAAAATTTGGAACTGATGGCCTATAAGAATTTCTATCATCTATAAAAATCAATTTAACATCAAATAACCCTCCACCACTAGACTTATAATTACCATCTATATAAGCAGCAACAAAAATAACAGAATTTAATGGAACCAAATCCTGAGCAGAACGACCTAAATATGGGTCATCTGAAGGATCTGCTACCGGAGCAATCTCTTTATAATCTCCACTTTTAAAATCCTGCCAAACAATATAAATATCTCCTGTTGATAGTTGTTCCGATAAAACAGGATATCTAGCTCCTCCATGTCCAATAACAATTTCAGAACTTGCCGTTAAAATATCCAAAGTCGAAGAAAAAATAGAAGAATAAATTCGATAATCTCCTTCAACATTATTATGCCATACAACAAAAACTTTCCCACTAACATTACATAAAATATTAGAATAATCAGCTGCCCCTCCTTCTGTCGATAAAGTTATAATAGAGGATTTTTGAGAAGTAATAGCATTATATTTTATAACTTCTATAGAGGAAGTATTGTCTTCTTCCATTGCTGTCCAACTTACAAAAATATTATCCATATAAGAAGAAATAGATGGACGATATGATCCAAAAACATTATCAGATAATTTTTCTTCTCCCTTCCAAAGTAATTCATTAGTTAAAAATGTATTTAAATAAATTTCTGGATGAATTCTTCTGCTATCCTCCCACACAACACAAATATTAAACTGACTATCAAAAACCAATTGTGGACTTCTACAATAACCTACATCCACCCCCATATAAGAAGGTTCACTCCATCCTATATTATTTTTATAAACAAATCCTATAACACTTCCTTGAATCTGTTTAGATTCAAAAACTACATAAATATTTTCATTACTGTCAACAAGTAACGAAGGGAATTGAGAACCGCTTTCTAAAGAAACTACCTCTTCAGGTTCTGACCAGCTTATTCCGTCAAATTTAGAATAAAATAAGTTCCCTATATTTCCACCATCGTCCCACCATACAACATGCAAATTCCCATTTATATCTTCAAAAATAGATGGATTAAGAGCATTTCCATTAGGTGTGGCTTTTTTTAAGAAATTAACATCTGCAATTTGCTTATAAGAAGAAGCCCCACTAGAACGGGCATATAATTTTAAATTATCTTTCTTTCCAGTTAATCTATAATCAACTTTTTTTGTTGTGTCATAAATTTTTGTTTGATTAACATTAGAAAATACTATTTGTTGAGTTAAAAAATTAATTGTTTCTTGTCTTTTACCATCATTAACATAAACACCAACTCCCCTAGCTTTTTTATCTTCTGTTGAAATTAGTTCACTATTATAAACATCCGAAACTCGAAGATTAAAATCGACAGTCCATCCCTTATTGTTATCAACTTTATTTACCCAGTCAGTTCCAAATTTATTTTGGGTATAATAACAAAAACGACCTTTATTTTCCCCGTATTCTCCACCAATTGCCATATTTTATCCTAATATATAAAAACCCCTATCCTCGTGGCAGGGAATGAATTAAACTTTGAGTCAACCCTCGGCTGAAGCAAATAGTCAAATACTAATATTTTTAAAGGATTTCTCTTGAAAAGCGATAATATATTAGTATAATAATTAAATAGTTCTTTTAAAAGTTCAGAGTATGTGGTTTTACAAAGAAAACTGTTAAACAGTTCAACTCTTGTAAGTAAAACTCTAAAGTTAATATATCTCTTCTCTTTTTTAGAGAGTATAACAGGTGAGCAATAACAATAAGTCTTACTGGTGAAGAGACTAAAAAATCGAAACTCTAATATCCTGAAAAGGACTACGGTCGGGACGACCGAAAGTAACGCCTTTGAAGAGAATGTAAAACTAAGATTTTTAATTTTTTTAATCATTTTTAGTAATCTCTATGAATTAGGAATCCTATTCCCTCGTGGAAAAGGAGGTTCAACCTAACGTATTTATATTAAAACCATCACTATCGAAATAAGAGACATCAGAATTAGAGGTCTCAACAACTTCCCATTCATTATCTTTAAGATATTGATCAGTTAGTGAACTATCTGTAAAAATCATTTCATTATTATAATTATCAATTAAATAACCACTAATAACCGTAACTCCCTGAGCATGAGCGCAAACAATAACTTTCCCATCTGGTGATTTACTAATTCTATTAATAGGTGTAAATGTTCTCGCTACTGTAGGTATTTTCTTTACACTGCCAGATTTAATAGCATAAATAGTGCCACTTTCATTACTATTATCAGGATTTAATCCAAATAAATATTTTCCATCTTGATAATCTGTTAAGGAAATTATTTCGTTATTTTCAAACTCCATATATGAGTGAAATTGTAAATCAGTATATTCACTAGAAATTCCTGGAAGAAAATATCCTGAAGTGGTGTAAGAAAAATATTTATAAAAAACGTTAAATCCACTATTTAAAGAATCTCCTACTTCTAATCTTTTTATATTCGATATTTGTGTAAAAATTCCTTCTCCATTTATTATTAATTCTCTATCTAAATATATTTTAATATCATCTCCTTGCCCAGCAACAGTTAAAAACCTAGAAACAGTAGTATCTACATTATATTCTAAAAAGGATCCCGACATTAATCTTATTTTATTAAGATATATTCTTATTTCTGCAAATCTACTCCCGTCATTAACTCTAATAAATTGATAATCTGTAACCCCTCCTCCAGAAGATTTAAACAGAGTTTCAAAAGTCCACCCTGTAGAATTAGATGCTGTTTTTTCCCATCGACTACCTTCCACCCTAAAATGAGTTGATGTATATTTAACAAATGTTTGAGTATCACTAGAAGCTATAGAAATATAATAATCTCTTCCTTTCTCTAATAAATTTTGAGGAATTGTAAAAGATTTTATATTTCCTGCTAAAGTTGTAGAATAAATATTATTTGCTTCATAAAATGTCCCTATTTTAATAGATGTATAATTTATACTTTTCCCATCAGGAACAAAAACATTCCATTTAACATTAGGAGTTATAGAAGACACATCTAACGGCTCTATAATTCCATCCACTATTATATTTGACACTATAAAATCAGAACTAACGATAGAAACAGTTAAAGAAGAAGTATATATAGAAGCTCTTTCATGTTTTATTTCAAACCTTACAGTATCACCCACTTGAACACTAGGTTTTATTGTTTTTTGATCATTAAACTCCGTTACAATATTATTATTTATATACCATCTAATAAAAACATTGTTAGTCTCTATCCCATCACTTATTAAATAATCTGCTTTTAAAATATCATCTGTATTGGGGTTTTGAGGCAAAATAGTAAGACTTGATAAAACTACTGCAACCGGCAGAATTATAGTTTGTGACGAAGTTACTCTAGATCCATATTCATAGCCGTCAGATGGATAAATATCCACATTCCATATATCATTATTTTGCAAAAAAGACGAATTTATAATAGTAGCATTATCAAATTGTCTTTGATATGTCCCATTTTTAAACCATCTTATAATAGTTCCTGTTTCTAAATCTCCATCATCATCATGATAATCATAATTCAATTGAAGATTATCTGTAACTGCGGGAAGAGCAGGAGTAATAGAAATATTATCAACATATGGTAATGAATTATATAAAAATGAAAATGTTTTTATATCACTTTCTTGTCCAAATTCATCAATTATGTAAATTTGACCATAATAAATAACACCTCTTTCAATTTGAGGCCCAACATATTTCCAAAAAAGAGATTGACTTTCGACTAATCCAGTTTGAATAACATCTCCTACAAATAAATTTGTTCCTATGGCAAAATTAGTTGTAGCTATTTTTATTTTATATGCACCTTGCGAACTCTCTTCTACATCAGTAATTATTCCAGTATCTGAATTAATAGTAACCTTATCATATATATCACTCTCCCAACTTAATATAGGGTGATCATTAGATATCCTGATAACAGAAATATAACTTTCAACAGCTTGATTATTAAATTTTAAAGAAAGTTCAAAAGCCATTTTTATAACCTTATTGTTGTATTAAAAATTTTTAAAAACCTATTTTCCTGATAATATACTGGATCTAACCCTACATCTTCAATTTCATCACTATTAGAAAATACTCTTCTAACTTCCCATAATAAAGGAGATCCTCTCATTATTTTTCCATCATTTCTTCCCACAAAAATATAATTCATATCATCGATTAAAGAACCTATAGTAATAGTTTCTGGATCATTAAAATAAATACTCTGTTTATTAATATCTGTAGTCGTAAAATTATCATCCACAACAAATTTCACCCCATCATTAATTACTGTTTGAATATCTTGTTCATTTAAATTAGCAATATTTAAAATAAATATATCATCTACTAAACCCGTATTTTTAGCTATGTTCCAAGCATAACCATCCATATTATGATTAATATATAAATCTAAATTAGATCCATTAATTGACGAAGGAATTGAACCAGATACATTCTGCAAAACATGTGCTATCCCATCCACGACTATGGATAACGTTGAAGCTGAATATACTATCCAAAAATAATGCCATTGAGCAGAAGCATATTCTTCTGAAGAAGCTATATATGTTCCTCTATCAATATTAATTTTTAAATAATTATTACCATTTTCAGAAGTATGTTCCGTAATTTTTAAAACAGAATTAGACCCACTTCCTATATCTATAAAATCAAATAACGGCTTCTCAATAGAAGAAGTTGCCCCTGTAATCTCATTTATAGCAATTCCTGAATTAACTGGATATAACCAAAAACCAATTGTCATTGCATTGGTAATATTCAAATTATACCCATTTGAAGATACCCCTTCCCCAAGAAGATATTGATCATCTTGCATTAAGTAACCACTATTGCTTACCAATACATTAGAATCATCTCCATAAACAAACATATTTGTTTGACTAACCTCCTCTAAAAGAGAAGTTGAATTAAACCTAAGTAATAATTTTAAATCGCTTATTAACATATTATTTTGCTACCTTATACTTAATATTCAAAACACAATCATTATTATCAAAATTACTAACTCCTTTTTCTATTTCTCTCTCTAACCATAAATATATAATTTCATTAGGATTCAAGTCTCCCAACTCTATAGTAGATCCAACACTGTCAAAAAACTTTAACGACAAATTCTCATTCGTTGCAAGTAAAGGAGTAACATTATTAGTAGAAAAAGTTGGAGAAATAGTTCCAGTTTTTATTCTTTGAGCAGGAGAAGGAAAAACCTCATAATTAACATTTATAGAATAATCATACAAACTTGAAAAAGAACTAGAAAAAGTAAATGTGCCTGTCTCTGAATCAAAACTGTTAATTATTTTTCCCTGACCACTTGCTTCTCCTCCTCGTATTTTTAAATAAGAATTTTTAAAATGATCATCATCATATATACCTATTAAAGAAGTATCAAGTATCTGCATAGAATTCCAACTCGTGGATAAACTATTTAGATATTGGTTTTCTGGTTTCTCCAGTGCCATTTTTATAGTTGAATTTAATGACCTGCTATTCTGTTTAAAATATACTGATAAATCATATGCCATTAATGTTCCAGAAGGATCAATAGAAATTTGTGAAATATTTTTAAGAGCAATACATCTATATTGTTTATGATCTGAATTAAATACATCATTAAACAATTCTTTAGAAGATGCAGCTGTCACAACATCATTAGAGATATGCATATTAACGATACCATTATACCCTCTCTGAACCACAGAAACCGAACCATTAACTATAGGAGAAACTTTTATAAGTTCATTACCTATATTAATATATTCTATTCCTTGCCATTCTGCCCAACTTCCCGAAGAAGGAGTGTCTAGAGAAATAGAAGAACTATATAAACCAATAGTGGAAGACAATGTAGTTTCTGGGTAAACAAAAGAATTACTTATATACCCCCCTATCGACTGAGAGTAAACAGTTTGACTCATATCTGGCTCTAAACTTGTTAAATAGAATTTAAGTGTAGCCATGCTAATTCTCCGTATCTACCATATCAAAAAAATAATTTCCGCTAACATCTTTATTCATAATTAAAATTTCCGTTGTATTATCAAAAAGAATATATAATAAATTGCCATCTGTTTTTACATTATTAATACTTCTATTATTTAGATAATCGTCATTTTCCGTTGAAACAATTGATCCTCTAAAGCTTAATAAACTACCATTCTCCAATCCTAAAAATAAAGTATTATCAAAAACCTCCATCGCACTTATAACAGAATCTGACAAATACAAAGAGTTCAATATTGTTCCAGCTGAATCTAAAAACTGAGAAGCATTATTAGACACTGTTTTAATTGAACCTCCTGATAATCTCTGTAAAATACCCTTATTTTCATCATCTTTTATTGCTACATATAATATATTATTATAAACTTTTAAAGCAGTAGCTTCTCCATCCAGTTCTGATAATAATGTTAAATTTTTATAAAGTTGGGGGCTATTTTCCCCCTCTCCAATAAAAGCATAATACAAATCAGTTCCATCATAAAGAAATGTAGAGACCAATCTATTTTCTATATTTTTATATGTTCTAAAATAATTAGCACTGGAGATATCTTTGATTGTATTTTCTCCATAATCCCTATATCTTGCTTGTATCAATTTAACCCCATCAACCAACTCTGCCCCATCAATACCCTTTAAATCAAAAGTTATTAAAGATGACAAAGAAACATACTCTCCTGTTGTTATTCCTGTTATTATTCCAATGTTAGTTTGTTGTATTTGCACATCTTTAACAGCAGAAGTTTCATCTGCAGCTGACAACTGAAGAATAAAACTAGTTTCTTTTGTATATTCATCATTATTACTCACTGAAATAGTTCCTCGAGGAGGAGTAGTATCAATAAGAAATAGATTAATATTATTTATTTTAACACTATCAATAAAAACTGGAAGAGAAACATTATCTCCATCTACAAGTTCTATTTTTAAAGAATAATCAGAATCAGTCTTAAAATGACTAATATCTATATTAAAAGGATCTGTTCCTACCATAATATTACCTTTTAACAAAGTCCAATCTAATCCCTGATTATCTGATTTATAATAAATTTGATAAAAAGATCGTTGAGATGCTCTTCCTAAAATAGCATTATGATCAAAAATAAATGGAAGATAAGCAAAATAAGTATTGCCACTTACTGGTTCCATTAAAGCAGGAGACGGCAAACTCTCATTTTTAATTGTAAAATTATCTGCCGAAAAAGATATGTTACTTCTTTTCCCCTTATGATTAACAGATCTAATCCCTACTCTGCATTTTTCCCCCCTGAGATTTTTATCAATAAAATAACTATAACCAGATTTACCTGAAGGAATAGTAGCTATCTGCAACAATTCTAGTGGTCTATGATTATCAAAATCATCTGTAATAAAAATCTCATACCATTTATATTCTGTAGAAGATGTATCTGTAGGCTCTGCCCATTCTATCTCTATATCTCCTTCCGTAAATATTTCTCCTCCGTTAGGATAAATAAGGCTTGGTCCATTTATCTCTTCTATATTATCATATATTGAATCAACCATATTTATTTCCTATAATATCCTGGATTTCCAAACTTAAAATTAGTATCATCTTTGTCATAATATTGTTTAAACTCATTTAAATCTAAAACTTTAGATAACTGATTTGCTTGATATTTTTCATAAGATTCTTCTGGAGACAAATCTATAATAGCTATTTCTTCTGCATCGTTATTAACCAAATTATATTTATCTCTTTCATCAGTTCCGCAACTTTGTGATGTAGTGGCTCCTGGCAAAACTATTTCTATAAAAGCACTCCCATCTTTATTAAAAATCCCATCATCATTATAAATAACAAATGATCCGTTAAATGTTTTATTATCCTCCGAAGAAGTTAAAACCATTTTCCTAATATCATTTATTCCTTGTTGAACCACATTAAATGTTAAATCACCTGTATGTGACACCTCTTCACTAAAAATAGCACTAAAATAAACTGTTGCATTATCTGCATTCGGATTAGAGCTATTAGCTACTGACAACACATATTGACCATTATATTTTAAAAATTCTTTTTGTCTTGCCGAATCAGAATAAAACTTAAAAACATGTTGAGGAACATCAAAATTAGCTAAAATATCTAAACAAAAAGTATTACTAATCCCATACATTGTTAAAACTTGACAACAAACTCTTCTTAAACCATTATTTCTTTCTATATCCCATGGAACAACAAATCTAGAATTATCAATACGAAATGCTCCAGAATCTATATCTACTTCTCCAAACAATTCACCATCAATATTTAACCAATCTCCCCACCCATCATCTTCTATATTTCTTAACCTAACAGCATAACCCCCTACAATCCCATCAATATCTATTCTAATAGATGTTTTATTAATAACTGGAACCACCTTGTTATTATTAACAACCAATGAACCAGAGATATCTTCTGGATATACTCTCATCTTAATTTGATCATAAGTATTATTTAATAATGTTAATTTTCCTGGATAGCAAACTCTACTAATAGACCCAGTAGAAGAAGTCTCAGAATCCTCTACATCATCACTATCACAAATTTTAATCCCACAAGCTTTATATTTTATTTCATCCCTATTCTGACTAGTAATATAAAAATTATTTAACGGATCTGATAAAACTAATGGAGAATTAGAAGACGTTAATTCTAATGTATTATACAAACCCTGCCCAGAAGAATATAATAAATCATTATTAGAATCCCACTTTGCTCCATAAATATTATTACCTTGAAATCTTCTTCCTTGCCATACTATTTGATAAATACCGAACCCATTAGAAGAAATAGAAGAATTAACAGATTGATTAAATCCATTTGCCACTTTTAAATCCATTTTCCCCTGTCCGCTGCATAACCATTTATTATTATCTTTATTATAATTCCAATAATACGAATCAACTCTATCACAATCTAAAATTATAGGGATAGTTTCTAAAAAAACCTGTGTAGAATCTGAAACATTATAAACATTTACATCAACATAATATTTAACTCCACAAATTAACGGTTTTTCATATGAAACAGACCCATCAATAAGATGATTTTTTTGAGTTTCTGTCAAATTTTGTGGCAAAAATTCTGGATCGTAAACAATATTAATCGTTTGATTATTACTAATAAAAACCCCATCTGTAGGAATCTGGGCAAAATAAGCATCATTATAAAACCATCTTTTATTATCAACAAAAGAAGAAGCAGAATAAATTAATCTTTCCCTATTAATATCAGCATAAAAATCAACTCTAAAATGAAATAAATTTAAATCTGATGGATTATTTAAATCGTTAATAAAATCAAATGAAATTACATTGTCTTTATAAATCTCTGATGAGCAATAAAACAAAACTCCGTCTAACCTTTCATATCCTGGAATAGACTCAAATATTGCTGTGACACTTCTATTATTATTCATGGGAACAAGAATCTGATTAGAACCAAAAGAAGTTATTGCTGTGTCTGTATAAACCCATTCTTTAAAACGATTCCCCTCAAAAGCAATAGGAGTTAGCGTTAAAATTAGATCGTCACAATATTCTCCTCCAGGAGGAGTTACAGAACCATTACCTTGTATAGAAACAGTGAGAGTGTTTGTATCACATGAAGTTATTAAAGAATAATTAACAACTATATTTTTAGTAATACCATCTGTAATATCTACATCAATAAAAGATGATGCCGATCTTAACACCCCATTAACTGTCCATCCAGACACTTCCCATCCAGGAGACGGAGCAGAACGAACCCTAACAATCCCATTAATATTAGGATCTATAGAATAAGTGCCCCCTTCGCAAGGGGTAAAAGTTGGAGGAGATTCTAATTCTATACATCCTGTCCCTGCTCCAACACTTAAAATAACCAAAACATCTCCTTGAGAAAAAGAAACATAAACAGAAAGATCATCTCCCGGCATTTCAAAAGAAGCAACATTATTATCTGGACTTGTGGAAAATGAAACAGAAGGAACAAATTCCCAATTAGAAACACTCCATAAAATACTTTCTGGAGTCGCTGTTAAAGAAACTGAATCTCCGCTATCTACATCTTCAGATCGACTACTTGCACTAGTAGCTGGATTTCCAGGAAATTTAGGATGAGTTACCGTTCCATCTGAATTTACCACATATACTGTTAAACAAGGAGTGGAAACAACCAGAGGAAGAGAAGCTTCTTCTGTCGTGAAACTCCATATATCTCCGGTTATTGATCCTGTTAAATTTTTAGGATTAATACGCCAATAATATGTTGTATTATAATTTAGATTACCAGGAGGATTATAACTTGTTCCAGATTGATTTCCTATATAAGTAAGACTGGTTGAACTTGTTCCAAAATAAACATCGTAACTCGTTGCTTCTCCACCATTAGACCAACTTAAACTTACATC
>Ga0307375_10005652_pt1 | contig 11689 bp, 8 predicted proteins | sample TR1MG_FD_202531 | JGI IMG/M metagenome (GOLD analysis project Ga0307375, IMG submission 202531) | Soil microbial communities from Risofladan, Vaasa, Finland - TR-1 | ecosystem: Environmental > Terrestrial > Soil > Coastal area > Acid sulfate soil | place: Finland: Risofladan, Vaasa | collected... | reverse complement strand
GCAAGGGCGGCGGATTGACCGCAGCCGCACTGACCGACAAGGACAAGGAAGACATCAAGACGGCAGCGTTGATCAAGGCCGATTACCTGGCGGTGTCCTTTCCGCGCAGCGGCGATGACATGCGCGTGGCGCGCAAGCTGATGCAGGAGGCCGGCGGCAAGAGCATGTTGATGGCGAAGATCGAGCGTGCCGAGGCGATCCCGGCGTTGGCCGACATCATTGATGCGTCGGATGCCATTATGGTGGCGCGCGGTGATTTGAGTGTGGAAGTCGGCGATGCGGCCGTGCCGGGCTTGCAGAAGCGCATGATCAAAATGGCGCGTGCAAAAAATCGCCTGGTGATCACCGCGACACAAATGATGGAATCGATGATCAACAGTCCGATACCGACCCGTGCGGAGGTTTCCGACGTGGCGAATGCGGTGCTGGACGGTACGGATGCGGTAATGCTGTCGGCAGAAACCGCGGTGGGTGATTATCCTGTTGAAACCATCGAGGCAATGGCACGGATCTGCCTCAAGGCCGAGCGTGAGGTGGAAGACAGCGTATTCGACCGCCGCCCCGGTGCGCAGCGATATACGCGTGTCGACCAGTCGATCGCGATGTCGGCGCTGTTCGCCGCATCGCATTTCAAGGTAAAAGCAATTGTGGCCCTGACCCAATCCGGCTCGACCCCGTTGTGGATGTCGCGCATGAATGCCGGGGTGCCGATTTTTGCCCTGACGCCCGTGGAAGAGACGCTGAGCAAGGTGACGTTGTTCAGCGGCGTGCATCCCATTGCATTCCATTCCAGCGCCAAGGACCAGACACAGGAGATGCGCAATGCGGAACAGACGCTGTTCGAGCTTGGTCTGGTGGAGGATGGCGACCTGGTTGTGATGACGCTGGGCGAAGCGGTTGGCAAATCGGGGCACACCAACACGATGAAGATGGTTAAAATTGGCGATCTCAAGTAAACACCGGCGTTTGGGTAATATGAAATTTGGAATTGGCAGCGACACACAAACTTGAATTTTTAATCTGGAGGAAAAAATGGCTTTAGTATCTATGCGTCAACTACTCGATCACGCTGCGGAAAACGGCTACGGTCTGCCCGCATTCAACGTGAACAATCTCGAACAGGTCAAGGCCATCATGGAAGCGGCCGATGAAACCAACAGCCCGGTGATCATGCAGGGCTCCGCCGGCGCGCGCAAATATGCGGGCGAAGCGTTTCTGCGCCACCTGATCCTGGCTGCGGTGGAAAGCTACCCGCACATCCCGGTCGTGATGCACCAGGACCACGGCGCATCGCCGGCAGTGTGCATCAACGCAATCCGCAGCGGTTTCTCCAGCGTGATGATGGACGGCTCGCTGAAAGAAGACGCCAAGACTCCTTCCTCGTTCGAATACAACGTGGACGTGACCCGTCGCGTGGTGGAAATGTCGCATGCGGTTGGTGTTTCGGTCGAGGGCGAGCTGGGCTGCCTGGGTTCGCTGGAAAGCGGCATGGGCGAGCAGGAAGACGGCCAGGGCGCCGAAGGCGTGCTGAGCCACGACCAGTTGCTGACCGACCCTGAAGAGGCCGCCCAGTTCGTGCGCCAGACCGGGGTCGATGCGCTGGCCATCGCGATCGGCACCTCGCACGGCGCGTACAAGTTCACCAAGCCGCCCACCGGCGATACGCTGGCGATCAGCCGCATCAAGGAAATCCACGCGCGCATCCCCAACACCCACCTGGTGATGCACGGTTCCTCATCGGTACCTCAGGAATGGCTGAAGATCATCAACGAATTCGGCGGCGACATGGGCCAGACCTACGGCGTCCCGGTTTCGGAAATCGTCGAGGGCATCAAGCACGGCGTGCGCAAGGTCAACATCGACACCGACCTGCGCATGGCGTCCAGCGGTTCGGTGCGGCGTTACCTGGCACAGAACCCCAAGGACTTCGATCCGCGCAAGTTCCTCGCCGCCTCGACCAAGGCAATGAAGGAAATCTGCAAGGCGCGCTACGAGGCATTCGGCTCCGCCGGTCAGGCCGGCAAGATCAAGGTGATCGCGCTGGACGATATGGCGATGCGTTATGCCAAGGGCGAATTGAAGGCAGTCGTAAAGTAAGACGTACCATCTGGCAGCAAGAAAAAAGCGACCTTCGGGTCGCTTTTTTCTTGCTGCCAGATTCAGGTCAGCTTGTCCCGTTTCTTTCCGCTCAGCGCATGGCAGTCATATGTTTAATTGGGCTGCGCAGCACCTGACAAGATTGAGACACAGTCGGATCAATCCCCCTCCCTATACCAATACGCCCTGAATCGGCTACCGGTCGGATTGATGGTTACCTTGGTGCCTTGCAAGGCCGACGAATTCGCTGCGGTCGTGTCAATGCAGCCAATACAGAACGGGTACTTGACACCATCTACCGAAACAACCCCAGCTACCGGCGTAGGTGGCATGCCGCCACCGACATAAACGCCCGACCGCACAGCGCCATTCGGATTGCCGGTCAGGTAGTCCACCGAATATCCATTCGCCGTACCCAGATTCGCCGTACAGGAGGTGCCGCCGGAAGAGGGGGTATTGGTGCCAAAATAGGTAACCCCGCCGATGGTCAGCGCCTCGTTGACGGTCTGCTCGCACTGGCCATAGCTGAACTTCCAGCCTTTGGTTGAAGAGGATGGCCCGACAGAATTGGTAATGGTCGTAACCCCGGACGTGGTGGTACTGGTTGTTGTGCCCGTGGTCACATCGACCAGATCGCTTGGAGTCAATGCTGTGCCCGGATAGCCATTGGCCGGGTTGTCCATCAACATGTAGAACTGGTTGGTGACATAAGCACCCAGTGTTGTTGAATAATTGTTGCAGGAATAATCGGTCACCAGCGGGTGTTCACGATCACCGGAACCAACCAGGATCACGTTGTAATTGGCGGTTGGGACAATCGATGGGCCATACAGGAACTTGCGTGCCTGATAGGTTTCGCTCAGGTTGGCAAGCAGGATATTGCTTGCTGCCGAGTTGCTGGTCCATGAGGTGAACACGGTTCCAGTGGTATTGATCGTGCCGACATTGATTCGATACACATTCCCGCCGGTATCCGTCGCATAGACATAAGATACATTGCCATTGGAATCTTTCAACAGCGACACATCACCCGCAACGCTGTAATTGGTCGGATAGATGCGAAGTATGTCGCCGGTATCCGCATCCACGAACCAGATATTCGCTCCTTTGCGCGGCGTGGTCGTGCAGCGGGACTGGCTGTTGGTATCCTCGCATTGGTCGTAACCGCCGCCGAAGATCAGCACGGGTTTGGGCTTACTGCTCGCGTCCACATAGCCGTTAAGATAGGCAACTTCAGGGGTGGACCAGGTTTGACCGATACCTGTCCAAGCCGTTGAAAAAGCCGAATTGGGATCGGGCGAGCAAACCGAGTCATTGGTTGTGTCGCTGGTAAAACAGCCTTTGCGCCATTTGAGTACAGGATTCGTCGGGTTGCTGACATCGAAGGCGTAAATTGCCCGTCCGCCACGGCGCATGCTGGGGTAGATCCAGACTTTTCCCGCTGCCACATTCTGGTAAATCCCGGTACCCCCATCAAAGAAGTAATCTTTGGGCGTGGGTGTTGGCGTTCCGCTAACCCCGGGATAGGCGATGAGAGGAATATCGGTGCGCTGGCGATTCAGCTTGGGATAAAATTCGGGCGCAATAAAGCTCCACAGTTCAATACCATCCGTGTCGCCCTGGTTGCCATCCACCGCATGGAATATACCCTGGTCGTCGCCGTAAAACGCGATCGTGCCATAGGTGCTGCCATAATTGATCACGGCGGGCCGGGAGTGAACCACACCGCCATGTGCCGAGGGCCGCATTTCGTTGTAGATCGGGTTCAAACTTGAATCCAGGTTTTGATTTTCATTGTCGACATCCTGCCCCCGTTCCCACCAGATCAGGCTGTCTACATCGGTCGTGGTCGCCGTGCTGGGGAGATTCAACGTCGTTGCATTGATGGTCGAATTGGTCGGATCGAAAGACGTCAAAGCGGTACAAGAGGTTGTAGAAGTTCCGTCGCAGGTATACAGCATGCGGCACTGGGCGGTCGCCGGCGTTTGTCCGGTTGCGCACAGCTGATAATTCATCGAGCTGGAAACCAGCGTGCCGCCCGAGGAATAGACTCCCCTCAAGCGCTGCGCCGCGCCGCCTTTTTCCACCACTTCGCCATCCGGTGCATCCGAATAGGTTGAAGATGATCCGGCAACAGGGAAGGCAGAGCTGGTTGCGGAACAATCGCCCACCGCCACGGCCCCGCCATAATTCCAGTACTGGCCGGTATCCGTTGACCAGAAACTGGTGGCGCAGGGCTGCACAAAACCCGTGGTGGTGCTGATCGCATCGTTGCCGTTTTTGTCCGCCAGCTTGAGCACGCCATTGAACAGCTTGAACTGATATTGCTTCAGGTTGCCGGGCCAGCGCGGCGCCGCAGATCCGTCCGGACGGAACATCCCCATGAAGACCTGGTTGAGGTAGGTGCCCTGGGTATTCACGCTGACCGGCAGGCTGGAGGAAGCGAACACGCTGTTGACCGACTGTATCTCCGAAAAAATCTGGAGCAGTGCGTTGGTAATGGAAGTTTTGCTTTTTGCCTGAAAATACTTTCCGCCACCGGCCTGTGCTGCGCTGATCAGCAACTGGGTCTCGTGCAGGTCCTGCTGCGCGTTGAACACGTCGATCGTGAAAGTATTGATGTTCTGCTTGCCGGTGGCGGGACTCGCATCGGTCTGGTAAAGAAACCGCGCCCATTCGTCGAAATTATTGATATACGGGGAAACCGGCGCGGAAAAAGTCCCGTTTGGTGTGGCTGCAGTGATGGTGTAGGAACCATAGATGTTCTGGCTATACGAAGTGCTGGATGCGGTCGAGGTATTGGTACCATACATCGCATAGCTGTTTCCTTTCTGCGACACCGTGGTTGCATCGAGTTGCCACTGATTGTAATTTCCTCCTTGGCTACAGCTGGTCGAGAGCTTGGTACAGGAAAAGCCGCTATAGTACGGATTGAGCGTGCTGCCGCTGCCGTAGTTGGCCGTGCCGTAGGAGTTGCAATTCGAGGTATTGTTAAGATTGTCGCTGATACAAGCGGTCGTTGCGATCGGGTGAGTAGGATTGGCAGAGCTATTCGTACATGCCGTTCCGGCACTGCACGAATAGCTGGAGTATCCCGGGAACAGGGTCGGGAGTGCGTCCTGGCAAGCCGACTGACTGGAAAATTGCAAACACGACGAAGTGCCCAGACTGGTGGTTGACGTGGTGGTCGAACCGGAACTGCAGGTGTTGGCAGATGTGCAGTAAAAGCTGGTGTAGCCGGGATACTGGGTACTTAAAGTGGTATCAGCATTGCAATTGTTGAGACTGTCCGTGGCAGTTGTACCCGAGTAGGTGCCGCACGCCGGCGTGGCAAGCAAATTGGTTTGGGTGGACGTGGTGGTGGTCAGATTGGCCAACGGCAATTGGGTCACATCGCCCCCAACCCCGGTTGTCGGCAGCAGGCTGGGCGGGCCGAGCAGGGTCGAGGGTGAATCCTGCGCGGGGAACCCGTTGCCGATGAATATAATATAGTTCTTGGAGCAACTGTTGAGCGAGTTCAGCGGGGAGTTATACTCGGTTTTATTCACGCAATAGGTATCGGTTGAAGTGGGGGTGCAGACTGTTCCATCTGAGGCAAGGTATGCCCCCGGATCGGATTTCGGGTCGGGATTGCCTGCATAACGCAACGTGCCGAACTGGGTGGAATTGATATTGGCGCCGGCCACGCCGTCCTGCGAATGCTCGGGCCAGGTATAGCCGCCGAAATATTTGAATACGTCCAGCATCGCCGCGCTGTAGTCGGTAGAGGCCGAGTTTATCTTTTCCGAACCGTTGAAATTCTGGTAAATGCAATCCGGCGTGCCGTTGAGGCTATTGGGAGCATTCGTGCAGCCCGACGGGTAGCCGATCAATTCGGAAAGTGCCGATTTGTTGGTCGCAGTCATGGGCCGGATGGCGAAGCGAACATAGCTGCCATTATGATTCGTCCCGCTTCCCGCAGTAAACATCATCAGGCCGACATTGACATTCGCGCCCAACTGGCCGATGACGGTGCGCACCGCGTCGAGTTCGGCCTGGCCCTGCTTGATGCCGCCCGGCCATTGCTGGTTCGCAGAAGCCCAATTGGCGCTGTTATCGATCACGATCAACACATTCGGATTCAGCGAAGGATCGGAGGTGGCCGTTGGCGGCCGGGCATAAATATCGATGTCCGCCGCGTATCCCACGGGAGCCGACAAGACCATGGCCAGGCACACCGCAACCGGTGAAAAATATTTTAATATGCTCATGACAACCTCCGGTAAAAAGTTATATTCCGCACGATGCTACCGCCGCATTCAAACCGGCGATTGTCCTGATACCCTGATGCAGGGCAATGCTGGCGCCCGTTCTGGTATCGTTGACCGAGGCCCTGATATCCCATAAAGTCCAATAGCAGACCGTGCCGATGGAGCTGGCGCAAACAGCCGGAACACCCGGCGCACCGGCAACCACCGGTGTGGCCGAAAGACAGGTCGGTGCCGGCGCAAATGTGACGGTGTAATCGGGAATCCCGTCATTATTCACATCGATATTTTGCGGCACGGGAGCAACGGTCTGGAAATTGGTATTGCTGATCACATTTTCGATTGCCTGCTGCGCAGCCGCGGTGGCTTCCTCGCGGAATTGGGCATTAGCCACCATCTGGAAGCTGTCGGACGTGCTGTTGATGGCGGACACCGCAACCAGGGTCAGCAGCACGAGCATGATCAGTGCCACAATCAAAGTGCTGCCGCGCTGCAGCCCGAACACTTTCCCTGCCATGGCCGTCGTGGTCATTGTTATTCCCTCCGTCCGGCCGTGTTAACCATGCGGATATATTGGCTATAGACATGCCGCTTGTAGTGGGCATTGGCGCCACTGGGCGTGACCGACCCCGCCGGTCCGAGGGAATAGGTCTTGGTGTCGGTATAGTTCCTGGTGCTTTCGGTATTTCTCGCCAGCAGGTGCATTTTCACCGCGACGACATTGGGCCAGTCGGCGGTCGCGGGACCGGTTATGTAGTTGTCCGCTATGCCATCGCCATTGGTGTCCAGGCCATACTCAAGCTGCATGTACTCGATGCCCTCGACCAATGGCGTGACCACAAAATTCTGGGTATTCGGGTCGATCTGGATTTCCTTCAGCGTGGGGATGCCATCGCCCGCTTTGTCGTCTTGCGACACGAAATAAACATCCACCATGAATTGGCGCAAATTCGCATAGGGCGTGGTGCTGGTTGCGGTGCAGCCCAACTGCCGCAGCGTCAGGTTTGCGGGGTTGGTGTCGATCTTGAAAGGCACGGAATCATACTGGCAAAGCGAAGCCTGCAGATAAAATACGCCGGACAATCCAACCGATTGAACGATAGGTGTTGCGGTACTGACCCGACGCACCACCACGATGTCGCTGCCGGGTTTCAGGGTAACCGAATTAGCGGTCGCGATTGCCGCGCATGCCGGGGAGAATGTGGCAGTTGTTGTCAGCGTAGTCGCGTAGCCTTGGACAGGCAGTTGCAATGCAAACGCACCATCCGCGTTCGCCATATCGGTTGCGGTGACGGAGCAAGGGTCGGGCAGCGATGAAGGAACGGCCGGAACGCCGGAAGCCGGGACAAATTCCCCGTAATATCCCGCCTGCCTCAGGTCGTCCGACAGCAATTGCAGCGCATAGCGGCCGTTATCGATCATGCGATTGGATTTGTCCATCTCGATACGCGCCCTGGACTGGTTGATGAACAGCGTGGACAACGCGATCAGAATGACCAGGCCGATGGTGATCGAAATCATCAGCTCGATCAGCGAAAAGCCGCGCTGGAAAGGCAACCCTGTCGCGTTTGCGCGCGTGGCAGGCTGATCATGGCCAACAAATTGCCGGTTTGATGGCTTCATTGCAGTATCCCTATGGTAAGGGGCAGGGTAATCACGCGGCGCAGCGCATCATTGCTGCCATAACTGCCCTGTCCGCAATTTACTGCCGGATTGGCGGCGGTGGGGTTCAACCCCTGCCATGCCACCGCCACCAGGTATTGCCCCGGTACGCCGCTTGCCGCCGGGGTGAGCTGGTAGACGCAGCCGCGCGCGCCGATCATCGCGCCGACAGGGTTTGCCGAGCCGTCGGTTTCGGCGGCGCCCAGCAGCGCGTTGTTCCAGTCGCACTGGTCGCCCGCGACACCCGCGCCGGTGGCGGTGCAAACGGTGTTGCCGGTGCCGAGCGGCGTGGCCGTCACATAGCTCGCCGCATCGATCCGGTTGTCGTTGATCCGGGATGCCATGTCCTGCACCAGCTCCAGTGCCTGCGAGCGCTGATAGGATTCCATTTGCGAGGTGAGCGCATGCGTTTGCAACCCCGCCAGGCCCAATAATCCGATCGCCAGGATCACGATGGTCACCAGCACCTCGATCAGGCTGAAGCCTTGCTGCGGGTGGTTGGTCATGTGCATACTCCCTGGCGTATGCGCGGCATGCCGCTCAGCTCGATCGAGACGCAGCGCACAAACGGGGTCGGCGTCGTGGCGCCGGAGGCGTCGATCTGGAATTTTGCCGCTGCGGAAGTCGTCCTTCCGCTGCCGCTGTAAATGATCTGGGCCGGCGTGGCGGTCATGCCCACGCCGCTGATGTAATCCTGTGTGCGGATTTGCACCACGCCGCTCGCCGGTGCCGCCGAAATCGTCCAGCCGGGTTCGTTTTTCGCGTTCGTGGTAATCGCCAGCGTGGTATCGACGTTGCGCTTGAGCGCCTCGCTCCGGGTCAGGCTGATGCCGGAATACAACTCGTAGCTGGCATTCTTCACCCGCTGGCTCTGGCTCAGGGACTTGAAGTTGGGCAACGCGATCGTCGTCAGTATGCCAATCACGGTCAGCGTCACCAGCATCTCGATCAGCGTGAAGCCGGAGGCGGGCGGGTACATCGCGGAGATCGGGGCGGCTTTCATATTTTGCCGGCTACCATTTTCCGGCCGGCGTCTTGTTGCCGATATCGTCCAGGGTCAGCGTCCCGTCGTTTACCTGCTTGCTGCCCGCAACCGGGGTCGCAGTGATCTTGAAAGAAGGGGGGGCGACGCTCAATGCCGGGCTACACGCTACATCCAGGCAAATCGCAATGGTGTAATTCTTCGAAACGTTGGTCGGGACTGTCATCGACAGGTTGGGTGTGGGATCTGTCAACGCCAGGTTGGCTGTGTAAGAACGGGCATCCAGCATGTACTGCTTCTCGCGGTTGGCCACATCCATCATGAACGCCTCGGCGGCGGACCGGTTGCCGCGGACCACATACTGCCCGTATTGCGGAATCGCAACCATGGTCAGGATCCCGATGATCACCACCGTGATCATCAGTTCGATGAGGGTGAAGCCCTTTGCATTGCTCATTGCGCGCCCCTTGATTAGAGATGATGCGAATACTAAGACCTTGATTCGACTCTATCCAGCCCCAGCCGACCGGTGGAGCGGCAAGCCGGATAAGCGGCAGAAATGCGCCGACCGGCGCGGCGGGAGTATAGGCCTGTGCCAGTCATCAAACAACCAGACCCCGTTGCCGGGGTCTTGCGTCAGGCCTGTGCAGCGGCCCAGGGTTACTGGATCTTGCGTATAACCTGATTGCCGGTATCAGCAACGTAGAGATATGTTCCGTCGGTGGTGGTGCCAGTTGGTGTATTAAACTTCGCAGTGGCAACCGACCCATTGTTATAACCCAATCCGGCTGTACCCGTAATTATTGTCTTAGTCCACGGGCTGCCGATAACCACCTTGTCGATAGTATGATCGCCCGAATTGGTTACATAGAGATTTGTCCCGTCGCTGGTGATACCTTGAGGGGAGCTAAATCCGGTTACCACCGAAGGTGTATAAGTATTACCGGTGATAAGTATCGTGCTGATAGTTCCATTGCCGATAGTTCCATTGCCGTTCTCGGTGACATAGAGAGTCGTTCCGTTAGTAGTAATACCTATAGGGCTAACTAATGCGCTTGCAACAACTGTGGCCGTACCATTGGCGGTGGTTACCCGCACGATTTTTCCATTTAAAACGTCAGCGACATATAGATACGTGCCTGCCGTGTCGATCGTGATACCTCGAGGGACGGCACCAGACCCAATCGCACTTTGCTGCGCTAATGTGCTTACTGTTGCCGGAGTCGTGCTTAGATCTATCATGCGGATCGAACCATTGCCGGTATCGGAGACATAGAGATACCTGCCTGTCGGGTCGATAGTGATGCCATCGGGTTGATTAAATAGCGGCGTGGGGCTATTGGAACTGCCCGGCGTCAATGCGGTACCGGCTACGGTAGACACCGTTCCCGAAGAGATGGCTATCTTGCGGATAACATCGTTTGCCTTGTCGGCTATATAAAGATTAACCCCGTCGGTGGTGATAGCGGTAGGAGAATTGAATTGTGCGGTACTGGCTGGACCGTTGGCATAACCATTTGAAGGGTAACTTCCCGCAAGCGTCGTAACCTGGGTCGATGCAGCCAGGGCACTGCCCTGCACGCTCCCACCCACATTGACGCAAGTACTGGTCGTTGTCGGTGTTGCTGCAGATGCTGCAGCAGAAGGCGAACTTTGACCAGCGGAATTGGCGGCGGTAATTTTATAGTAATACGTTGTGTTCGATGCTGGTGAGGTATCCGTATACGCATTTGTTGCAACGAGGCTGCTCCCATTTAACGGGGTAGTGGTCTGTACACTTGAGGCAATATCTCGGTATATGTTATATCCCGTAGCGCCTGTAACGGAGTTCCAGCTGACCTGTATTCGATAAAAACAATTAGTTACGTCGCTAGCGCTTACGCCTGTGGGTGTAGACGGCGCGACCACCGGGGTCGTCGTGCTGCCGCCTCCGCCACCCCCGCCGCACGAAGCCAGGGCCAGCAGCAGGATCGGGGCCGCATACAGCAGGCCGCTCAGGAATTGTTTCGGGCTGATACGCATTCGGGTCACCTCTTTGTGTCTGGGGTTGGTGTTCGCTGCACGCCGGGCTGCCCGGCAGCGCGAGATTTCAGTTGCCAGAATACCTCAAGCGGTGCGGGGAATTCAATCATTCTGCGCGACCGGTTATTTTTATGCGACCGGCGGTATGTTTCCGGATGAAAGGCTGGCCGTTGGCGAAAGGTGTGTGATTTTTAAACCCGAATAATCCATTAGTTTGTAGGGTGGATAAGCGTAGCGCATCCACCTTTCGCCTGCTGGATGCGCTACGCTTATCCACCCTACTCTGCTCCCTGATTCTCGGACAGGAGTTGCCCCGCAGCAAGACTGCGGGGAATTACAAGTTAAATAGCCGTGGAGGGCGAAGCGGAAAAGCGCTAAAATTACGCGCTGTCAAATTTATAAATCAAGGAAATCAAGCATGAGCAAGAGTCTGGTCCAATTCATCATCGAGGAACAACGCGCGATACCGGGCGCAACCGGCGATTTCACCGGTCTGGTCAGCGATATCATCATCGCCTGCAAACAGATCGCGCACGACGTCAACAAGGGCGCGCTGATCGGCGTGCTGGGCAGCGCGGGCAGCGAGAACGTGCAGGGCGAGACGCAGAAGAAGCTGGACATCATCACCAACGAGGTGTTCATCAAGTCCACCGAGTGGCGCGGCCACCTGGCGGCGATG
>Ga0307375_10005649_pt1 | contig 11698 bp, 32 predicted proteins | sample TR1MG_FD_202531 | JGI IMG/M metagenome (GOLD analysis project Ga0307375, IMG submission 202531) | Soil microbial communities from Risofladan, Vaasa, Finland - TR-1 | ecosystem: Environmental > Terrestrial > Soil > Coastal area > Acid sulfate soil | place: Finland: Risofladan, Vaasa | collected... | reverse complement strand
CTCTCAGTATGTGCCAGCGCGAGCCAAATACTGAGAGCGTGGATCGCCACCAACAGATAGAATCCCAGGCGCTTGAACGCGTAGATCATCCAAACAGACACATAGGACGGCAGCATGAGTATCAGCTCGTCTGGTTCGGCTGTACAAACCCCAATGCCTCCAAAGACAAGGTTCGCTATAAGCAGCCACTTGGCCAAGCCAGTCCACTTGCGCTTGGGGGGCGCGGGTGGCTCTTCCTCGGGTTCTGGGCGTTCCGTGGTCATATATTCTCACCCAGTGACAGGAGCAAGCCAATGAAGGCTAACAAGCAAAGAAGCAGAAGACGATATGGCATTCGGTTTGCGCGGCGTATGGCTACCTTCTGGATCAGGAAGCTGGCGGGAGCGTTCCTTGGACTTGACTGACATCCCGTGCTACTCATGCTGCCCGCTCATTGCTCCGCGTAGCGAATCCAGAAACCACCTAGCCTGGGCTGGTGGGAGTGCCCTGTACCTAGCAAGCAGCTCGTCTTCGTCTGGCGTCAGCCCATTGTCGATACCAAGGAAGTGCTGGACTGAACGACCAAGGATGGAGGAGAGCTTGAACAACTGATCGATAGAGAAGGGCTGCCTGGCCCGGTCATAGTGGCCATAGCCCACTTCGCTAAGACCTAGATGTTCGCCGATTGCGGCTTGGGTGAGTTGTGCTCTCAATCGGGCTTGTTTGACGCGATGAGCTACAGCTTCCTCGCGCTTAGAGAGTCCAGTCATTATGCGAACCTCAGCCTTATTATACCACGAGTTTCCAAAACTCGACGCGAAAAGGCTTGACAAATACCTTCGGGTGTGGTATAGTAGTAGTGCGGATTTGGTAGGCATTTCTTTTTGCCTATAGACCTACGGAAAAGGAAGGGCGAGGATTCGATATGCGACTGGAGGGGAAGGGAACCATGACATTCGGACGGCAGTTGAAGACGCTACGAGCGGCGCGGGGGCTGACGCAAAAGGGGTTGGCGGAGCTTGCCAGCACAAGCCACGTATTCGTTAGCCACATCGAAAGGGGCAGGCTACTGCCGAGTCCAGACTTGGAACGGCGTCTGCGTCAAGCATTGCGCTGGGGTATCTACGAGGATAGGGCGTTCGAGATATTGGAGTGCGAGGCAGAGGCGGCATGAGAAAGCGTCTACGCCATCGGCTCTTCAGAGACAGAGAGGGACTCCACTTGTTCTGCTGGGACCAGGGACCACTCCCCGACAAATGGTCATGTGGGTGGTGGACGGGGGCCGACGGGGATTTGCTCTGCGTGCTACCGAAGCTGCGGAACCCGCTACAGAACGAGTTGGCGCTTAGCCCGGTTTGTTTCAATCCTCTTTGGGCAATTCTCTGTTTCGTATTGAAGCGCTTGCTGATTCGGTTGGATCACAACGTCTGGTACTACTTCTCGGATGAGCGAGAACGATGGCTGCGCCAGGTTGGCATAGAGGAATGAATCTACAGAGTGCGGCTATGACAGTCCCAGCACAGAATCTCGCAATTGGAAAGCGTGTCTGGCCCGCCCCGTACTCTATGGTGGGCCTCCCAGGCACCCCGGCCCTCGCGCCCCCGGTTGGCCCTGGTCAACGAGCTTCCGTGTGGAATGGAGTGTACGTGACCAACGCGTCTACACTCGCACTTCCCGCCAGCTCGTATCCAAGCAGCATCAACTACGGAATCTGGAAACGCCATCAGATCTCTACCTCCTTTGGGCGCAAGCGCGGTCATTCTGTAGCGGGCACGCCAATTATAGCCTTGATAAGGCTTTCATACAAGCATGATAACACACAAGATCGCATGGGACAAGGATTACAGACATGACCACGGACGGACCCAGCCGAGCAGCCCTTGTTAGTGCCTATCGGGAACTCAAACGGATACTACTTATGGCGCGCTCCGCAACCAGCGCGACACCCAACAGCAATAGGAGGCGCGATGCGGAGCAGAGAGCAAGAGAGGAAACTGGCAGCCATCGAGCAGGGATCATTCAGACGCTTGAGCGTGGCACACCGATTGGAGCAGATGGCCGAGGTGACTGAGGCATTTGCACTGGAGCTACGGAAGTTGTCTGGGGATATGCGCCAGACAGAGCGAGGGCAGATGGAACTTGCTGATTATCCGTATTTGAGGTGAGCCAGCGGTGGCTGGCAAAGGAGAGCTGGAATGAAACAACAATATCCCCTACACATCTCGGGTTGGCAGCCTTTCGAGGCGGTATGGCAAGAGCACGTTTGTCCAGGACAATTCCATCAATGGGTTTTCTATGCCCCTGACATCCAACGTGCCTGCCAATATGCTGCCGAGACCTTACAACGCGAGTATGACAATAGCATCACACTCCGCAAAGTGGCACGGCTCTAGCCAGTGCCCCGCCAGCGAGGGGCTAGCAGAAGGAGACGACAGATGAAGATCGGTGATCGGGTGAAGATAATCCAGGGCAGGGCATACTTGGGACCTCGTTCACGGATAGGGCAAGAGGTCGTGATAGTATGGCTCTATCCTCCTAGCTCGAATCCCGCTGCTCTTCACGCCATTGTAAGATTCGCCGATGGCCTTGCGCGGGCTTGCTATGAGGATGAGATGGAGAGCGTGCCAGCCGAATAGCTGGCAGAAGGAGAACAATCATGGATGCAGTTGAGACCACTATGGCCGAGGTCAAGAGGGCCTTGCAGCAGATCGAGGAGAAAGAAGCCACCGGTCAATTGGCCGTCCAAGGATGGAAGGATTTTGCTGCTGCGCTTGACAGATGGCAGGCAGCCCTAGCAGACATCGGGTTCTCAGTCGGTGTCGTACAGCACACAGTCGCCCCGCCAGCGGGCTAACTGGCAGAAGGAGAAGGACGTGATAGCCAAACGGCACGGATGTGGCCACAGAATCTGGGTCGAGTTCAGATGGACAGGATTTCATTACGCGCCCGTGTATAGGGACAATGAAGAGGAAAGCCCAACCGTTGGTAAGTACACGGCACACTGCCCAAGGTGTGGTGGATTCTTGTCAAAAGATGTCCTGCTGTCAGAGGACGCCTATCTGGACAGTCTGGATGACGCCCCGCCAGCGGGCGAATAGTTGGTAGAAGGAGGAATACATATGAACCAGAACGAGTGTATGCTATTCATCCTCGACGAGATCGACGGTTGGCTCTCACTCCTCGGCAATATCATGCATAGCAACCCTAATCTCGACGAGTATATTCCATTAGCCTCAAAGCTACGCACAGCATTCACCGAACTCAACGAGGCGCTCAAGTCTGTGCTTGTTCTCAATTCCGTCCCGCCAGTGGCGTAGCTGGCAGAAGGAGACGACCATGAAGCGAGAAAGGCTGACCCGATACCAGGCTAGGCGTCTTGCTAGAGAGGTGGCAGATCAGACCGTCGCGCCGTGCATCATCTACGCCCAATGGTCTGTTACTGGGACCAAACACTACGGGGTAGTCACCAACCGTCATGTCGTGAAGTGGCAGCGTGGCGCGGCCGTGGACTGCGTCAGACCAAAGGAGGTGGGCGAATGATGACCGATGTTCGGCTTGAGGCCCGTGTGAGAAGTGCTCTGACCGATGCCGCTCTTGCCGAAGAGGAGGCGGTCGGCGCATTGATGGAAGCAGAATGCGGACTCTTCCGATTGGGAGAATTGGATGCCCTGGACGATGCCCAGACCGTGAAAGAGGCATTGCTACTGTTGCGGGCTATCCGGCGCAGTGGGCGGCCACTCCAAGACGTGCTGTCCAGGGTGGATAGCAGCGTCTTGTGGGATGAGCTGGTGAGGCGCGATGTGCTGGAAGCCTCGTGGGAGGAAAGCCTTTGGTTGGAGACTTGCGCTGTCCACTGCCAAAGGGAGCAATCAGAAGGAGGTGGGTGATGCCCGCTACCAGGAGGAGGTCGGTGATGCCTAACAAAGCGCGAAAGGCTCTGTTGCTTGCTCGTATTATCTGTAAGCTCTTTGGCCACAAGTGGCAACCATTGTCTGCCCATTACGCACCACCGAGCGATCCCAGGGACGTTCACCCTATGGCTATGTGGACTCGCTGTCGGAGATGCAAATGCCCAAATCCGCATTGGCCTTACAAGTGGTATCCAGACGAGGAGGTAGGCGATGCGTAAGCCACCGGTCTGGCAGGGTCTCCTCTGCGTCGTCGTTTGCCTGGCCCTGCAAGCGTTCCTGTGGGCATTGGAGATGTGGGTGTGACAAAGCAGAGAAATGGAGTCCTTTAGTATGTCCAAGACTATTCCTTTGACACAAGGCAAGGTGGCGATTGTAGACGACGCGGATTTTGACTGGCTAAACCAATGGAAGTGGTATGCTATTCATCGTCGCTCTATTTGGTATGCGGAGACAAGGGATCGTTCAACTGGACGTTGCATTCGTATGCACCGACTTATTACGAAAGTCCAACCTGATCTACAAGTGGATCATCGCAAGGGAGAAGGAAGGAGAGGGCGAGATGATCATGGGCCAAATCGGGGAGTACAGAGAACTCAACCTAGAGGAGAGGCGGGAGCACCTAGCACAGCAGCTCAAAGACGCGCAGGTATTGGGAGAGATATTAGAAGGGCTGCAGGGGGAGGAGAAAGAAGCCCAGTCAATAGCAGAGATGTTCGCCGAGCTTCTGGGTTGTCTTGCGGACGCGCATGCTTGGCTCCACGAGATCAACGAGCGGTTTGAGAAGTGCTATCCTGACGATATGGACCCGAAGGACCCCGCCGCGCCGTTCTGGTATGCGGTCGCTGAGGCAATCGAGCCGCTGGATAGTGTCTACGATGACTTGGAGGCTATCGAGAAGGATATGCCCAGGGAGCCAGCAAAGGAGAGAGTGCCATGACCGTCGAGGAAGCCATCGCCTTGTTGCAGAGAGAGGACCCGAAAGCGGAAGTCTACGTCTGCCATTTCGCCAAGTTCGGCACTAGGGCTTGTCCCAGAATCCATCCCCTGGCAGACATAGCCTGGATTGATGGGCGATTGGTTTTGGTGGAAGCCGATGACCGCAAGTTGTTTCTCGCCAGTGTATAGGAGGAGGCAACGCCATGACTTGCGACTGGTGCAATGATCGCGGTTGGGTCGCACCGGACTATGAACGGGAAGTGGGTTTTGTGGACGTACCTTGTCCAAAGTGTCAGTGGCCGCGCAGGGCACTTCCGCCCATTCCTGCTCCGCTGGATGGTATGGGGCTGAGGTTTGGCATCTCGGACAGCGTGCGGATTCAGTTGGGCATTGAGTATGCGTGGGCCGAACACGGGCCTGGTTGGTGAGGAGGGAGAGATATGCTCAGCGTCTATCTAGTTGTGTCTGAAGAGCTTTCCTATGTCGAGGTCGTTGATTATTGGATCGGCGGGCCAACCGAGTATTACAGAATCGCCGACTTGGTGGTGGCGAGAAATCACGGACAGGCCAAGTGGCTCGCGTGGAAAAACGACAAGGATAGTTTTATCCCCGATGAGATTCGCGAGATGCCCAAGATGGCTGTGCGCATCAAAAGGGTCAACGTAGAGGGACCACCACGAATAGCCACATACGAGTACGATCCCTCGGAGCCTGATTTTGCCCACCTCTGGGACTTGGGCACACCACCCCCGCACATAAGCATTGAGGAGGAGCAAACGTGACCACACAAGACGGTCTCGACGCGAGCGGCTACCTGCTGCTGGCAAAGGGCCACTTGGTAAAAGCGAGAGAGGTGCTGGAGTCGCACCCCAGAAGTTTCGCTGAGGGGCTGGCGTTGGGCGACACGCAATGGGCCATAAAGTACACACGGATCGCCCTGGAGCTACTACAACAAGAGAAGGAGGACATGTGCAACAAGCCATAGAGGAGCTGAATAAGGCCCTGGAGCATCTAGATACAGCGGAACTTATGCTGTTCCAAGAGGGACTGGGGATTGAGATACACTCAATAGGGATATTAGTCCGCCAAGCCACGGGCGACATCCGATTCGCCGCAGCGGAGTTGCTGAAGCAAGAGGATATGGAGAGGGATGGCTAAGACAATTCCGCTGACACAGGGCAAAGTAGCGATTGTAGACAACGCCGACTATGAATGGCTGACCCAGTGGAAGTGGTATGCAGCCAAGGGCACATCGACGCACTACGCCAGACGAAGCGTTTGGGAGAATGGCAAGACAAGGGATATACAAATGCACCGCATCATTCTGAATGCGTCGTCCGGTATGGAGGGAGACCATATCAACGGCGATGGTCTGGATAATCGCCGTTCTAATCTGCGGGTTAGCACCCAAGGTCAGCAAGCCATGAATAGAAGGAAACAGGCTGGTTGCTCTAGCAAATACAAGGGAGTGAGCTGGCAAAAACGAGCTCGCAAGTGGGAATCGCATATCGGAATCAACGGTGGCCAGAAGTACCTGGGATATTTCGATAACGAGGCGGAGGCGGCCGCAACGTACAATGTTGAAGCGAGGGAACTCTTCGGTAGGTTCGCCAAGCTCAACATCATAGACTAGGAGGAATGAGGAGGGAGAGATGAACGACCAACTAGCAATACGCCAAGACCAGGCACTGATGCCCACGACATTTGATGGCTTGATGGAGCAGGCAAAGGTCATTTTCCAGAGCGGACTCTTACCCAAATCTGTGCAGACTCCTGCTGCTGCCGTTGCCATCATGTTGACGGGGCGAGAGTTGGGAATCACGCCCATGCAGTCCTTTCGGAGCATCTATATCGTAGACGGCACGCCAACTCTAAGTGCGCAATTCATCGCCGCAAAGCTACTAGAAGCTGGCGTGACATATCATGTTCCCCAGATGACCAGCGAGCGATGCACTATCGAGTTCAGCAGGAATAATGGTATGACGCTGACCTACACCTATACATGGGAAGACGCGACCAATGCTGGACTCACAACCAAGAGAAACTGGAGACAATACGCCAAGGATATGCTCTGGAGTCGCTGTATGACTCTAGGTGGGCGCAAGATAGCCCCTGATGCGTTGCTGGGATTCCATACGGCCGACGAACTGGGCGCGGTAGTTGACCCTCAAAGCGGCCAGGTGATAGACAGCATAGCCCTCGAGGTTTCTGGCGAAGAGCCGATTGGCCAGACATCACAGGCCCCCAAATCGGAAGAGGCAACCGACAAGTCCCCAGAGGCTCCACAGTCAGAGATGGAACAAGGCGAGCCCACAACCACGAAGCCTCACTGGATCGAGAATGAACAGGTCAGAAAGCGATTTTGGGCCTGGACGACCAAGATGGCCCTGAACAGCAACGAGGTACACGAGGCCCTGGAGATTGAGCATATTGGAAATTACGACGGCTCCATGCTAGAGGCCAAAGATCAGATCATCGCCTATGTCAACAGAAAGGCGGGGGAGAAGCCAGAGTTAGCGGCTGACGGCGTGCCGTCCGAGGACATCCCGATATGAGGAGGAACGAGATGCCAGCACTGACTGACGAATGGCTCGAAGAGCAATTGAAGTTATGCAAAGAGGCGACGGTGGGGCCGTGGTACACTGAACGTTGGCCCGACCAGGTTGACAGATGCAGTATGGCTGTCATCACTGGAGCCTATGCGGATAAGTATTATGTGGTACCAGCAGCCCTGTCAGAGAATGCCATCTTCGTCGCCGCCGCCCGCGAGGGCTATCCGCTGACGCTTCAACTGCTCAAGGAAACGAGGGCAGCGTTGGGTCTCGTACTCGAAGAATTGGATCACATGGTCATGCATAACCCCGAGTGCCTATGCGACGAAGACTGCCAAGAGGCGGCGCGGGAGCTATTGAATCGCCACGATCGATTGGAGGACGCCGATGCCAGCACTACTGACTGAGAAAGAGACCATGAAGCCCCTTATCTTTGGCCCCCGCTCGATCGTCGCCTGGCAGCAGCATGCAAAGACCCAGACGCGGCGCCTGGTGAGACCACAACCACTAGAAGGATATGGATATGTCGTCGAGCAAAGCGAACGGGGCCTCTGGACCGCCGTAGCTACGATCGAGACCTATTGGCGCGCGGAAGACCAGCTCCGCCAGCCCTATGCCGTCGGCGACATCTGCTGGATACGTGAAGCGCTGAAGCGTGGCCGCTTTGGATACATAATCTACGCGGCTAATCCTCTCGATTATCTTCGAGAAGAAGATGAGGGGTTGGCAAGGCAATGGCCCTGGAAGCGCGACAAGCTCCCCGCCATGTTCATGCCCCGGTGGGCCTGCCGCTACTATGCCAAGGTCGCGAGCGTGCGGGCCGAGCGGTTGCGGGACATGAGCCATGCAGACGGAGTTGCAGAGGGTACACTGGTAGGACTGACCTTCAAGAACTTCGCACCCACGGCCACCTGGTATCCTGGCAAGACCCGCCAGCTCTACCTCGAGTGGTGGGACTCTTTGCATAGAAAGCCAGGCACCCGCTCACGGGACAACCCCTGGGTGTGGGTGTATGGATTGGAGGTCGTCGATGCCAGCACCGACTGACCGCAACGCCCGCATCGTGTTGGCGAATGGGTGGACGTGGGATGAAACACTCTACATCCTAACAAAGCCCACAAATCCATTCTATGTCAGGGATGTGGCAGAGGCCCTTGGAGAGTACGAGACCACTCATTGGATCAATCTCGACGGTGAACCCGCAATTCGCCCCGACTACGTGGGTACGCTGGGGGGCGTGGCCTGGATGATGCGGGGGCTGAATGAAGCTGGTAGGCGGTGTTCTTGGAGCTACAACATCCACACATACAAGTACGTTTGCATAGAAGATACGGAGTTTTTCGATGATGACCTGATTGCGGAATCGCCCGACGACCGCCCTGGCGACTGCGTAGGCGACGCCTGGCTGAGCATGTTTGGGAAGGAGGCCGCCGATGCAAGTTGAGTGGATTCCGTGCAAGGAGCGGATGCCAGCACCAGATGTGATGGTATGGCTTGGCATTTCAGGAGAGCTACGCGGGCTGGCTTACCTGGACGGATGGGAACGCGATTGCTGGTGGTTGGGAGACGATGAGAGCATACCACTGTCGTATGCCACTCACTGGGCCGAGGCAGACCTGCCAGACCCGCCCGCCAGAGGAGTGAAGGAATGGCCCGAGCCGCCCGCCGGTTGAGAGTGACCTGGACAAGCCTGCCGACATGCGTGTGAACATAGCAACGTCAGATAAGAATCTCAATTGGGCCACTGTTTAGGCTACCAATTCGGCAAAATATCGCCAGATTCTTGCAAATGCTGACCGACCAGGCGGCGTATTGTGGGGCAGGCAAAGGCGGTAGCAGCCTTGAGAGCTACAACACGGGACACACTCACCGAATGACGAGTGTCGGGAAAGCCTCCGTGATTGGGCTTGACAGCTCGGAGAGACGAGCACCGTACCTAGATCGGGTGCGATTGTACCCAAAGGAGGAGCGATGACGAAACTGAGTGAGGCCCAGAAGCGGGTGCTGAGGACGATGTACACATGCGGTTGCCTAGTCTACGTGCGGGAGCACGGGCAGGGTTACTACTGTTGGGGTCTGAAGAAGCCCGACTCTGAATACCGGCCTCGTATAAACACCCTTGGAATCTTGGAGTGTGACGGTTTTGTTGAGCGGATACCTAGGTCTTCCTGGCTAGATTATGACCTGAATCTCACCGACAAGGGCCGCGAGGCGGCGAAGGAACTGGAGGAGCAAGATGAAACTGAGTGAGCACGTGCCGTGGTATGAACAGACTAGACAAGCGATCTGGAGCAGGGAACTGGCCCAGGAAGTGGAAGCCCACAGGGAACGGCTCGACATCCTGGAGGGCAAGCACAAAGAGCAAGTCCCGATTGAGTGCCGGCTCGTGAACGAGGCACTGGAGGCGGAGCGTGAGTTTGCAGCAAGTTGTCTGGAGGATGCACAGACAGAGGCGGAGATGCAGGAGGGTTACAACAAGAAACTGCTAAGAGACTGCGCGAGCCTCCAACAAAGAATCGCAACCTTGGAGGCCAAGCCGAAGCAAGCCCCAGTTGACCGCAGGCTCGTGGAGGAGGCTCTGCAGGCGGCAGCAACACTCCACACTCCCCTGAATGTTGTCGCAAAGGTGGTTCAGCTCCTGCGCCGCGCCCTGGAAGGAGACTCGGATGCCCAAGACTGACGCCGAATGGCGTGCACTGGACGAGAAGCTTGCCCGAGAGGTGATGGGGTGGCACAAGTGGGATGAATTGCCAGAGAATGCCCACAGAGCATACTGGCAGGCGATCAAGGAAGAACCAGATGAATACTCGCTGGCTCACAACGAGCAGCAATGGTGGTCGCTCGATGAGTCTGGCTGTCCAGATGGTGAGAAATGGCTCAGCGACTGGCAGCCCCACGAGGACGTGGCCCAGGCATTGATGGCACTGGACGCGCTGGTAGACAAACATCCCGACATACGATACTGGCTAGCTTATAAACCATTAGGGCGACCAGATCCTAGCTACTGGTGCACGCTCTGGCAGCCCTATTGCGAATTGTATGGACACAGCCACGATGGTTCTGGGGCTATTCCAGCCAAGGCGATCTGCTTGGCGATTAGGCAGTGGATGGATGCCCAGAAGGAAGCGGAAGATGACCCTGGATGAGGCCAAGGCCGCTATCGAGGCCCTCCCTGGCGTCCACGAGGTGACTGAGTTCATTGTTCGGGACGACCTCGCCAAGCCAGAGTACGTGCGCTTCACCGCGCGTTGTGCCAGCCCCGATCTCTTGCCCGAGGAGACGCGGCGGGGCATCCAGGAGATACGGGATGCGCTGGAGAAGGAACTGGATTGCTACGTCATAGTCACCGTGAGCGCGGGGCTGCGGATGCCGGAGTGGGCGGCGTCTTAGGAGGAAGCAAAATGCTAGTGCTTGACGGTCATCTGTGCATGGCGGGGGACGGATATGAGTGCTCATACTTACTCCTAGACGGCGAATTCCTTGATCGCCTGTTGGAGCCACATGGCACAAAGATTCCCAACGTCGAAGTGAAACGGCTGCCAGGAGCCAAAGAGGATGCTGAGTTTGGGATCGATCACCTCCAGCATGACTATGGCAAGGTGAGGATCGTCGTCGAGTTCTTGGAGAAGTGAAAGCAAGCGGATAGGAGGTGAGGGAATGGCCCAAGTAGTGTTTGGATCTCGTGAGGCGCAGGCGGTTCTGGAGAAGGACCGGCCCCTGCGTGAGGCAGCCGCGAAAGAGGTAGCGATCGAGAAAGCCAAGCGCACGGCCAGGCTAGAGAGCTACGAGGTGTTTATTCAGGAGGATCCGCCGCCAGAGCGCTCTGTGATCGTCAAGGCCTACAGCGAGGAGGAAGCGCAGGAGATAGCGCGGAACAAGCACGTGCGAGTCGGTGAAATCATCAGTGATGTGCGTATGGTAAAACGGTGACGAGGAGGTGTGATGCGAGACTACCGTTACCGCTGGCTCTCACGAACGCACAGGATCAGACTTGGCTGGGGGTGGAGATTTGGCATGATGTGTATTGGGCCCTATCTCCTGACACAGCCAGATGCTGGCGAGGCATTCATCGGCCTTGCTCTCGGACCCTTGTTTGTGGAAGTATCTTGGTACCTTGCGGAAGAGACCAGGCTGGCAAAGTGGCTTTTCGACTTGTAGGCCGTGGCGCGGGCGGCGTGGTCAGCACCGCGTGGGAGTGGAGACGCCTCGAGACCCCGGCGCAAATCTCGGAGAAGGATCGTCTCCGAGGCTCAGGCCCCTGGTTCGACTCCAGACCGTGCCACTAGGCAGGCACCCAGCTCGCCATAGAAAACCTGCCGA
>Ga0307375_10005648_pt1 | contig 11699 bp, 11 predicted proteins | sample TR1MG_FD_202531 | JGI IMG/M metagenome (GOLD analysis project Ga0307375, IMG submission 202531) | Soil microbial communities from Risofladan, Vaasa, Finland - TR-1 | ecosystem: Environmental > Terrestrial > Soil > Coastal area > Acid sulfate soil | place: Finland: Risofladan, Vaasa | collected... | reverse complement strand
TGGGTCTGGTGAGATTCGCATACAGTATCATCACCAATCCAACAAAGTCGTGGAAAATCGCTTTAGGTTTCGATGACCTCGACAATGTGGCATTCAACGGAAGGTTCGGGCAATCGATCAGCGCCCGTGCCGCCATTGCCCAGAAGACAGGAAAAACTTGGGGGAATGACTTGTGCGAAATACTAGGAGCAATCAATCCAGGCCACTGTGCTCGAGCACTGGCGGCAAAGGATCAAAACCCATGAAACTGATACCCAACTGGAAGAAGGCCCACAAGCTGGCCTCCATACGAATTGCTGGATCGGGATTCGGTTTGATGTCATTGGGCGCGGGCTTGGCTCTCAGTGGTTCAGCTGCTCAGTGGATCGGCGTCATACCCAATTGGGCCATCTTTGTGGTGGCGGCGGTCATCTGCGCCTCGACAGTGATCGGTCGCATCTTCATGCGTGACGAGAAACAGCCGGTACCTGACGCATGAAACCTTGGCAGAAAAAAGCCGCCGCGGGGGCCACAGCCGCGGTCATTGCGGCTTCGCTTGTTGGAGCCATGGAGGGCACCCGATATGTGCCCTATCGAGACGTGGGTGGTGTGGCGACAGTATGCCAAGGTGTGATACGTGGTATTGACTTACACCACACCTACACACCCGACGAATGTGCCGCGCTGGATCAGCGAGAGAGAAACATCGCCATGCAGGTTGTCGCGCATACAATTCGACACCCCGTCACGGAACCTCAGAAGGCAGCCGCCACGGACTTCATTTACAACGAGGGTGCCGGGACTTGGGATAGGTCAAGTATGCTTCGAGACTTCAACCGAGGCGATACCAAAAAGGCCTGTCGAGACTTCCTGCTCTACGTCTGTGTGCGAGTCCCGAAAGGAAAGGGCAACGCCACAGGCCCATGCTGGACCTCGGATCATCACATGATATTCGTGAACGGTTTGAATGTTCGTCGTCATGAAGAGTATGATCTCTGCGTGGGTAAATACAACGCACCAGGTGTCCCTGCCCTGAAATAGTGAAGTAATCATGCATCCCATCGCGAAAGCATTCGGTATCGAGGAACCTGTGCAAGGAAGCACAACCGAACTCAAAGTGACACCCGACGTGGTTGAGACGCACACCAAGGCTCTCAAGACCCGTGTGGCCACAAACATCGGTCAGGACTACGACTTTGCTCGACAGAACATCCGAGAGATGATCTCTTCCAGCATGGAAACCGTCCCGAACCTGATCGAGCTGATACAGCAAGCCGAGAGCCCGAGGATGTATGAATCGGGTGCAGCCTTCCTCAAAATGCTTGCGGAGCTCAACAAGGATCTCCTTTCAATATCGAATGAAATCGAGAAAGGGGAATCCAACAAGAAGGTTGCCGCGCCTGCGGAGCAAGCCCCGGCAGGAACCACTAACGTCTACTTTGGCACGGGCTCGGATGTCTTTGACCGACTCTCCAAGAAACGAGAGCTCGACCCAGCAATCCAAGTGCTCCCTGTAATCAATGAACCCGAGGAAGACTCTTGAGACAGGTTTGTAAACTCGCTTCGCTCGTTTCTCGTTCGGCTTCGCCTCCCTCGAGTGGTTGTTCCTTCTCGTATCCGGGAGGGGAGCTGGCTGAGGAAGGCTGTGGGTGGTTCAGCCACGGTTTCGGCGAGCGGGCACGAAAAACATCGTTCAATGCTCGAGAGTGGTACAGGCCTAGGGAACGCGGATACAGGCCGCCTCTCGGTTTCGGTCCTCCTCGAAGGACGTTCGCCACACCCCAAGCTAAGCATAGACAAGATCTTGGGGTGACACCCGTTGCAACCGTTAGCAGAGCGGGTCTCTTCCTGACTGATGAATGGCCAGGTTATTCTCAATAGGGTATCGCGGCAGGTCTGGTTTCACGTCGAGACTGTCTTCAGCCGACGATTAGCCCTGATTCGTTGTGGATTGAGATTCTTCTAATTATATAGCACCCGCAAGAGAAAGTCAAGCACCAATATGAAATTCAGTGAAGTCGACAAAACCTGCTTTTTCGATGGCCAGAATGGTATCCTGAAAGCCGGTCTGACGATGGAATATGAGGAGTGGATGCTTAAAGAGATCGATCGCTGCCGCGAGGATCTCCATTACTTCTGCTCCAAGTACTGCCGAGTAGTCGATCTTGATCGAGGCATGATGCCCTTCGAGCTCTACGACTACCAAGACGAAATGATGGAGATCATGGACCACAACCGGTTCAGCATCTTCCTCACGGCACGCCAGATGGGCAAGACCCAGACCGTGGCAGCCTACCTGCTCCATGAGGCCATATTCAACAAGAACTTCGAGATCGCCATCCTGGCCAACAAGGAGGCGCAGTCTCGAGAAATCATGTCGCGACTCCAGAACATGTACTCGATGCTTCCTCTCTGGATGCAGCCGGGTATGTTGGGCTGGAACAAGGGTGACATCCACCTGGCGAACGGTGAACGAGGCACAAAGGTCTTCTGTGCAGCCACAGGTGGTACATCCATTCGTGGTCGAGCCATCAACATCCTGTACATGGACGAGTTCGCCTTCGTGCAGAATGACGTGGAGTTCTACACGTCGACCTATCCGACGATCACGGCGGGTACCACCACGAAGGTTATCATCACGTCGACCCCGAACGGGATGAATCAGTTCTACAAGCTGTATCACGACGCCGAATCTGGTCGTGGCGACTTTGTGCACCTGCGCGTCACCTGGGACCGTCACCCACGGCGTGACGAGGCCTGGAAGAATACTCAGCTGCGCAACATGACGCAGAAGCAGTTTGACCAGGAGTTCGAGTGTCAATTCCTCGGCTCCTCGGACACACTGATCTCGGGCAACAAGCTGCAGAAGCTGACCTATGATGAACCGACATATGAAGTGCCTCCGTATTGGGTAGTGTATGATGATCCGGTGCCTGGTGGGTCCTACGTCTGCACGGTCGACGTCTCTGAAGGCATCGGGAAAGACTACGCCATCGTGACTGTGATCGACGTCTCCCAGAAGCCGTTCCTGCAGGTCGCGAAGTATCGAAGCAACGTCATCCCGCCCCTGATGCTATCGGACGTTGCTTTCAAGATCGCGACCACATACAACAATGCCGCGCTCCTGGTCGAGAACAATAGCATCGGTCAGCAGGTCACCAACTCGCTCTGGTTCGACTATGAGTACGAGAATCTGGTCACCACCAAGATCAAGAACCTTGAGACGAAGGAGGCAGATGGTGGGCGTGTCGAGATCGGCGTCCGGACCACCGTGAAGACGAAGGCCATCGGGACATCGATGCTCAAGACGCTGATCGAGTCCGACACGCTGATTATTCGAGACTACGAGACGGTCGCCGAGCTTTCGTCCTTCATCAAGAAGGGGTCTAAATATGAGGCGGAGAAGAACAAGACGGACGATATCGTCATGTCTCTCGTCCTCTTCGCCTGGTTCACCACTCAGCCGAACTTTGAAGAGTCGGTCAACGTGAACATGCGAAATCTCCTCCGTCAACGGCTCGATGCCCAAGATGAGATGAATATGGTCTGGGGTTTCTTGGATGATGGTCTGGACGAAGAGGATAGTGGCCTCTTCTAACCTGGTATGAACCTAAATATCACAAGAAGAGTTACCAACCTGAAAGCTGTTAGGAGATACACGAATGTCGTCAACCAATCTCTCCCCAGGGTTGAACACAACTGAAACCGATCTGACCAACTCTGTCCCGACTGGCGGTGCTTCCGCTGGTGCTTTCGTGGGTCAGTTCTCTTGGGGTCCGGTTCTGAGCTACGTCAACGTCGGCTCAGTGAACGATATTGTGTCCAACTTCTACAAGCCAAACGATGCCAACTACGTCGATTGGTTGGTCGCCGCCAGCTTCCTGGCTTACACCGGCGCACTCACCATGGTTCGAGTCGTTGACTCACATGCCATCAACGCATCTGACGATGGCGCTGGGTTGCTGGTCTTGAACGCCGCCAACCAGACAGTCGTGGCAACCAGCAACCCAACCGCCATGTTCACGGCCAAGTATCCAGGCCTGCTCGGCAATGCTCTCGCAGTATCGGTCACCGACGCTCATGGATTTGATTCCTGGGCCTATGCTGGCTTGTTTGACTCAGCTCCAGGTACCTCGGCATCCGCTGCAGCCGTCGGCGCCAAGAACGATGAACTCCATGTCGCCATCATCGACGTGCAGGGCATGTTCTCGGGCGTTCCGGGTTCGGTCCTCGAGACCTTTGCGTATCTGTCGAAGGCAGCAGACGCTGTCAACGCCAACAACACACCGAACTACTACATCTCGGTCCTGAATGCAACCTCGCAGTATGTGTGGGCATTCAAGGCTATCGGCGGCACCCTGGTTGGCACAACCGTTTCGGGCGGTGACCAAGTCGCCTCGGCAGTTGCCACGGCTGGTACAGGTTACACGCAGGCAACCACGACGGTGACCTTCTCGGCACCGGCAGCTGGTGGTATCCAGGCAACCGGTACAGTCACGGTGACTGCGGGTGCTGTCGCGGGAATCACCATCACCAATCCAGGTGGCGGTTACATCACCCCAGCAACGGCAACCATCACTGACACGGGTGTGACGCCAGGAACAGGCGCAACTGTCACGGTCACGATGACCACGGTAGTCACCGATATCGCCACCCCTTGGGGAACCAAGCTGATGGTTGCTGGTGTGGCTTCTGCATATGCTGGCCTGGTTTCCAACTTGAACCTGCCGCTCTCGGGTGGCTTGGATTCGACGCTGGTCGGCTCGCAGGAGATCATCGCCGGTCTCGAAATGTTCCAGAACCAGGAAGCAGTTGACGTTGGTCTGCTCTTCACGGGTCACGCTGGCGGCACCACCTCTTGGCAGGCTGTCAACCAGTTCGCCGTCAACCAGGTGGCCGAACAGCGCCAGGACCTGGTGGTATTCCTCTCGCCAGACATCTCCGACGTCCTGAACCTCACGCAGGCAGCGGCATCGACGGCTGTGGCTGCTCGTTACGCCACCTTGCAGTCCACTTCCAGCTACGCGGTCATGGACTCGGGTTGGAAGCTGATGTATGACGTCTACAACGACAAGTACCGTTGGGTTCCGCTGAACGGCGACATCGCCGGTCTCTGCGCGCGCACCGACAACACCAACAACCCATGGTGGAGCCCTGCCGGCTACAACCGCGGTCACATCCAGAATGTGGTCAGCCTGGCATTCAACCCAACCAAGACTTCACGTGACACTCTCTACAAGCTGGGCATCAACTCGGTCGTTTCCTTGACCTCGGACGGCACACTTCTCTACGGTGATCGCACTCTCCAGGGCAAGAACTCCGCGTTCAGCCAGATTGGCGTTCGTCGACTGTTCATCACTCTCCGCAAGCAGATTTCCAGCTACGCGAAGGGCTTGCTGTTCGAGTTCAACGACGTGTTCACGCAGAACCAGTTCGTGGCCAATGTGAACCCGTACATGGGTCAGGTCAAGGGTCAGCGTGGTGTGTTGGACTACTATGTTGTCTGCAACAGCACCAACAACACGCCAGTCGTGGTTCAGAACAAGCAGTTCGTGGGAACAATCTTCGTGAAGCCAAACTACTCCATCAACTGGATCCAGTTGAACTTCACGGCTGTCAACCAGAGTGTCAGCTTCACTGAAGTCGCCGGCGGCACGCACGCATAATCTAGGAGATACATCCCATGTCATCAATCGGCACTTCAGTCTCTGACTTCCTGGCTAACTTTCAGGGCGGTGGTCTCCGCCCCAATCGTTACCAGGTAGTTCTGTCCTTCCCGAACGACGTCCTCGCGGCTGTCCACGGCGGCACCACCTCGGCCAATAAAATCAGCTTCACCTGCAAGGCATCGTCCATTCCGGCATCCCAAGTTGGAACGGCACAGGTTCCGTACATGGGTCGTGGAATCAAGTTCGCGGGTGACAAGACCTTCGACGACTGGGAAATCACCGTGATGCTCGACAACGACTTGATCGGTCGTCATATCTTCGAGGCCTGGCATGACCAGATCATGGGCTTCGACTCGAACGTGTCGACCCAGTCCTTCGTGAACCCTGCCAATTACATGGCATCGGGTACGGTCACACTGCTCGATCGCGCCGGCGGTATCCTCGAGACGTACACTATCGAGGCAATCTGGCCAACCAACCTGGGTTCAGTGTCTCTCGGCTACGACACGAACGACTCCATCGCGGAACAGCAGGTCACGTTCGCGGTGAATGGTTGGAGCAACGGCTTTACCACTTAAGGAATGCTTCTGGTCTCCAGACTGCTTCACGGATGAAATTAAGAGCAGGGGTTCGCCCCTGCTTCTTTTTGGCCTAAATATCTGATATCGAACATCGAGATGAAATAATGGCGAACCCTTTCACAAATCTTTTCGAGGCATTCGGCTTCGAGCTCAAGAAGAAGCCAGGTCCAGAGATGGAGACCTTCACCCTTGGGCGCGAGGAAATTGCTGACGGTCTCGCGATCGCCGAGACTGCTTCGGGTGGCGTGGCAGCCATCTCGTATGAGGCTTCCAATGTTCCGGCGGATGAACGCGAGCTCATCAACTCCTACCGCTCCATGGCCATGTCTGCTGATATTGACGAGGCCCTGCAGGAGATTCGCAACGAGATCTTCATCCTTGATATTCCTGGTGAGCGGGCCTTCGAGCTCGCGTTCACGGAAGAGGATGGCGCCCCGGACGAAAGCCTTCAGGAGGCTGTAATCGAGGAGTTTCGCCACCTATATGAGGTCATCGACTTCAAGAACAAAGGAATGCAATACTTCGACGACTGGTATGTTGACTCGAAGCTGTACTTCCACAAGGTAGTTGATGAGGATTCGCTCAAGGATGGCATCCAGAAGGTGGTCCAGGTAGACCCTCTCAAGATCCGCAAGATCCGAATCATTCCGAAACAGGACCCAACAACTGGTGCGATTGACGTTTCCAAGATCAAAGAGATCTACGTCTACGGCAACCAGTTCCCGACCACATACCAGGCGGGTTACAACGGGATCATGGAAATCACATACGGGACCCATATTCAGGGTCTCCAGATCAGTCCCGATGCCATCACGTATTGTGACTCGGGTCTGTATGATCGGTCCTTGGGTCGATATGTCGGTTACATGAAGAAGGTGATTCTCCCGTTCAACAATCTACGAATGATGGAAGATGCCATGCTCATCTTCCGTGTGGTGCGCGCCCCGATGCGCCGCGCCATTTACATTGACGTGAGCGGTCTTCAGAAGAACAAGGCTGAAGAATACATGAAGTCGATGATGAATCGCTTCAAGAACAAGATGGTCTATGACTCGAACACGGGCACGCTTTCGGATCGTCGAAACATCCAGAGCATGATGGAAGACTACTGGTTACCGCGCCGTGAAGGTAAAGGTACCGAGATCACGAACCTCGAGGGTCAAGACTCGACAGGCATCTTGGACGAGGTCAACTACTACCGTCAGCGTTTGTATCGTGCCCTGAACGTACCTTACTCGCGCTTCTCGGATCAGCCACAGACTTTCGTGTTCGGGAAGGGCACTGAAATCCAACGTGACGAATATCGCTTCAAGAAGTATCTCGATCGGCTGCGCCAGAACTTCATGCGCATCTGGGATGATATGCTGCGCACCCAGTTGGTGCTCAAGAAAATCATCACAGACGAGGAGTGGGATGACCTGCGCCGGTACATGTTCTGGAACTACTCCGAAGATAACGCCTTCGTCGAGTTCAAAGAGTCGGAGCTTATAAATAACCGTGTACAGATTCTGTCTGAGGTTGACCCGTTCGTCGGAAAGTACTTCTCGAAGGAGTGGGTGCGCCGCAAGATCCTGAAACAGGATGACGACGAATTCGAGCAAGAAAACGACAAGATGAAGGTCGAACACAAAGACCAGCTCAAGACAGATGCCGAAGACCTCCGCAACACCAAGAAGGTGGAAGCAGAGTTTGAACCTGATGACGCAGCTTAACCAAAGGACCAAGACATGACGGCACATCGCAATAAGAAGCTGGCGCAACTCATTGAGAGTGGTGACGTCCTGGGCTTCAAAACCGCACTGAAGAAGATCCTCGTGGAGGCACTGGACGACGAGCTTCCGGCTGCTATCGATGCGCCGGACCTGGGCTCGCTCGAACCAACGACCGACCCAGAAGGTCTCGAAGCCAAGGTGGCTGACGACGTGGCGCTCGACAATGAGCCAAAGCTGGATGAAGAGGAAGAAGGTTCCGATCCAGCCGATGGCCACGCGAACGAAGCAAACTGCGTGGACGTGATCCGCAAGGCTGCCGTGGCGCTCTCGGGTGACCAGGGCTATTACGACAACGGCCTGCTTGACATCTCCATTCCAACTCTCGAGAACGCAAAGCAGTTCGCGGCGTACCTGGATGCCTGCGACCACGTCGAGTCCTACGAAGTTGAGGGTCTGAGCTTCGACTCCGCTGGTGAGCCACTCGCTAGCGATTCTCGCGACCTGGCAGAGCTGGACGGCGGCGACTTCGTGGCTTTCGACTTTTACATCTATCTTGACACGGATGTGGTGACGGAAGATCCAGTTTCGGTCGAGGAAGGCGATGTGGTGGACGATGAGAACGGCACCTTGATGGAAGTCAAGCGGCTCGTGCGCGTCCAGTTCGGCTCCGGCAAGCGTTCCAAGATGCAGTGCAAGCCGGGCCACAAGTTCAACCACAGCACCGGTGGCTGCCAGAAGCTGGAAGAGGAAGAGCAGATTTCCTTCCATCGTGACCTGAAGAGCAAGGCCAAGATGCGCCACACGATGTCGGGCGCCAAGCATACCCCGATCACCCGCAAGTCACACAAGAATGCAAAGGCCCGCAAGAAGTTTGGGCTGGGACGTTAATCCATGCAAATCCTCGTCGAGCGAATCGAAAAACATCAGAACCTCGTCGAGGAAGTTGATGGTGTTCGCAAGTATTACATTCAGGGTCCTTGCATTCAAACGAATGTGAAGAACCGGAACGGTCGCATCTACGAAAAGGAAGTCGTGGCTCCAGAGATCAATCGCTTCATTCGTGAAGACCTGGCCAACAACGATGCCGTCGGTGAACTGAATCACCCGCTGGAAGATCCGCGCGTCAACTTCGAGCGAGTGTCTCACAAGTTCGTGAGCCTCCTTGAGGAAGGTGACAATTGGATCGGGAAGGCGGTTATCACTCGCAACACTGCCATGGGTGCAATCGTGGCAGGTCTCATGGACGAGAATGTTCGTATGGGCATTTCCACTCGCGCTGTTGGGTCAACCAAGAAGCGTGATGGAATCGCGTATGTCCAGAAGGACTTCCACCTCATCAGCCCAGGTGATATTGTATCCGACCCATCAGCCCCGGATGCGTACCTGACCAACCTGATGGAGAACAAAGAGTGGGTGTGGGCGAACGGCGTCTTGACTGAAAGGGAAGCAGAAATCAAGGATCTCGTAAATACCGCAGCCAAGAAGAAACAATTGAATGAGCAAGGGCTTCGTAAGCTCTTCGACTACATTCTCACAAAGATTTGAGGAGCAACCCCAATGAAGTTGGACCAGTCAAAAATCAAGGAACTCCTGGAAGGCGTCGAGATCTCCGACGGCGCTATCAAGGGCTTGGTTGCCCTCGTTGAGAGCCATATCCTCGCCGAGAAGGGAATCACCATCAAGCGCCTCAAGAAGTTCTATGAGGGCAAGATCGGCAAGCTGCACGAAGCCGCCCAGAAGTATGGCGACTACGTGAAAGAAGAGATGACCGGCAAGATCACGGAGTATACCAACTACGCGGTCAAAGAGTTCATCAAAGAAAACAAGCAGAAGCTCAACCAGCTGGAAGACTACGAGCGCATGAAGTCGATGTTCGAGTCGGTCAAGTCTGCGTTCGAGTTCAACGGTTACAAGCTCGACGAGAACGCCGGCACCAAGAAGGCGCGTCAGGAATTGAATGAAGCCAAGACGGCGTTCAATGAACTGTTCGAGCAATTCACCAAGGCCAACGACGAGCTCGCGGTTGCCAAGCAGGCAATCATCTTCGAGAGCATCTCGAAGGACCTGACCCTGACCCAGAAGAACAAGCTGCGCCAGTTGGCGGAGTCGGTATCGTTCGACAGCCTGCCGGAGTTCAAGCAGGGTCTTTCGATGCTGGTGGAGAATGTCAAGCGCGATGTCAAGAAGCCAGCTGCCACACCAGCTGAAACTCTGCTCGAGAGCGGTGGCAAGTCCGAGAAGGTTGTCGATGGCGCAATGGCAAGCTACCTGGCTGCCCTGAAGCGTTAAGTGGCATTGTAAGTCGTTGTAAGAAAGTTACGAAATCTAAATAGAATCAACAAAGCAAGGTTCACTTAGGAGAACACGATGTCAATTCAAACGCTTCTGGAAAAGTGGGAGCCAGTGCTGAACGCCGATACGGCCGAGGCTATCAAGGATCCTCTCCGTACCAAGGTAACGGCTCAGCTTCTGGAAAACCAGCAGCGCGAGAATACCCTGATCGAGTCGGCAAACGTCACGTCCGGCATGCAGAACTGGGACCCGATCCTGATGGGTCTGGCACGTCGTGTCATGCCGAAGCTCATCGCGTATGACTTCTGCGGCGTCCAGCCAATGACTGCTCCAACGCAGGTCGGCTTCGCTCTGCGCGCGCACTATTCGGGTACCGGCTATGTGTCGGGCACCAACCCGGTCGCATTCCCGGGTGCGGGTTCCACTCCAGGTACGTCCTCGGGCGCAGCTGGTACGATCGACTACACGGGCGCAGCATCGCCACAGACGGGTCCTGAAGCTCTGTTCAACGAAGCTGACACCTCGTACTCGGGTGACACGACTGCAGCACCGTCGGTCGACAACCCTTGGGCAGTTGGTTTCAACGCTCCGGGCGGTCTCGCAACTGCAACTGGCGAAACCGATACCTGGAACAGCATGGGTATCACGATCGAGAAGTTCACCGCGATCGCGACCACTCGTCAGCTGCGCGCAGACTACTCGCTGGAACTGGCACAGGACATGAAGGCGCAGTGGGGTCTCGATGCTGAGTCCGAGCTGGTCAACATCCTGTCAAACGAATTGGCTTCCGAGCTGAATCGTCAGGTGGTTCGCCAGGTTTACCTGTCGTCCGTCGCCGGCGCACAGTGGACTGGTATCACCACCGCAGGTCAGTTCGACCTGAACGCCGATGCCGATGGTCGTTGGTCGGTCGAGCGTTACAAGGGTCTCCTGTTCGCAATCGAGCGCGATGCCAACGCCATCAGCCAGCAGACACGTCGTGGCAAGGGCAACGTCATCATCGCCAGCCCGGACGTCGCTTCCGCACTGGCGCTGACCGGCATCCTGGACTACGCACCGGCCCTCGCCGACGCGACCAACCTCACGGTTGACGCAACGGGTACCACCTTCGCCGGCACGATCGGTCGTTACAAGGTGTTCGTGGATCCATTCCTGGCCGTCAACGGCTACGTGGTTGGCTTCAAGGGCGCAGACCAGTACGACAACGGACTGTTCTACTGCCCATACGTTCCGCTCACCCTGGTGCGCGCAACCAACCCGACGAACTTCCAGCCAGCTCTGGGCTTCAAGACCCGATTCGCTCTGATCTCCAACCCATACACCAGCCTGGCAGCCGGTTCCAACGTGTACTTCCGCAAGACCCAGGTGCTCAACTTGTTCTAATCGACAAGCAGCATCTCGCAAAGGACCCGCTTCGGCGGGTTTTTTGTTGGCCAGCCAAAATAAGTCAAAATAATGCTTGACAT
>Ga0307375_10005647_pt1 | contig 11700 bp, 15 predicted proteins | sample TR1MG_FD_202531 | JGI IMG/M metagenome (GOLD analysis project Ga0307375, IMG submission 202531) | Soil microbial communities from Risofladan, Vaasa, Finland - TR-1 | ecosystem: Environmental > Terrestrial > Soil > Coastal area > Acid sulfate soil | place: Finland: Risofladan, Vaasa | collected... | reverse complement strand
TGGGGAGGAAAGCTTTGGGCGCAAATGCGCTCTTCCGCACTCGAACTTTCCCGAATGGGCCCATGTTCTCCTGGGCCCATCTGTCTCTGTCTGCTTCAAACTACAAAAATTGGTTATACAAGGCTATACTTCGTTTCTGATAGATCGGAGAGAGTAATGTCGCTGAGTGTTCCCGAGCCAGGTGCATCTTGAGCTTACGTCATCTACCGCCGTTCAACGACTCGGATCTGGCCTCAAGTCTGAAGAAACGTTCTAAATGGAAAGTTATGAATGGTCTTCGCCGAAGAACGTTGAATTCAGGCGGTTGAAGCGTACAAGACGAGATACAAACTCGCCCCTACCCCGGCTCCGAACCTCATTCCCACTCTACGGCTTCCGATCCGCATTCTGACCCCTTCATCCATCTGTTGAGCTAGTTTTCCGAGGTCTCCCAGAATAGAATCCTATGCGGAGATGTATTTTCGAATGGAGATCATGCGCAAAGTGTCCAAATTCGACGGCCCCTTTATCCTTACTTCATCTCCAAACACTCTAAGACCCTTCCAATTCCAACATAAAGGCGTCATTTCCGGGGTTCAGGTAGGAATACGCTGTTGAGTTGCCGTAAACGAGTACATGAAGGGAACTTCGTTGGTGCGATGTTTCGAGCACTTTCAGGAAAGCGTTGCACGAGTCCAGCCTTTAGTCTGCATTTCAGATCATAAGTAGTTCTAACTACCCCGAAAGAGGTGTTGCATTGGATAGACACCTGAAGGGGCAAGGAGAGAGGGTTGCGACTGTCTCAGGAGTGTCACTCTCTTCTGCCTCGGTGTCCTGTGCATGGACGGAACTGAACCCACCGAATTCGATGTTCAAGATGCTTCGTCATTTCGTTCTGGTGATTATGTGTCGCCTGAGTTGAGGATGGTGCTACTGGACCGGTGTTTCCCTCGCATGTTGGAGGCCAGTCTTTCGTACGTCCCTTTCATCCCTCCTTCTCTCCTCATTTCCTTCTCCTTCGCCTTCTTCGTCTCTACCTATGTAAATCTAACGTATTCTATTGTCTTCATGTCCTTACCTTGTCAACGTGCTCTGTAAAATGCATTCGACTGTTGGCTCTCGCTTCCGTCCTTTCCCGTTTAGCACGATTCCCAACCCCCTCTTTCGCAAGCACATCGCTCACACTTGGTATATCGATCCAGACTTCCCATATTGCGGCTTTTTGAGCAGAGACGAGGCGCACATTCTGTACAATTTGGCGCTGCAGTTCCGAGGCCGGCGCTGCCTCGAAATCGGCTCTCACGTCGGCTGGTCCACTGTACACTTTGCGCTTGCTGGAGTTCACCTTGACGCCGTCGAGCCTCAGCTCTCGAGCGACCCGCGCATACTCTTGGCACTCATTGACTCGCTGCGCAGGGCTGGCGTCCAGAAACACGTCAATCTCGTGCCCGGATTCTCACCCGCCGCCGTCTCCTCTCTCGTCTCCAAATCCACACTCTCGCCACAAGGACAAGTCGACCCTGCGCTCTCTCCTCTGAAATGGGCCATGATATTCATAGACGGCAACCACGACGGCGAGGGACCGCTGGAGGACGCCAGAATCGCAGAAGTCCACGCCGCTGACGATGCACTCATCATGTTCCACGATCTCGCATTCCCAGACGTAGCCAAAGGATGGAGGTACTTCTTGGAGAATCAAAGCTGGAAGACATGCATCTACAACACGCAACAGATCATCGGAATTGCGTGGAGAGGAAACGCTCGCCCCATTCATCACATTCCAGATCCAACCTTCGACTGGGCCCTCCCTGAACACTTACACGATGTTGCTCACCTAGTATATACATGCGAATCCAAGGGCGAGTGATCCAGCGGAATCAACGGCGAACAACGATCGTCCCTTCCCTTTCGACTCAAGGCAACGCAACTTCACCAAGTTTCAATGGAAATCTCTGTTATATGTACAATACAATGTTACATATCGTCTCGAGAAGAGAGTACATCTTTGGAGGGAGGGAGACGATGTTGAACGAACGCAATCACTTTCCTGTCTCACAACGCGACAATTCTCTGCCTTGTTGGGATTGGAGATGAGGGCAACACGACCACTTCTGAAAGCGGAGGCGTGGAGGAAGTGGGAGGCGGTGTAAAGGAGGTGAGTCGACTTTTGCTGTTGCTCTCCAGATCCTCCTCCATGGCTTCTTCCATCTGTGGAACCGCTTCAGTGCCCATAGCCATCTTAAAGTACTTGTATAGATATCGTGTAACCAATACCGAGGCTACAATCGTCAACGTGCCCATGGTAATGTGAATCCAAAGAGGCGCGTCTGTTGCGGACGGAGCACTGACGCTCTTCATCAAAGATCCTATGTATACGTTTCTCAACACGCCAGGGAATCCAGCCAAGATGGTTGCCAGGAAGAAGTCCCTAAAGTGCGGACGCACAGTCGAACGAAAAGGCGTCAGCCACAAACGTCTGTTTTCTACTTCTGCAACGGATTCCATAACACGCATAGGGTCGCAAGCGCCCGATAAGTACGTACTTGAGGGAAATAGGAGTCAATGCCAGACCATAGTTGCTCACCCAGCTGGGTACGGGCGAGAGTCGAAGCATGACGGCGAGTTTGAATGTGTCCTTGCTCATGGCGGCGTAGACTTCCGAAAAGTGAGGCGAGTTCCTAAGTGTGTTCTGCACCCATTGGTTGAGGATGGTGCGTCCGAGTAGAAGCGCGGCAGCGGCGCCGAGGGTCTTGGCGATTGAGATGACGATTGAGCTGTTCAGATAGCGATCCGTGGCACTTTGCAGTTAGAATTGGGCGAGTAGGTGCATATCAAGGGATTAGTCACAATAGGAACGTACCCAGGAACGACACCGAAGAGGAAACCGGCGGCGAGTTCGAAGGCGAGCGTCAGCGGGAAACAGATGGCCACACCGACCGCGTCAATGAGTCCTAAGATGAATGGTGCCCAGTATCCCATCGATGCGACCCATTCGCATAGAACCCCTACATAGTGAGAGAAGAAATCGGACGGGAAGAGGCGCAAGAGCAGAATGAAGCTGCCGAGCCCGGCGAGTAGCAGAATCCACTTGCGTACGGACTCCCAATTGCGTTTCGCTTCGTGAAACCACTCCATTTCAACAACACAAAGCTATTTCCGAAAAATTCCAGGCATGCGCAAGATGCGCACGATGAGGCAAGAGCTGAACGGAAGAGAGACGGTGCCGATCGAGGCGGAGCCGGCCGAGCGAGCAGACAGACAGCCAGAGTCGGCTCGGTGCCGAAGTCTCAAAGTCTGGTCAGCTCCCTAGTGCATGTCTACATTGCGATACACACTGTCTTTGCAAACCATGCTCAACCAACTCAGTTGTCCTCGCCTGGGACCGGCGCGCGCTCTCAGTCGCTTTGGCTGCTGAATTGCAGTTGAGATTGAACCAACACCACGCTCTTGATTTCAACGAATGAACAGAATTTACATTTGGCATATCGATACAGTGATTGTCGTCGTAAGGGAAGGACGTGGAAGCTGTACAAGGAGGCGGAGTGACGATGACGGAGGTTGCTCCTGCCCTCTCTCCCACATCGCCATTTCCGAAGTTTTGACTACTCAGTGTTCGCATCGAGAGTAGGAATGTAGTACGTAATGAATAGGTCGTCCAGAAGCAAATGGAGCACGAGAGCAGAGCGTTCGAAGATGCAACAGACGATGGAGGCGGTTGCAACGTGATATGAGTACAGCGACTTGTAGAACTTCTTGATGTCCACCTTCACAGAAGCAACTTTGTCGGGATTGACGGAAGCGGCAGGTGCGCCATCGATTCGAGGGTGTTCGAGCTTGTGGAAGAAGGAGCCAATGGTGAACATCTCCGTCTCCACTTTCAGCGTTAGCTCTCCATTCATGTTTGCTGTCACGTGCAAGTACTGATCGACATTCTTCATGTGCTCTACAATTGGACGCAGAGACTTGGAGGGTGGCAGCATGATGTACACGTCAGGATCGGGCAATTTGGGTTCGGAAAGGTGTTGGAACTGCTCCTGCGCCATCACAGTCACAGGTACATCCTGAACGACCATAATCGATTGATACTGATTCACTTCTATGCCAAAACTGAGGAAAGCGCCATGAGGGTTCGTCTTCTTCGTCAATTTCATGGTGATATCGTGAGCGGAAGAACCAGACTTCAACGCCTTCAACAACTTGTCTAAGTCCACCTCCAATGCGATAATGTTGTTATTCATACTCTCTATCAGATACTCAGAGAAGAGAGAGCTCTACAGGATGATGATAAAGGATGTTAGAGGACAGACGAGAGATCGAGAAGTGCAACAGAAAACTGGGACTTCACATACCTGTGCCAAGCCGGACCACACTTGGAAACCATCTGTGACATCGTTGATGACAATGAACTGCACTTGACGGGGAGAAAGCTGAATCACGGCAGCGTTACTGATCTTCTGAACCGCAGTCACGAGACCTACACCGGAAATCAGGGCTTGTTAGCCATGAGGGAGGGAAATCGGTGGGAAAAGCAATGAGACGCAACGTACGAGTGAACAATCCGATATCGTGAATCTTGGCTCTGAATCGCATGACGGCTGAGTGCGGAGTGAAGTTCTGGCGCGCTTTGGAGCCACTCGCCAGAAAAGTGGTTCGACCCATTTCCCGGAAACGGTCCTGAGATTTCTCGGCTCCGTTCACCTGATTCTTGACCATTCACGAAGCAGTGAATTCAAATATCAAGGAGAACCGAAAGAAGGCTTGAAAGAGGACATAGACGGTCATAATCTGGGCCTGAGCCCACTCTTAAGCGACTGAAACGTTTGAGATGTTGCAGGCTCGTTTCTCGTCTTCAACATCTTGTTCCAGGTGCTTCTTACACCTTTTCAAAGTGACACCATGATATTTATCCACTTTTCATCATGAACATCTCATTGTTGATCGCAGGTGGATGGAGAAACGAGTTTTCTGACCGAACGTCACTCGGCCTCTCTTTTTCCGCGCTCGCCGCCTGGTCTTGCGCCAACTCGGCGAACACGTTGGCGCTCTCTGGCGCGCCTTTTGCGAGCGGGCGGGCATTCTCGGCTGAGGGCTGTGTTGGCAGAGTCGCCTTTCGTGAAGAGGGCTTGGCGCCCGATTCTGCAGGCCCGGCATGCAGGCTTCTCTTCAGTCTAGCATATCTACATTAAATTTGAATGAAGTGGACGGAGAGCGTCTGTTCTTCCATAAGAACATCGAGAAGAGTGCGTCGCCTGGTGACCGACCCATTTTTCTTGTGTTTTCTCCTTCCTGTGACCCATGTACTGACGTCTGACCTCCGAATCTACTTCTTCTGCCCATTGTAGACAAGTTTGACTTTGTGATATTCACGGCCATCCCTCTAAGAAACCCACAAAACATCTATTGGACGCTCGACCAAACTGCCATCTATTCCAGCTTTGACAAGGATTTTGGACCGCCGAACTTGGGCCAATTGTACAGATTTTGCCTCTATGTCAAGGATAGTATCGATGTACGCACAACCTAGGATGATTAGAGACCTCAGGATAGGAAACACCGCCTCCTAACTTCAAACCTCCTTCTCTCCCGCAGAAATGTGTCGCGCAAGGCAAGCGCTTTGTATTTTATTCCTACGAGTCCCTCGATTTGGTACCACGAACGAATGCTGTCTTCCTCGCTGGAGCATATGCGGTACGACAGATTCCTGCAAAAAGCGCGCTTCCCCACCTCATACTGACACATCTGCCCCTATCCAGATTTTGATGCAACGAAAGACTCCTGCAAAGATCCTTACGTGGTTCGCACCTTTAATCAGTACGTGTTGTTACTTGAACGAAGGCCAAAAAGTGCACAACATGAAAGTGGATGGAGACTCGCGCCTTTTCCCAATCCCAATCATGCTCCGTTTCTGTCCGCTCTCCGTTTCGTCTGACCCCCGTTTCTCTCCACTCTCTCCGCGCAGACCAAGGGCACGTTCTGCCCTACCTCGACGTGACAGGTCACGAATACACAATCTCGCTTTACGAATGTTGGGGAGCAATCCATAGAGGCAATCGAAACAGCCTTTGGCCTCCGTTGGAGATCCCCGAGGTCAAGAGGTTCGTCGTTGATCACCAAGAGACTTCCCAGTGTTGTCAGTGTCATGATGTTTGATGACGACCTTCTATATCAAGTGGGCAACCTTGTTAACGATGAATGCGTGCCGTTTTATCTTCAGATATGAGCATTTGAGTGAGGCTGTGTATGGTGATTTGAGTTGGATGATTCAGGACAAGCTTTTGGCGTTCGGTTCTCCTGTCGATCCCGCGTTTCATGCCGGCGATCAGGCCGCCGGCAAGGCTAAGATTCTCACTCACGACCCATCCTTCTACATTAAGTTGTTTCATCAGATGCAAGTGAAGGTAGTGGTGCGTACATGCAAGCCCGAATATCACGCCGAGCAGTTCATCGAAGCAGGCTTCGAGCATCACGATCTGTACTTTGTGGATGGCTCCGTCCCATCGATGGACATAGTAAATCAGTTCTTGGACATTATGGTGCATGCTGAGGGCGCAGTGGCACTTCACTGCAAAGCAGGACTTGGAAGAACTGGAACGCTCCTTTGCGCGTATCTCATGCGCTACTACGGCTTCACTGCTGCCGAATCTATTGCCTATTGCAGAATACGCAGGCCTGGTTGCGTTATTGGCGAACAACAGGTCTTCTTGGCAAACATCGAGTCACAACTCAAGGGATTGTACGGAACGTTCGAGAAGAAGAAGAGGCAGATCCCGGACTCCGGAAGGGAGGAATACTCCTACGACTCAGACGCTTCAGGAACACACGACGTCATTCATGCACCAAAGGCAAAGAAGAAGAAGATGCTACTACCAATCTTCGAAGAGGACGGAGCGGATTCTGGAATCTCATCTCTGTGACCTCCTTCCTCTCTCTCACACGCACGAATCACGAAGCATTGTTGATATTGCAAAACACCCCCGACTGTACAAATGAAACACGGAGAACTCAAGATTGAGTCTACAATCGAGCCCCCACCTCAGGCTCGGGCTCTTCTGTGCCGCCAGACCCACGTCGAGTGTTCAGTGTCTCACAATCGACAACCTCCTCGTCCATCTCATTCTACACCTTGCAGATGCTATACCGCACACGACATGGAGTCTTGAGCGCATACAGACATTACTCCTCTGCAGTACAGCTACGAAACAAGCTCCCGACAAAGCTTGGTACATACTCCTGTTTCTCCGCGTGCTTTCTGTATCTCTTCCTCCATTCCGAGTTCCAATCTCCATAGGTGATGTATTGTCTACGTCTAGATGGCTAACATGTTCCATTGAAGAGCACCCAAGGTCTCTGATTGTCGCCTGCCCTCCGATGAAGAGCAATGTGAACCTTGTACGTCTCTTCCAGCGCCTTTCGCCGTCTTATTATTCGAAACTGACACAATCATCTTCTTTATAGTCTTCCATGGCACGCGCATCTAGTTGCATGGGCGTGACGCGTTTAATCCTATGTGGAACTTCCAAACTCTGGCCTCACATTTCTCGCCAAGGTTTTGACACTGAAGAGGAGGCAGTTGACTTGGAAATGGCTAAAAGGAACGATACTCAAGCTTTGACACTTCATGGTATGGATATCACGCTACATCGATCCCTGCTTCCGGTGTTACAGAAGTTGAAGCGAGAACATGGCTACAGCATTGTCGGATTGGAGCAAACATCGACTTCTAAGTCTTCTTATGATTTTAAGTGGCCTCACAAGACTGTTCTGGTCGTTGGTAATGAAAGCAGTGGCATTTCACAGGACATATTGGATGTGTGCGACGCGACGGTTGAAATCCCGCTGTATGGGCTCCCATTCTCCCTCAATGTGAGTCATGCCTTAGCAATTGCCTTGAGCTCCTATTGTCAACAGTATCCTTCTGGATGAAGCGAGGGAAGCACACGATGAACCGAATCCACCATTCCTCCCGATGAATCCACTTGCATCTGACTTATGGAAGTACATCCCAACGTAAAACGTGATTGCTTTTGGATTGCGAGGCCGTTCTGAGAGGCCGCATCACATTTGATCGTGTATGTGGGGAACACCCGTGATGATATCGAACATTGTTATGCCCATGAAGAAGGACTATTCTATGCTGATACAGGTACTTTCATTAACATGTGTACAATATACAAGCTCTGATGAAGCAAGAAAGACGACAGGGCGGGAAATGATGGGACGAAGAAGAGAGCAGGCGAGGTCGATTGTGTCGTTCAATAGCGCTCAAACTTCTGGGCTCTTGAACGTTCAGCCCTCTTCTCTTGCATTAAACGTTCGGTTTCAGGCGCCACGGCGGCCAAGTAGGTGATTTGGTGCTTGCTTCGAGCAGTTCTGGAGACTCCAGCGAGGCCTCGTCCACCTCCAGCGGGAATCGGTGGTTGCGGTGCGCTTGACTGTCTTGATACGAGTTCTTGAACACTGATGTCTACCACAGGCGTTGAATCGGGGATTCCAAAGGATGGGTCATAGTGATGAGGTGTGTATGGTGGGGAGGATGATGAGGCCGAGGCAAGAGTCGAAGGAATGGTAGATGAAGCAGAAGAAGAAAAGGCTTCTATTTCAAAAGCTTGACGATGATCGCGAGATTGATTCATCTTCTTCAGAAATGCAGGTACTACAGGTCCAACAATGCGAGTTGGGAGAGAAGTTGGCGCCAACTCATCAGAACCACCTTCCTCAGCGGTCACTTTCAGCATGGATTCATCAAAGTTCACATCAGGGGATAGAGTCTTCTTCTTGAATGTCTTTGTCTGAGTAGGAGGGATAGAGGATGAGACAGAGTCGGTATTTACCGATTCCACTTCGTGAGGCTCTCTTTCGAATTGGTCGGGGGAATCAATAAGAGAATCAGTCTTCAAAGACGAAGAATTACCTGATGAGAGGGCCTTTGGGGATGGGAGGAAGTCAAGAAGCGAGCGGGGACCGACAGAAGTGCGAGAATCTTGTTTCAGCACCACCTCTTCCTGATCGCGATGAAGGATATGATTAGCAATGTCAATAGCATGCCTCGTATCATTTGATGTGCTCTCGGCGAGTTTAAGCAGTTTAGCAGCTGACTCAGCAGCACTAGAGGTAGGACGTTTCTTCAAGTTGCTCTTTTCGGTGGTGTCGACGACAGCAGGTACAGATGGGGAAGTTTTGGTATCCACAGGATTCTCATCATCGTCTTCCGCCCTATGATAGGCACGTTTCACCAATGGCATTCTAGAGTGGACTGGAAGGAGCCCGTCAACTTCGAAGCGATTTTAGCAGAGATTCTCCTGAGTTCCACTCCTGCCTCATCTGTTCCCCCGCGTTCTAGGTGTGGGGATAGTGCATTTGCTTTGGCTGGAGCGATCAACAGATTATATTCGTGTACAGGGGAGGGCACGTTTAGAGTCTGTCGAACCTCTTCGGATTCAGTGCGATGTGATGCCCTCAATCCTCTCAAGGTGTTGAAAGTACTCGCCCAGGCAACGCAATCAGCTTCAATACAGACATATGTACCTATACAATGAAGCGGGATCGAATTCAGTCGAACGATCTGTTTTGTCCTTTCAACATGTATCGAACGCGTCAATTACGCCTTGTGGCGACAAGATGTTGCTTCTTAGATGAGATTGCGAGTGAGGTGTCATGAATCAAGAGCGAGGTTGCAGGGTGAAGGCAGCAACAAGTTTCTCCTCGGAGAGCGGGGCAATGTAGTCCTGCAAGGAACCAAGTACAGGCTGTCTATGTGCCAATGGCGATAATCCTCCATATCGAATCGATTCGTCTCTCTTTTTCGTGAAATACGCCTTCTTCAAGCCAGGAATGTCATCGGGAAGAGGGAGTGCTGTGTCCACCTTGTCGTAGTCCGCAAGCTTCTCCAAAGCTGTATGTACTGTATCGAAATTCATCTCTTTCAGTGATATGCGTGAAGTTAAATGGTCGTCTTGGCAGTGAAGAGTAATCGGAGGCCAGTGGATCAAAGTGATTTGGACAAGGGGAAACATAGGGAAAAGACAGTGTCTTATCTCCACCCGGTTTTCCGACGGAGTGGCAGGGCTCTCTCTCCTCTTTTCCAGTCTATTCTGCCGTTGCGGACAGGTGTTTATTGGCACCACCATGTCTGCTCACCACGGAGATCACGCCCACCATGCGCACGACGCAGCTCATCACGCGGCAGACCACGCACACGAGCATCACGACCACGGCAGTTTCACGAAGGCCAAGCAGCCTTGGGTCAACCCTTTGACCGATCCTTATAGAGGTTGGAGATTCGACAAGTTCGCCAAGAGAAGAATGTGGTTCTTTGGACTCGCTTGGGGCTACGGTGTCGTGTTTGGAGGATGGATGAGTTACAGATTCCTGACTGAGTACAACGCTTGGACCTACCCTGTACGTTGTGCCCCTTTACTGTCTGCCTTGATCTGCTTTATCGTTTGATGCCCTCATGATGGGTGGAGGATGTTGATTGGAGGGAGAAACGTTCGCATGGGAATCACTAACCACTTTCCCCCCTGTTTCGCTCTTCTCTTGCTTCAGTACACACACGCATTCCACGATGGCAAGTATGCTTCCCAAGCTTCACACGACAATCCTTACTCTGAGGGTCACGGTCACGGCCACGATGAGCACCACTGAATACAAAGATACAAGCGAAATGGTCCTGTTTTGGGCCCACTCTGCCGTCTCATGTACATTTAACCCACAAAGCGACGTAACACTCTTCAAAGTAACATAGATTTACCATTCAACGTCGATCAACGCGAACGCATTGGCCAAACTATGCAATAAAGCCCACCCAATCACATCTGGCTCAGTTACTCACCTCTTACGTTCTCTGTACATGAAATAGATACAGTGTCCTCAGTTCTTCTCGAAAGTACTCGGATGCAGGTAGGTCGAGGGATCTGCAGGCAGCTGACCGGTCATTTCCGCGCCGCTGAAATCGAAGCCTGGGTAGTCGCGTTGGAACTTCTCCAACAACATCTTTCGGTCCATAGACTCCTTCTGCAAAGGGTCTACTTCATCTTGGCCCTTTATGACAGAGATCCACGAGTCGTGAGCTTTGGATTTCTCCAGTAGAATCACCAGCAACTTCTTGTCCTCTTTATGCCATCCAAACACATCAATACAGGTCAGTTACTGCAGAAACATGGAGTAAAGAGGCGGGAAAGGTGACGAACCGATAGTCCAGGTGCAATCAGAAGGTTTGACGAGACCAGAGAGCTCGCCTTCGAGGATGGGAGTCTGTCCTTTGATTCCGGCTTTGATCGAGTTCGTCTTGATCACACACTCCACCTGTTTTGCTGAAGTTCCTTCAGGGAGGGGAATATTGATAGTCACATCGGAAATGGATTGAGTCCAAGTGTAATTCAGTCCCTTGTTTGTGATGGAGCCTTTGAATGCCAGAGATTAGGAATGCGAGGGCGTTAGAGGAGGCACTGCGCATGAGAACTCAATAAGTAGGTAGGTGGAATCAGAATAGTGACATACCAGCCTTCTCTTCCCAAGCCATGGGTGGAACGGTTGTGCGTGTCTGTTGGCGGATGTTTTGGGTGAAGCGCTGCAGAACAGAGGTTGTGTTCAGGTTCCACTCGTTAGGCAAGATCACACAATGATATCTGCAAGATCAAGAGGCATTGGGAGGAAGTGGAGCACAGACACGTACAGATGCCACTGAAGGGGTCACCCGTGTTCCACAGCGAGCACCACCGG
>Ga0307375_10005646_pt1 | contig 11700 bp, 9 predicted proteins | sample TR1MG_FD_202531 | JGI IMG/M metagenome (GOLD analysis project Ga0307375, IMG submission 202531) | Soil microbial communities from Risofladan, Vaasa, Finland - TR-1 | ecosystem: Environmental > Terrestrial > Soil > Coastal area > Acid sulfate soil | place: Finland: Risofladan, Vaasa | collected... | reverse complement strand
TTTTCGGGTGCATGCACGAGGATCGAGAAGGCTTCCTTCAATAGACGATACTTCTCCTCCATGTCTAATTGCTCGAATTCTGCCTTGAGCTTGGGTTCACTGAAGATGGAAGGGAGATTGCATAGAATGGTCGTTTCGGTGATCTTGCGCATTTCTTCGTTGTTGTACCTCACGGCAAGTTTGTGAAGAGAAATTGCGTTTTCCTTAGTGGGAGTGAGATGAATAGGAATGGCGCAGTACTTGAGAAGATCTTCGAAGCCAGAATTTGCCGCGTTTGTCTCCATGTCCGAGAAGCGGAATCTCGACGCGCATGCAAGCAATTCGAGTCCTGTCGCGTGGGTGAAGAGATTCGGTCGATTAGAGTAAAAGAACCAGAGTAGGGCATGCATGGCTGCTGGAGAAAGGCCATCGTCGGAGGGACCCGGAAACGTTGCGGCACCTTCGCTCGCTTCAGCCAAGCCTGCAATCATCATGAAGCGGAAATATGGCCACCTAGCGTAGAGTATGCTCTTGTGACACGGGAAGGACACTCCATCGACGATGACAGCGTAGTCGGGCGGGGCGCTGGGCACGTTCCTCCTTTGAGGTAAGGAGTTGCTGTTTGAGTCCCCTATTTCCAAAGGGAAGATGCTGGAGAGCTGTGTGAAGAGAGAACCAATGGGAGAGGCCATGAGCTGACTTGTGGTGGACGGTGAGGAGGACGATGAGGAATGCGGTGGTTGGTTTTGGAGAGCACTGTTTGCATAAGCGAGAGCAGCTTGTTGGAGTTCGAAACTTCCTCGTAGAGCGGTACCAATTGCAGAGACGACATTTGAAGACTTGCGATCGGAGCAGTCGATAAGAATGTCCACGATAAGTGTCACCACTGGATGACTAGCACTAACATTTCGAAGGGACAGTGTTTGAAGAAGCTGAGATAGGCTCGAATCGTCTTCATGATGTTCCGTCTGAGGCTTTTGAAGAAGACTTCGCGCCGAGAACACCAACTTCTTCGTCATCGCTGAGCAGTATCTTTCCAAGCTGTGTAGCTGGCATATGTGCGCCAATATGTATACATCGCAATAATCGAGCGCCAGAGACCAATGTTGCTCGAAGCCGACCACAGAATCAGGTGATGGCAACACGTCCAGGTACAGGAAGTTCCAGAAGGCCTCCCATGATCCATCTTCCAAGTGGAGCGACCCCAGAGCCTGCCAAGTTGAAGGATTCATCAAAGATGTACAACGAGACACGAGAATAGGCTGATGTAGGGCGAAGATGCGGCCCGAAGAAGAGGATGTAAAGGAGAAGTCAGAACATGCGCCATCTTCCAATAGGACTCCCAACGATGTTGATAGATCGGTATTCTCCTTCATCGCATCCTTCTTCTCCGCCTGCTCAGCGAGGCGAATGCAATCGTTGGAAGAGATGCAAAGCTGTCCAGACGGTGTCCAAGCCAATGCCAGCAGGTTCTTGAACTTAGCCTCAGTCGCACAGTTCCCATCAACCAGTCCAGCCACGGATCCAGAGAAAGTAGTCATCTCCCAGACAGAAGAGGAAGAAGAGGACGATGCCGAAATGGAAGTTGACGATTCAGCAGTACTTGGTCGACGAAGGTACCGTATTCTGTGATTATTGCGGTCTGCTACGAGGAGGTCGTATTGAGGCGTGAGAACGACGGATATGGGGCAGTTGAGGGATGCAGGAGAATCGGGAAGCGAATCGACGTTCTTCGTCGTTATGCTTGAGACGGTTCGTTTGTAGGTATCTATGACTCGAATCCGATTGTTTCCCCAGTCACAAACATAGATCTCTCCATAAGACGACAAACACATGTCCCAGGGATGTGAAAACAGCGCCTTATCGCATGGACCATCCAAGTAGCCTCCTCTCGAGCCAGCATACGTCGAAACAGACCCATCTTTTGAAAGCAGTCGAATACGGTCGTTTCCAAGGTCGCAGACGTAACAAGAGCCCTCTGAAGTCAGGCACAGAGAGGTAGGAGAGTTGAAGCGCGCAACCGTCTGTTGGCCATCGGCAAAGCCCAATTGCGTTCCAGTAAACGTAGATAGTTCTCCCAGCGTTGTGATCCGGTGAATCTTGTGTGAGCCTCGGTCAGATACCAAAAAGTAGCCATCAGGATGCCAAACAATGCCAACCGGTTGTTCGAGGCCCTGGTTGCACAGGGTAGTGACCATTCGCTGTTCCAAGTCGATTTTTCGAATTGCGTGATTCGTGCGATCTGCAACATATAAGTGACCATGGGAAGAGAAGGCGAAGGAGGACGGAGCACGGAATAGAGCCACGGAACAGATGCCATCGACATAACCCTCTCTAGATCCACTCAGTGTAGAAACCACCCATGAAGAAGGGTTCATAGAAGCGTTATCCAAGCGTTGGAACCAAGTTGACAGAAGAACGTTACAAACAGAAGTGACAGAAGTGCTGAAAAGACGGATCTCCTCGGTCTGGCTCTATCCTCACTTTCACGCTCACGGTTGTCGCTCTCATGCAAGTGGTATCTCCTACAGATGATGGCACTACGAAATTGGTTGACAATACGACTTCATTCCTGACACAAATCGGATGGAAGGACGAAACTGAACTGATGTCGTTTGTGCAAATTGTGGTCGACACTTTGGTCCGCAGTGTGCCTCCAATCAACGGCTGGACTTGGTTCAAGTTCGAAAAGCAAGTCTACAATACTGTCAGATGTAAATCACACGACACTGTGCGTCCAGAAACTGAATACAAAGACGTTTGGAAAAGGTTGCGAATTCAATTCACCGTACGTGCCCTCCATGTGCTCCTTACTTGAATGTGTCACCATGCATCAGTTCGAAACTCATGATCTCCTTGCATCTTTCTCTGACACTACCCGATTCCGCTTTCACAGAAACTTGAAATGGACTATGGAATTCCAAATGATGTGCTGGTGCTTCTGAAGGAACTCAAACGCCATATTGAGACTACAACACATGCTCTAAACGTGTTGGAGGAGGAGAAAATGAGAGTCTGGTCGTGTCCTAGTTGGATGTTCCCTCAGGAGGCGAGACACAAGTTCGAGCCCGTACCACAAGCCTCAGCGTCATCATCTTCGACATCCTTTGCGCCTAATACCTTTGTAGGAGCGCCTCTTGTGATTGCGAATAGCCCCTTGGCGGCACACATGGGAGATCTGTGGGAAGCGAGTGGGCCCCGTCTTTGCGCTGATGGAGGCGCTAATCGCCTCTTTTCCTGGTCCAAGTTGCCTCCTCAGGACAAAAAGGAGCATTTCTACCTCCCCTATGCGATTATTGGTGACTTGGACTCGATACGTCCCGAGGTCATGTACTATTACCGAGATCACGTGCGTTTCTCCTTCCATTGTGGCTCCCGTCCTTCGTAACTCTTGTAAACGTATTCTAACGGCATTTTTGGGTACCAACTCCCTTTGAGACTATAGGGTTCGGAGATCGTGAGAATGAGTGGGCAAGACAACACTGATCTGGATAAAACTCTCGATTACTTCGAATCCATTGATATTTGGCAGTCAAAGTCTCACGTGATGATCACAGGCGCTAATGGTGGCAACATTTCTCAGGAATTTGCGAACTACAACTCTTGCTGGAGCCGACCACATCGACAGATTGCGTTCATTGGCGATACTGGCATCATCCTATATTTGGCTCCTGGAAAACATACGATTCACGCAGCGAAGGATTTGAAGTGTGGAATTCTACCGGTTGGGGAGCCATGTGCTGAGATTACGACCACTGGACTAAAGTGGGATCTGAGTATGTCTGGAGCCCGTTCTCTTCTCTCTCTGCCTCTTTGAACCCTCAACGTCCACTCTGAAACAACGCTGACTGAATCATAAACCTCCTGTTGATATATAGCCGGGGACGTCCTTCAATTCGGAGGACTCATCAGCTCCTCGAACAGAACCATGCAGACAACGATCCTCCTTGAGGTTTCCCACCCTGTGCTCTGGACGTTTGACTGCGCTCCGTGATCTCCATCCTCATTTTGTGACCCTCTCTTGTATACACATGTACATCTTCAATAGCCGCGTTCAACACCACGCCAGCCCTCCCATCCCCAAGAGCTACCAAATCTGCCAGTTTTTCTCCCTTTGAGTCCCTTCAGTTGCCTTGGAATAGTGGCGGAAAACACGAGTCGTACAATTTAGAAACGAATGAGGGAGTTTTGGTCGTCGCCTTGCACTGAACTCAAGGACGTTGGGGTGTGAGAGGCAGTGTGTGAACTCTGAGCTTGGGAAACCGTGTGTGCAGTTAGTTACACTCACACGACGGCGCACCGCGACTCCTCGCTTTCTCAGTTTGATCTCGAGTGTTGTCGACTGCAACTGAAGGCTGTATACCCTCTTTTCTGGTTGTAAGGACCATGTTGTCTCGGGAGGCGTTATCGGAGCTCTCTTTGAACACTCTTGGGAGTCGCATGCATCACCAAAACAAGCCAAGCCGTGCGTTCCGTTGCCCACCTCTGCAACCTGCCGTTGCCCTCCTCTGCAACCTGCCTCTCTCGGTCCTCTTGCACCCACGTTTCATACTAACTCGCTCGTCTTTTCGCTATTCCTTGCAGATGGAATGGACGCGAAGCCCGTGCAAACGAAGCTACAGCTGAGCGATTTCCAGCTTCTGCGCAAGATCGGTCAGGGCGGTTTTGGAGCCGTGTATGTGTGTCGTAAGCTTGATACTCGCGAAGTTTTGGCGCTCAAGATTGTGAACAAGTCATTGATCTGGAAAAAGAACAAAGTGACGCAAATGAAGAACGAACGGGACGTTTTGGCGTCTCATCTGACGACTTGGATGGTTCAGCTGGCCTACTCGTTTCAGGACCCGCATTACTGTTATTTGGCCATGGAATACTGTCCAGGAGGTGATTTACGACATCTGCTATCTGCTTTGGGATACCTTGAGGAGCATGAGGCGCGAATATACATGGCAGAGATGATTTTGGCCGTTTTCGCGCTTCATTCGCTTGGATACATCCACCGTGACCTCAAACCTGATAACTTCCTGGTCGATTCAAAAGGCCATCTCAAGCTTACCGATTTTGGACTTTCTAAAGATGGTCTTCACTCTAGTGTTGCGACAAGGCGCTTCACCAACAGTTTGGCCTCAACTTCCTCGCTCCCCGACTTCCATCCTGCTTCTAATGACCCCGCTGCCACCCCTCAACATGGACACACGCGTTCTCGAACGAATGGTGGCGCGCCAGTCGCTACACCACTCTTTGAAGGGCGCAAGGAGGACGTCCCTGCAGATGCGTCCACTTTGGCCTTCTCTGTCGTTGGTTCTCCTCACTACATGAGTCCCGAAGTGCTGAGTGGTGAACACGGATATGGTGCCGAAGTGGATTGGTGGTCTCTGGGGTGCATCTTCTTCGAGTTGGTGACCGGTTCTCCGCCTTTCGTTGGCGAGTCTCCCCAGGCGGTGTTTGATGCGATCTTGGACTGGAAGCATTCGCTCGCGCAAGTAGTTGAGGAGAACAGCACTTCCATCAGCCCGGAGTGCATGGACTTCATCTTGCGCTTCTTGTGCGAGCCAAAGGGGCGTTATGGCGTGAAGACCGGTTTGCAACGCATCTTCTCCCATCCATTCTTCAAGGACTTTGACGTTGAGGGCATTTTCGAGATGGAGCCCATGTTTGTGCCACAATTGAGTGATGAATGCGACACCACATACTTTGAAGCGATGGATGACAAGGCACAACCGGAGGATGACGAAGATGTTGTTCTCCATGGTGGTGGTCATGGCGTATATATGGAGGAGGATGTGTATTATGAAGAAGAGATGCATCGTCGTCGTGCAGGAGGAGGAGGAGGAGGAGGAACGATGAATGACCATGGATCCCCGACCGAAGGAAACAGGAGAATGACGAGCACTGCTTCCATACAGTGCCCTCAGACTGCGCCTAGGAGATTGGTGAGACATCACAGAGTGGGAACCGCATCGAGCAGCGACGAGGACTCTTCATTTCCAGGAGCGCGAGGCCTCGGAGGTTCGGGCAGCAGCGCCTTCGACGCATCATCTGCATCATCACCCTCTAAGATCGTCGTCGGCAGCTATGGCCGCTTTGGGATGGCCAGATCGAGACTGGGTCACTATCACCCTCAAACACATCATCAACAGCAGCAGCAGCAGCAGCAACAACAACATCAGCAACAACAACATCGTCAACACCAACATCAACATCACAAGCACACGAACAACTACAACAATAACGAAGACGAAGACGACAGCAACAACATCATCAATGGAGCTGCAAACTCAACAACGAACAACAATGGCGCCACTACTACTAGTGCGACTTCGACTGCTGCTGTTCGACGCACTCCTCTCAGAAGGTTTCATGCTCCGAACAGAGAGATCGCAGGATTCACTTTTCAGAGGAAGAAGTCCATCAGGAACACCAACCTCGCTAATTCAATCATCAAACTCGACTTTGACTCTGATATACCGCTGCAATACGTCGCATCCTCCTCACAATCTTCGCCCGTTCCGGAGGACATCATCTTCACACCTTCGTCGTCTTCATCCACTCTCAGTCCATGCAATCTCGCCAACTCGGAGTTCTCAACATTGGAGATCACGCCAAAGGCTCTCGTGTTTGGAGATGACCTGACCACAAACAATGAGTCGAACAAAGAACCTCAACCGGCTTCCTTCACTCAAATGCCTTGAAGTTGGAGCAGCTGCTGCATCCCCCGCCACCCGCACATCGATTCCTGATATACCTATAGCTCTCGCTTCTCCTATACACTGCCATTTTTGAACCTATCCGAGGAACAAGTTCATCGCGACGTGAGCTTCTTCCACCCTTCCTTTGTAACGTCCTGTCTTCCGATCGAAATGTACATATCCCATGATCCTTCAGCAAAACAAGATGCCCTGATATAAAGTAAGAGACGTGTTCTCATGTGAGGGGTTGTGAGGTCGCTCACACTGGACACAAGTGATGTGGAATCAAGGTTGGCTGTGGACGATTGTACATGCGGATTGTTCCGTTCTAATTACATTGGATCCTTTGGTATATCGTATCGACAGCTCCTTGACCGCTTTGAGAAGTGAGATATTGGGGGAGGGGTTTGGAGCAACAGGGGAGGAGGAGGAGATAAAGACGGACTACACCTTTCTCGGTGATCGTATCGCAGCCATCTCCACCTCATGTGCAGTGTCGAGGAACGAGTCTTCAATGTTGGAAACGGACACTCTTCCAGCGAATATCCATCCGAATGGCCATCCAGTGCATCTGTTTCTGAGGTATGGCTGATCGTCGATGAGGTCGAATAGCGATCCGTAGTCTTGTCCTGCCGAAGGCACAGAGTAGGTGATCTTTACCGGATGCTCCTTGTTCCTTTCGTCGATGGATACCTTCCTTGTGATGTGTTGGTGAGCGATGGAGCCGGACGGTGTGACGAAGCTGGCGGAGTAGTCGCCACGTTTCGAGAGCGAGTATCTTACGAGGAACGTGCCAGGAGCCTGTCCATTGAGTAGGTTGAAGGATTGGTTGATGGAGAGCTGTCCAAAGAACCACTTGTTCTGAACGATGGATTGAGCGTACTTGGCGGGGTTGTGTCCTCTTTGGTTGATCGGTCCGAACCACTGCGCAAAGTTTCCGAACTGGTCGATGTGAACCACATCGCTGTTGACTTGATGAAGAACCATATCCATGTTTGGGCTGAGCAGCTCATGAATAAGAAGCTTGAGAGGAAGATCTTCAAACATGGGCGAGATGGGTGAGCTCGTATCAGCTGCTATCCCATCCGTAGTAGCACTAGTAGTAGAGATCGAATCGCCTTGAGGGCCAGTGACGACGATGCGCTGAGTGAGAGAGGATTGGGAAGGAGCATGTCGAGGAGGTTTGACGGGAGTGTTCGCTCCTGAGGTGGTGAGAATAGATGAAGGTGCTCCTCCGTCGATTGGGTCACATGCAATCACAAAATGTTCCCAAAATGCCTTCCAACGGACTTGCTGACGACCTGGGAACCACTCAAGCCAGAGAACACGCGCCTGATCGTCCGGAATTGCCTCCTTGTAAATCGCCTCGTCCAGTCGCTCCACAACCTTATCGAACGGCGGTCGCTTCTCTGGATCCACATCCCAACAATCTTCGATCAATTGCTTCATCAACGCGGGAGTTCCGGTCGGAATGTCGGGACGCACGTTTTTGAACACCACCGTATCGAATATCGCCTTCTCCAACTCATTACTATGTACACGTTTGAATTCGGGATAGAGCTCCTTGCGCGTGAGGATCTGCCAGAGCACAATACCAAAGGAGTAGACATCGGACTTCTCGTTGAAAACCGCGTTCTTCAGCACTTCCGGGCTCGTGAAGTAGATGGTACCCTTGTACCCATCATCGTCCCAAGTAGAACTTCCCTTTCGCAACTTGTCACTCAACCCAAAGTCTGCGACTACGACGCGCAGGTTCTCATCCACCAAGAAGTTCGCCGTTTTCACGTCTCTGTGCACCACCATGGGATCCGATCCGTGCAGCCACGCCATGCCGAGTGCGGCGTCCTTTGCCATTTGGAAGCGCGTGAGGAGCGAGAGTGGTGTTGCGGAATCATCGAGGAGTAGCTTTTGCAAGTCTCCGCCTGCCATGAGCTCTGTGACGATCATGAGCGGCTCTAAGCACGCGCCTATGAAGTTGATGACATGTGGATGATGAATCTTGGCGAGTATCTCGACTTCGTTGCAAAAGTCTTCGAGTGCCTCGGCGGAGAGTTGTTGGTTGTGAAACACTTTGACGGCGACTGCTTTGCCTCTGACGGTGGCGAGGTAGACGGTACCAAACCCGCCGTGTCCTAGGACTTTGATGAGCTTGATTTCGTTGGCTTCGATGGCGTAGGATTGGTCGAGAGCGCGTTTCAAGCGGATTTGAGTGGAGCGCTCCGTCAGCGATTCCTGCAGCAACTTCATCTTCGTCGATTGCCTCTCTATCGCGTCCCAATCCTGCGAGCTCTGATCGGAAGACTCGGTTACGAGAAGTGGCAGCCAATCCTGAAGTGCAGACTTGTCCTTGCATACCAAAAGAAGCTTCGGCTTGCTCTCATGCGATAGTTGTAGCAACTCGAGCTGCGGAGCCAATTTAGACAGCATTCGAGACTCCTCAACCACACTCACTTCATATCCAGACAGCGCGACGATAGCTTCCGGACGAACATGCTTAGAGTCGTTGAAAATCAGAAGCTTGCCCTCACCCAACTTCACGTAAATCGGATCCCAAGTCACGTATTCCTCCTCCTCACCCATAATCGTCAACTCACCTTCCTTCACCACTTGAAAGGCTACCACATCCTTACTCAAACTGGCCAAAACACCCAAACCACCGGGAGCAGCGGGCACAATATCTGAAACCTTCTTCGACGACACATACTTCCTCTCTGCTGACGTCACGGGCGTGCTATCCAGATTCTCCAAATGAGACAAACGAGAGATGACATAGTAACGATGTTGCTGATACTTATCCTTGTTCTCCTCATTCAGGGGGTTCGGGACGCCGGGATTGTAAAGCAAACTCAGACTCTTCAGATTCGGGAACACCTTCGCCAATTGGGGAACTAGATGAGAAACTTCGTTGATCTAGGCACATATAATGAGATGGGAAGAGCAGCAGCAGCAGCAGCATAGAAAGAGAGCACCAGAAGCAGATTCGGTCAGCATGGAAATTTCCAGGTTGGAGAGAGACAGCGGAGAGATTAGGAGAGAGTGTGTATGTGTATGCGGGCGTGGGCTGGTGGGTTCTCAGGTGCGGCGCCAACGAAAGACCTTCCATTTCCACGTTCCTGTTTGTACTAAACGTCCTTTAAATGCCGCAATACGTACATTGTTGTGGTTTAGAGCCAAAGTATCGAGAGTAGGGAAGATTGGAAGACCATCGAAGGCAGAGGCAGTGAGCTTGTTGTGCGACGCAATCAGGCGCGTCAATTTGGTGAACTCGCACACATTTTCCAAGTTACTGAGATGAAAGGTTAGTTTACTGCTGCTGAGTTCTATGGAGTGAGGGCTTCAGGTGGCTGTCCGAGTGGCAAGGAAGGTGCAGAAAGCGCTGGAATTCGTCTCTACCTTTGTTCTCCGCTTTGCAGGACTAGGCATGTGCACAGTGCAGAGGAACATACTTAATCTTGTTTACACTGCAATCTATAGATGTAACGAACTCCAGGATGGGACGACCTCGATGGCGTTTCGCCAGAAAGCTCGGTAGAGAGGTGAGCTTAGCATCGCTGAGACCCAGGTGTGTTCCATCGAGGCTGAAGATGACCTCATCAGGTGAATCCAATTCGCCTTTAGGAGCCGGAGATGCGATGATAGAGACAGCGCGCCTGTGAGCCATGGCTTGGAGGGAGAAAGCGCGAACCGGAGCGGCGTTGAAGTTGGACTGGAGTCTGTGTGTCGAGAGCTGCAGGGGCGATATGATCGATGGATCGCGTGAGAGAGAGAGAGAGACGGACATCGATAGGTATCACCGTGCTGAGCTCATTGCAAAAGTGAGTACTTTGAACCTACATTTTACGATTCTTGAATGGATGGAGTGCATTTGGAGGCGAAGGAAGCCTCAACGATGGCGCGCAAAGTCGGCTCTCGGCGTAACCGTCCTCCTCCGCTCAGCAGGGACATCCTCTCCTGGCGTCCGGCGCTGGTCCTGGTTCGTTGGTCAAGACTACAGTGTTTGACGTGGGCATGGGCTGTTTTGCCTCCTCGTTGTCCTCGAATTTCCTGCGGTTGGCGGGATTGGTAGTGTCCTCGAAGATCTCCTTGATAACGGCTGCAAATGCCTCCTCTACGTTAGTAGACATCTTGGCAGAAGTCTCCATGAATAACAGATCGTTTTTAGAGGCAAACTCTTGACCCTCGGACTTGCTGACGGCGCGGATCGCCTCGAGATCGTTCTTGTTTCCAACCAGCATGATGAATTTGCAATCCGTCTGACGTCTCAACTCGTCCAACCAATCGGTAACGGCCTCAAAGGAAGCACGATCTGTGATAGAGTACACAACCAGCGCACCATGAGTCCCTGCATAGAACTTGGGCATGATCGCCTTGAAACGCTCCTGCACATCCACACGGCAAGGCAATCTGATATCAGCACTCTCATGGTACAAAGATAGGAGTTTGGCAAAGGAGGGAGCAAGAAATAGGACCACGTACCTGACCAGCTGTATCCCAAATCTGCAGAAACACGGCAAAACGTCACGTTGAGTTAGATCATACTTCCAATCGATCGAATCACTGCAGTGAGGTACGTACCTGTGCTCGCACTACCTTTCCATCGATATTCAGAGACTTGTGACCAAAATCGACTCCAATGGTGGCCTTGGTGGCCTCGTTAAAACGATCTTGGGTGTACCTCAGCAAAAGCTGGGACTTTCCCGCTCCACTGGCACCAACGACCACAACTGCGAATAGAATACGCGGATAGGGATGTATTAGTCTCGATTTTGAACGTGAATAGCAATGACAATGTTCACTGAGAGATGTACGAAGGAGGGTAGCAAGGAAGGGGCAGAATTCTGCATTTACAGGACTCTATCGCGACAAATCAGAGACTATAGCCAGTGAGACGTACTCTTGAAGTTGTAATCTCCTTCTTCAGAAGACATGCTGAGGGGTGGAGGGGGGACTGACGGAGAACGGAGCCCTTTTCGACCGAAGCCGAGAGTTCCCTTCAGAGAGGGCCGTTGCACCAAACTAGGGCAGCACACGCAGA
>Ga0307375_10005645_pt1 | contig 11700 bp, 6 predicted proteins | sample TR1MG_FD_202531 | JGI IMG/M metagenome (GOLD analysis project Ga0307375, IMG submission 202531) | Soil microbial communities from Risofladan, Vaasa, Finland - TR-1 | ecosystem: Environmental > Terrestrial > Soil > Coastal area > Acid sulfate soil | place: Finland: Risofladan, Vaasa | collected... | reverse complement strand
ACCACTGACCGCGTTCGTTTTTGGGGGGGTGCCCCCTGCCTTTAACACCTCGGGGTGTAGCTCAGCCTGGTAGAGTACTGCGTTCGGGACGCAGGAGTCGGAGGTTCAAATCCTCTCACCCCGACCAATAATTTTCCCGATGTTTCAGGCACTTGACCTGAAGCGCCCATCCGGATCATCGCGCGAACTGCGGCAAAAAGCCCGGAAATGGCTTTTTTGCTGCAATTCTGCTGCACTCGACCGTGTCAAGCGCCTGAAAAAAGGCTAAAAACGGTTGCTAGACGTAGCTCCAGCACTTTGAAACGGAGCTCTGTCATGGCGTCATACATCAACCGGTCCCCCTTCGCGGTCACTGTAACGAACCGTCCCGATCTATACGACGAATTCCCCCACAGCGGGGAAGCGCGCGCGCTCGAATACGCCGCGGCGCTCAAGGCGAAGGGCTTCAAGCCGGTCGTGAAGCAGCTCGCGAACCAGATACAGCTCTATTTCCGCGAGAAGGGCTACAAGGACTTCGTGCAGACCTTCGCCTCCTACGAGCTGGCCCAGGAGGCCGAGAAGGTCATCGCCGCGCAGCGCATCCAGAAAATCTTCGTGGATTACTCGTCATCGTGGAAGAACACGCTGAAGGACCTCATCGAACGGTACATCGAAGAGGAGTGCCCGAAGCACAAGGGGAAGGAAGCCGAACTCTACCGCCTGAAGTCTTTTCTCAGGTATTGCGACCCGCTATACACGCGAGCCTCCGAAGCGAAGAAGCCGAAGCGCGAACGCGCGAAGAGCCAATTCATCGCGAGCCTTGCTTTCCTCAACAAGCCCCTCGCTGCGGTGGTGCCGACCGATTTCGAGGACTACATCCGTGACCGTCTGGAGGTGGTGGCCCCTGGCACCGTGGACCGGGAGATCGACCTCCTCGCCCAGGTGATCAACGTCGCGCACAAGACCTGGCGCATCCGCTGTCCCGAGCACCCCATGCTCGGCGTGCGCCGCCCGAAGTACTTCAATGAGCGCAAGCGCCGCCTGGAGACGGGCGAAGAGGTGCGGCTCCTTGCCGCGGCGCGCGCCGAAGACCGACTGCGCTCGATTGCGCGCGAGGTTGAGCCCCTGCTTGTCCCGTATCGGGAAGAGGCGCGGGGGCTCCCGAACAAATCGGCACGCCAGCGCTTTCTCGCCGAGGCCCGGGCCCAGCTCGAACTGGAAGTGGCAAAATCCTATACGCACGTTCCGCTGTTTGAAACGTTCGTCGCGTTTCAGTTGAAAACGGCTGCGCGCCGCGGTGAGGCGTTGAGCCTCGTGTGGACGGATGTCAACTTCGAAGCGTGCACGGCGTATTTCCCGGTGACGAAGAACGGGCACCCGAGGAACGTGCCGCTTATGAAGTCGCTCGTGAGCCTGCTGGGGACATTGCCGCGCACAGGCGAACGGGTGTTTCCGATATCGCTCGATGAGCTGAAAAACGCGTGGGCGCGCATATGCAGCCGCGCGGATATAAAAGACCTTCACATCCATGACCTGAGACATGAGGCCCTGAGCAAAATTGCCGATACCGGAAAATTTACCCTGCTCGACCTGCAGGCAATCTCGGGTCACCGTGATCCGCGCATGCTATTACGGTACGCGCACCTGTGCGCGAAGAAGCTTGCGGAGCGCCTCAATGAAGCCTTTGAGCAGGAGATGACCCAAACGCACAAGGGTAGGAAGCGCCTCAAGAAGGGCGCGACGGTCGCCATGGGCGAGATAATGCGCGACACAAGCGCCGTAGACCGCGCGCTGAAACTGATGGGGCGGGCAATACAGGCGTTGGAAGGCAAAGAGGTGCAGGGACCGCAACAGCAGCTAGAAGCTGCGTCAATCGAGCCGTGCGTGGCATTGCCGGGCAACGTGGTGAAACTGATACCGAAATCGCGCGTCGCCTAGGCACAAGGCCGGGGTCCTCTGCAACGTAGGTGTTCGGCGTCGTGTGTCAGCCGCGATCGCCGGTGGCATGCGTGCCTTCGGAAGCGCACACGCTGAGGAATTGAAATCAAGGTTCAGCAGGCTAGAAGCGGGGCGGTCCGCGGCCCAAACCACCATCAAACTGTGCGGCAATCCAGCGCTTTGCTGATTGAGTAGTGGTCGTCAAAGCTTGCGGCATCATGCCGGTACGATCCTCTCAAGCCGCGCCGCCTTGGGGTCGTAGACGTAGTTGGTTATCGTCCCGTCCTTGATACGCTCTACTGCTTCGTCAACGACGAACAAGGGAACGAGGAACCATTCCTGCGGCTGCACGGGATGGCCGAAGCGGTCGTTGATGGTGATGTTCAGCCGCGCCGGTGCAAACAGCCTGTGAAACAGGTTCTCCATTCGCGTGCGGTTGATGCCTGCCAGCTTGTAGGTGGCAACCATCTCGACCTTCGCGAGAAGGTACGTGGCGTCATGCTCGGCGTCCGCGATGCGGGTCTCCACCTTGCCGCCGGTCACGCCGATCTTGTGGATCAGATCGCGGTGCTGCGCGACATAGGGATGATCGGACAGCGAACGCAGGACATAGATCGTGCCGCTCTCAACGTCGTCCGCTTCCAACTCGCCACCGAAGGACAACTGCCCGCTCTCTGGCGAGACCAGCCGTCGCGCAGCAGAGTCGTTGTAGAACGCGCGTTGAAGCGAGCGCAGCAATAGATTGCTCTCGGTGCCGTTGGCGAAGATCAGCCGCAGACGGCGATCCACTTCCCCGGCAGTCGTCTTCAACGGTTCGCCAACCTCGGCCACGTAGAGGGTGATGCCATCAAGGATGAAGAAGTCCCCGGCCTCAATCGCGCGGCGGCCTGCCTCGATGGGCTGGGCCTGGCGCAGGCCCGTCTTGAGGTCGGCCTGCACGCGCTCAAACAATGGCTTGAACGTCTCGAAGTCCTCGCATGACTTGCGGTCGGCGATCTCCTCGGCAGCACGTTTATCGACGCTTGTTCGGACATGGCGAAGGACGGTGATGTCCTCAGCGCCGCCCTCGCCCGCCAGTTCGGCAGCGAGTTGGTCCACGTCGTAGTCGGGCGTGGGCTCGGCAACTCTCATGGCACCCGCAAGCAAGCCCTGATGGTCCAGCGGCTCAAGCACGGCGCGGGAGTCCAGGAGCGCGCGTAGGCGGTCGAGGCGCACGGCGTACAGCCGCTCAAAGATGTCGCGGTCTTCCCCGTGTTGCGGCGCGCGACCGTGCTTCTCGACAAACCGCTGGATTTCCTCGAAGCCCGCGATGATGCGCTCCTCGCGCGGCGGGCGTCCGCCCTTGGACTCCGGTGCGGCGAACTCGGCAAGCTCTGCAGCCAGTTCGTCGAGGTCGGGGTCACTCATAGCGACCCTCCTTCTTGTAGCGCATGAACGCGGCGGCACCTTCGGCCATGCGTCGCTCCCACGCATCCTGCGAATCGAGCGCGGGCACACGTCCGCGTTCCTTCTTGAACTGGACGGCGCGGATGGCAAGCTCCTTCGCTTCGTCCGGCGTCAGGTTCGCGCGTTTGGCGGAGATTGCCGCCGCAACCTGTTTCAGGCTTTCCTCGCTCATAGTCTTGGCGAGGATGGCGTAGGCTTCGCCGAACGGGTTGATGCGGTCGATCAGGTCAATGTCCAGTTCGCGCACGTCCATCGCAAAGCGGCGCACGCCTTCGATCAGGGCGGTGTTGGGGGTCGCCTCGTCACTATCGCCGCCCGTCGCAAGCTGCTTTGCCTGCTGCGTCAGGGTGAGAGCGGCGATGGCGTGCTGGCGCACGGCTTCCTGATCTTCCGCGTCAAGGTCGGGGTACTTGTCCTTGATGATCTTGCCCATGCGGACCTGCGTCAGTTCCTCCGGCACAAGTTCTTCATCGAACAGGCCGCGCTCGATGGCAGTCTTGTCCTGAATGAACGTGGCGATCACCTCATTCAGGTCCTCCTGACAGATACGCGCGGCCTCCTTGGTCTTGGGTTCGGCGAGGCCCTTGATCTCGATCTGCACCTGGCCGGTCTGGTGGTTGACGCCGACATTGGACTTGTCGGGGTCGTAGCCGCACTCGCCGTAGTCAAAGCCAGGCGTCGGGCCGCTGTCCGTGTTCTTGGGTTTAAACTCGAAGCGCGGGGCGAGGACCTGCTCCATAAGCAAGCTCGCCGCAATGGCCTTCAAAGTGTCGTTGACGGCCTCGGTCACGGCTTCCTCGGAAGCATCCGGCTCGGCGATCAAGTTGGTGAACTTCGCACGAGTCTTGCCGGGCGCGTCGCGGGTCGCGCGGCCGATGATCTGCACGATTTCGGTCAGGCTGGCACGGTAGCCGACGGTCAGGGCGTGCTCGCACCAGATCCAGTCGAAGCCCTCCTTCGCCATCCCCAGCGCGATAATGATGTCCACGTAATCCCGATTGTTCTTCTGCGCCGGATCTTTCAGCGAAGCCGAAACGCGGTCCCGCTTGGCGGGATCGTCATCGACAAGATCGGCGATGCGAAGGACCTTGCCGTCGGGGCGCTTGACAAGCTGGAAGCCGGTCGCGGGATCTGCGCCCTGCCACTCGCCCAACGCCTGCATGATGTGCTCCACCTCGCGCATCTTGTCTTTCGTGCTCTCCCGTGAATTGACATTGGGGATGTGGATGATCGTCTTCTCGCGGAGGTTTAGGACGTTGAGGATGTCATCGACGTAAGGCCCGCTGTAGAAGAAGTAGCCGATGTCGAGCTGCTTCAAGTACTCGTAGCCGTTGAGCTGCTCGTAGTAGGTGTAGGTAACGGTGTCGAATTTGGCTTCGTCTGACGGGGCAAGAACGGCCTCGGCGTCGCCCCGAAAGTACGAGCCGGTCATGGCGACGATGTGCGTACGGCCACGGGCAATGAATTGCCCAAGATGCGCGCCGAGCTTGTTGTCCGGGTTGGCGGAAACGTGATGGAACTCGTCAACCGCGATCAGTCGGTCGTCGAACTTTTCCACACCGTATGCATCGACCGCGAAGCGGAACGTCGCGTGCGTGCAGACCAGCGCCTTGTCGTCGCCTTCGAGGAACGCGCCGAGCGACTTGACCTTGCCACCGTTTTCGTTGCCAGGCGCGTTGCAGAGGTTCCACTTCGGCTCGACATGCCAGTCGGACCAGAAGCCGAATTGGGACAGCGGCTCGTCGTTGAAGCTGGCCCCGATGGATTTCTCCGGCACGACGATGATGGCCTGCCTCAAGCCTTGGTTCGCCATCTTATCGAGCGCCACGAACATCAGCGCGCGGCTCTTGCCCGATGCGGGCGGCGCCTTGATAAGCAGGTACTGCTCCCCTCGCTTCTCGTAGGCACGCTCCTGCATGGGCCGCATCCCAAAGGCATTTGCCTTGGTCGATGTGCCATTGCGGGCGTAACTTACGGACACCGAAGGAACGTGCACCTTGCTTGTCATCGAATTACCTATCCATCCTTATTGGTCCCATTTGCGTCGTTACGGTAGTGAGACTGTTCCGTACCGACGCCCGCTCTGCATCTCGCTACAGGAACTAAGTCGCTTCCCATAAATCTTGAAGAAGTCATCGTGCTCAAGTGCCTCTAGCAGCACCGCGCCATCTTCTACCTGGAAAGTGAGAATCTTGCCGTCGTAGCACTCATAACCGTTCTGCTCTGGTATGGGTAGAGTCAGTTTCTCCATCGCGTTGTTTCCATAGCGCAATCGCCGCCCCACAACCGTACCAGCAGGAGTTCTGATGTTGAGATCCGCCAAGACGCTATTCAGTTTAGGATTCTTGACCTTCTTCACACCAAGCAGAACGTGCGCCCCCTTCGGAAGGTCGAACTGATTGCCGGGTCGGTCTGGACCTCTATTCTTGGTCACGTAGCCCACGTCTATCCAAAACAAATCGGTGCCACCTTGGAGGGCCTTACGCTTCGGAGCGAAGACTTTAGGCTGTATTAATTCCGCGTACTGTGCTTCGTAATCGTCAATGACTTCATCCAGGGGCGTCGACTCTTCCCACAACTTCTCCAATGTGGCCATCAAGGCATCTGCGTGTTCTTGATCGACACCGACGTAGTCAATGACACACCCAGCCTCAATCCCTGCTAGTAGCCCGGAAGCGGACAGATTGCCTGAGCCGACGATTTGATTACATGGATGGCCGGTCTTCTGAAGGGTGAGTGCTGTCTTCAGATGAAAGCTGACCCTTGGTATGAATGCCTTTGACTGGGTGACATACGCGCCGTCGTGTATCCGAATTGTGCTCTTGCCAATCTTCGCCAACCTGCGAAGTGCGGTCGGATGGGTGCGCCCATAGTCAAAGCCGAACATCCATCGGCATACGCGTGATGTACCCAAGACGGGCCCAAGGTGGGTGCCAAGCTGAGCTACTCCAGAGTCGGTGACATACGCGAACGCCGCAAAGGAATGAAGTTTGTTCCCAGCGAGGATCTCCTTCCAGTGCTCAAGCGTTGATTGCTGGGTTTGAGCTTGAATGTATGGTTTCATTTACTCAGCCTCTGCTTGTCGTAGAGTGCAAATAGCCGCTCTAGCCGCTCTGTGTCATTCTTGAATCGACGGCCTATGTAGATGCGCTCCAGCACCTCGTCGTTCCGGTCATGCGCCGCCCGCAGGTCTGCTGGCATGGTGTCGGGATCGTAGATGTCCGCGATGGTAGCCGGGAAGTGATGCTCTCTCGCCAGCAATATGTCCTCGGCGCAGCGCGTGAGGTCGGCTTTGTTCTTGTCCGTGAGCGTCGGTACGGGGAAGGTGTTCCAGCCGAGGGTGTTGGAATAGCGGAAATCAGTCTTCAGCTTGCCGCAGACGGTGGCGATCCAGACAAGGTGCAGGCGTGAGGCGATGAGCGCCATGTTCCAGAGAGGAGCGTCATACAGTGCAAACAAGAGATCACTTGCAATTGCGTCGCCTGCCAATAGAGTGACCGGGATGTACGGCCTGCGCTCTGACGAAACCTTCGCCACGACGAGCGAGTGCCCTTTGGCAGTGCCAGCAATTTGAACGAAGCGATGCGGACGTGAAGCAAAGTCACGGGTCGATGCGGCATCGCTCCGGAGTCGAAATTGTTTTACCCTCTCAAGAACCTCGCGCAGATAAGGATGCTCGCTCGCTAGTGCAGCATCCCGATCATTCAACCAAATGCACCACCGCAGCTTGCCCCGAATCATCTCCTCTGACCCGAGGTAGGGTCGGATGTACGGGTCGAGCGCCGGGTACTTCTGTAGGAGCAACCGGCGCTCATCGCCCTCTAGGATGAAGTTGCCGCCGTCTCTTGGCATATTGCCAAACAGCATCTGCGAGATCGCCGAGAGTGGGTAACGCGCTTGATCGACTAGGCAGTTCGCCCCGGATACAAGGTAAGCGTTTATGTATGGCACGCTGCGCTCTAAGACGGTGCCGTCGTCGTTGGCGGAGAAGAGCCATCGTACTCCCTTCGGCTCCCGCATAAGGCCGACAATGGCAACGGTAACGCCAGCGTTGTGGCTGGCAAGATTGGTCCACTTGAACGAAGTGTGCGCGAAGGCTATCTCATGACCAGTATCGAAGACCAAGGGCCACAAGATCGGTACTTGTAGGCCTTGGCAGATTGAGTTCGTGGCAACAAAGGCTACGGCTGTACTGGTGTGTGTGCCGTAGTCAGCCGCTTTCATGAACCAAGCGGCTACATAATCAAGGGACTTCCAGCCCTTTGTCCGACGCTCGAAAATCTCTTTCAACTCGGCCTTTTGCTCTTCGGACTGCCACTTGCTGCCGAGATAGGGCGGATTGCCGCAGATGTACGTCTCTCCTCCCTCGTTCTCGAAGTTGATCTGTGCCTGATCGAGCGGCGTCCCGAACAAGTCGTCCGCCTGAAACTTGACGCAGGTTCCGGTCGGCGGGCAAATGCTCAACCAGTCGAGCAGGAGCGCGTTGCCGCGGGTAATCCAGTTCTCGTCGCGCAGGGGCAGGAACTCGGACAAGGCCAGCTTCTGTCCGCGATAGAGCACGTCGCACTGGTACTCGGCGATGACGAGCGCGAGGCGCGCGATCTCGGCGGGGAAGTCGCGCAGTTCGATGCCGCGAAAATTCGTGAGCGGGATTTCCGAAGCGCGATCCGGCTCGCCGCGCCGCTTGTTGATCTCGGCCTCAATCGCGCGCATTTCCTTGTATGCAATAACAAGGAAGTTGCCGGAGCCGCAGGCCGGGTCGAAGAGTCTGATCTTCGCCATGCGCTTGCGCAGGTTGAGCAAGGTACGAGGGTTGTCGTCCGCTTCCTCAAGCCGCGCCCGCAGGTCAGCAAGGAAAAGCGGATTCAGCACCTTGAGGATGTTGGGGACGCTGGTGTAGTGCATCCCCAGTTCGCCGCGCTCCTCGTCTTCGGCGACGGCCTGGATCATGGACCCGAAGATGTCCGGGTTGATCTTGGTCCAGTCGAGGCCGCCGACGTGCAGCAGGTAGGACCGGGCGATCTTGCTGAACTTCGGCACGTCCATGCTGCCGGAGAACAAGCCGCCGTTCACGTAGGGGAAGTCGTCGGCCCAGCGGGGAATCATGGCCGCTACCCGTTCTTCCCGCTTGGTGTTCATGGCAAGGAACAACGTGCCGATGACCTCGTGCGTGTTGGATGAGTCCTTCGCACTCATCTGCGCGACGGTTTCGGTGAACTTGCCCTTGCCGACGAAGATGTCGGTGTCCTCGGCGAAGAAGCAGAAAATCAGCCGCGCCATGAAGTGGTTCATGTCGTGGCGGCGCTCGGCCTTGCCCCACTCCGGGTTGTCCTTCAACAGCTCGACGTAGAGGCGATTGAGGCGGCTGGTCGCCCGGATGTCGAAAGCGTTCTCGCTGATCTGCCGGAGGGTGCTGATTCCCGCCAGCGGAAGGAAGAAGCCGAAGTGGTCGGGGAAGTCCTTGAAGGCGCAGGCGACGGTCCCGCCGCTTGCCAGGTCTTCCGCCTCGAAGTCCGTGCCATCGGTGGCGAGGATAAACTTCGCCTTGGCCTTGGCGGTGGCCGGGCTGTCCTTGAGCGCCTTGAGCGCCTTCGGCACCGCGCCTGCGTCGCAGGTCAGGATGTGGATGTTGTTGGTCTGGAGGACGCCGCCGAGATCGGACTTGTTCGACGCCCCCGCGCGAAGGCGCTTGATCGTCGTCTCCTTGTTGCCGAAGGCTTCAAGGAACGCATAGGGAAAGGTCGCGGGGTCAAAGGGCTGCTCCGCAAGGTCTGTGATGGCCTGCTCGATCTCAACGGCGTTCAAATCTTCGTTCTCTATAGTGCAAATGCTAAGGGAGCATCTCACCTGAATGGTGTGCTGCCGTCAACCCACATCCATATCGGGCGGAAAGGCATGCGTGGCCACTGCCTGCTCCAATATTGACGGCCGCTACGGGTTGCGAGCATGTTAGCGTGAAAGACTATCGCTAGGGTACTGATTAAGGCGTTCGCGGATGACTGCTCCAGTCATCATTGCGGACCGAGGCTGATCGAATTCCAGTGGCCGTTAAGGCCGAGGTGCTGTCGTTGCGGCTATACGTCGCGATGTCCGCTCCACCGCATAGCGCAGCCATTGCGCAGCGCCGGGCTAGAACTCGCGGGGTGGCACGGGTAAGAAACCCGGACTTTCACCGAATCATTGCCGGGTATTGCCCGAACGCCTATCCCTCCGCGGTACCCCTGGCATCACCCTTTGCATGACTTTTCAGCGACGCCGACGGCGCGCTAAGGGGGGCGGGAACAGGGATGCCTCACCCACGCGGCGAGGTTTACCTGACGGCTCTTCCTCCGTCGTCCGAACTGCTTCCAAAACGTCCTGCCTTGCCGATACCAGCGCCTACACATTGACGGACCAGCCCGCATTCACGGCGGCGTTCCCGCCGACTTTGACGGTACGCTTTGGTGGCAGTAGGGGTCGCCCGCCTAAGCCGAAAGCGCAGGCGGAGTTCCCTTGAAAGAACGACTGGAGGGCACCCTTTGATGCGAGGCCTGCGCGGGTTTGCTGCAGCAAACCCCCGCTGCGCGCGTGTTGCAGCACAGGCATCGGGAGGACTTTTGGTCCCATCTTCGATGGACTGTTCGGGACCGGGAGCGCGGTGCTGTTGAGGAAACGCATTGGGCTGCGTTAGCAGCGGGGGTTTGCGGCAGAAAAGCCGCAGATGATGCCTCTCATTTAGACGGACGGCCTCGCCGGAAACTTAGGGGTGGCGAGCCGTGCGAGCCACGACTGACGCGGTCGGTGGACGTATTGTCTTTACCGTGTCAGTCGGTCCCCGCTCCGATCGGCCGAACCAAGTACTGCTACACCCTGCATCGCAATGTCCCATTGCAAGGCTCTTTCGCGCCGGTTGTTTACCTATACGTATGGAGTGGCAACGGATCTTCGTTGTCGCAGATGGAGCAACCGGATGAACGATTCGCGCACCAACATACGTATCAACGACGCTGGGACTGCTGATGCGGATAGCGCACCAATTGCCGCGACCCCGCCAACACGCATTTTCGGCAATCCTGCTGCGCTCGATAAAGCTCAGTTCGAGAGCCGTGATACGCGCGCCGTGGGCTTGCGGGCGAGCCTCGATGCGTTGTTGTTGATGGACCGCTTGCGGTTCGTGAGGACGCTTGACCTTGCGTTCCATCTTTACGCTAGCCGCACTTTCTCAGCGGCACTCGCAGCGGCAAACAATTTGATGAAGCGGCTGATGCGCAATGGCTTCGTATCTGCGCACAATACCCGGGTCGGCGGCATGCGCATCTACGGCATTGCCCAACGAGGGGTCAACTTTCTCCGCGATCACACCGGACACGAAGGGAAAGCTCACCGCTCGCTGAAGGACATCAAGAATCCGGAGCATCGGCTATGGGCGAATTTGATTGTAATCACAGCCGAGGCGCGCGGACTCACTGCGATGACCGAGAGCGAGGTCCTCGCCTTTGAGCACAAAGCGGGTAAAACTGTATGCGACGAACACGGCAAAGAGCGCATCATTCCAGCGAAACTTCTGACAGTGACCAACGCGCGCGATCCGGGCACCAAGAAAGGGCTAACCCCGGACGTTTTGCTGCAGCATGGAAACGAACGAATATGGGGAGAGATCGATACCAGTAAACGATCGTCACAGCGCGTATACGATCTTCTTCAGCTCGTGTCTAAAGTGGGATCAACCCTTTCCGACCAGACGCACTTGGGACTTGTGGTGGTATTCACCAAAGAACGGCGCTTCTACACCCACATTACCGGGGTGTTCGCGAGGAAAGCCGAGGAGCGCATCGAGCGTGCGTCGAGCTACCTGAAGCCAACCACAGAGGAGGGCGTCTTCGATGTGTGGTACCGCCCCTCCATGGCAGACGACAGGCCGGGGCGGCCGGCCCAGGATTTCCGCTGCGGCCGCGTACAGGTGCAGATGGTGCCGGATATCCGTGACAGCGGGGAAGGCTGGTATGACCAGGACTGGCTTCCTTATGCCCGGCGCGATGAACAAGCGTGGCCACCGATGCCAATTCGCAAGACAAAATAATTGTGCTTCGAAAATGCGAATTTGGCGAACTGGTGCCTATACATGTAAGCAGATCATCGATCTGCTGCAATTCCAGACCCCATAATCAATAAGGAATACCGCTATGCAAGCATTTGGCAATGTCGCAACCGACCCGGTTCGTAAAGTTTCGAAAACCACCCAGAAGGGGTATTACGAGTTTCGCCTCTGTGAGAACCAACGGGGTGATGTGAAGAGCCCGACTTGGTATACGGTGCGTGTAATGAAGGATGCCGACCCCGGACTAGGCAAGGGTGATT
>Ga0307375_10005644_pt1 | contig 11701 bp, 12 predicted proteins | sample TR1MG_FD_202531 | JGI IMG/M metagenome (GOLD analysis project Ga0307375, IMG submission 202531) | Soil microbial communities from Risofladan, Vaasa, Finland - TR-1 | ecosystem: Environmental > Terrestrial > Soil > Coastal area > Acid sulfate soil | place: Finland: Risofladan, Vaasa | collected... | reverse complement strand
GCATTCACCCTGTCGAGTGGCGGCCGGCGACTTCTCGTCTTGAAGGCGAAGTCTGCCTTTTGAGCGATGATCAGCTCGTCAAATGAATCGAAGTAGGTGCTCCCGACCTCCCCCTCGACCCCCCGAAGTTCATCTATGTCGTTCATTGTGGCGATGCGTGCCAGTGCACGGTCGATTTTTTGAATGGCATTTTCCACTCGTTGCGTGTTAATCCTATCTCCGTGGTCACGGTTCGCCCGTTGCAGCACCGTTTTGCTATTGATGAACTTACCGGTCAGAAGATTCCTGATCACTGCGGCACATCGGCGCTGGTCATCGCTCATGCGGTACTGAGCGCGACGGAGAAGGACATTTCCCGAAATCGGTCCCTCAATTCGAGCAAGAAACCGGCCGTACGCTGAAAGGAAGGTGATGGTGACTCCACGCTCCGCAGCTGCGCCGGCAAGGAACGGACTTATCGTCACATTCCCGAAGCAGACAATGCCCTGGATCGTCAATAGCGGTACGCGAAGCTTGATCTGCCTATTGACGATCACGGTGACCGTCTCGCCATCCTTCTTGAGGTATGCCTTCTGTGTCATGACGAACAGCGTATTCAGGAAGCGCTTCATTGGTCCTCCTTCTCGGAACCCGGCTCCGTCTCAGCCATTCGGGATACATATTCGTTGATATCTTGATATTTCGAAAAGAGCTGCGGCATACAGGATTCGAGAAAGGAACAGCGCTTGCACAGGCTCGTGTACACCGGAGCGGGGGTAATGCCCAGGGTGATGATCTGATGGACACGGAGCGCACTTTCCTTTGTAAGTGCGCGGAGCTCATCGTCAAAGTGAACCGCCTTGCGCCGACGTTCCTTGCCATAGAAAAGCGCTCCTTCTGGGATCGACACTTCGAGCATCTCCTCCAGACAGAGCGCCTGAGCGCACAATTGCACCTCATCCATCATCTTCGCCTTGCGGCGTCCGCGCTTGTACTCAACCGGATAGAGTACACCGTTCTCACGGAACTCGACGATATCCGTCATTCCGGAAACGCCAAGCTCCATGGATCGGATCGGCATCCCAAACTCCGTCCGTACTCCCGGCCGGGATTCCGCGCGTTTCGAATGAGCGCGCTCGTGCATGATTCTGCCCTCAGCCGTGTACTGGTTCTCCTTCCACGCCTGTTCGACATGAATCAGTGCGCATTGTCGCTCACAGAACAAAACGTGCTGAAGCGCCGAAAGCGGGACAAGATCGTCCTCGTCGTACATAGAGGGCCTCATAAGGGTACTGCGAACAAAAAGAGCTCAAAACCCATCGTGCTCCTCAGGCGTAAGCCCCGGCAGATTTTCAAGCGCATACGTTCCGTCGGGATGAACTTGTAGCGTACGGTGGACTTTCGCCGACGAATACTGACCCGCTTTGGAATTGTGCTCCCACCAGATCACCTTGAGCACTTCCATACTGCCTTCGGGTCGAGCCGAGGACGCATCATTTTCAAAAATTCTGGGAAGAACGGATTTTAGGACCTCAGTATCGGAATCAGAAAATCGAGTCCGTTCGGCGAGCTGAGGGTTCATACTGCCGAACGTGACGTACACTCCGTTGTCGACCCGATGCTTCATCCCCATAGTGTCGGAACCTCTTTTCCCATCCTTCGTATCTTCCGCGTTGACGCTTTTCGTTATCTGGGTACTGGACAAGCTCACCGGTTCCATGCTGAATGCCGACTGAATCGTCACTGGACCACGAATGCCGATCGATACCCCGGTATCGCCGTCGGAATCCTGTTCCTCCTTCTGGCCTTTCTTCTTGAAGGCAAAGAGCTGACCGAATGCCCTGACGTCGATCCAGGTGTTGCAGACTTTTTCAACATCCTCTTTCTTCAAATCCTGAGAGCCGAGCGTCGATTTGACGCGGTCGCGGAGGCTTTTTGCTTCATCGCATTTCCGATCGTCGGACTGAACGAATACCGACTGGCCGTCTTTCTGAGAGTCCGGTAGGGACACATACCGCTCGACGAGGCGATCCCGGATCTTCCGCTTCAGACAAACGTCGGTAATCTCGCCGAATCCTTCATAGTCTGATCGCGGACGGTTTCCGTTCACCGGATCACCGTTCGGATTTGCATTCTTAACCCGCATGATGACTGCGAAATCGATCTTTTTGCTCAATGTTTCCATTTCCGTCCTCCTCCTTATTTCTCTTCCTCAGCGTCGTTGACCTGAATATCAGGTTCATCTTTCTCCTTCAAAACCCATTGCCTTTCTTTTCGTTTACGATCCCGAAGCCATTTCCTCTGACAGTGGAATCCCAGCAGGTACTCACCACTCAGACGGCTGTCATTGGTAAAATCATCGCCAGAAAAAGAATCATGGATTTCATCCAGTAATTCGTTGTATCCGACAAGAAGCCCTGGAGCTTTGGTCCTTATCCGGGCTTCGTACGGTACAAGCGCATCGTGGATGTTCTTCCAGGCTGAGAAAGGTCGGTCCGAAAACCTCTGCATGAGGCGTGAAGCCGTCGTATCCCTATTCTCTTTCGCGTACGCTAACGCGGTCGCCTCTATTCTATCTGCCACTGCAAGCAGACGGCCGTACAGGTAATCCCTTGTTTTTCGTTCAACTTCCAATGCCATTTCATACCTCCTTTCCCTATGAGTTCCCTTGAACAATGCGCAGGCGATTCCGAGACATTTCTCCCATTCCCAATGTTCGAGGCCGATGCGGTTCGAAGCCCTTCGAACAGACGAAACGACAAGATCGTCCGGCAAGAGCGCTCCATCTATGATGCAGGGGAGTATTCTCTCTACCGTAGCGTTGAGCAGCTTCGACCCGTTCTTGCCGTCGACTTTTCTTCCGAACGCGGCCCAGGCGATGTCTTTCGGTGCTGGAGCTCCGAAGAATTGGGAATCCTTCCCGAAGAACTCGTACCAAGTGAAATTCGAATGCCATTGTTCGATTCGATGCAGGAATTCCGACCCTGTCAACTCGCGGTAGTATGTGATGGCCATTCTCCCAGGAGTCGCTGAATCGAGTCCCATCACGACGATGTCTTCCGCGTCATCGATATTCGTCTTATATCCGGATATCTTTTTGTTCAGACGTTGCGCGAAAGCCTGTCCGACGTCTCCGACAGCGAGCGATTTTTCCAGATCGCTTTCTTCTTGATTTCCGAGAAAATCAAGGCTGTTTACGCACAGTTCGGGAATTTCTTTTCCTTTAACAGCCCAGGAGATAAACGTCTGGGAATCGTTACGAAAAGCCTGCTTCCGACGGACAAGCCAGCGCAGCGCGTTATGTGCCTTCTGTGTCACCACAAATGAAACTCCGACCACCTGTTCCGCGTCGGTCAAACGGCCTCTGAATGTAAACCCAGAGGTATCATTGGAGGAGATAAGCTTCGCTTTATCAGCATCGTGGCGAAGCTTCGCAGGATGTTGTTCGGCTAATGATTCGTTTTTTCCTGACACAAGACATAAACCACCTTGCCGTGGCCGCTTCGTGTAGAAGTCGATCCAATTCTGTACGAGAGATGGTGATTCCCAAGTCCCGGTCTCCATCTTTCCACTCAATCTGACTCGAAATCGTATAAATGCATCCATAGGGCCTTGCCCAGGGGGCAATGCCCTATAGATCGGAGGTGTTTTGCTTTTGTCGCCTTTCCACTCCAGTTGAATGCGCTCTCGGTTCTGCTCATCCGTCTGCAGCACACCCGCACGAAGAAGATCTGCAATCAAATCATTGTTCTTCACATAACTTAGAATTGCGGCAGACATTTCGTGGTTGTATGGAGACGAGCACCAGCTTCCCAAGGATTCGCAAAACTTCCTGAACGGTTCCCTTGGATCCTCTGCAAAACCGACGGTTACCCTGCCCCCCCAGGCGACGAAGTCTCGTGCAACATACTGGAGTTTGTCACACAAAGGGTGATTTTCCGGTTTCTTTCCAGAGCGGCCGGATGATTGCTCTGTACAAGGAATCAGTGTCTTCTGGGCGTCCTTGCTGTCAAGAACCTTTGCATCGATAAATTTACCAGCATCATCAACTGTTACTTCTACATGAGCCTGCTGAGTCGTGTGCGCAATGGGGAATAAAGCATCTGAATCAGGAACGGCGTTGTTATTGAAACAGCTCTCATACGTCTCGTAGAGTTTCTGAATCCAGCTCATTCGGTCACCCCCAGCTCTTGCGCTTCTACTTCAACCGAATTCACCCTGTTGTTCTTTCCGAACACTTTCGCCTTCATCGGGCGAACGTGTTTCCGCAGCACTTCCGAGCATTCTTCAGGGCGAATAAAACTGATGATTCCGTTCTTCATTACCGGATGCCAGAAACGGGCGACGAGCTCTTGGCTCCCTGTTTCATCCGGATAATCGAACCCGTGGAACATCAGTGAATAGGCTATTTCAGGATCATCGTCGTATGCACCGTCACCGCTACCAAAGATGCAGGGCTCCACATATCCCTGGCAGTCGCGTGTACCGAGGAAGATGTCCTGCCGTCCGCCGCGTTCGAGCATTCGTTTTGCGATTGCGAAGTGCTTGCCCTCTATCCAATCCTTCTCGAGAAGCGGTTGGTGCGTATTCTGCTCGAAATGAGCCCGGACGTGATACTCGACTCCTTTCTCGTCGGAATTCCCCACGCCTGTGAGGAATGTATAAATAGCAAGGCTGTTACCTCCGCCATATTGGAGAGGTTTTGTTCCCTTGGTCTGAGTCCGGATCTTCCGCATCACCCGCACGGCATCGACGGTCCAGATGAACGTCGGCTTCCAGTAGATTGACTTGCAGACACCTTTGAGTGCCTCGTATGTCGGAATATGGTAGGAACATTTTTCTCCGCCGACTTTCGTCAACGGATCGGTGAAAAGGGCGTATCGCCCCCAGAGTCTGAATTCGATGATATTCTTGGGCGTGTCATACATATATCAGTCCCTCCTCGGATACAGGTTCCATGGATATGCCGAATTCGCCGCTATAGTACTTTTGATCGAGAAAGTAGATCTTCGTTCCGGATTGGACGGGAAATAACGCGCCTGCTTGACTCAGTCCTTGAAATTCGTGTGGAAAAATATTCACGGAATACTGTTGCGCTTCCCGCAGAAGTTTGTACTGTTTCTCAACCTCAAAGGCCGCGCATAGCTGTGCGACAAGCTGTTTTCCCTTTTCTCCGTATGGAACTACGATGCCCACCGTCGGAGCATCTATTGCCGCGAACAGTTCTCCGGCGGTCATAAAGGACTGATATAAATGAAGATCAAGCTTCTTTATGGATGACTTTGCAAAGGCTGCTAATGCAAGACGATTCGTCGAAAGAAGGTTGAGAATCGTATCGTTTCTTCCGGCTTCCTTCGGTGTCACTGGATAGGCCATGTCGCTCCGCCGGCCAAAGAAGTAATTTTCGTAGTACCACTCCAGAAGTGACGGTCCGATGAGATCGTTCCGATATTTCTCCGGATCTTCCTTGTAGTCGTCCAAAACACGGCCGGCTTTCTCCTGGGCAATCGCAATATCTTTCAGGTAGTCTATCGACTCTTCTTTCGGATTAACGATGTATACCTTTCCGGAAATCCTCCTGCCGTTTCGGTTGCACCGTCCTGCCGCCTGCGCTATCGAATCAAGCCCCGCGATGTAGCGGATGACAGTGCCAAAATCTACGTCCACTCCAGCTTCGATCAATTGGGTGCTGATGCAGATGGTAGGGAGATTATTTTCCGGTCGTATTCGTTCTTTGATGATATTCAGGATTTCTTTCCGGTGAGTGGGACACATCCCCGTACTGAGGTGGAAGCATTTGGCATCGCTTTTCTGCTGTACAATCCTGAAGAGGGATCGCGCCGAACGTTTCATGTTCACAACGACAAGACAACTTCCTGATTTCGCGACTTCTTCGAGTACAAGGTCCGCAATCTCTTCATCTTCCCACCCTCCCGCCCTGCGGGAGTCGATAACGTCGACACGTTTTAGTCCGTCAAAGAGTTTCTGAACGTTCGGCATTATTTCGTTCATCTCCGAGAGTTCCAGAGATCCTTTCTGATTGTCTACCTTACCGAGAAGAGGTTGCGTGGCAGTGCACAGGACTGTGCTACTTCCGCACTGCCTGACAAGGAAGCTCACCGCATTGCAGAACATATGGACACACCGTATCGGAAGTGTCTGGATCTCGTCGAATACGATGACCGCTTTCGCGAGCTGATGCATTCGCCGAGCTCCCCTGGTGCCGGAACCAAATAACGCTTCAAGGAACTGCACCATCGTCGTATAAACCACAGGCGCATCCCAGTTTTCCGTGAGGAGCTTTTCTTTCCAGCTCTGTTTCTCCGCTCCAATATTCGAATGATGCTCGAGAACGACTCGTCCCCTGTCCTCGATACTATTTTCGAGGATACTCCGAACGACTTCGGCATTTTGATCGATGATGGAGGTATAGGGTATTACATAGATGATTCTGTCGAGCTCATGCTTTTTTGCATGATTGAGTGCGAACCTGAGACTGGCAAGCGTCTTCCCGCCACCCGTCGGTACGGTCAACGTAAACACATTGCATTCTCGGTGAGAAGCCTCCAGGCAGGAATCGGAAACGTGCTTTCGCAGTTTATCTACATCGCTTTCAGGTTCACCGAATTCCAGAAGCTTGGTTTCCAATCTATCAATCAGATCCTTCCATTCGATATATATTCCGTTTTGACGAAAACTGGCAGCGTATATTTTCTCGGAATCCGCCGTATCCTGCCTATCTGCATCGATCAGACAACTGAAGAGAAATCGAACGAAGAGTCCGGCTTGAAATTGGAATAGAGTCGAGGTCTGATTCTTTTGTCCACTCGGAAGAGATGCGAAGACACTCTTTAGTATCTGCTCCATCGGTCTGAAAACACTAGGAGCGGATATCAGTGAATTTACCCGATCGAGAACTTTGGCTTTGTCTATAACCTCATTGAAGTGCGTTTTCCTATCATCTTTTTCAATTCGACGGGTAAACGAATCAACGGTTCCGTCATTATCGGATTGGAGACAATCAATGAGACCTGAGTGATGTGACACAAGGCAAAGGCAAAGTATTTGGGCAAGAATCCTCTCTGAGTTCGTTCTCCCCGCGAGCTTTTTCCACAGGAATTGCGCTCCGGAAGTCGAATGATCGATCTTACCTTTGTACTCACTTACGTTGACGAACTCTTCATCCTTATCGGGATCGAGATCGTCAACGGCGGATCGAATATAGTTCTGGAATAGCGTACTGTATTTGCCAAGATCGTGCAAAAGACCAAGAAGCTCACCGTAATCACCGCAACCGATCTTGTCGGCGTTCTTCCTGCACTTGTCTGCCACACCCCGCAGATGATCTAAAAGCGACTGGTCTTTATGAGCGATGTACTCCATACATCTTTTTCCTTTTCTACGTTCTTCATTCGTCTCAGTGATACAGCGGTCGAGCCTGGAAGCATGACTACTTTCTCCTAATGTTTCTACCAAATCCACCGTTTGATGTTTCTACCGGCCATGATGGGCGCATCCATCACCGGGGGCGCGTTCGAGTACCAGATCCCCCAGGCGTGTTCGAAAAACCGGTGCACGTCAAAGTCGGCGGGAATGTGGTAACTAGGGGGCAAACACGTAGTCTGTATCCTCATCATGTCGCCTGGAGAAATAGGTAATGCGGACCTTGCGCGTTCCGCCACACGCGCGTGTCACGAACTCAAGCACCTTAACGAAGGCGGAATCGTGGGGGATGGTCCCTTCGTCCAGGTCTTCGGCGTTATCCACAATCTGGGCGACAATGCGGGGCGCAGGGGCGGAGAGTGCGTGGCCGAGCTTGCGCAGGTCGGATGCGGCGTGGATGCCCTTTCTGTCGATTGTTGTGCTCATGAGCGTTACGGCGAGGTAAAGCTCCATTACCTCATCCAGCGAGAGGCGGATGTTGTTGAGGTAGCGGTCCACATTAATGACGAGACGGCCGCCATCCTCTTCATGGATCGGCAGAGTCCTTGAGAGATCGTCGACGTATCGAGAGGCGGTGGATGGGCTGATATCGAGCTTCTGTGCAAGTTCCGCCCTGCTGATGCCGTCCGGGCGGGAAAGCGGAATCTGCTCTGCTGCCTGCAATCGTTCGAGCTTGATTTCAGCCGAAATCATAGGCCACCCCTCCCGATTCCGCCGGATGTCTGTCCGTTTACCTAGTATCGTTCATCCTGCTGAATCGTGCAAGAATGTCGAAAGAGAAACAGCTGTTCTTATTATGAAACGGGCGCCGGGCGCGCTGGTGAACAGGATCACTAGGGCCTTTCCTCGCAAGGACACGTAGGTGGAAACCCGACCCAAAAGCCACAGTGGTCCCGAAAGGTCATCGAAGCCGTGCGACGCTTTCCGCAATCGCCGGCGTTCAGGCTCTTGTGAAAGACGTCAGAAGACCAAGAGCTCGAAGTTCCCGCACCGTGGTGCTCTCGGGGGGATTCGTTTAGCTTCTCAGCGGAACCATGCCGCATTTCGAGCCGGAATTCAGGGGCCGGGAACTGGTCATTGCGGCCCGAGATGGTCGAAATCGAGGCCAAAACGGCCGATTTCGGCAGAGATTTCGTGTTGTTTCATCACGACGGAATTGCTACATTCACAATCCGCGTATGAACTTCGCAATTCCGTCGAGCAGCATCTGCACCGCCATCGTTGTCAGGATCATTCCCATGAGCCGTTCGAGCGCGTTGAGTCCCCTTTTCCCCACCACCCGGTGGAGAAAATCCGAGAAGAACAGCACCACAAAGGAGACCGCCCAGGCAATCGAAAGGGCGGCGACGAGGATGGGGAGCCGTCCCGGATTCGCTGTGGAAAACAGAATTACGGTTGCCATCGATGAAGGTCCCGCTACCAGGGGCACAGCGAGCGGAACGATAATCGGTTCCTCGTGCCGGGGCACCCTTGCCCGCGATGGCGAGGGAAAGATCATTCGGATGGCGATGAAGAACAAAATCACCCCGCCGGCGATCGCAAGCGCCGGCTCGGAGATGTTCATGCCGGCCAGGATGTATTTTCCGAAAAAGAGAAACAACATTAGCAGCGCAAGTGCGATAATCATTTCACGGAGAATGATGAAACGGCGCCGCCGCCCGGAAAAATCCTTCAGCACCGAGAGGAAAACCGGTATGTTTCCGAACGGGTCCATGACGAGAAGCAGAGTTATCGCAGCAGAGTAGATCGTCATTCTATAACGTGCCTAAATTATAGGAAAACCTATCTCCTAGTACAACCACGTTGCTCAGGTGTGCGAGGAGAAAGTTCTTTTCATAACGCTTGCGGCTGACAGTGCGCCTCACTTCGCCACAATCACCGATTTTGTGGCAACAATGGGCCCCTACATTGTGCCGGTCTTCCGGGAGGTGCTTGCCGTCTGCTACGCGGAACGACTTATCGGGAAGCGAATGTTCGCTGTTGACCGGTGCAATATCTCCTTCAACTGTTCGAAGGAATGGTGACCTTGCCTGCAGTCTTTCTGTTAGGCTGTTCTGCAAATGCCTCATTTGGAAAGCTGCTGAGGGGCCGGGTCCGTGATCAAAGACACTCGCTTCCGCAGTGAGCCGAAGCCAAACGGCGCCCGCGCGGGGGGGTATCCGATTGCCCCTGCACTCAAGCTATCTCCATTTTCTGATGCCATTTTTTGGTCGAATTGCCCGGAAATCAGTTCAATTCCGGAGGATTTCCGCCCAAATTGGCCGATACAGCATCGATTTTCCAGTATTTTTGTTGAGCCGGAGTCCTTGTGGGGGAAGACTAATTGCAAGATAAAGTAAGTGCCAGCATTTTTCGGTAACTTCTTCCCCCACAAGGAGTTTTCTGTCTCCACGTTGCCGGTAGTGTCTCCAAGGTTTCTGTAAGTTCTTCTACCTTAAATACTTTTGTATCTCCATCTCCATTATTTCCATTTCTAAACTCTGTATACCCTATAGGGGTATATGATTGGAGGTTCAGTTTGTATTGCCATTTTGTCAATACATCAGTACTATGAAACATGAGATTCGAGTGGGATCAAGGCAAAAATAACGACAACCTGAAGCGACACCAGGTAAGTTTTGAGGAAGCCATAGAGGCCTTCGGTGACGCGAATCGAGTTCTTCATGTCGACTCGAAACACAGCAGTGAAAGCGAGAAGAGGTATTTCCTTTTCGGACTGCTTCGTGGGCGAGTACTTACGGTGAGATTCACGGTAAGAGATCAAGAGGTCGTGCGAATCATCGGCGCCGGCTTCTGGCGGAAAGGGAGGAAAATCTATGAGAGTGAGCAAGATACAAAGTAGCCAATTTGGACCAGACGGGTATTCCGATGCACCGAAAGATATTGACAAGGCAATCGAGGAGTCGGTACGGATTGCCGACTTTCTACCGCCTCTGGAAGAGCTAAAGAGGAATACGAAACGGGTGATCACCTTACGTCTTGATCAGGATGTGCTTGACTGGTTTCGGTCAGGGCGGAGAGGGTATCAGACAAGGATCAACATGGTTCTTCGTGCATACATGCAGGCACACTCGAAGGAAAAGACATAGCCTCACCGCAGATCAAGGTCTGTCAGTGAGTACAATCCACGGTGTGGTCTATTCAGGCCAGTTTTGTCTTCTCTTGCCACTTTTTCAGATACGCATCGATGCTCTCCTTGTCCAGGATATTGGGGGTTGTGCCTGAACGATCTTCAACTGCGCGCCTGAGCGATTGAAGCCACTTGATGAGATTCTCCGCGCCCTTCTTGCGACGACTGAGTGTCTCATTGCTCGATGTTTCCGGCCACAGCCTGAACCAGTAGTACATGTATTCGAAGAACACTTGACCGATCATCTGAACCTGATTGTTGATCTTCTCCTGGCTGAGCTGCATCCTATCAAGGCGGCGATACAGTATTTCATCAGGCGACGACTCATGGAGGTACGAATGAATAGCAGTTTGCACAAACTGATCCTGGGTCCATCCCTGCGTGCGGTTTGTGCGAACATACTCTCGCATCTGATCGACCACATGCTGTGGCAGCCTTACTGTCACCTTTGTTCTTTTGGGCCGAAGGCTCATTCTGTCCCCTCCTCGTCCGATTGGCCATCAGTCAGGATGTCGGTCACCGCCTGCTGGAGCTCGGCTATCACATCATCAAGGGCAGTGGGATCAAGGATATCCCAGAGATCCTTCTTGTCGAGCCTGCGCCGTAGCGATCCAACATACTTTGCGAGCATTCCTCGCGCCTGCACAACGTTGTGCTTGACGTGTTCTTGAGGGATTTCCGGCCACAGGATGAACCAGTACCGCAGGAAGTGAAAGAAAGACTGCCCGAGCATGTCGACTCGGGTACTCATCGTGGAGAGTCGGTTCTCAAGTCCGTTCAGCGACCGCAGAACGCCCGAATAGGGATCTTGGGGTTTCATGAACGCCTGAAGTGCTTCCTCGGTAGCAGACCGAAGCGTTACACCGCGGTGCCTATTTGCGAGGACGTAAGCGTGAAGTGTCCGCTCCGTTTCCGGGGTAATGTCTACCTGGAGTCGGCGACGACTGGGCGATCGTGTCTTCCTTTCTTCTGCCACGTTGATTCTCTCCTTCTATATGTCGATGAAATCGTCGATCGTTTGTTCAAATGTTGCATCCTCAGTGTCAGTCTGAGGGACCGAAATCGGTAGTTTGGATCTGAAGTCACTCATTGCGTCAGGCGCCGGTGGCTGGTCGGTCGGTGTCTCCGCCTGCTCCATGTGCATCCACG
>Ga0307375_10005643_pt1 | contig 11704 bp, 9 predicted proteins | sample TR1MG_FD_202531 | JGI IMG/M metagenome (GOLD analysis project Ga0307375, IMG submission 202531) | Soil microbial communities from Risofladan, Vaasa, Finland - TR-1 | ecosystem: Environmental > Terrestrial > Soil > Coastal area > Acid sulfate soil | place: Finland: Risofladan, Vaasa | collected... | reverse complement strand
CACTACACGCGGGCTAAGAAGACCCTAATAATCGGCGCTCGATACCCTGCATCGAACGCAACCTCACCAGGTCGGCCACGATGAGGGGATCGGTCCCGGTGGTCCGTAGTGCTGGGCCAGACCCGGGCGGGCGCCGAGCGACTGCAACAGGTCGCTGAAGTTCAAACCGAACGCCGTCGAGTTCTTCCCGTTGAACTGAAGGTGGCCAACGACGTGTCCGTTGGGGACGTTCGCGTCCGCCCAGCCCGTCTCCATGCAGGTCTTCGCATCATGAACGATGCCCACGACGCTGAGCGGCGTGACGCGCTCACCTACGCTGACGCGCGGGGTGACGTTCTCGGCGACGTACACCACCAGACCCTTCGCCGGTCCGTCGGACAATTGATAGGCAATGAAGACACCGCTGGGCCAGTCGGAGGCGTAAACGTTTCGAACCACCCCGTCACCCAGCGCGAAGACCGGGCCCGAGCCGCAGTAGTCGACCCCCTGGTCGATCTCCTGGGGCACGAGCGCCGTGACCTGGCGCAAAGGATTCAGGTAGCCGCCGAGTGGTGTCACGTCGATTGACTCGTAGTAGCCCCCGGTGACCCCGTCAACGGCGAGACCGCTCGCCATGCCTCCCACGGGCATGGTGCCCGAAATGCTGAGCGAACCGTATGACGTCGCCGCGAAGGCGTCGACTTCACCGTTGGCTCGCAGCACGTAGTACCCGGATCCGCCCGCGGCACTCGCGATGCCGGTCACCGGCATCGCCCCGTTGTCACTGTGGCTCGTTGCCGGCGCGCCGTCGAAGGGGGCGGCGAAGTTCACGACTCGGCCGTTGGACGTGGCGATCCAGTAACCACCCGTCGCAGCGTCGGTCGCGATGCCGACCGCGACCACGGGCGCCGTCGCTCCGTAGTGCAATTTTCCCGCCAGTGATCCGTGCCACGGCACTCCGAAACCGTCGACACCGCCGTTCGCGCGCAAAACGTAGTAACCCCGACCGTCTACGGTGCTGGCGATCGCCACCGCGGACGCGTACTGACCCCATCCACCGGCGTGGATGTGGGGTCCGCCCAGGCTTGGTGCGTGGAATCCCCGCACTCGTCCGTCCGAACTGACGATCCAGTAACCACCCGTCGCCGAATCGAACGCAATGCCGGTAGCGGTGACGCCCGCCGTCAAGCTGGCCGCGGGCAGCGAACCGTAGAAGGGGGCGCCGAATGCATCCACCTCGCCATTCGAACGAAGGGTGTAATAGCCGTGACCGTCAGAAGTTGCCGCGATGGCGATAACGGCGGGCTTGAGTGCGGGAGGCGCTCCTCGGTAGGGGGCGCTGTAGGCCACCACGGTCGACCACGTCGTCGTCGAGGCGCCCGCCAACGCACCGCTCGGAGTCGTCACCACGAACGCACCCTGTGCGAGCGCCACAATCCCTATTGCTATCCTGCGCAAACTCAACGTGGACGCTCCTCGGGTCTCGATTTCATTCCACGACAGTCAACATCGGCGAGCGGGGACGTGTCGGGTACTGCCAACGCTACCGAACAAACCAAGTCGTGCTCCAGTTGGGGCTCCCCATCAAGGGCGGAGCGGCCAACCGGGGCACGGCTCAATGCAGCAACGACTCAACTCTTAGGCCAAGGGGGCCACCCCTCTGATGGCCCTCGCCCTCACGGAAGACGAAGCCAGCAGACTCTTACTGCCGGCGTAGCTGGCGGTGACGAACTTGGCTTGTCCGACCTTGACGACGTAGCGAAGCGTGGCGACCCTATTGTGTAGAGCCGCTCGGCCAACCACCTTGCCCGCAACCTTGAACGTCACGGTGCCCGTGGCGACGGCGACTTCCAGCGCGAACAAGTTACAAACCATGCTGAGAGTGCAACTCAGTCCGCCCGCGTGTAAGGCAATCACCGAAGGCGCTGCCGAAGACATTCCAGTCACGGAAACTGTGATCAACTCAACGCTTCACATCACCGCCCCCGGTGGATCGAAGCTAAGGCACAGTGCCAGCTGAAGACCGCGCCCGGCCGCAGAACGCCGTCGGTGCTGCATTCGGCGCGGATCTTCATGTGCGTGCCTGTCAACCTCGTCTGAATTTCTGGCCACGTCAACCGAACGAATCCAACCGTCAGAGAGATGAAGTGTCATAGAGATGATGCAGATTTCAGTGAACCCGCTCGTCAATCACTTCGAGAACTTCAGGCCGCGTGTGTAGCGCCCGGAAAGTACCTTGAGGATTTCGCGCAGAACCGACCGTGCCCCTAGCGCAAAGCAAACGAAGCATCTCGAGCAAGATCTTGCGAACCCAGGTCCAATCGAGGGAATTCGGTCTGCTCCGAGTTTCAGTTGGAAGCGATTTGATTTCGCCCGTTCTTCTTTGCTGCATAGAGCGCGCTGTCAGCGCGACGCATTGCGTCGATGAGGTGTTCACCTGCATCAATCTGCGTGAGCCCGATCGATACGGTGACTTGCGAAGATACCAATGGCGACATCAAAGGAGATATCGCGACACGCAATCGGTCAGCCACCGATCTGGCCTGCTGCAAGTTTGCCCCCGGTAAAAAAACCATGAACTCGTCGCCTCCCAAGCGAACCGCGAGATCTTGCTTTCGCGATAGCGACCGGAGAAGATCGGCAAAACGGCAAATCACGGCATCTCCGATTTGGTGACCGTACGTGTCGTTCACAATTTTGAAGTAATCAATATCACAAATCATCAGAGCTGCCGTAGCTGGTACTTCGGGAGGGATGTGAGCGAGAGCTCGCCGATTGAGCAGCCCCGTCGCCGCATCATGGTCAGCAAGGTGTTCAAGGCGAGTTCGAAACGTTACGCGTTCAAGTGCGGCGTCGGTCTGTTCGACCAACAGTCGGACCAGTTCGCATTCAATTTCTGTCGGTCGAAGATGATTGATCGGGTCCTCAATCGCGAATACGAGTCGCGGCACGCCATCTCCGTCGAAGACAGGCGCGAGTAGAACGTCGTCGGACCAACCAAATTCCCCAGCTCCGTTGCGCCTCGAGTGCGACTCACCGTGGGCTGATACGTGAATGACGTGCGCAGGCGCCATCCAACAGCCTCCTATCGCGCGAGTGTGATCACGAAACAGTTCGAAGACGGGAAGCTCGAGTGTTTTAGCGATCGTCACCTCGTCGAAGGTCGCTATCGCGAGCGGTATTGAACTATCGCCCTCCCCAAAATAGATAGCGACACGTTCGAAACCAAGACCTGGGGTCAGCGCCTGACACGCAGTCTCGAGAACGTCGCTGTACGTTTGGCATTCGGAGAGACGCGCCGATGCTCCAAGGAGTTGCGTCATTCGGTTGCGATGTTGCTCGGTTTGAGCGCTGGTGTGGGCGTTCTCGAGAGACTGCTCGGCGTGCGAGCAAATCGCGCGCAGCAGACGGAGTTCAGCTAAATTCGGCATTCGGCCCGACCGGGGTTCATCGATCGACAAGATCCCGAGTGGTTCACCCTTTGAATCGCGGAGTTGAACGAAAAGAGCATCCTCTGGATTCCATCCACCTGGAATTGCGGGCCGCTTCGCAGACACGATCACGTAGTTATCAACCTGGGTCCACACCTCGGCTGATCCCGGGACCAAGTACGTTCCCGGGTGTATTTCATACTCGCTAGTCAAAAGTTGCTCTTCAAACGCTTCGCGACTTTTCCTGGTGTGCATCAGCGCTTGTGCATCCGCTGGTCCGATCACCAAGACGACTTCATAGTCGTCCCACGCAGATTGGTACCTGTTGAATACGACAATTTCAAAGCCCGCAGTCGAGTGGACTGTTTCGACGACCGTACGAAGAACATCGTCAACATCGTCCTCGCGAGCACTGCGAGCTAACGAAACCAGAGCATCGATCCACCCAATCGCGTCGTCTTCCACCTGACGCTCCACCGACGTCATCCGCGGGTGAGCACCGGGTCAAGGCGCAAGTAAAAGTAACCGAACTGTCGCTCTTCGCCACGGTTTGTGCTCATGGGGTCATTATTACCCCTCCATGGACATTGGACTCGGCGGGGACTAACACTTTCCCCCAATTACCGGAGGAGCCCGGTGATGGTCTCAAACCCACACGGCCACCACGCCCGATCCTTGAGCAACAGAGCCGGTGCTTTCGCACCGGCTCTGACCTGCAATCATCTTCGTGGCGGGGGAACTGTGTTGAAGTGCCAACTCGTCGCGAGATACTACCCAAATATCCTGATAGAGGTACATGCATACCCCCTGTGCACACCCGTCTGCACACCCCGAGCGCTGAGTCAAACGTGGGAGTTTGTGGGATGAAGTTGGTCGAGTCATTTTGGCCGGATTTCCGTTCTTCGTCTCGTATTCGATGCCGTGGTAGAGACGTCCAGACGGTGGAAGGTGGCTGGCACCACTCTTACATTTTCGATGAGGCAAGAATCCAAATCCTGCCGAACCGCCGAGTAAAGAACTCGCGTATCAACCACAACCCCAGGAACTGGCACCCTGGAGCTCTGCGGTAGAGTCTCTCTAGCAGTAGGTAACTCAAAATCGAAGATTCATTGACGCCACTCGCAACCTCTCGCAACGTGACCGAAGGTCTAGTAGTTCGCACGAGCGCATCGTAAGCGAGGAAGGCTGCGACGCGAAGATTGGTGGGGCCAGTGGACTTCCGAATTATTGACTACGGGGAACGTCTGCACTTCAGACGACGCTCCACGTCTTGGGACAGCCTCGCCTCGGCAGAATCGTGATTCAGCACCCGTTCTTTGCCACCGAACCCTGGTGCTTGCGCGAGACCAGCTTGGATCTCGATATTCTGGCGCAAAGTGAGTCCGTTTTCGCACTGTCCAACGGACACATTGGTTGGCGCGGCAACCTCGACGAGGGAGAGCCTCACGGTCTTTCGGGCTCGTATCTGAACGGCGTCCACGAACTCCGACCGTTCCCCTACGCCGAGGCGGGCTACGGATATCCGGAACAGGACCAGGTGATGATCAATGTCACCGACGGCAAGGTGATTCGTCTGCTCGTCGACGACGAACCCTTCGATCTTCGTTACGGCGAACTGCACAGTCACGAACGCTGCCTGGATTTTCACTCGGGCGTGCTCGATCGGCGCGTCGAATGGTCTTCGCCGTCTGGAGGACGCATTCGAGTGCACTCACAGCGCATGGTGTCACTCGTCCAGCGATCGGTCGCGGCGATCTGCTACGAGGTCGAAGCCGTCGATCATCAGGTGCGCGTCGTTGTCCAGTCGGAGTTGGTCGCCAACGAACCTTCACAGCTCCCAAGCAACGATCCGCGGGCGGCCTTTGCAATCAATGCGCCTTTGAGGGGTGAGTTTCACTCCAATCAGGGACTTCGGTGCGAACTGCTCCACAGCACCAACCTCAGCGAACAACTGATGGCCGCCGCCATGGACCATGAGATCGAAGGGCCGCCGTCGATGAAGGTCCATTCCGAGAGTTTCGACGATCTCGGCCGAGTGACCGTGACGGCAACGCTCAAACCAGGCGAGCGCCTGCGCCTCATCAAGTACGTCACCTACGGATGGTCCGCGCAGCGATCGAAAGAGGCACTACGTGACCAAGTCGACGGCGCGCTCGTTGCGGCGGGCGACACCGGTTGGGACGGCCTGTGCTCGCAACAGCTCGAATATCTGAATGATTTCTGGGACCGCGCGGACGTTGAGATCGAGGGTGACGACGAGATCCAACAGGCCGTTCGGTTCTCCCTCTTCCACGTGCTGGCGGCGGCGGCGCGAAGCGAGCGACGCGCTATCCCCGCGAAAGGGCTCACCGGCAATGGCTACGACGGGCACGCGTTCTGGGACAGCGAGACATTCGTGCTATCGGTCCTCAGCTACACCATGCCCGAGGCGGTCGCCAACGCGCTGCGCTGGCGCCACGACACGCTCCCTGCGGCATCAGCACGAGCGCAAAGCCTCGGCCTCAGGGGCGCGACGTTCCCGTGGCGGACCATCAGTGGCGCGGAATGCTCGGCGTACTGGCCCGCGGGCACGGCCGCTTTTCACGTGGGTGCCGACGTCGCCGATGCCGTCGTCCGGTACCTGCACGCCACGGGCGACCACGAGTTCGAGGCAACCGTGGGCTTAGATCTGTTGACGGCCACGGCGAGGCTGTGGTATTCGCTTGGGCATTTCGATCTCGAGGGGGGATTCCGCATCGATGGAGTAACCGGCCCCGACGAGTACAGCGCAATTGCGGATAACAACGTCTACACAAATCTGATGGCGCAGCGGAATCTTCTCGCGGCGTCTGATACGGCCGAACGTAACAATGAAGGGGCGCGCGAGCTCGGGGTGGAGCCAGCTGAGATAAGCGGGTGGCGTCGCGCGGCGCAGGCGATGGTCGTGCCTTTCGACCACACACTCGGGGTTCACTCCCAGAGCGAACGCTTCACCGACCACGAAATCTGGGACTTCGCGACCACTACGCAGGAGGACTATCCGCTCCTACTGCACTTTCCGTATTTCGACCTCTACCGCAAGCAGGTGGTCAAGCAAGCCGACTTGGTCTTGGCAATGTTCCTGCGGAGCGACGCGTTCACGCCCGAACAGAAGAGGATCAACTTCGAGTACTACGAAAGACTCACCGTACGCGATTCGTCGCTGTCAGCCTGTTGTCAATCAGTGATCGCGGCTGAGGTTGGCCACCTGGCACTGGCGTACGACTACCTCGCCGAAGCCGCCCTCATGGACCTTGATGACCTCGAACACAACACCCGTGACGGCCTGCACATGGCATCGCTCGCGGGAACGTGGATTGGATTGGTGGCCGGCCTCGGTGGGATGCGCGAGTGCGGGGCGACGCTCAAGTTCGCGCCCCGACTGCCCGAAGGAATCGCTCGACTCTCGTTCAACGTCGAGTTTCGTGGCCGACGCCTTCGCGTCGAGGCCACGCCGTCGACGACGAGTTACGTCCTGAAGCAAGGCGCCGACCTCGAGATCTTGCACTTCGAGAAAACCTTCACCGTCTCGGCAAGCCAAGTATCGATCTTCAAGGCGGCGAGTGACCTCGCGCAGCACACGACCCTTACGGCACCGCGCCAACCCTACGGACGCGAGCCGACTCGGCGCCTCGCCGATCCGGCGAGGCGCGAGGAGAAGCTATGACTGGAACAACTCCTCACGAGGCGGGTGTGAGCGTGGACCTCGGCGCCTACGACGCCTGGCTCTTCGACATGGACGGGGTCTTGACCAAGACCGCTGCGGTGCACGCCGCGGCCTGGAAACAGGCCTTCGACGACTTCCTCCGACGCGAGGCCACGCGTAGCGCCACGCCGTTTGTGCCGTTCGACCTCGAGAGCGACTACGAGAAGTACGTCGACGGTGAACCCCGCGAGGATGGCGTGCGCAATTTCCTCGCGTCACGCAACATCGAGCTGCCCGAGGGCGCCGACGGCGACACCCTTGACGCTCGCAGCGTCAAGGGACTGGCCAATCGAAAGAACGACCTCGTACTCGAGGTGATGCAGCGTGACGGCGTGGACGTCTTCGAGGGGGCCGCGACGCTGGTGGGCGAACTGCGCCGGCGTGGCGTCAAGGTCGCGGTGATCTCGGCCAGTGAGAACACCAAGGCCGCCCTCGACGCGGCCGGCATCCTCGCGCTGTTTGACGCCATTGTCGACGGGAACGTCGTGAAGGAGCGTCACCTCGCGGGCAAGCCTGCCCCCGACAGCTTCCTCGAGGGTGCGCGGGTGCTCGGCGTCGAGCCGCGTCGCTGCGTGGTGCTCGAAGATGCCCTCGCCGGGGTGCAGGCCGGTCGCGCCGGGCACTTCGCACTGGTCATCGGGGTCGATCATCACGACGCACCCGGCGTGCACGACTACGCCGAGGAGCTGCGAGCCCACGGCGCCGACGTGGTGGTGCGCAGTCTCGTTGCACTGGGCCCGGCGTCGTAGCCACCCGTGCAGGGGCTACGTCTCAACGCGGGCGTCGCTGACACCGCGGTGCCTCGGGCGTTGACTCAGCGGCCGAGCACGAATCGGTCGACCGCGTGCGCGAAGCCCTCATCGTCGTTCGACTTGGTCACCCTCGACGCCGCCCCCTTCACTTCGGCATCGGCGTTGCCCATGGCGATGCTGAGGCCCGACTCGGCGAACATCGAGACGTCGTTGTGCATGTCACCGATGGTGGCGATCTCTTCGGGCGCCACGCCGTAGAGCTGCGAGAGGAAGCGAACGACTCGGCCCTTGTTGGCGTCGGGGTGGGTCACGTCAAGGAAGTAGGTCTGCGAGCGCGTCGCCGAGACCTGCGAACCGAACATCGCGCCCATCGCCGTACTCGCCGCGGCGCCCGCACTGGCGTCGTCGCTCACGCCGACCACCTTGGTGATGCCGTCCTCGACGGAGCGAAAGTCGCTCAACTTCGTCGGTTGGCATCCGCAACCGCGCGACTCATGCTCGATGTGAGGACCGTTCTCGTCCAGCACGAACCATTCCGAACCCTGATAGACCCAGACCGAGAGACTGTGGGAGTGGAGCAGTTCGATGATTGGAGCGGCGAGGTCGTCGTCGATGGTCCTCTCCTCGAGCACGCGCATGTCGCGATCGACGATGAGAGCACCGTTGAAGGCCCCCAGAGGAGTACTCAGACGAAGGGGTTGCACGAGCATTTCGAGACCCTGGGGTGGGCGCGCGCTCGTGATTGCGAATATAACGCCCGCGTCATCCAACGCCTCGACGGCGCGAATGGAGTCCTGGGTGAGGGTCTTATCCGGTGTCAAGAGTGTGCCGTCGACGTCCGAGATGAGGAGACGTACCGAGGCGCTCACGTGGTCGCTTGCCGGGGTCCTCACTGGGGCAGGCACCAGTCGTGCGGCGCAATCACGCGTGTGATGGACTCCGGTCCCCACGAGCCCTTGGCGTAGGGCTCGACCGCCGGCGGATGCTCGAGCAGCGGGGCCGCCACTTCCCAGAGCCGCTCAATACCGTCCGAACGCGTGAACAGCGAGCGATTACCGAGCATGGCCTCGAGGATGAGGTGCTCGTAGGCCTCGAGGTTGTTGGCGGCCTGGAACGAGTCCTTGTAGTGGAACGTCATTTCGGCCGAATCGAGGTGCATTCTCGGTCCAGGTTCCTTCGCGAGGAAGTGCGCGTGGATCGAGCCCGGATCGGCGAAGTCCACGACGAGTTTGTTGCCGCGCCACTTTGGCTCATGCTCACTCAACGGGAACAGTCGCATCACCGGCTCGTCGAAGCCGATCGTGATCACCTGACGGCTCTGAGCGAGGCACTTTCCGGTGCGGAGGTAGAAGGGCACGCCCTTCCAGCGAGTGTTCTCCACCTCGGCACGCAACGCCACGAAGGTCTCGGTTTGAGAGTCGACCGCGACTCCGTGCTCGTCGCGGTAGCCGTCGTACTGGCCGCGCACGACCTGGGCGGGGTCGATGGGGCGTAGGGTCTGAAAGACCTTGTGTACCTCGTCGCGCAACGGTCCGGCGTCCAGGCTGGTGGGCTGTTCCATGGCGAGAAAGCCCAGCACCTGGAAGAGGTGGGTCACGACCATGTCGCGAAAGGCCCCGGTCTCTTCGTAGAAGGCCCCTCGATTCTCAATCGAAAGGGTCTCGGGCACGTCAATCTGCACGAAGTTGACGTGGTCGCGGTTCCAGAGCGGCTCGAACATCCGGTTGGCGAAGCGCAGGGCCAGGATGTTGTCGATCGACTCCTTGCCGAGGAAGTGATCGATACGGTAGATCTGGGTCTCGTCGAAGTTGGCCTTGAGCACGTTGTTGAGATTGCACGCCGACGCGAGGTCCATTCCGAAGGGCTTCTCACAGATCACCCGGGAGTTCTCGCTGAGCCCGGACGCACCAAGGGTCTCGACCACGAGCAGCACCGCGTCGGGGGGTATCGCGAGGTGGAAGAGCCGTCGCGCACCCCCGCCGATCTCGGCCTCGGCCTGGCTGACCGCGAGGTGCAGCGCGCTGAAGTCGTCGGGTTCGGCGGCGATGAAGGAGAGCGACTCCTCGAACCGATTCCAGATCTCACCCTGGGGAAGATTCGAACCGAACTGCTGGACGACGTCGCGAGCGTACACGCGAAACTCGTTGGTGCCCATAGCGTACGCCGAGGGAGCCGACCCGATGATCCGGTAGCGCTCGGGTAACAGGCCCGCCACCGCAAGATGGAAAAGCCCAGGGATGATCTTGCGCTTGGCGAGATCGCCGGTCGCGCCGAAGAGCACGATGACGTGGTTCTCGGGGACTTCGGACGTCTCGGGAGGCAGTTCCAGGCTCATGGTGTTGCTCCAATGATCGTGTGGCGGACAGTGGCTCCAACGCCGACGAGGAGCTCGCTCACGAGCTCGGGCTCGAACAACCCGTGAGCGACAACTCCCGGCGTGGCCGAGAGCCATCGGGCCAGTTCGCCGGGTGCCGTGACGGGTCCGTGGTAGTCCGCGATGACGCCACCGTCCGGACTTGCGGGTGCATTACGCACGTCGCACGCTCCGAGCCGGCGTAGCGTCGCCGCCAGCCCGAATGGCGACAGTTCGAGGGGTACCGGGGCGTGGAGGGCATCGACGACCTTGGTGGCGTCGGCGATCACCACGAAGCGATCGGCCGCCGCGGCGACGATCTTCTCGCGGGTCAGCGCACCGCCGCCGCCCTTGATCAGCCACCCGTCGGGCGCGATCTGGTCCGCGCCGTCGATGGCGAGGTCGAGACGCTCGATATCGTCAAAGGGGTGAACGCGCAGTCCGAGCGTTCGAGCGGCCTGCTCCGTGCGCGGGGAGGACGCGACGAAGACGGCCGTCGGTGCGCGCCGGGCGATGGCCACGAGCAAGAAGGCGATCGTCGTGCCGGTGCCCAGTCCGACGAGCATCCCGTCTTCCACGAGTTCGCCGGCGGCCTCAGCGGCGAGACGCTTCTCTCCATCGACGCCCATGCTCACGTCGCCGATCGGTCGGCCATGATGAGCGATGCTGCGGCCTCGACTCGGGTCGCCGGAATCGACTCGTCGCCTTCGAGGAGTTTTGCGAGTGCCTCGCGCTTGTCCGAACCGCTCACCAGCCAGAGCAGTTGGTCCGCCCGGGCGAGGCCGAGGTAGGTGAGGGTCATGCGCTGGCGGCCCTGGTACTCACCGGTGGTCGACACCAGACGGTCGCGCACGTCGAGCACCGGATCTCCGGGAACGAGCGACGCGGTGTGGCCGTCGGGGCCCAGGCCTAGGTGCACGAGGTCCAGGCGCGGGGGTAGTGAGTCTGCGTAGCGCTCGGCCGCGGCGTCGAGATCGTCGTCGTTGACGGGCATCGGTTCGATCAGGGGTGAAATGCCCACGAGGGTGTCGATGAGTTGCGTCAGGTTGCGCCCGGGATCGCCCGGTGGGGCGACCCGCTCGTCCACCTGGTAGATGACCGTTTGCCCCCAGGGCATGTCGCGTCCGAGCAGTTCGGCGAACATCCTCCAGGGGGTGCGTCCCCCGCTCACCGCGAAGCTGAACGCACCCCGGGTCGCAACGCAGCGGCGCGCGTGCTCGGCGACGAAGTCCGCCGCCGCCGTGGCGAGGTCGTCGACGCCAGCAAGCGTGCGGGTCTCGTGGTGCACCTTAGGAGCTCTTCTCGACGTGTCCGCCGAACTCCGAACGCATCGCCGAGAGCACCCTGGCGCTGAAGTCGCCTTGCCCGCGCGACTCGAAGCGCTGGAAGAGCGCCGCGCTGATCACCGGCGCGGGCACCGACTCGCTGATCGCGGCTTCCACGGTCCAACGCCCCTCGCCCGAAT
>Ga0307375_10005642_pt1 | contig 11704 bp, 7 predicted proteins | sample TR1MG_FD_202531 | JGI IMG/M metagenome (GOLD analysis project Ga0307375, IMG submission 202531) | Soil microbial communities from Risofladan, Vaasa, Finland - TR-1 | ecosystem: Environmental > Terrestrial > Soil > Coastal area > Acid sulfate soil | place: Finland: Risofladan, Vaasa | collected... | reverse complement strand
GAAAAATCTGCCACGCCCCTAACGAAGAAACCACAAGCGACAAGAATTGTTGAATGGCGAGAAGCAGTCATTGATGGCGACTCCGAAGAGCTCATCCTGATTGATGATGTCACAGGCATAATGATTAGAGATAAAAGCATCATTAAACTAGACGTTCCTGAAGGAATGACTAGATGTAACCTTATTTTTTGGGGGCATGATTGGAGTGGAACAACTGAAATTGTGGTAGGCAGTAAAAAATATAATATCGATCTGTATCAAGAGCCAAGCGGCTGCATCAGGGTTACGATAGATTTGAATTTAGCTCCTGATATAAGCATTTCATCATTTCCCATCCATAATACTAAGGCCAAGGATAGCCAAGTGATATTTTATCGAGCGGTATTCGCTGGAGATAAATAAGCCACCCTAGCAAAGGTCCTTACCCCTAGAGTGGTCAATACCTCTCAACCGGTTCTTAGCCCCTATAGCAATAGTCAGTCCAGTGAGTAAGAAGTCACGGTGTAGTCGACGTGAACCACCCCCCACAAATCGTGACTTGGCCGCTCCACTGGATAGGGAATTTTAAAACGCGCACCTCCCGAGCAATAATCAATCACTCGCTCGATCAATGACTGCCCCACATTTTGCGGATGATCGATAAGTGTGGCGATTCCAGCTGTCAACCCGAATTCGCCGGGGCACAGTGTGTTATCAAATACAAACTCGTACATCTGCTGAATCTTGGGCGCTGCATCGGATACGTACAGGCCGCGCAGCCCGGCGTTGAAGTGAAGTAGCTGCCGTCCGCTCTGGTCAGTCAGCCCAAGTGAGAGCACGCAGCGATCAGCAGTCTTCGACTCTAAATGGTAGTACACGCGAATCCGCACGGGTTCGCCAAATTCAACCATGTCGGTCTCGATGCCAACCTCGTTGATGACACTGATATCGTCAATGCGGATCTCACCGCTACCCGTACGCAGTGGCTCAATTCTTGCTGCAAAGGCTTCCAGTCGCCCTGCATCCACCTTGCTGGATGCATTTGAGGCCTCATCAGCGACCGTCGCCTCCGGCTCAGTCGGTAGCTCCTTCTGCAATTCATCATCGGTCTTGGTTGCGGTACCTGCGATACCCGCGCGCACCATGCGACTGAATATCTCGCTCTGATACGCACCACCCACCAGCGCTGCACCGCCGGCCAGCCGCACCTTGCCCTTTTCCAGCCACAGACCACGGTTGCACAAGGACCTCACGGCGTCCGCCGCATGGGTCACGTAGATGAAGGTAATGCCCTGGTCGAGCATCGAGCGGATCTTGGCCAGACACTTGTTCTGGAAATAGGCGTCGCCCACGCTCAGCGCTTCGTCGACGATCAAAATATCGGGTTGCACATAGACGGCGCAGCCGAAACCCAGACGCATGGACATGCCGCTGCTGTAGGTGCGCACGGGATGCTCCACCGCATCGCCCAGCTCACTGAAGCGAATAATCTGAGGGATCGCCTCGGCGATCTCGTCATCGTGCATCCCGTGCAGCATGCAAAACTGATTGATGTTCTCGCGGCCGGTCAGGTCGGCGGTGAAACCTGCTCCGAGTTCAAGCAGCGCAGATACCCGGCCACGCACCTCCACCTTGCCGCTGGTTGGCGCAAGCACGCCCGCAAGCACCTTGAGCATGGTGCTCTTGCCACTGCCGTTTTCCCCCACCACACCGAGTCGATCACCCGGCTGCAAGTCAAAGGAAACGTCGTCCAGGGCACGGGTTTCGCGGAAATACTGCTTGCGGCCCAGGCTGAGCATCTCCCGCAATTTCTGCTGTGGCGTGGAATAGGACCGGTAGACCTTGCTGACCTGGTCAAAGGACATGATAGGGGCGGAATGTTCGACTGGCGGCATGCTGGTTGTGCTCATGGGTCAAATCACATCGGCAAAGCCGCGCTGCAGCTTGCGAAAAATATAAATGCCAAGCAACAGCCAGGCCACGGATGTGGCGGCCAGGATGGCCAGGCTGGGCCATACCTCGGTGCTACCGACAAAAACGGCCTGACGGGACGCCTCGGTCATGTAGTAAAACGGGTTGTAGCTCATGATGATGTTACGCACCCAGAGGGCGCCGGACGCCTGGACCAGCGAGGCCGGGTAGAGGATCGGCGTCAGCCAGAACATGATCGTGACCAGCACCGGTATAAGCTGACCGAGATCCGGCACAAAGATCGACAGTGACGAAACAGCGTAGGCAGCCCCTACGGTAATCATGACCGAGCAGGCCCAGATCAAGGTGAACATCCACACGCTGCCGACTGGCATGGTGTGCTGCATGAACATGAGAAAGACGATGATCACCCAGATGATCGCCTGACTCAGGATGGCAGACGCGAACGGCACCAGAGGCAGCGCCCACACAGGAAAGGCGATCTTGGTGATCAGATAGCTGTATTCGCGCAGAATGCCCGGGCTGCGATTGACCACTTCCTGAAAAAGCGACCACAGTGAAAACGGCACGAAATAGAAAAGCGTGAATGGTATCCGGCTGTAATCACCGCCCATCCGGCCTCTCATCAGGATCGAGAACACCATGACGTTGATCAGGGAGTAGAGCAATGGCACGCCCACACTCCAGGCGAGGCCGATGTAGGAGTTGGCATAGCGATTCCTGACGTCGCGCTTGGCGAGCATCCACGCCAGACGCAGACCGGATACGCGTTCGCGCTCGGATAGGGATTTCATGAAATTTCTCGTATGACGTTGGCTTGACTATCCATGCACGCGCATGAATTTTTCGATGAAGCGGATGAAACGATGCCCAACGCGCGTTGGACAGAATTGTCGCACATGCCGCTGGATTCGTTGGCCATGGTCGCGATAGCCCGAGTCCTGCCATGCTCCTGTTGTAACCAGACACAGCTCATCACGTACCGCCTTTGCAAGCAGCGGCACATCGCCGGTGGGCACAAGGGTAGCGACGCCTCCCGATATGCTCGGCGTATTGGAATTTTCGTAGACCACGACACGACAGCCCGCGGCCAGCGCCTCGATGATCGGCACGCAAAAGCCTTCGTGGTAGGTGGGCAGCACAAACAAATCCGCCTCATTGAGCAGAACCTGCTTGTGTTGATTGGAAACGCTACCGTGGAACACGATGCGCAAGCGCCCTGGGTAGCTCTCTTCCAACGCCGCTGCGGAGACGCGGAGTTGAGCAAGCAAGTCCTGGTCGGAAAAATTCAGATTACCGATAAGATTCAACTCGACCGTCGTCACCGGCAGCGTGGCCATGACGATGGATAGCGCCCGGAGCAGCTCGTGTGGCCCTTTGGACCGCACAAATCGACCAAGAAAGGCTATACGAACCAACCCGTCCTGAAAACTCGGCTTGCCTGCCGGCATGGCCTCCACACCCACCGACAAGGGCATGACGCTGGCCGGCGTACGGATGGAGGCTGCACGCAGTACCTGCAGATTAGTTGCGCTGGCGCAAAGCACGTGATCCGCCCAGACCATGTTGGACAATTGCGCAAAGGATCGGTCGATGGTCTCCCGCCCATCTGGCGCAACCATGTCCCTGGGCGTGATGTTATGAAACACCACCAGGCGACGTGCCTTCTTCGACACCGCCGGCAACAGGTCGAACAAGGGGTAATGGACACCGAAATGGAATACGACGAGATCACTCGCCTGAAAATGGGGGTCCAGCGCGATATCCGCTGCCGTTTGTACGTGCTGAAAAGGGATATCTGCGTAGTCGCAGGCATACGCGAACAGGCGCACATCCATGCCTCCCTGACCCGCCAGTCGCTGGATTTCATCCCTTACGGATTGGGAAATTGCATCATGGTGAACACAAATTCCGTTGATGTAGGAAACTTTCATCGAGCAACCGGCGCTGCTTCCGGAACGCCAGCGTCGACTGGCACATCTGCCGTGCTTCTGACTGTGCGCACCAATGAGGAATCTTCTTCCGCCAGTTGCCAGCTCGCGCGCACTGATGCATAAAATTCATGGCTATCACGCGCCATGCGCTCAGCGGTGAAATGCTGATGGAACCGAACCTCGCCATTCACGCCCATGGTCGTGCGCAACTCCGCAGACCGGAGCATGTGCACGATCGCCTCTGCCAAGGCACTGACATCACCCGGAGGTACCAGAACGCCGGTATGTCCATCAGCAACGACCTCGGGCATGCCGCCCGCCCGACAACCAATCACCGGCTTGCCCGCACGCATCGCCTCCAAAAACACCAGGCCGAACGATTCGAAACGGCTGGGCGCCACGAACAAGTCACACGTGGCATAGGCTTGCTGCAAGGCAGTCTCGTCCACACGCCCCTCGAAAACGACCTTCGCGCCATAGCGCTGCCCTGCAGCACTGGCAAGAAACGCTGATGAATAGGGCTGGCCACCAGGCCCCGGCAAGGTATTGTCGCCGACAATGCGAAAACGCGCACTGGGAACTGAGTCCAAAACCCGAGGGATCGCCTCCAGCAGGATGTCGATACCTTTGCGCGGCTCCAGACGCCCCACGAACAACACACTGAGCTCAGCTGTATCGCCACCGGCCTCCCTCCCCGGCGCAGCCTGTTGCGCTGGCAATGCCGCCATACCAAGGGGCAAAACACTCAAGCGACGCCGATCAAACTCGAACCCGTAGGCCGCCTCGATCTCTTGCGCAATCGCGCCGCTAATCGAGCGAACACCATCAGCCTCACGCATCAGCTTCTCTTCAAGCGCCAGCATGGGCTGCGCAAACGATGCCATCCAGTCGGTCAATTCACGATGCCCCGGATGTGACTCCAACCAGAAGTGCAGCGTCGTCTGCAGGCTAACTACCAGAGGCCACTGTCGATCCAGCAAAAACGCAATACCCTCGCAGTCCCATATCGGTGTTTCGACAACGTCAATAGATCGATGCGTTCCTATGCGTTCAACCTCGCGGTGAGCCGTCGATGACCAATCCCATATATGCTGGGGAACTCCCAGCGTAGCAGCGCTACCATTCAACGGCACATTCCGCGTGACTAACCGATGAACCCAAACACCATCTTCAAAATCAACCCGATCCACGTCAACGCTTTCAGTCACAACCACAACAACGTTTCCTTCTGCCGCCAAACTGACCGCCAAATCCTTGTTGAACGTGGCAATGCCGCCAGCGTGATTTGGCGGATAATCGCGAGAAACTAAGACAATGTTTCTCCTATTCCCAAGTCGGGAAACTTCCTCATCACTAAGGGCATTTTTAAAAGGGCTCCAATAACGTCTCGCCTTCGCCACAGTCAGCAGCTCGCGCCGGTTTAGAAGACCTTGCTCAAAACCACGCAGCCAAGAACGCTCCACTTCATCCCGGAGGGCATCAAGAGCCGCCTGATCTAGACGGCCACCTGCGATATGAAAATCAACGTCAGAAAACTGCCCAGCTATAAAACTTTGCACATCGGCGATAATTTCCTGCATGCCCACATGGCCGCGGGCATTTTTCAAGGCAAAATAGATTTTGTTTTTTATTACCGGAAAACGGTATTTTGCTACCCGATTTTCGTCTCGAACGTGACTCGGAAGAAATTTATGATGAACAAAGGCATTAGGAAGTTGCCTTATAATATAACCCGCGTCATTTAAACGCAGGCAAACATCTGTCTCATCGAGATAATATTCATACTCCTCATCGAAACCGCCTATTTCTAGAAGCGCAGAACGCCTAAATGATGTATTCGTACCTTGTAAGTAGGGGAATCGCATGGAACAAGGAAAATTAAGATGAGGTGTAGCCTCGACCAGCTGCCATTGAGCATTTCCCAGCCGGTCAGCGGTTGCATATTGATACTGAAAATTATAGCCGGTATGGTCAAACACCTTACCACCAACAGCCCCAATCTCCTCCGAATCAAATGCAGCGGCTAGTTGCATCAACCACTCAGGCTCAGGCATTGCATCGTCATCAATGAACGCGACAATATCACCAGCGGCCGCACTAATGCCGATATTACGGGAAACTGAAAGATTTCGCACGTCACAGACCGCTGTCTTTATACGCTTTGAGAAGTCATCAATTACCCGTTCAGTGTGATCGGTTGAGGGTCCATTAACTACGACAATCTCAAATGCCGTATAGTTAACCGCCATTAGAGATTTCAGCGTCTGGCGAAGACCGTCAGCACGGTTATAGGTGTTTATCACTATCGAAAACGTTTTCACTACCGAAATTCCTTGACAACATCATTCGCTATTTTCTTAATGCCGTCAAAAACCACGAAAGATGAAAACATTCGCAACTCCTCCTGAGTGATATGTTTGTCGAGATCCGCTACCATATTTAATAATTCACCAACCATTTTTCCGTGGCCTTTTTCGACCAGCGACGTGAGATTATAGATCCACGACAAAGTATCATGAAGGCTGCCTTCCGAACGAAGCACCGAGCAATCGAATTGTTCGAAGATTTTCTTTATCCCCCAAATGGTTGTATTGAAAAAATGAAAAGGTACCGCATGCAAGGGCTGCATAAACGCAGATTCGCAATACACCCTCCCTCCAACTTTGGACACGCGAAAAATCTCTCGGCCGCCTTCGAATGGGTCAGATAGATGCTCAACGACCGCCTGAGAAAGCACGAAATCGAAGGTGTTACTTCTGAACGGCAACTTATGGCCATCACCGTAGATATCGGGGGCAAGAAATGGTGAATATTCGAAATTTATCACCCGCTGATCGTTGTGTGACCGGTCTCCACACCCGCAATCAAGGATGAGGGCATCATCTGGAAGTGAGTCTAGGATTTTTTGAAATTGCTCGGGATAAGGGTTTCCCTGGTTCATCACTGGAAGGCTAAATATTTCGCTTTCGTCCTCACTAACGTTCAAAAGATCCAGCCTTCTCAGAAATATCTGCGAACCCTTTGAGTCTTTATTACGACGTGGAGAGACTCTAATTTCTACGGTTGATGGCTTTTCCTTAAATCCCAGGTATATCGGCACACGGCAAACCATTGATCCATTCGGTTCATATAGATCAACTTCGCCAATGTATTCTCCATCAATGTAGAATTCAGCAATCCCGGACCATGGATGTTTTAGCAGCGAAAGCGTTGCCGAAATCGCCTCGGTCGTTACTCGGCAACCTGTTTTCGGCTCTTCACCGAAAACATCTCCTCTATCTGACAAGGTCCAAAAGGCGTCTGTGTCGATATTTTTTTCCAGGAGTACAGAATCAAGTACCATGCACCCTGTGAATCTCGTTAGCGCATCACCCCAGTTGCCAAAACGCGGATGATTCAAAAAGTCAATCTTTCCGAGCGACACTGATCCGACGACAGCGTCACACTGAGGGCAGTGAGCATGGCCTTCAAGCGTCAGATCCCTAAGCATCACGTCGCTGATTAAACTCAGCGGACCCTTACAATTCGGACAACCCGCCACCTGCTGAATTTTTCTTAGTTTCTCGTAAAAATCCATTCTCATCCTCAAACGTAAAATCGTCTTCGTGATATTTTTCTGCGATTCACAAATCCAAAACTATCGACGTTCACAAATATTCAATTTCTAGACGAAACTAATTAGGTTACGCAAACCTGCAACAAATTTGACGGACGCTTAAGAAAAATATCTTTCGAAATTGCTTCCGCCAAACCCTGATAATTTAAAATATTTTTATTTGATTCGCGCCTAAAATTTTGTCCATTTTTTTGAACGTGGTGGTGATGTTAGACGTATTTCCCCTGCACCTCGAACTCAAAGCACTTGCCATTTCGACGCCCCGCATCTATCACCTGCACATCAACGAATCCGGCTTCCTCAAGAAGATTGCTCATGTGCTCGGGCGTAAACATGTTGAAGTGGAAGTCCCCATCGTAATCCTGGCCACCGTAGAATACTTCACGCATGTCATTGTAGGGGTACTTTCCAGCGGTGTACTCGCGGATCATCGCCTCCGCATCCGGCACCACGGCACGCAGCACGCCACCCTTTTTCAAAAGCGACTTCCAGTGGGGCAACAGTTCGCGGCGCAACTGTTCCTGCGGAAAGTGCTCCAGCAGGTGGGCGGAAAAGATCTCATCGGCCTCGCCCAGTTCGTCAGGCAACGCATTGACCTCGGCCACAACATCCACACCCGGCAATTCACGGCGGTCAACGTTGATAAAACCGTCCAGCGGGATATGACCGCATCCGAGGTTCAGGCGTAGCCCTGACTGTCTGGCCTGCACCAGTTTCTCGGCAGCAACAACCCGCGCGGTGACCTCCAGCGGATCCTGTTGCTTGTCGGGCGAACTGTGCCCGTAGCGCATCTCGAACAGTAGCTCGCGCCTCACGAATTCGACGCGGCCGAAAAGGTAGGCGGTGTTTGCGCGCAGCTCACCATAGCCACCATCATGCTTTGCGAGTTGATCGCCCACCTCTCGCCATTGCGCAGAGAGCATTTCGAGCGTCGCGCCCTGGCTGCCCAGCAAGCGATCAACACCTGCCATATGAACGCGCAGCGGATCCAGTTGGCCGGATACCGTCCCCACTTGCCCGGCGAGTACTTCCAGCGTCGCACCCTGGCTGCCAAGCAAGGTGTCAACACCTTCCATACGAACGCGCAACTGCTCAGAGTTTGCTTCGTGCTCCCGCTCGAGGCTGCTGAGGTCTCTGCGCAGCTGACGCAACGCAACGGGCACAGAGAAAACCAGGTTTTCCTGATCCTGATCAACTTCGTGTTGCCTTGCGTTGAGCTTCGCCACCGCATCCAGCAAGGACGGCAGTTGCTCTCTGTACAGATGCTCAAGTCTGAGCTGCGTCGCCTCAAGCTCTACGATGTGCTGCTTTACCCCATCCAAGCCTGAAGCTTGCTGCTGCATGCCGTGCGACGCCTGCCGCTCCAGCTCATCCAGCCTCGACACACGTTGCTGCATGCTGGAGGCCTGTGCCCGCAGCAGAGGCAACCGCCATAGCGCCGCCATGATATGCACCAGCCGTCCTAGCAAGGGAAGCTTCGAAAGCCTTCGAGCGGCTCTTCTTATCATCGATTTCATTTGGGGAATTTCCTGTCAACCCGCACGCATTGCGGGCTCACCGTGGTTAATGGGTAGTTCGCTGACTACTTGTGGAGCCGCGAAGTAATACGGACGACTACCGGTCAGCTGCCATTGATCAGCGTAGTCAGCTGAGCCGTTCGTCGTTCCATCAATGCCAAATCACCACGAGACTCGACGTTCAGCCTCAGCAGCGGCTCGGTATTGGAAAGACGAAGGTTGAAGCGCCATTGCGGAAACTCCACGCTGACGCCATCGGTAACATCCACATGCGGATTGTCCCCCGCAAACGCCTGCATGATGCGACTGATTGCGGCCTGAGCATCGTCGACACGAAAATTGATTTCTCCGCTGCAAGGGTAGGCCAGCATTTGTGCTTCGACCATGGAGGCAAAGGATAGACGAGTCCGGCTGACTCGTTCTGCAATGAGAAGCCACGGAATCATTCCGGAATCGCAATAGGCGAAATCGCGGAAGTAGTGATGTGCGCTCATCTCGCCGCCGTAGACGGCATCCTCGGCACGCATGCGCTCCTTGATAAAGGCATGCCCCGTCTTGCTCATCACCGGGATGCCACCAGCGGCCTTGACCATGTCAATGGTGTTCCAGGTCAGACGCGGGTCGTGGATGATCTTGCCACCGGGATGCTTTTCCAGGAGCTGGGCGGCGAGCAGGCCGACCAGATAATAGCCCTCGATGAACTCGCCGTCGGCATCGAAGAAGAAGCATCGATCGAAGTCACCGTCCCAGGCAATGCCGAAGTCGGCGCCGCTGGCTCGCACCGCCTCGGCGGTGGCCGCCCTGTTTTCCGGCAGCAGCGGATTGGGAATGCCGTGCGGAAAACTGCCATCTGGCTCATGATGGATGCGAATGAACTCGAACGGCAGGTGTGGCGCCAGCTCGTCGATCACCACGCCCGCACCACCGTTGCCTGCGTTGACGACGATCTTCAACGGCCGCAGGGCGGCACGATCGACGTAGCCAAGCAGATGCTCGATATAGGCGGACTTGTCGGCATCCACCCGCACGGCACCCACCGCTCCGGCTGTAGCGAAAGTGCCTGACTCCGCCAGAGCCTCGATATCCTTGAGGCCGGTATCACCGCTGACCGGGCGCGAACCCTCCCGCACCAGCTTCATACCGTTGTAGTCCATCGGGTTGTGGCTGGCAGTCACCATGATGCCGCCACCGACACCACGATGTGCGGTCTGAAAGTAGACCTCTTCGGTGCCGCACAGACCGATGTCGATGACGTTGACGCCCCCCTCGTTCAGTCCGCGGGCCACGGCCGCCGCAAGCGCAGGGCTGTCCTGACGCACGTCGCGCCCGACGACCACCTCCTTCGCGCCGACGATGTCTGCGAAGGCGCGGCCGATGCGGTAGGCGATGTCCTGATTCAGTTCATCAGGAATGCGACCACGAATGTCGTAGGCTTTGAAACACTTCAGCATGTCTGGTTCTCAGTGCCGACCTGGGCCGGGCTTGGTGGGTGTCGTAGCGGGTTCAACCGGCGTCGGCGATTGCGCACTGCTCTTATCAAGCGGTGAAGCCGTCAGTGTTTTCAACATGATGGCCAACGTACGCTGATCGATGTTGATGCCGAGCGACTTCGGTGTCGCAGCATCAGGCAAATCGAAGTCAATCCGGATTTTCTGAGTGGAATTCAAGGCGGCCGGGGGTACATCCACGTCAAGCCGCGCCTCGGCATGAGGGTAGGTTATGTCCTTGGTGGAGACATGCACCCCGTTGAGGCTGACCAGTATTCGCTGATGCGCATGTGCTGCTGTCAGCAGGCCCGTCATGCCGAAAGTCAGGCGAACACCGTGGGCAAGGTGGGGCAATGCCTGTGGGTCAATATCGATTTCCGAATGATTGGCAAGACTCCAGACTCCGGAGATGCTCGGGGAACCCCAGCCACTTGCCAACCACTGCCCCCATGCAATGGGCGGCATGGCATGACCGGACGGGAAAACGGGTCTGGTCAGACGGGACAGATACAGGTTCATGTCCTCCCGCAGAAAGATCTTGTGCGGGTAATCATGACTCCTTTGATACGCCCAGACACTGATCCTGCTGCTACCGATGGAGGCGAATCCGGGAGGCGTCGACGCTGAAGGCGAGAGTACGAAGACGTCGTTATAACGCGCATTCAAGGCGGCGATGTAAGCCGAGTCCTTCAAGCTCGAATCGCTTACGGTGATCGCGGGCAGGCCGAACGTGAACATGATCGGCGTCTTGATCTCGCTGTTGTTTGGCAAGCCCAGACCCATGACATCCAGCAGAACCACATCGCCAGCATCAACGGGCGACAACAGCTTCGCCAGGGACTGGTACAATCCCCCATTTTCATTCTTGCCCAGCTGCGCCGAGGAAACCGCGCCGCCATAGACCATGGTCAACGCCATGACAATGCTCAGCATCTTGCGCGCATAACCCGCCCGCATCCGTACCCAAACCAACACGACAAACAGCAACATGTAAGGGACCGCTTCGCTGAGCAGATAGCGTGCGTAGTAGGGACCGTACGGCACTACCCATTGCAGCAAGACGATATAGGCAAAGAAACCAGCAATGAACAGCCGCAGGAACTCGACGGGTGGATCACCCTGGCGACGCAGGACCAAGCCGAGAAAGGCAAGCGGCAGCAGAGGTCCGACGTAGACAAATAGAGCAGCCAGACTGCTGGCTTTCAAGGCGTGCCACCGAGTGCCAGCCAAACTCCAGGT
>Ga0307375_10005640_pt1 | contig 11706 bp, 17 predicted proteins | sample TR1MG_FD_202531 | JGI IMG/M metagenome (GOLD analysis project Ga0307375, IMG submission 202531) | Soil microbial communities from Risofladan, Vaasa, Finland - TR-1 | ecosystem: Environmental > Terrestrial > Soil > Coastal area > Acid sulfate soil | place: Finland: Risofladan, Vaasa | collected... | reverse complement strand
TATGCCCTGTTTGGCATTATGCAAATAATTCCAGCTCTTGACATCTGTATCGCCGTCTTTCTACGGTCCTCAAATATCATATCTGCATGGTCCATGTAGTTTATCTTAACATCCCCAGACCCAACAACCGACACGATAAATTCAACATTAGGAAAGCAGTTTTCCAGAGTGCGCATACATGCGTGATGCATTATTGCGCCATTTGTCCTGGCCGTGATGATATGCAGCGGCGTCCTTCCATTGTAAAAAGACTCAAGGAATTTGTTTACATGTTCATCTACTGGCTTTAGTTCATCAAAGCGCTCGGTGAACAGGCGATAGAAGAACACATCCCACTGAAAATCAGCTGGAGGTGCATAACCATCTATGAAATTGAATTCAAACATATGGTTAGCAAGTGGATCAAGCATATAGCCCTGTTCCGCCAGCGCGAGGGATATGAGCTCATTGGAATTTATAAGCGTTCCGTCGAGGTCAAACTTTGCGAATATCATATTTTTTATTCTCCTTTTTAGGCTTTACGTATGTTCCCTGGGCCATTACTTTTACAAGCGGACGCTTGCTTTCTGGAATGTCTTTGAACTTCGATCCCGGGTGTGGTACAAGAACGTGGCTGATATGAACCCATCGAGGCTTCATCAGCTCCTTTGTTTCCTCTTTGTCCATAAGCCTTCTGGCGCAATAGTCGTATCGTAATTCACCATCTTTTCTTTTCATTTTAATCCTCCGTGTAGGCTACCCCAGTTTCTCTTTCATGCTCGGTTAGCATTTCTTCGATCTTGTCATTGAATACTTCCGGATCACGTACTCCTGTCTGGTCGATTATCTGTTTAGATAGATCAGGGAACAGTTTTTGATATCGCTGCATGTTCTCTAATTCCGCTTCGTAAATTACTGAATTGTCAGTTTTGATCTTTGGGCTTAAAACGACTTCATCATGACTGAAGAGATATGGAAACCTCATGTCAGGAGCACCGCTTTTTTTCTTAAGCCTGTCGAATTTAGCAACTGCCAGGTCATACTCTTCCTTGTCTGTCTTGAATTTTTCGGCGTTTTCGATAATAAATTTACCGAAGTTTTCCCAGTCAAGTCTGACCCAAGACTTCCGGAATGCCATCGGGGACACTGAAACACTGATTGGTTTTTTCTCTTTCTTTTCAGGTACTTTTATCGGATTGTCTACCTTTGGTTCAAGACCTGTTGGGACATCGTTTGATTCACACCACTCCTTAAGTATTATCATGAAACCTTCAATATCCTCAAGGACAAAGTCGTAAATGTCACCAGGTGTATAATCTTTGTTTTTTTCAATGAGCGTTTTAAGCGTTCCGTTCAGTGCTGAAACATTTACACCATCAGGCATTTCCCTGTAAATATTTGCCTTCTTTACTTTGTCGGCGGCGGTTAATGGAGTCAATGGAGGGGGAGCGTCTACTGTCATCTTTGCTGTAACCTCATCCCTCAATTTATTATATGAATTTTCCACTTCCGGAGCAACCTCAACTTCATCCGGAACTATCCCCGGGCTTTTAATCTCAGGTATAACGAGAACCCTGTCAAATGCCTCAAAGAAGCGTTCCTGGTGAGATAAAATTGCATCATAAACGGTATCCTCTTTACCGTCGTCGTATTTTGCCATTGAAGTTATAACGAACTTTTTCATGCTGGCCGCCAGGTCTCCCTCTATAACCGTTGGATATTTCTCAGTGACAAGATTCCAAACCTGACGTTTTAACGACGGCGCTGGTGCCGGTTCATCCGCTTCAGTATCTTTTTGTGTTGGACGCATATCGTCGTTAACATCCCGATCTTCCTCGACTTCTAACGATTTTTCGTCAAGATCTTCACCGAAATTCTTGACGCTTTGCATTTCCTCGGCGCCGGTATACTCAACTCCGTAGCCGGCAAAGCGAAGAGCCCTTGCAATAGCCCGGGTCTCGGCCAGTTCGAGAATTGCCGGCCAGATTTTTGAGTCCCTTGACTTTGACGCCATTCCAACACCGGTAAACGCATTGCCATGGATGCAGGCCTTGGCCTTTACTACTGCCAGGTCCTCGTCGTATTTGACGATCTCGATGTCGATTCCTGCAGCTATTCCATGTTGCTCAATCCTTGAAAGCTCCTCATGGAACATTCTAAGGCGGCCACCGACTACAGGAAATTTTACGGTAACGTTTCTTTTGAGCTTTTTGTTGTATCTCTCAAATTCAACTATTTCATCTTTTGTAAAATTGCTATTCAAATTAGCCTCCTATGACCGAAGGGTCATGTCCATTTCTTCGACGAACTCTATGCCGTCAATTTTGGTTACGCCGTTTTTCTGGGCTGCCTTCACGGCTTTCCAGTCAACAAGCAGATATTTTACGGGGACCTTTGCAATGTCAACAAGTTTTGGTACCATGACCTTATGGTAACTTCCGGATCCAGCTCTCATGCTGTCTACCTTGGCAACTGCAGCCATGGCAGGTTTCGGAGAACCTATCGACAACCCAGCCAACGGAGACTTGATTTTGGCCTTGGCGGCCTCAGCCTTTATATCGGCTTCACGGGCTTCATTCTCTTTGCGAAGGACTTCGTTTCGGTATCCAATGCATTTTTTTCTTTCTGAGGCTTCTAATAGGGTGAGGGCCTTTTGGATCGGGCGGACCATACCGTCAAGCTGCTGGTTAAAATCGAGGTAGGGTCTTTTCGCGGCCATGCGTGCATCGTCGATACTTTTATTTATGCGCTTGGCAGTGGTGCTAAGCTCGATTGATTTTCGCTCGGTTTCCGGTCCACCAACTTTGATTTTTTTGCCGGCTTCAACCATGAAGTCAACATGGATCTCGAATTTCTCCATGAGGCCCTGGAATGCGGAAACGTTAAAGCCTTTGGTTTTCTGTACGGTTTTTTCAATTTCTTCATCGGTTACCTCTAATGTTTGTAAAATTTGTGTCGTCATTTTGCCCCCTTTAATAGTTTATAAAGCTCAAGATGATTCATAAAAAGTCGTTCACAATCCAATACCGAGTATACATTAACAAGAGGATTTTTGTCAACCTCTTTTCTCAATCTTATCAGCATTAATTTCTCTATCTTTATATTTTTCTGTGTTCTCAATAGGATAGAGTATCCACCGAGTTGAAGAATATAATACTTTGCTACGGAGACCGCTGTTTTCCAGTCTCCAAGCGTTAGGACTCCGTCTTCGTTATCAACGAAAACTATGTCTGGTTGTCCACAAAATCCAAGAAATGGATCGGCCAGTCTTTCCTCTGCAAGAACGACATTTCTGATTCTCGGCTCAAACTTTTTAAATGATTCGTAATATACCTCATATTCAGGCTGGCAAACAAAAAACTCATTCACTAAATGTGAATATACCTGCTCGTGTACCTGTGTTCCTCTATGGCACGACTCAGCTGTGAACCACTGCTTGTCAATCCACGGGCTAAGTATTTCTGTTACGCTTGGTAATCCGGTATCGTTTTTATATGCCATAAAATCCTTTGTTGACTTTAATAATTAAAAAGATTATAACATAAAAAAAGACCAAATGAGTTATTCGTTAAAAAAAAGTGTTGACATTGAAATTCATAGGCGTATAATGAAAACTATCAGCTAAAGAAATTAACAAAAAAGCAAGGGGTAATTATGGCTGGGGTAATTAGAAAACGACATTTCTTTTTAATCGCAAAAACTTTCGGGATCCGGAAAGCATTAAGGGTTTTATTCAGCCGAAAGCAAGTAGCTCTAAACGATTTAATGGAGGTTCAAAAATGTCAAAAAAAATTTGGAAAATAACTGGAGCTGAAAGCAACTTTAATTATGGCATATATTCAAGCAAGGCAAAGGCCCTGGATGCAATAGTCTTATGGGCTGACAACGGTCAAAATTCATATACCGTCGACACTGATATCGATAAGATCAAAGTGTTAGACGGAATACCAGATATGGTAAACTTGACAACTTCGTCTGGTAAATTTGTGGCACTTTGGGTGTGCTACGCATTTATTAACAATGGCGCAAATCTTATTTTGATGGGATCAAAGGAAGGGCTTTCGTGAAGAAGAAGGACAATAGACAAAAACGGAAGGGACTCGGTACCTACCGGATCCCTTCCGCTGGTGGGAATATTTATTTCAAAGACAAGTCTAAATATAACCGAAAGAAAAAACATGGAAAGGGGGAGGTTGATGAAAAATAAGCATGAGGACGTAATTGATATAACGTCACAGATCTTGGCCATCCAGGCGGCAGACACTCCTGCAGTACTGGATGAAAATATTGACATGCCGTGTATTGTTAGGGGGGCAGGCGCCGGCATGAATCTCACCTATCTCGAAATTGCAAAAGCTCTCGGAATGGGTGAAAATAAATTTCCAGAATCTAACGTCAAGGATCTATGCAACAGGTCGATAGCCAAGTTTACTCGAAATTTCATATTCATGTTAATAAGTGATGCGGCCATTATACATGGCTTTCCTGAAGAAGCCGCGATCGACTTCGCTGCACAATCCTACCGGCTCGACAAGCAACTTGGAAAAACAGACTCCCAAATTTTAGCGAGGTGGTTATAATGCCAAATCCATTATTCGTTGGACAGCTAAAGGTTGGCGAGGACGGGAACTCATATCCGGAATTTTTCGACAGCAGCCAGAAGCTTTTAAACACATATCACAAAAAGGTTGGTAACAAAAAAATAAGAATGAGCATAAGCGGACTGACAGATAAAAAGATCAGGAGTGTTGAGCAAAATAACTATTACTGGGGTGTCGTCCTTGAGATCCTTGCTGACCATCTCGGCTACATTGGACCCGGTGAAAAAGAAGATCTTCATAATGAGTTGAGGTCGATTTTCCTGGTACGTATAGGAAAGTTAGGTGAGCCGGTAGTTGAGTCGACGACGAGAATCAGCACTGCATTATTTGAAAAATACCTCGAAGCAATCAGGACGTGGTCTCTAACTAAATTCCAGTGCTTTATACCACTTCCTAATGATGTAGAAAAACCTGATGAATCAGAAACTTATCGAAGACTTTAAAAAGGGGGTACTTAATGGAAGAACGTCAAGTAGTTGATGTGATTATGAAATCCTTAAGAATTGAACACCTGTTACCTAAGGTTCGTGACCTTGCAAATCAGTATGATATCGATACGTTAACGTTTCTTGGGGCATTAATCAGCGTCGGTTGCCAGGCTGAGCAGGCAAGGTTTGACTGGTATGACAACGACGTTAAGCAAAGAAAGAAAGAAAAGAAGCAAAAGAAAGAAAGAAATATATATAATAATAATAATAAAGAAAAAACAAACTTAAACAAGTTAAATACGCGAGACAATAATATGCCTCAGATGGAAGCGTTGTTTGACTGGTTCACGATTAAGCCGTCACCGCTCGTTGCAAAACTTGAGGCTAAGAAAAAATCGTCAAAAATTGAACGTCGTGTAAAAATGCCAAGGGCTTGGGTTGAGGCCCGTGAAAATGAGACTATTTTTCTTGGCGTAAACCTCGTCGGGTATGCTGAGAGCCAGGGGTATGACTGGTATTTGGCGAAGGAATTGTTTCTTGCATTTGTTGATTATCACTTGGCAAAGGGATCAATTTTCAAGAATTGGGAAGCTGCGTGGAGAAACTGGATTCGTAATGATATCAAGTTCAACGGGGGTCCAGCAACTCAAACGCCAGGAAGTGTGGTACAATCATACAAAAAAACAGATACAATCGAGGAATTATTCAACGATGATTGACCAAAGCGCACAGCCCCACGATATCGAGCTTGAACAGAGCATTCTCGCAACCTGCTTCGTCGGTGGTGGAGAGGTTCTTCTCGAAATAATCGACCTGATTGAGCCTCAGTATTTCTATCGCACGTCACACAAGACTCTTTTTGACGCAATTATTGACGTTTCGAACGAGTCTGAATCAGCTGATACTGTGACGGTGGCTGAAAACCTGAAGGCAAGTGGAAAGCTTGAAGCCGCTGGCGGGATAACCTATATCCTGACTCTTCTTGACATTCCCATGGTTATGGATCCAGCGTATTGTTGCAAAAAGCTTGAGGAAAAATACCTACTGCGGCGGACTATAGAAAAATGCTATGCTACAATCAAAAAGTGCAATAATTCACAGGATGATTTTGAAGGTGTTGTAAATTACTTTGTAGACTCTGCTCACTTGATAAGCGAAGGGTCGAAAGCAGGCGATCCTGTTGTCAGCCTGAAGAATTTCTCGATGGAAGCGTCAGACGTTTATGAGCAACGATATCTTCAGGAAAAGATCGTTACCGGTGTTCCTACCGGAATATCAGACCTTGACATGAAGACTTTCGGTCAGCATCCTGGCGACCTTACTCTCCTTGCCGGCCGACCAGGGATGGGAAAAACTGCAACGGTATTAAACTGGGCCAAGCATGCAGCCGAGAAAGGGATTGGAAGCCTGATAATATCTCTCGAGATGCCTACACAGCAACTATTCGACCGTCTGGTTGCTATGGATACCGGGATCAACGGAATGAATATACGGATAGGAAACTTTAATGAGGATCAATATCAGATGGTTAACGATTCCTGCGGCCGTCTATATGGTCTTCCGATTTACGTCGATGACCGTGGTGGGCTTGAATTTTCTGAGATAAGGAAGACTGTCAGAAGGCAGATAAAAGCTCACTCCGAGATCAAGATAGTTTATATCGACCACCTCCAGCTGGTGCGCGGAAGGAATACTCAAAATAGAAATCTTGAAATTGGTGAGATATCGTCTGGCCTTAAGGCTTTGGCCAAGGAATTGAGGATACCTATCGTCGCGCTATCACAGCTTAACCGTGACCTCGAGCGTCGTAACAATCCGTATCGCCGGCCACGTCAATCTGACCTTAGGGACAGCGGAAGTCTTGAGCAGGATGCTGACAATATCATCTTTGTTTATCGTCCATGGGAATATGGGGACAATCTGAGCCCGGCCGACGGGAAAACTGAAATTTCAATTACCGAGCATGATTATGAGTTGATAATTGCAAAGCAGCGCCAGGGGTCAACAGGAACTGTTTATGCTCAATTTTATACTGACTGCCAGCGGGTGGTCGGAAATACAACAACATCGCCAGATGAAATATATCAGGCAGAACGAAGAAAAAGGGAGAAGAAAGCATATGAAGGGACTAAGCAAAAGCGAACAGGTATTGCTGGCCTACAAAAATGATCCTAAATTCAACAGGATTGAGTTGGCAAAAAAGATAGGGTGCTGTCAAACATACGTATCTGACGTTCTTCGCCAGGCACGTAAGGCTGGATCTAAAGACTTCTGTGAATTCGTTTTTGACAAGGGTGTGGTGGGTCCAAAACTGCTCGAGAGGAATTCAGAAAAGGTCGAGCGCGAGCAGCGCCAGATGGGAAACATAACTGATAATATTGACAACCTGCTCGTAGAGACAAATGGTGCTGATATCCGGACGGCTGAGCAGGCATGTGAATATTGTGGCGTCAATCTTGACGAGTACAAGATAGACAGGAGAGTAGTAAATTTCTGGGACATGGGTGAAAAACGCAACTGGCAGGTGAAGGTATGGTTGAGTCCAAAATTGGATATTGATACAGACGCCGTCATAAAGCGCCTTATCGAGCGGCTGCCGAGTTTTCAATATACCCAATACAGGCCTCATTCTGTTATAAAGAATAACAATTCCGGTAACTTGGCAGTAATCTGCAACTTCGACGCCCATATCGGAAAACTTGCCTGGGACGTTGAAACCAGCCAGGGTGATTATGATATACCGATAGCTATTGAGGAATTCAACCACGTCACTGACGAAAACCTAAAGAGGGTTGCGATGTTCGATCCGGAAAAGCTTATTTTCATCCTCGGACAGGACATGCTCCATTATGAGAACCTTGAGGGCGTCACGCCGGTCGGTCGCAACATACTTGACACGGACGGCCGGCTTAGCAAACTTCAGGATGCTGCTGTCGACGTTTGTGTCCGTAACATTCTGAAATGCCGCGCATTGGCCCCTGTTGAGGTCATCCTGGTTCAGGGGAACCATGACGGAACGTCTTCCCTATGGTTGGCAAAAGTGCTCAGGGCATGGTTTCGGAATGACAAATACGTCACCATTGACTGTAGGCCTGCGCTCAGGAAGGCCAGATTGTGGGGGACAACCTTCATCGGTATGACCCATAAGATCCCGGCCTCAAAGATAGCCGCTGCTCAGGCTGACTTCTCGATCCAGTTCAAGGAGTATTGGGGAAAGGCTGAATACCGTGAGGTGCTTTTCGGTGACCAGCACAAAAAGATGCAGTGGAAGACCGGGAGCCAGGTTACGCATGGAGCGATACTCTTTCGCCAGATGACGGCCCTTAGCAAGATCGATTATTGGCATTATGAACATATGTTCACGGATGCGGTACCCGGCGGAGAGGCCCTTGTATACAGCAAGGATAACGGCTGCATAGCAAACTTCACCGAGTGGACCTATCACCTGACAAAAAAACGTCAGGCCATGCGTGATGACTAATAACCCATTTGGTCTTCACTTGTGTTATACTGAGGACGTTTTGACAATATTATCTTCACTTGTGATAAACTGATGACATTTTTGACAAAAAAAGGAGGTGATATCATGAAAGAGTTCTTGTTGTTTCTGACAAAATCTATTTTAATCTCGGCTATCGGAGCAATGCTCATATTTGGATGCATCAAGGGTCCTGCGAAAAATGAACAATTAAGTCTGTATCCTCAAATGGCAACTCCGGAAATGGAGTCTCAAAGGCAGGAAATTCGTGACCGGGACGGACTTGAAGTTCTCGGCACCTATACTGACAATATTGGCGGATGGATATTCTGGTTCGAGGATATTAAAACAGGAAAATGTATCGCCTATATTGTTTATCCAGGTGTTGCTGATGCAGTAACCTGTGAAAAAGGCTTTGAGCTTTACCGGACGGTATGCATGAAGCTTGGAAACTGCATTTAATTTAAAAAAGTGTCGGCACCGTTATCCAGCTGGGGGGTTCCTGAGTTCGCAAATCACGAACACCCCCAGCTTTTTGAGTATTTTCGCGGACCCCGCGACCGGCTCGTTATATGCGACGTTACTCCTAACGTGGGAGCCGCTGAGTCGAAAAAGTACCTGGCAGTCCGGCCGGTTCCAGGGAAGTCGCGGGGTGCACGAAAATGCTCAGATAAAAAAATAGGAGGTTGGGCTTGGCAAATAACAAAGTTGCGAACATGAGGGACTGGCTTCTTTACGTAGAGGACGATAAAACTAAAGCCATGGATATCACTGGAGGAGAAAATACATCAGAGCTGGTCCAGCTTTGTCATGAGTACTCGTTTCATGTTATTGGTTTCGTGGCATTCGAGAAAGAAGCTGACGCAGTAAGATATGGGGACATGCTTAGGCCGTAACTCATTTGATAACGATATGTGTTATATTAATATAAAGTCTAATTTTACTTTAAACCTATAGCTAAATTAAAAAGGGGGGTAAACGTGAATGGCTACTACATTTAACAAAGTTATTGGAATTTTTCGTCTTGGAAAGGATCCTGAAGTCAGATACTCTCAATCCGGACTTGCGGTTGTGAACTTCTCCGGTGCCAGCGACTTTTCAAGGAAGGTCAAGGATGAGTGGCAAAAGGAAACGGAGTGGTCAAAGATGGTAGCATTCGGCAAAACAGCAGAGCGTATCGGTGAGCAGCTTAGCAAGGGCTCTCTGGTTTATGTCGAGGGCCGGCTGAAGACCAACAAGTGGGAAGACAAAGACGGTGTTACAAAATATTCAACAGACATCATCGTCAACGTGATCAACTTCCTTGATGGTTACGCCAAAAAGGGCTATGAAGGTGACAACCAGGAACGACAGGCGCCGGCAAAGCAGGGACCCGCTTATGCTCCTGAAGACGACGATATCCCATTCTAATGATACTCGCAATCGATCCAGGTACAAAGCGAACTGGGTGGATCCTCTTCAATGGGGATCCACTCACATTTGGATATATGAAACCAGCGCTGTTTGGTATCAGTAAACCAATGGACATGAGGCCTATTATCAGCAAGGTTCTTCCGTCTGTAACAACCATTCTGATTGAGAAGCCTGTCTGAACTAAGTTTGCCGGCAAGGACTTGTCGGAATGCGCTATTCAGTGCGGTATGTATATCCCATGGGGCTTTGAATTTCCGGTTGTCCTGATAACCAGGTCAAAGGTCAAGGGACGTCTTCTCGGCCGAGCGAGTGGTCGAAGTTCAGTTGATTCTCAGATAATAACCTACCTTTCAGACCGTTTTGCCCCAGATACTCACAACTCCGGAAAGGGTACAAAGGATGATCCTGGATTTTTTTATGGGTTCAGTGGTGACATCTGGCAGGCATATGCGATTGGGGTAGCTTACATTGACATGCTTGATGAAGGTAAACCTAAGGATTTAAAATACTTGGAGGAGGGACGGATATATGAGCAAAGTGAATAAGGTTGAAAAAATTGCAGAAACTGATACCGGTATTCTCCGGTCGTTTTCAACTGGTGCCACAAGGGACACGGCTGAGGGGAAGCTTGATCCTGAAGGCTTTACTAATCCACTTGTGATGAAGCAGTTTTACAAATACATGAACATGAACCGGCTGCAGTCCGACGGAAAGCTCAGGGACTCAGATAACTGGCAGAAAGGGATCCCGCTTGACGCCTACATGAAATCGCTTAAACGCCATTGCGATGAAGCCTGGCTTGAACACCGTGGATATAAGAGTGATGCCGGTATTAGGGCTGCACTGTGTGGTATCATGTTCAATGCCATGGGATATCTTCAGGTGTTATTCAAAGAGGGTGGTGCCTTACAGGACTTCGATGGACGGGAGCCGACTCCTGAAATTGCAGAACGTCTTCTTATGGTCGAGTTTGTCGAACAAAAGAAATACAGTGATGGCCGTAAGTGGCTGGGGGAGAGAGATAAAAGCCATTTGGATCTTGACGCTCATGATGAATGGATAAATGGGAGAAATGAAAAATGAAGCCTAACCGAAAAGAAGATATAGTAGCAGAAAAGCCTGCTCCATGTCCAGAATGCCCTAAGTATAAAACATGCATTAATCTTTGTGAGAAAATGGAATTATGGGCCGACCAGGACACAGTAGGGAGGAGCTCAACACAGCTTCTTGAGAATCGTGACAGGAAGGGCTCAGAGCAACGCCTTGACGACTATGTTGACTATTGCGCCTTCCACAACAAGGACGTTGTAACTCCAGATAGCGCACTGAGTATCGAATCGTGGGACGATATTTGCTCAATGCGCCTTTCTGATAAAGTGGTTAGGATGGTTTATTCCTATTACATGCTTGGAAAACGCATTCGTGACATAGCGATCGATGAGTGTACTTCTTCCCAGGCCATTGACCAGAGACACATACAGGCAAAAAAATCTATAGCAAAGAAGATTAAACAAAGGGACCACTGGAAAAAAATCAGGGGAAGCCTTGAATACCGGTCAATTAGGGATTATGATGTCTGTAGACTGTTCTTTGAAGCTGGCTATCCGAAGAAGATAATAGCAAAGGTAATGGGGCTGCACGTTTCAACGGTAATAAAGATTATACTCAAGAAAACCAATAAGTTGAGTGCAATAGATATATGTTGACACCATAAGCTTAGCAGAGGTGTTAAAATGACGGAAAGAAACGCTATGGGTGAAATAGACGTAGAGCGTCACCATTTTATTTATTTTATTGCATGCTGCAG
>Ga0307375_10005639_pt1 | contig 11707 bp, 29 predicted proteins | sample TR1MG_FD_202531 | JGI IMG/M metagenome (GOLD analysis project Ga0307375, IMG submission 202531) | Soil microbial communities from Risofladan, Vaasa, Finland - TR-1 | ecosystem: Environmental > Terrestrial > Soil > Coastal area > Acid sulfate soil | place: Finland: Risofladan, Vaasa | collected... | reverse complement strand
GCAATATCACATAAGGATAAAATCTCTCTCTTTATGCAGGAGAGGCCTTTTGAACTTACTCCGGAACTGAGTATTGTTCTCCGATTTGAGCAGCCCCGACCCAGAAAGCCGGGTACATAATAAATAAAAGGTGCAGTTATCCACCTGTTGTCGTCAATGAGCAACCCTTTTAATTTATAGGAGCGTCCAATGTCAATAATGTCTTTGCCTGAAGGGAAAAATTGTTTTAATTGCAACCACTTTGAACGATGTTCTACAATGTTCGGAACATGGGCTGACAGAACTGAGTGTGATTTTTATCCAATACTATTCAGTGATCGTGAATTGTTGGCTCTTTTAAAAAAAGAAGAAGAATTTTAGGGAGTTTAAATGGGAAATAAAAAAGAAAATATTGAAAAATTAGAGGAAAAATTTAGAAGTGCATTTCCAAGTAGTGTAACAATGCCAATGGCATGTTTGTGCGATAAAGAAGTACGTGATAATTGTGTGTTAGATTATAATTCACCGAAGAGTTGTATACACGCTCAGCCGATAACAAAAAAAGAAAATTGTAAATTTTGGTTTGTTCAAAATAAAAATATGACGTATTCTCCAGATGATATTTGGAACTGGATAAAAAATAATATAACCTAAAAATTTGGAAATTACGCCTGGCGGAATTAGACGCTATTTCCGTAAGACGCCACCGTCAGGAGCGTCAAGTCGATTAATATCGGCGACCAATATGAGAAAGATATTTAGAAAGCCGAATCCAAGCGGCATACGTGTGAAACGTTAAAAGCGGGGGTGTAATTTCCTTTTCAGAATAGGTTTTAACGTAGTTTCACAAATTAAAAATTGACCCACACATGAAAACAAATAAACAAACAAATATTAAAACAAGGGGTTAATCATGTTTATTAAAATAATAAAATGGCAAAAGGAAATAGGTCCAAATATCGAACATCCTACCGAACTTTATCACGCATCAAATTATGAAATGCGCGATGATGGAAACACCGTCACATTTGATATTACCCTGATAAATGGAAATAATGTGACTTGCTCTCTTCCTAAAGAGGAGTTTCTAAAGACACCAACACAAACAGACACAAAGGAATGTGCATTTTATAATGTTTCCAACATTTCTGTTTATGTTACAAACGACACTGGGAAAACAATCCAGTCATATAATCTTTAATTGATAAGCGTGTGGGTCATTATAATTTTAAATTGGAGGTTCATTATGAGTGATTTGGCACATGAAGCAGACGTAAAGATTTCTATTTACTTTCGTAAGCCAACTGATAAAATGAAAGGATACATTTCCGCATACACTACATATCCTAAGCGTGAAGGCGAGGATTGGAACCGCGGAAATGATTTGTCGGACGGCGATTGGAAACAGAGGACAGTTGAGCGTATTAAACGCGATATTGATCGTATTTTTGATCAGCAGAAAGTATCGGAGCTAGTTAAAAAGCGCACTTGTTTCCGGATGACAAAACTATTTGTTATAAACTTTTTTTTCGTTCAGTGGCTCTTTTTCCGTATTACAATGTCCGGTGATAATGTTGATGGTAAATTTATACAAACACATTGGGGATTTTTATTTCCAGTGTTTCCTCTCACTGGTTGGTGGTCTGACTATATTCCGGGTAAACCAAAAAGCATCAAGGTATGTCGATGTATGATCAACAAATGAAAATTGACCGCATTTTTGATCAGCTGAAAGTAGAAACGACATCTGAGACATAGATTATGATAGCACAAAATAAAATTAAAGTGGCGAATTTGAGCAAATTAGGGTAAAGGTGCATTATTGCTACTGTTAGGTGCCATTTAACCACGAGGAGAAATAATAAATGTTAAAATATGAAACCAAAGTTGCAAGAATCCTTGCCAAATTTTACGAGGCTACAATGGACGCCTTGTTTCGGCAAAGTAAGGGCCACTCCGATGGGTGGGCTAAAGTACAAAAACTATCTGACAAAATAGAAGATGATTATAATCTGGAAGAGTTTTTAAAATGAAGTGCGTGGTTAAACATCACCTAACAGCGGCAAATGGAAATTAAAACTTCCATTGTGCCGCGACACGTTGGTGGAAACTTCAGTCGCTCGTTTACATTATAGGAGGAACGGATGAGGGCGCATGTTAAATTTTCGGTTGAAGGAATTGATCTTGCGGTAGCATTCGACTGTACCGATGATGAGGCGTATGATCTCCACCGCATCATCGTGAGCCGCGCCTCCAAATTGGTGAATATTAAAACGGTAAGAAAGGTGGAGCATAAAATGGAACTACCGGTAGTAAACGTAAGCGGAAGATTTTTGCTTGATTGGGGTGACGAAACCGATTCTCAACAAGCGTGTGTTCATGGAATCAAACTCAGGTGGATCTGTGAAGAGTGCGCTGAAGAACTGGCAAAAGCGCAACCAGCCAGCGACCCACAGAATAAAGATATACTTTGGGATGCCAATCCAGATTGTGATCATAATATTGTTGATTCGCCTGGTGGTGGCGTCAAATGTACTAAGTGCGGGGGCTGGAAATGTTTTTAATGCGCTTAAAGAAATAACAATCAAATTAATAAAGGAGAAAAAATGAAAGCGTTTACACTTTACATGATTTTGAAAATGGATGCGGTATCCGAATTTTGTGCCTGGACATCAGGTGCACTTGCAATTTTTCTGATTATCTTGCTTGCTATATGGTCGGTAAGGATTAATGATGGTTTGGATACAACGGTTATTAAAATGGTTATCCGGCGCTCAACCTGGTGGGCCATTCCCTTATCGTTCATATTTCTTGTTGTTGCGGTGCTTATGCCATCAACAAAGCAGATGGCTGTTATACTCGTTGTTCCAAAGGTTGTAAATTCCGTAATGAGTAATGAGGAATTTATGAAATTGCCTTCTGAGATCGTGTCAACAGCCTCAGCCTGGATTAAGGAGTTGAGGCCCGACAAAGACAGTATATCAATATTAAAATAAAGGATCAAAGATGATGAAGGAAATAAAAACCCTTAAGTATAACGGAGATAAGATCAAGATTCGAGTTATGAGGCCTGACGAAATAATAAATGAAAGGACGCTGTTCTCAAATTTTGAGAATGGCCCTTTCTTTAAGTCCGGGTCCATTGGGGATCTGGTGAGCGATCATCCAGACAGGTTTTATGTAGAAGTGTTGAGTTTGTGATTTCATACGTCAGGAATTAAATTAAAATGGTTAGCGAAAAAAAGAAGCGAAGTCACAGGAATGGTTTCGTTTGTAGAGGTATGCTAAAAAATAGCGATCAAATTCGGTGTAAGAAGTTTCAAAAATATACATCCTCACAACGAAAGAAAGAAAAAAATGTAAAGGAGATTAAATGACCGATATTGGAAAAGGATTAGCATGTATTGCCATAATGGGCGCCTGTGCATATGTGAGCATTGATTCCAAAAATGCATTTGAAATAATAAGTTCTGGTATATTTGGTTGTATAGCAATATGGATTTTTGGATAATGTCATGTACATAGTAGAAGGAGTAGCTAGTGTATGGCATTATCATTTATCTGAGACAGGCAAGAATGGGCTACCTGCTCTCTGTGGAAATAAAAATGTAATGCATACAGCAATACCATTAAAGAACTGGGGAGACAAAAGGCCGTCACATATCCCCAGTTCATATTGCAAAGAGTGTGGAGAGATCTATAAACGCATTTTTAACGTATAAGGAAAAAGAAATGATTAGTGATATTGGCAGAGATTATGAAATAACAATGTTGAAGGATAATATAGCTGGTACCATTAGTATAGATTGCAGGTCTTATCCTGGAGATACCGGACCATGGACTGTTGCCGATTGGGAGAAGTGTCGCGATATGATGATGTGGGGTCGATCTTTTTGTTCAAATAAAATATCAGAACTAAAAAGAGCTGAGGAGCGGGCTAAAGAAGAAGATAAAAAAAAATTGGAAACAAAATATAAATCTAAGGAGTAAATATATGGATTGTCCAAAATGTCAATCAGAAAATCATGATCAAATAGATGATACTGATTTCGATCAGTGTAGAGATTGTGGGGAAACATTTTTTAATGATCATAGTTCTGTCTCAGAAGAATCTAGTGAAATAGAAATTATCATTGAAGATGAAATAGAAAAACTAAAAGAAGAGAATCGTCGATTACGCTGTATGTGCAAGAAGTATCTAATATGGTTGCATATTGATGATGTAGATAATGCTGTTGAAAAAGATTTAAATGATCCAACAATGTGGTCGTAAGGTAGTTAAATGGTAAGTTTAACATTACGTGATTTAGCTATTCTCACCGAGTGTCTTCAATATTCACTGGAATTCGTTAATCCTGGTTTAAAGCATAAAACAAAGGATCGTGAAGAATTATTGGAAAAAATAGAAGGGAATAAAATAACGTGTGGCTTGCCAAGCGATCATAAGTGCGATAACAAGGGCCCAGGCACACTTCTTCTAAATGATTCTCCGTTTGAGGTTCTAAATACAACGGAGAATCAAATAAAATATAAGGATAAAATATGCGGATCAAGTGTAAATTGCTCTATATGTGGAAGGTCTGCATATTTAAATTCATTTTGGGAACAAGAATAAATAAAATAAAAAATTAAAAACAACGGAGAAGTATGAAGATAATAAAACCATCATATGAAATATTAACATGTCCACTATTTATATTGGAAATGCTTGAACAGTATGGCAGAACTTGTTACAAGTCTGAGGAAAAGATTACCGAAGACTCAGCAAAGACTTTTATTCAGGGAATCATTAACCGTGGACATCAGTCAGTAATAGAGCATGTCAGTATTACGGTTAGAATAATATGTGATAGAGGAGTGTCTCATGAGATAGTCAGACATCGTCTAGCTTCATATTCGCAGGAGTCAACTCGTTACTGCAATTACTCTAAAGAAAAATTTGGTAATGAGATAACTGTTATTAAACCATGCTTTTGGGAAGAAGGAAGCGAACTATATAATATTTGGGAAAAATCATGCAAAAATTCTGAATTATCATACTTTATGTTATTGGAGAATGGAGCTCAACCACAAGAAGCGAGATCAGTTCTTCCGCATAGCTTGAAGGCTGAAATAATAATGACATGTAACTTGAGAGAGTGGATACACTTCTTCAAATTGAGAACGTCCAAAGCGGCACATCCTCAAATGCGAGAAATAGCAATACCAATGCTTGCTGAATTTCAACAAAGAGTACCAATTATTTTTGATAACAATGAGTAAAGCAAGAGAAGTGTTGGATCAAATCAAAGAATGCCACACACATAACGGAAATCATTATATAAATCATGAAAATGTTCAAAAAGATCTACAATCAAATAAAGTTTATGGAAATAACGATAGTTTACATAAACACGTAGGATTTGATATATCTTTTGATGAAAGCTTAACCATCTTCTACTATTCAGACAATTCAGCATTGGTAGTAAACTCCAATGGTGGTTTGCACGCAATTGGAGTAGAACATTGTTTACAATCTTAAATAAATGAAAGGAATAAAATGGACGCAATATTAAAAGCAAAAATTGAAGGACTTGTTTCGAAAATAAGAGTTCACGCAGAAACAATTAAACAAGAGCGTGATGAAATAAGTAAATTAAAAGAGGAAATTGATGATATTTTCGAACCAATAAACGAAGGTTGTGATCAATTAGAAACTGCACTTGATGATATAGATGAAGCTATCGAAGAACTTTCCATTGAGTGAAAAATGGACAAAAAAATTAAGCTAAAAATATTATCCATCTTTGGAAAGATAAAACTTCAAGAAGCGAAACTTTGTAAAGATCGTGATAATCTTCGTGAATTAAAAGAGAAGATTGAAGATATTATTGATCCAATATCAGATGGATGTGATGAATTAAAAAAGGCAATTGAAGATTTTGAGCGAGCAATCGACACAATATCTCAGGTTGTCTAGAGCGTTATTAAATTGTATTTTATGGGATAACAATATTGGTGGGTTGCACGGAATTAGTCTGGGGCGAGGACCACAGGACTCTTGTTCTGGCAATGATCAGCTACTGTTGCGAGTTAAACGGTCGTAATAGTATGCAACCTGCTTTTATAATTTTATGTTTTAATAAAGGTCAGGTTCCCATGAATAGTATAGGTTGGGAGACATTGAAGCTCGATCGTCAGGTCGGGTGGAGTCGCCATTGAAATACCACCCTTGGGTAATTTGATCGTTGGTTGCACAGAGCGTGCCCCTGGCCTTTCGGCCTCACAGGGGCTAGACTGTTTAGTGGAGGTGATGGGCTTCCTGCCATGATGCGATGAAGCTAAATAAGCGAATAATGTTCTGGCTTAGAATCCAACATGGCGCTGCTGTAACAACCGGTTGTTGCAGTATGCAACCCACATTTTTATATTTTTAAAAAAAGGAAAAGATGAAGTTTAAAATCGAAGTAATAATAACATCATTGGATGTTCCAGAACAGGAATCTATTCCAGAAGAAGCTGAGATTATATTTGAGTGTAGTTCTGATGATAAGATAAAGTCTTGTCAACAGATATTGCTGGCTATAGCCAGTGGTTTGCCAGAATTAAGGAAAAAGGCAGGATTGCCAGACACGTAAATTGAGGTTAAATATGAAGATTATAATAATTATACTACTTACCTCATGCGCTAACCATCGCATAGCAACCTGCAAGAACGATAACATCGGAAACTGCATCCTAGCACTCAGTGATAGCTGTAATGTGACGTATGCAGTCCATAGGATAAATGGTCGAATAATAGAGTTTGACTGTTTTGGTGATGAATAATATTTTCACTTAACCGGAGTATTAATGGGAAGAGTATATTCAAAGGGCAGCTTGAAGCTTGCTATTAAAGATGAGCACAAGCAAGACATCAAGGATGTCGCGACTCAGCTTAAACAAGAACTGTACGACCAGAAGATACGATTCCCGATCGATGTCGCAGCTCTCGTCTACAACTTCTTAGTTGAGTGTGGAGTCGAAGGCCTTGTACCTGATAATATAAAAGAGGATAAGAGGGTTCTTGTAATTAATGAAGAACCTAAGTATGGAAAACTAATCGGAAAAATTCTAAAATTATTAAATAAACTAAAATAAAGAGTGGGAAGCACGGAATAATCCTGTGTGGGAGGATTCTGGCCAACATCGGTTGCTGCCGCGGATCGGTCTTGGCAGTATGAAGCCCACTCTTTTTGAGACTTGACAGTGATGGCAATAACACGGTGCTTAGAGTCGTAAACAAGCCTGGGTACGAATTGCGACCGTCGTCCCGTTGTGTAGCCGGTAACCCGGAGCATGTAAAGGGGCGTAGGCCATCATTGTCATTCTTGGTAGATAGGGGCTTTGCACAATTCGCCAGCGTGCAATAAAGGGGCTCTGATTCGATGGGTGCCACTGCTGGTAGGAGCACCCTTCCCATCCAGCACCAGTAGCTCAGATGGAAAGAGTCACGGATTTCTAATCCGTTGGTCCCAGGTTCGAGTCCTGGCTGGTGTATATCTAATTACTCTTTTACATAGGTGCAAAAAATGAATATAGCAATATCCAAAGGGTGTGGTGAATGGATCTTATTAACCAACGAAGATTTGAAAATTGGAGATTCTGTATTTCCATTAGTCTCAACTTATCATAATAATGGAAAAGTCTTTATCATAGACATGATACGTCAATCAGATTCTGAAGAATCTATTTTATCGTGTACTGGATGGCCTTCGCATCCACATATAATACAGAAATTTTTCACAGAGGATGGAATTTGTTATATTGAAACTAATAAAGGATACAGTCCTGCCATTCAATATTTCAAGATTATATAATTTATTAGGTTTATTCTACACGGGAACCGTACCATTTTGTACCGTGTAAAGTGGATTGGATATGGTACAATTCCAAACGCGTTGCCCGGCCGGCGCAATAAACCTAAGTTTTGGCCCATCCCAATGCCGGGAGTGACGGTAGTAATAGTTGGTCACCAAATGCCGAGACAAGCCAACTGTTAGCCGTTCTCGGCTCCTGGCGGCGGGATGGGTTTTATTTTTTACTGACTTTACGGGGCGTAGCTCAGCTGGCTAGAGTGCCACGTTTGGGACGTGGATGTCGCTGGTTCGAATCCAGTCTCCCCGAAAGATTTAACCCCGGCTAGAATGCTTGCTAAAGTGTGTTTTTTTCGTTTTTTTGAGCATCTAGCCTTCGGGAGGAGAAAGTAACAAATAGTGAAATCTCCTCCCCCCACATTTTCATTTATATTTATTTTTTAAATAAGGATCATATGGATAAGAATATGCTTGCTCTTGCCGATGTAGTTAAACATAAAACGCTCGGCACAGTATCTTATCAGGGTATTGATAAAACTTTGAAAGATGATGAAATATTTGTAAGGGACATAATGTGGATTTTACACATAGTTTACGCATCTGATTGTGATACAGCATCAATTGAAGACGCTGATAAGTACTGGAGGAGGAATAAACAATAAAAACAGCCTGAGAGAGACGATACTGGCACACCGGTGTGGGGCCACAACCACGAATCCGTGCCTCTAAAGAAGTATGCGTCAGTGGCGGGCTGTTATAGCCAGAGTAGCTCAGTCGGTAGAGCATCTGATTTGTAATCAGGCGGTCGTAGGTTCGAGTCCTATCTTTGGCTCAAAAAGTTGACGAGACAACCATCGTTGTCCACGGCCCTCTCAAAGAGGCACCGAGATTGGTGGCTTAAACGCAGTGGTTTTGTCCACCCGCGCCAGGGAACCGTAACCTGGTAGCCCTCGCCAACCCCTCATTTTAAATATCATTTTCAAAATAGGAGTACTTATGCAAAAAAAAGAAATAAAACCAGTATTTGATGATCACTGTCCACGGCCATGTAAGAAATGTGGACATGTCAATATGCCAAATTTAAGCAATACTCCGCCCGGAATGATTATGAATTACATGTTATCAACTCATGCATCGTATTTGCGCGGAGCGGTTATAAAAAATATTGATTTTTTAAATAGTATTTTCGATGCGTCTGGTAAAATTTTAAGGGCAGAAGATGAATAATTTTAAGCAAAATAAAGAAGATAGCATTAAAAGAAAATCAGATAGACAAAAGATAGTTGAGTTCATGAAGTGGAAATCTCGAATGATTAAAAGTCGTTCATTTTTTAACGAAGAGGATGAGAAAGATATAATGGAGAGGTTTTCTAAAAAACAAATAGATTCCATTATAAAGAAAATTTCTAAATTCTCGATTTTAAGCGGCGATTCAACTATATGCCCTTGGTGTGTTATAAACCTTCAATCTAGCAAATGCAAAGATTGTAGTTTTGGCAAAAGGCATAAAATATGTACTGAAGATATAAGTTTATATCACAAATTAGTCATAAGACATTGTAGTTGTAGCATTATAGAGATCATTGGTAATTCAAAAATCAAAGAAAAAATAAAGGAAATATTTCATTCATGAAAAAGGATGATGGCATTGAATACACAATGCACGCTATCGAAACAAAATACAAAGGAGTAATATTTCGATCGCGTCTTGAGGCAAAATGGGCAGCCATGTTTGATTTGCTAGGTTGGAAATGGGATTATGAACCTATTGATTTTAACGGATGGATTCCAGACTTTGCAATTTATGGAGATAATACTGTTTATGTCGAAGTTAAGCCTATTGATAAATTTCCAGATAGAGTATCTGAAAGGATAGATGCTAGCGGATGTAAGGATGAAGTTCTTATTGTCGGAATGAAATGTCCAATACGTTCTGGTAGTTATGATATTATTCTAGGATGGCTTCGCGAATCTTTAGAAAACCAATTTACAAATGCTATAGAATTTTGGTGGGAAGAAGCGTCGTTTGGCAGATGGGCTTTAGGGTCTAAAAAAAGTATAATTGGATTTTGTCATACTGAGGGCCGTTTCGTTGATCGTATTACAGGAGGATATGATGGTGGAAGTTTTGGATCCAACAAAGTTACTGTTGATGAAATAACTAAACTTTGGCGTGAGGCTGGAAATTTAACTCGATGGGAGCATAAATGAAATTTTACCATTTCTCATTTGGAGTATGTATTGGAGTAATATCAACACTACTTTTAGTTGCTTTCCTTTTAAGAAATTACAAAATGGTAAAAGCAAACACATTCTCAATTGTAAAAGGTGTTGAAACATTTTATAAAGTAAATGCTCAGAAACAAACAATTGAAAGATGTGAAATGAGATGCATTGAGAACTGGTAAATTATGATTGTTATAATTAAAAAATTTGTGGCATAACAATTATGTATCCGCCATACTCCTCGACAGATCTCCAGTATTTGCTACCGCATATACAACCGATCTGCTGGAGTATGGCTTTTCAATAATAGTAATTATAATTTTTTAACTGAAAGTATACATGGACGATGAAATAACAATTGTAAAAGGACATAGCATTCCTGATCAGTATCATATGGCCATTCGAAGAGCAATTCTAAACGCTACGAAGGAATGTACAAAAGTTCTAAGCATCCTCCATGAGTATGATGGTAGCGGATTTATGACAATTGTAGACAATGATATTGTTATCACAATTGAAAAAAAGGGCCAAGAAATGAATGAAAAGATGTTACTAAAAACTAAATTTCATGAACCACAAAATTGCAAAAAATGTATTTACCTAGGATCAGAGGAATACGAATATTACGAAGCGAAGAAATTTGATTATTACTTCTGCATTGGAGCAGAAAAGACCTTAATCGCCAGATATGGCGAAGATGGTGATTATTATAGCGGTACTGTATTCGCCTTTGGAAAACAAGACGAAAGAATACATCCGCTTAGAAGAGCTGCAATGTTGGCAATGTGTTATCCAGAGATTGTAGATATGATGGACAAACATCTAGCTAGTTATCCGGAAAAACACCAAGACTTCATTAAGCTCAGAGATGAAATTGTTAAATAAATTCAAAGTTTCATAGGAGGAAAAAAATGAAACAACAAACAATAAAAATGCTGAAAGCTATCTCAGACGAGACCAGGCTTTCCGTTATCATACTGCTTAATTCAGTCGGAGAAAGATGTGTGAGCGACATCCTTACTTCCATAAAGGTTGAGCCGACCCTTATGAGTCATCATCTTTCAGTCCTTAGAGAGATGAAGATAGTGAAATCAAAAAGAGTCAGCAAATCTATATTCTATAACATCAATCCAGATGTTATCAGTGGAAATTCAATCCAAATAGGCGAAGGGATTACAGTTACAATCCCAGGCGTACTTCCGAAAAAGCAGAGGGTTAGATAATGTCGCTTACCGGAAAAGGTTATGATGGATATGGAGAGAAAGCAGCTATTGAAACCATTGGCTTGAGATCGGAAAGATGTAAGCCTGATTATCAAAAAATGGCAGCAGCTCTAAAAGTAAGAATGGATAGCTGTATTGATTTAAGAAATGCTTTACTTAAATCAATAGAGTTCGGTGGATTACCTGATGGTATTAAATCTAATGATTTTAATATTTACGAACTCAATGGTGTTCTAGATTTACATACAAGAAGTCTTGATCGTGAGTATAACAGACTTCTAGAAGAAATCGAGAAAGAAAGAGCCGATGGAGATCGTTCATAGCTTAAAGTTTTGACTACAAAGAAACGGTTTGATAGTGTCTCGCTATCTTCTTCCGATTTATCTCACAACCACCCTCGCCCGAGTCCGATAAACGGAAGAAGATAGCGAGACACTATCAAAC
>Ga0307375_10005637_pt1 | contig 11708 bp, 7 predicted proteins | sample TR1MG_FD_202531 | JGI IMG/M metagenome (GOLD analysis project Ga0307375, IMG submission 202531) | Soil microbial communities from Risofladan, Vaasa, Finland - TR-1 | ecosystem: Environmental > Terrestrial > Soil > Coastal area > Acid sulfate soil | place: Finland: Risofladan, Vaasa | collected... | reverse complement strand
GACCAGAAAAGTATGCACATCCGCCGCCCGCATCAAGGCCACATCATCGCGCGTCAGAATTCCGCTCTCGGTCACGATCAGGCGATCCGCCGGGATCAGGGGCAGAAGCTCAAGGGTCGTGTTCAGCAACACCTCAAACGTGCGCAAATTGCGGTTGTTGATCCCGACCATCTCGGCCCCCAGCGCCAGCGCCCGGTCGAGCTCCGGCCGATCATGCACCTCGACCAGCACGTCCATCCCGAGCGAACGCGCCAGCTCATACAGTTCGCGCATCCGGTCGTTTGTCAGTGCGGCAACGATCAGCAGAATGCAGTCCGCACCCAGTGCGCGCGCCTCATAGACCTGCCAGGAATCAATCATGAAATCCTTGCGCAGCACCGGCAACGCACAGGCCGCACGCGCCTGCTGCAGATAGTCCTCATGCCCCTGAAAGAAATCGTGATCGGTCAACACCGACAGACAGGCCGCGCCACCGGCGGCATAGCTTGCCGCAATGGCCGCCGGGTCGAAGTGTTCCCGTAGCACGCCCTTGCTGGGCGAAGCTTTCTTGACCTCGGCGATCACGGCCGACTGACCCTGGGCGACGTGGCGACGCAAAGCGGCCAGAAATCCCCGTGGTACCGAACCCTCCTGGCTTGCCGCCTGGGCCGCCGCACGGATGGCAGCCAAAGGGCGCAAAATGGACCGCTCGGCCACTTCCTCCGTCTTGCGGTGGAGTATTTTCTGCAGGATGTCGGGCGTCTGATTCATCGGATTCGGATTCACGGTAGCGGGCGGTTAAGCGGGGCAGGATTGGGTCTTGGCGATCAGGGCATCGAGGCGCTGCAGGGCGGCACCGGATTTCAGCACAGCCTGCGCACGCACGACCCCATCGGCCAAGGAAGATTTGAGATCGGCACAGTAAATGGCTGCACCGGCGTTGAGGGCGATCATATCCGCCACCGGGCCTTCCTCGCCACCCAGCGCCGCGCGAATCAGCGCCACACTTTGTGCCGGGCCATCGACCACCATACTGTTCAGCGGCTGACGATTCAGACCAAACTGCTCGGGACTGATGCGATAGCGCGTGATCTGCCCCTGATTCAGCTCGGCCACCTCGGTCGATTCGGCGAGACTGATTTCGTCCAGCCCGTCATGGCTGTGCACCACCAGCACATGCCGCGCACCCAGCGCTTTCATCACGGCCGCCAGCGGTTCCAGCCAATGCGCCGCATACACGCCAAGCAGCATCGCCGGGGCGCCGGCCGGGTTCGTCAGCGGCCCCAGCACATTGAACAGTGTCCGCACACCCAGTTCCTTGCGGGGCACGGCGGCATGGCGCATGGAGCCGTGATGCTGAGGCGCGAACATGAAGCCGATCCCCAGTTCGCGCACACAGTCCGCGACACAGGCGCTCGACACGTCCAGCTTCACGCCCGCCGTTTCCAGCATGTCGGCACTGCCGGACTTACTCGTGATCGAGCGATTGCCGTGCTTGGCCACATGCCCGCCCGCCGCCGCCACCACAAAGCTGGCTGCGGTGGACACATTAAATAGCGCCGAACCATCGCCGCCCGTGCCGACGATATCCACGAGATGCGGCACATCTACTTGCACGCCGACCGCCAACTCACGCATCACTTCGGCCGCCGCCGTGATTTCGTCGACCGTCTCGCCTTTCATGCGCAGCGCGACCATGAAGCCCGCGACTTGAACCGGCGTGGCGCCACCCGACATGATTTGACGCATGACGACCCGCATCTCCGCGCGGGTCAGATCCTGCCGCTCGACCGCACGGGCGATGGCTTGGCTGATATGTTCGACAGGTTGTGTCATGGCAATCTCGAATGGCTGGTCTTTGGATTTTTGAATGTCGTATTCGATCGCTGATGCCGCCGCCCCGGAAACCGGGACCTTATCGGCCCATAAGACGTCGAAGCGGCATTCACATAAAGAATGAGGCGTGAAATTAACACGGCAGAACCGCGCAACGCCAGCGAACCGCCACGCGGAAGGTGGTTCGCCATCATGCCGAACGCTGACGGACGATCCATCGCTGCAGTATACTGGCCGCTATTTGCTTTCCAGCCGACGAGTGTGTCATGCCAGCCAACCACGATCTGACAACCTTCCAAGGACTAATCCTTGCGCTATCCCAATTCTGGGCCGAGCAGGGCTGCGCGCTGTTGCAGCCGCTTGATCTGGAAGTCGGCGCGGGCACCTTTCACCCCGCCACCTTCCTGCGGTCGATCGGCCCGGAGCCGTGGCGCGCCGCGTATGTGCAACCCTCGCGGCGCCCCACCGACGGTCGCTATGGCGAAAACCCGAACCGTCTGCAGCATTACTATCAGTTTCAGGTGATCCTCAAGCCTTCGCCGGACAACATCCAGCAACTCTACCTCGATTCGCTGGCTCTGCTGGGCTTCGACCCGCTCACCCACGACATCCGATTTGTGGAGGACAACTGGGAATCCCCCACCCTGGGCGCCTGGGGTCTGGGCTGGGAAGTCTGGCTCAACGGCATGGAAGTCACTCAGTTCACCTACTTCCAGCAGGTTGGCGGGCTGGACTGCCGCCCCGTGTCCGGCGAGATCACCTACGGGCTGGAGCGGCTGGCCATGTATATGCAGGACGTCCAGAGCGTCTACGATCTCGTCTGGTCGAGAAGCGACGCGGGCATCATCACCTATGGCGACGTGTACCATCAGAACGAGGTCGAGCAATCGACCTACAACTTCGAGCATGCCGACACCGCCTTCCTGTTCACCCTGTTCGATCAGGCGGAACGGGAATCGTTGCGACTCGTGGAACTCAACCTGCCGCTGCCCGCCTACGAACAGGTTCTGAAGGCCTCGCACGCCTTCAATCTGCTGGATGCGCGCCGGGCGATTTCCGTCACCGAACGCCAGCGCTTCATCCTGCGGGTGCGCACCCTCGCCCGCGGCGTGGCAGAAACTTATTATGCGAGCCGCGAAGCCCTGGGCTTTCCGATACTCGCGCGCAATACCGCCCCCGATGCGGTCTGACCCCCATTCCACCCGACAGAATCAACGGAATTTTTGATGACCGAATCTGCAGATTTTTTATTTGAACTCGGCACCGAAGAACTGCCCCCGAAGGCACTGGGCCGTCTCAGCGCCGCGCTGACCGAAGAATTGCTGGCCGGGTTCACCGAGGCGAGCCTGCCCTTCGGCGCTTATCATGCCTACGCTGCGCCCCGGCGCATGGCGGTACTGGTGCACGATCTGGCACTGATTACCCCGGCCCAGGACGTCGAACGGCGCGGTCCGGCCGTGGCATCGGCCTTTGATGCCGACGGCAATCCCACCCGCGCCTTGCTCGGCTTCGCCAAATCCTGCGGCGTCGACGTCGGCGATCTGACGCAACTCGATACCGACAAGGGCAGCTGGCTCGTCTATCGGCATACGCAAAAAGGCCGCACCGCCGCCGAGATCATTCCGGCCGCCATCGAGCGGGCGCTGGCCAAGCTACCGACGCCCAAACGCATGCGCTGGGGCTCGGGTACGGCCGAATTCATTCGCCCGGTGCATTGGGCGGTGGTGCTGCACGGCACGACGGTCCTCGACACCGAGATCATGGGCTTGAAGGCCGGCCGGGAAACCTATGGCCATCGCTTCCACCATCCTGCCGCCCTGGTGATCGACCAACCGGCGCATTACGCGACGATCCTTGAGAACAAGGGTCATGTTCTGGCGGATTTCGACGAACGGCGTGCGCGCATCCAGGCGCAAATTGCCACCGTCGCACTGGATCTGGGCGGCCAAGCACAGGTAGACCCCGACCTGCTGGATGAAGTCACCGCGCTGGTCGAGTGGCCGGTGGCTGTCGCCGGTCGTTTCGAGGAATCCTTCCTGCAAGTGCCCCACGAGGCACTGATTTCCACCATGCAGGACAACCAGAAGTATTTCCCGCTGGTCGATGCCCAGCGCCGATTGATGCCCTGGTTCATCACCATTGCCAATATCGACAGCCGCGATCCGTCGGCCGTCCGCGCCGGCAACGAGCGGGTGATCCGCCCGCGTTTCTCCGATGCGCTGTTCTTCTGGAACGAGGATCGCAAGCACACGCTGGAATCCCATCTCGAACCGCTCAAGACGGTCGTGTTCCAGCAGCGGCTCGGCACCCTGTTCGACAAGACCCTGCGCGTTGAACAATTGAGCGCCTACATCGCCGAACTTATCGGGGCTGACAAGGCGATGGCCCGCCGGGCGGCACGGCTGTGCAAATGCGACCTGCAAAGCCAGATGGTCGGCGAATTCCCGGAACTTCAGGGGATCATGGGCCGTTATCTGGCCGCACACGATGGGGAGCCAGCACCCGTTGCCCAGGCGCTGGACGACTACTACCTGCCCCGCCGGGCAGGCGATGCCCTGCCGGCCGGTGACGTGGCCCAAGCCGTCGCCCTGGCCGATCGGCTCGATACCCTGGTGGGAATTTTCGCCATCGGCCAGGCGCCCACCGGCGCGAAGGACCCCTTCGCCCTGCGCCGCGCCGCCCTCGGCGTACTGCGCATTCTGGTCGAACAGGGTCTAGATCTTGATCTCAAGGATCTGCTGGAACAGGCGGCCAAGGGCCTTGCTCAAGCCGTGCCAGAAGCCGCCGATCATGTGTTGTCGGTATTCGAGTTCATCACCGAGCGACAACATCGCTACAGTCTGGACCGCGGCATCCGTGCGGACGTGTTTGCCGCCGTGGCCGCCGTGGGTTGCACCCGCCCGCTGGACTTCGAACAGCGGATGATTGCGGTCAACCACTTCCTGACCCTGCCCGAGGCCGAGGCGCTGGCCGCCGCCAACAAGCGCATTCAGAACATCCTGAAAAAGCAGGACCAGGCGCCCTCCGCCGTGATCGACAACGCCTTGCTGGTCGAATCAGTGGAACAGGTCCTGTTCGACAAGCTCACCAGCATTGAACCCGTGATTGCCACCTTCATGGCAGGAAATGATTACAACGGTGCACTCACCGCACTGGCCGCGCTTCGCGCGCCGGTCGATGCCTTCTTCGAGGGCGTAATGGTGATGGCGGACGACCCGGCCCTGCAGCAGAACCGCCTGGCACTTCTGCAACGCATTGGCGCGCTGTTCCTCAGCATTGCCGATCTGGCACAACTCAACGGCTGACATGAGCAAGTGATGGAACCGATAACCGAAACCCTGGGCCGCTGGATCAGTTTCATAGCGGTCGTGCTGCGCTCGATCATCTTTCAGATTCTGTCCCTCGGCGCGTTGACGCTCTATATACCGATCCTCATCGTAGGGAATCTGATCCCTTTCCATCGGCGGTATTACATCCTGTTCGGTTATGCGCGCAGCGTCCTGTGGCTGACCCGAAACATCCTCGGTATCCACTGGCAGATCGAAGGCTTCGATCGTCTGCCGACCCCCGGTGGCGCGCCACCGGGACGTCTGATCGTCTCCAAACACCAGTCGACCTGGGAGACCATGTTTCTGCCCAACGAACTGTACCTGGCCTCGTTTGTGCTGAAAAAGGAGCTGTTCTGGGTGCCGATTTTCGGTGCCGGATTGCGGGCCGTCAAACCGATTGCCATCGACCGCAAGGCGGGCACTCAGGCGCTGAAGCAGATTCTGAAGCAGGGCAAGGCCGCGCTCGCCGAAGGTCGGGATGTCATCATCTTCCCGGAAGGGACCCGGCAGCACCCGAACGCAGCACCCAACTACAGGATCGGTGCGGCCATGCTGGCCGTCCAGGCCAAGGTGCCGGTCTATCCCATCGCCATCGACAGCGGATGCGTCTGGCGCAAGGGGCAGCTTCTGAAGCGCCCCGGCACCATCCATATCGTGTTCGGGCCGCCCATTGACAGCACGGGCAAACGCGCCGATGAACTCAATGCCGAAATCCAGCACTGGATCGAGACCGAACAGCAACGAATGTATCGGGAGTACGGCTGCGCCGCGCTCGGCACCACACAATCACCGCAGCCGGTCGCAACGCGGAACGAACCGAACTAACGCGCGTCTGTATCCTGGCGATAAGCCTCAAGCACCCAATCAGGCACCGTGCTGCGGTTCTTCGATGCCTCGACCCCATGCTGCACGAACTGGTGCAACGTCAGGTCATTGCAGTGGATCAATTCGACAAGTTTGGGATCATCGGCGGTCATCAGGGTCTCGACCCCGTCCGGAATATTCCTGAGGGTCACCGAGAGCGCATCGCGGTATTCAAACAGCGCGCTGAACAACGGATCCCAGGACCGAATCGCCCGACCCTGACCAAAACGCTGCTCCATGCCCGTTGCGTGGGCCTGCAACACTTGGACCAGTTCGGGATTCTCGCTGGTCGTTAATGCCCGAATCCCGTTCGGCAGACGCTCGGTCACCCGCTTCAGAGCGCCGTGGTCCGCCAGCAACCGGACATACAGCGCCTCGTCCCGCCGATGCGCCTCATCGCTCCCCCGTCCGTGCCGGTAGACAAGGGGCTGTATCGATTCATGGTCGGACATAACACCCCCAGAATTCCAGCAAACAAAAACCATAGCGATTATCCGGCAATTCTACCGCCAGAGAAATACCTCGAAAAGCAGGAAGCATTCCACGCACGTCACGCCGAGCAGAAAGCGAACACCAGACCAACGTCATACCTGCCCCTATCGCGATTACGGGATCGTAACCCTCACCACCTAATCTTGACCGTTATACTTTGATCATGAATGTTCTCATCGAAGTCCACGTCCCACAAAAACGGTCCCCGGCCTAATGCGCCCAGTTGCAAGCCTGCTCTTGATTCTCGGCCTGCTTGCGCAGCCCATTGCCGGCATCGCGGCCGATGGGCCGATGGTCGACAGCGTTGTCGTCGAGCGCACGACATTCACCCCCACCCAAACTGGCTACGGGGATATCCGCCCCATTGCCGAAGTCGCACTGACGGCCCAGCAAACCGGCCGAATCACTGCGCTCAGCGTACTGCCCGGCCAATTCATCAAGAAAGGCACGGTGATCGGGCATCTCTCCGGTACCGCCATTGAGGCACGCCGGGCCGAATACCGGGCGCATCTGCTGCAAGCCACGGCGGCCGAGACCAATGCCGCCCGACTGTTGACCATCGACCAACGCACGCTATCCGACCAGATCAGCACCCGCCAACAACTCATCCGGGCGGAACAAGCCCTGAAATACGCGCGGACTGAACGGAAAATCGCCGAAGCCACGCTGAACGAATTTACCCGAAAGATCGTCTTGCGCAGCCCGATCAACGGCACCGTCACAGCCGTCCAATACGCCAATGGCAGCCTCGTCCAACCCGGTACGACCATCGCCCGCCTCGCCCCAACCAACAATCTCCATCTTGAGGCCCGCTTTTTCGGTGCCCCCATCACACCCGGCATGCGGGGGATGTTTCACCCGCTCGGCACGCACAAACCCATCGCCGTCCAAGTCACTCAGGTGTTACCCATCGATCCGCGCGACGGCAGCCAGCCCGCATTGTTGCGCCCCATCGCGCCGACAGCCCCCTCCGATTGGGTCATGGGCGTCGCCGGCCGGGTCGTGTTATCCCGCCCGCCGCAAACCCGGATTCTCGTCCCTACGCGGGCGTTGATTCTGGATCAGGGGCGATGGTGGGTTTTATTGCACACCGCTCGCGGCCCGCAACGTCAAGCCGTCACCATCGAGCACAGCCAGGGGGACGACACCGCCGTACTCAGCGGCCTGAAAGCCGGTGACCGCGTGATCGTGGAACAGGTCTATCGGCTGTTCCACCGCGACTTTGCCCAACGCTACCAGCAGCCCGATTAACCATAACTCATGCCGGACTCCGTCAATGCCCCCGTTGTGCCCCCCGCCTTGAGCCGCCTTTGGCAGAAACCCACGCTGTGGGCGCTGCTGTATGGCGCGCTGATCGCCTACGGCATTTATGCCTTCATGCACATTCCCGTGGAAGTGCTCCCCCGCTTCGACTATCCGCAAATCAGCATTGTGACCCATGCCCCCGGCGCCACCGCCCAGGAGCTGGAACAGATGATCGCCCGTCCGCTGGAAGCCGAGTTGCTGGCCTTGCCGGGGCTGGAAGGGCTTCGATCCACCATCGGGCACGGCAGCGTGCAAACCGATGTGCGCTTTGCCGAGAACACCAGTCCTACCCTTGATCTGCAAACCGTCAACGGGGCAATCGACCGAGCCCGGGGCCACCTGCCGACCAACGCCCATCCCTACGCCGAGATCATGGGCAATGCCATCAATGAAGTGGCCGATTACAGCTTGATCATCCCCCCCGATGTAGCGCCGGCCACGGTGCAGCACCAGATTCTGAATCGGATCGTCCCTGCCTTGCGGGCCCTGCCGGGCGTGCAACGGGTCAACGTGTATGGCGGGGGCGAACAGGCACTCTGGGTTCAACCCGATCTGACTGCCCTGCGCCAACACCACATCTCGATCGATGCCCTCAAGCAGGCGCTCCGGCAGCAAGTGATTCTGCAACCGGCCGGGTATCTCACCCTCGGTCATCAGGATGTCCTGATTGAAGCGCGCAACCTGCCCAAAACCATTACCGAATTGGCTAAAACCACCGTACCGGGCGCCACCGGCCCCATCCAGATTTCCGCCCTCGCCCGAATCGTTCGTGCGCCGATCCCCACCCACAGTGCCGTGGCGCTGGACGATCATCCCACCATCGCCCTGACTATTTTCAAGCAACCCGGCGCATCCACCCTGCCCGTCACCCAAGCCGTGCAATCCACGCTGGATGCGACTCTCGCCCAGTTACCCAAAGGGACGCACTGGCTCAAGGTGTACGATCAGGGGCACCTCGTCCGCGTGATCGGCAACGACCTCACGCGCAATCTGCTGATCGGCGCCGTGCTCGCCGTCCTGGTGTTGTTCTGGCTGCTGGGCGGGGGCCGAGGGGTCTGGATTCTGGCAGTCAGCATTCCGCTATCCTTGCTGCTCGGGATTGCCGGGCTGTATGCCACCGGACAAAGTCTGAACCTGCTCACCCTCGGAGCGCTGACGGTGGCCGTGGGATTACTGGCGGACGACGCCATCATCGTGCTGGAAAGCATCATTCATCGCTGGGAGCAAGGCGATGATCGCTGGGCGGGCATCGGCCGCGGGCTGCGGGATATCGCCAGCCCGGACATCAGCGGCACCCTGTCCACCGTCGCGGTATTCCTGCCCCTGCTGCTGGTCGGCGGACTGGCCGGGCTGTTTTTCGTCCCCTTTGCCCTGGCGATGACCTTCGCGCTGCTGGCGTCCCTGCTGGTGTCGTTAACCGTGATCCCCTTGGGCATGGGGCTGCTGCACGCCGAGCGATACCTCACCCCCCGTCATGCCACCGAACATCCCCCGCAGCACCCAGCGAAAACCCAGGATTCTCGTCACAGGGGTTGGCGTGACTCCGGCCCCCGGACGGTGGCAGCGCTCTACCGGGCAAACCACCGTATTTTCCGGGCCGTCAGCCGCTACCCGCGCGGCAGCCTAGCCGCCAGCCTGCTGCTCTTGTTGATCAGCCTGGCGGCCATGGGCTGGGTGACCGTGAATTTCCTGCCCCTGCCGAACGAAGGCGTGATGTTGGAAAGCTTCACCCTGCCGCCGGGTACCTCGCTTACCGACACCGAAGCCACGGTCGCCAAAATGACGGCTCGGCTACGTCAAGATCCAGCCGTCCGCCATGTTTTCGCCCGGATCGGTTCCGCCGCCAGCACCGCCTATACGGAGCCGGCCTATGCGGGCGAAATCCAGATCGTATTGCGCCCGAACATCACGGTGGACGATCTCAACGCAATCGGCATCCGGCTACAAAAAATCAGCGCACTCGATGGTGTACAGACCGCCATCGACACCCCGACCATCGAACGCGTCGGCGAGAGCCTGTCTGGCCTGCCGCAACCGTTCGTCATTCGCGTGTATGGGCAAAACATCGACACCCTGCGCGAGATCGCGCAGAAAATCACCACACATCTGCGAAAAAGCGTCCCCGAACTCACCGATGTCTTCAATAACGACGGCTACCCCATCAACCAGCTGACCCTGACCCCCAAGCCCGCCGCCCTGGCGCTCTATCACACCACCCCCGCCGCACTGTACGCCCAGATCCAGCCCTTGCTGGCCGGCGAAATCATCGCCCAGATTCCCGATGGCAATCAGCCACTCGCCCTGTATCTGCGCCCGGCGGACAGTCATCACCTGTCGCTCGATCAGCTCCGCGACCTGCCCATCCAGCTACAAGACGCCCCTACGCCCCGCACGATTCCCCTGGGGCAAATCATGGACATTCGGCTCACCGAAACACCTAACCAGATCCGACATATCGACGGCGCCCGCGCCCTGGACATTCTGGCAACACCAACCAGCCTCAATAGCCTCTCCACCATCCGGAAGGCCATCGACACCATCCCGCTGCCCAGCGGCTACCGCATCGGCTTCGCCGGGCTCTACCCCGAACTCATCCATACCGGCATTGCCCTGGCCATCGCCGCCCTGCTCGCCTTCGCGCTGATGTTCGGCATCCTGATCCTGCAGTTCGACGGCGCGCTCGCCCCCAGCCTGCTCCTGCTGCAAATCCCGCTCGCCTTCACCGGAGGCGCCCTGGCGCTTAGCCTCAGTGGGGTGGGGCTGAACATCACCGGGTTGATCGCCTTCCTCACCCTGATCGGCCTCGGGTTGAATCACGGCATCGTTTTGCTCCATCGCGTGCGGCGCAATGAGCAAGCGGGTCAATCGACGGCCGACGCCGTGGAAGAAGCCATCCGCATCCGCTTCCGCCCCATCCTGCTCACCACCCTCACCGCCATTCTGGGCATGTTGCCCACCGCCCTCGGCTGGGGCCAGGGCGCCGCCCCCGAACAAGGGCTCGCCATCGTGATTCTGGGGGGGATTTTGTGGAGTGCCCTGCTCTCGACCAACCTGATCCCGGCCCTGTACCTGCACTACCGAACCGCGCGTGACTAAATGCCCCAAGCCGAATGCGGGGAAGCCCTCGCATTCACCGGTCTACGGATGGGGATTCAGAACAGGATCGGTACGGGTGGCTACGGGAGGTTCCCGGAGCAACCGATAAAAAATCGCCAGATGAGTGATTACCCATAAGAGGAACCCGACGAAGCAATCAAATCGAAATTCATGAGACACCTCAATGTGCTCATTCTTCCAACCGCCCGGGATCAGGCGGTTTCTTCCCGCAACAGCGCATCCAGCTGCGACAGCATTTCCTCGCTGAGCTGATGCAGCGAAGTCAAACCGGCAGACGCCTCGGTGCTGCCATGACGCGATAAAATCTCGACCAATTCCTGAGCCCGATCGTGAATGCGATGATGCAGAGGCTCGATCGCCTCAAAGGGAATGCGTCCCTGATAGCGCTGCAAACCCTCTTCATGCAACCACTGACCAAAACGGCATTCGTGATCATTCAGCGGTAAGGGTTTTTCGTTTTCTCCGCGAATGTAACGATCGATGGCGAGCATCCACGCATTGTGATCAACGACGGCGAAAAGCGCCGGCAGCTCATTTCGCGCGATGGGCTCAAGTCCCAGCCAGGAGGCATCGACCCGCCAGTTGGCAATCCATCCATTGACCTCGGCGGCGGGCATCGGACGCGCAATCCCATAGCCCTGCCCCAGTTCACAGCCAAGTCGCAGCAACATTTTCCCGTGCTCAATCGTCTCGACCCCTTCGGCAATCGCCTGACGGCGGAAGGCCGTCGCCAACCCCAAGACGCCCTCCACGATGGCCAAGTCATCCGGATCATGAAGCATATCG
>Ga0307375_10005634_pt1 | contig 11710 bp, 11 predicted proteins | sample TR1MG_FD_202531 | JGI IMG/M metagenome (GOLD analysis project Ga0307375, IMG submission 202531) | Soil microbial communities from Risofladan, Vaasa, Finland - TR-1 | ecosystem: Environmental > Terrestrial > Soil > Coastal area > Acid sulfate soil | place: Finland: Risofladan, Vaasa | collected... | reverse complement strand
CTGCATTGCAGCAGTAATTACGCTGGTCAGATTCGCTCTGTTGGCCCGTCGTTCCCGGAATATATCAATTTGCGCTGCTGCGGTTGCATCCAGTATGCCAAACGTTCGTGGAATATCTCGGCATATCTGTAAGCGCGCGGCTCATTTGGGACTGATTTGCGATTCATTTGGTACTAGGAACGCTCGCCCAAACCGTTAAAAACAAGCCGTTCTGGTAAAACCTTAACAGAACAGCCCTAATTTTTTAACGCCAGCTCCTAATCACCAATTCCGCCGTCTTATTACCCCGCTTTCCGCCACCCACTGTATAGGTGATATGCAGGCTTTCCATCGCCAGTCCGGCGAATGCTTTCCGCATCTCAGGAATATCATTCACGCTGATCACCATCTTGCCTTTAATCGATCTGGCAAGCTCCGCCATACGAGTGTATTGCTCGATGCCAAAATCCACGCCATAACCTTCCGTTCCCCAGTAAGGAGGGTCACAGTAGAACAGGGTATGTTCACGGTCATATTTGGCGATACAGGCTTCCCAGCCGAGGTGTTCAATATAGGTCTGCGAAAGGCGAAGGTGAGCCTGGCTCAAATCTTCTTCAAGACGCAATAAATTGAGCCTTGGGCCGGTAGTCGTGGCAGTGCCAAGCGACTGTCCAGCAACCTTCCCACCGAAAGCGTTCTTTTGCAGGTAATAGAAGCGCGCTGCGCGCTGAATATCGGTCAGCGTCTCTTCCGGAGTGATCTGCATCCATTTGAATATCTGTCGGCTGGTGAGCGCCCATTTGAACTGCCTGGTGAACTCTTCCAAGTGATGCTTGACCACCCGGTACAAATTTACCAGGTCGCCATTAATATCATTCAAAACCTCGACCTTGGCCTGGTCCTTAAGAAAGTAAAGCGCAGCCGCTCCACAGAATGGCTCGACATAGCAGGAATGAGCTGGGAACAATGGCAGGATATGTTTTGCAAGGCGGCGTTTGCCACCGATCCAGGGGATGATTGGGGAGTGCGTTAAATTATTCATGCTGCAAGCCTTTCGTGGTTAGAAATCGTGCTAGGCTTTGCCCGCCGTGACGTCATGGCAGGGGGCCTTGGCTCTGGCTCACAGGTCTGTTCTGTGGGTTGGGGTGGCCGGTGTCATGCTGATACATGGCATCGGTCGCCCTCTCTTTATTGCTTCAAATTCTGTTTACTATCCGTTAATGCTTTATCGCAATGCGCTGGTGGACCAGGGTCGACCGCATCCAGCCAGCGGCACAGGATGCATCCCCAGCGACGGCCTTCCTGCTTTGCGGTCGCAGCTCGATGACTGATCGTCTGGCCAAAATAGCCATTTGCCACCACGTTCATCAGATCGTCCCAGGACAGCGCGATCGTCCACGCCTTGGCGCGATTACTGAATGTGGCATAGACCAGGCGGATTCCAGCTATCAGCCCCGCAAACGGGCTGAGGATCGCCACCAGGACAAGCACAATGATTTCCATCACCACACCACCGCCTCAACCTGCGCGATCGCATCCGCCTCGGTCGTGGTGATCGTCACGGCATCGATCTGACCTTTGAGCGTCCACGATTTCGCATAAGCATTATTGGTTTGCGTGCTGATCGCATCGGCGATTGCCACCAGGTCGGCGAGGGTGGCGATGGTCACATTGATGTTGTCCGCCGTGCGCCACACCGGAGGCAGCGCACCACCGGCCTGCGCCAGGCTCACCGCGCCGTTGAGCAGCGCAAGGCTGCTGGCATCGGCTTGCCAAGAATGGGATATGCCGCCGATGGTCGCATCCACATTTGCGAAGCGCGCCACATCGCGCGCGGTCACGATGTCGGCAGTGACGCCGACCTTGGCATCGGCCAGCGTGGTGAACCTTGGCGGCGCGACATACGGCGCAATCGCGCCGAGCGTTCCTGCAATCGCAGCAGCATACAAGTCGCGCCCGAGTTGCTCGGTATCATTAGGGTTAGCTGTGAACTCAATCCAGCCATAGGTAGAATGGTTTATTTCCATGTCTACTGTTCCGGCAGCGTTGTAAATCAGATTTTTGATTGCTGGTAGTGTCATTTAGATTCTCCTTATGAGATGCGCTGCCACATCGTGTAATAGTAGTTTGAGGAACCGTCATAATATGATGAAGTGTTACCGACATTTCTCCACGTGCCCACTGCCAAGCTGCTGTTGTAGTTAGAGTTTAAATAGCTATTGTTAGCACCATAAAAATAGCTATAAATTCCAGAGCCTGCTTTAGTGGCACCAGCAGCTACCACAGTAGTAGAGCTATTAGCACCCAAACAGAAAGCCCCTACCCCAACATTGCCGACATCCTTTGGTACATGGGTATCCGCATAAGCGGTAGTGGAGAGCAGCGTGGAATTGTTGCCTATTCCTTGAGTGACTGCGGTAGTGCCGCTCGGCAATTGCGGCAGTGCGAAACTGAGCAATCCATCGAAATACACAGTGCCCACCGCTGTTCCTGTGGCCGGAATTCCACCAGTGCATAGAATGCGCATGAAGCGCGCCGTAGATGGAGCGGTGACAAATGTGCCAAATTTTGCATAGGCGGTCGGCACTGATGCCGAGTTATAGATGGACGATGAGCTAATCAGCGCTTGGGTTGCGTCATACCATTCGATCTCGATCTTTCCGGATACGCCTGCCACGCTAGCCAGCACATCGCCAATCACGCCATATCCTTGCCCTCCCGTACATGGAACATATTCGTCCGTTTGTGCAGTGCCGCCCCCATCAGCCAGCACCGTCGAGGTGATAGCCAGCGATTGCGCGCCGTCATTGACATACGCGGCCGTGGTATTCAATCCGACTGTGCCGCCGGTAAACGGCGTGGTGGTCCAGCCGGACAAGCCGCTCTCGAAAGAGCCGTTTCGAAGGTAATTCGGGCCGACCGGGATCGATGCCGAGTTAATGCCGTCGTGATTGTGGTTCTGCACAGCGCCTGCGACATAATCGTGGCCGATCCATTCTTGCAGGTAGATGAGCGCATCACGGATAGAGGTCAGTAGGGTTGTATCGATCGGGGAATCTGGGTCTACCTGGGCGTCGCTGATCGCGTTGAAGGCTTTAGTTAGTGCGGTCATAAGGTTTCCTCAAATGGTTAAATACGCCGGCGTACCGTCGCTCATCGTTTCGCCTGCACCGGCAATAAAGGCATAGCTGCGCTGCGCGTCGCTGGCCAGCGAATAATCCGGATAGCCGGCCGGTGCAATAAAGCCATAACGCCGGGCAAACTTGGTGCTGATCGCTTCGATGTCGATGTTGCGGTTGTCCAGGTACTTGGTCACGCGCATCCGCGTTACGATCGGCGCGCCGCTGGCGTCGGTCTTCTTGCGGCTGGTGACGTCGATCAGATCGCCCAGATGCACCTCGTTGCGAGGATCGATAGAAAAAGCGGCCTTGAACGGGGCATCACGCAGCCGTGCCACCCGCCGTGCAACCAGTCCGGACACGAACAGATTGTTGGACGTGCCCAGCCAGCGGCTGTAGCGCTGCTCGCTGATAACATTGTTGTATTCGTTCGCGCTCTCGGCGCTGCTGTCGATATAGCCATCGATCTGCGCGAAATTGGTGTTCTGCGTCATGTTGCCGGTCGCGGAAAATGGCGCGAAAGCCAGGAAGGTGCGCGTGATCCGCAACGAATCCTGCGGAGTAATCTGCATCGATTGCGAGATTGTCTCGTCCGGAGTCAAGGAAACCACGGTCGACGATAGCTGTGGCATGTCGGCCTTGAACTTGAGCAGCTGCGCGACGGGGTCCCACCAGCAATTCATGTTGATGGTCGACAGGAATTCATTGAGCAACGAGCTGGCCTTTTCCGGCTTGTGGATGCAGGCAGTGATCGCCGCGCCGCTGCCATACCATTCTGTGTCTTCGGCAGCCAGTCCTGTCAGGTCGATATAGGCATCAGCCAGACCGGCGGCATTGGCCAGCCGGTGGATCATGTTGGTGATCGATTGCCCAACAGGCGCGAAACAGAGCTGTACGCCATCTGCCAGCTTGGCATCGGCAGCCGTGGTGCCGAACTGTGCGCGATAGGTGGTATCGGGCCAGGACAGCACGTCGCCGGCGATCGCTGTGTACCGGATCACCTCGTTGCCGATACGCACGTATTGAGGCAGGCCGGTGGCGACAGGGTCGGCGTATTGCGAGCCGTTGCCGGTACCAACGTTGAGCTGCAACGCGCCGATCTGGTAGGTGCTGGTCGCGTCTGGAATGACTGACCATGCCGGAACCGTGGCGGTGCGCGTCGCGCCGACATAGGCGCTGATCACGGCACGCAGGCCGATGCCGGTGTTGCCGGTGATGTAGATCTCCATGCCGTTGTAATAGCTGTCTACTGCCGAAGCTGCAGCCGGTAACGTGATGCTCGTCGACGTGGCCGAAACAACCGTTCCGGAATTCTCGATCGCCTTCATGTCTGCGGTCAGCGCGCCATTCGTGGCTACCGGCAGCATGTTCTGATCGAGCACCTTGGTGGCGTCTGAAAGCACCACTGAAATTTTGCCGCTGCTATCCGGACCAGCGATCGAGCTGACGATATACAACTCGTCCTGGAACACGGTCCAGTCGAACGGATTGGTCACATAACCCTTGCGCACACGGGCGAAGCGGTTCTGGATGTTGTAATTGCGCGCGATGAAGCGTGTCCAGAACGAACCCTGCGCCGGCGCACTGCGCGTGGCAGCGTATTTGTCGGCCTCATAGTCAGGACAGGTTTCGTCTGACATCGTGATGGTTGTCTGGCTGCGCGCTGCCAGGCCGCCGCCGATCGGGATCTCGGTAGGCGTAAAGGCATGATCGGCGATATAGGGTCGCAGCTGTTCGCCGGCCGGTATCTGCATGCCACGCGAACAGAACTTGTATGTCTTGGTCGTCTTGGCGTAGTTTGCCAGCGATTTGCAGGTGCCGTAGGTGTTGTAGCACGGTATGCCGGTACCGGTGCAAGGCAACGTGCCAAAGGTGAGACTGCAGGCGTCTGCATCGATCTCCAGCACCAACGCATAGAAGCGCTCCTGGGCCTGTTGGGCGAGCTGACGCGAGGTGGTCATGTGCCGACCCCGCTTACATCAAAACTTAGCGTCGCGAGGCCGCCTTGCTGATGCGCCGAAGTATAGGCATCAGCAGTGGAGACCAGATAAAGCTCAGTCGGATAATTAACGCTATCCCAGGCGAAGATGAAAGGAGACCCGCGCAAGTTGCTGCGCCAAGCCGGTTGCCAACTTGCACGTAGCCAGCTCCAGCTTATATTGCCGAAGGAAAGGGTCTGCAAGAGTTGCTCGTAGTCGATGATCTTGCCGAGCGGCTGGCCGTTTTCGTTAACGTTGGAAGAGCCAGAGCTGCTTGGCGTAATTAGCGTTCTCGAAAGTGGATCGAAACCCGCGCCAAGATATTTCGGCATCACGAATGCAGAGCCGATCAGGACGCAGGCGATCGATGGGATCGTGATGCCGGTAATTTTCAGACGCCAGTAACGGTAATTGACACTGGCGAATTCGAGCAGGAAAGGGTCGTCTGAGGCAGGTGCAACCGTTGCCACCAGGACATCGGAAGCAACAAAATTATCGGTGCTACCCCGCACCTCGATAGTTGCGCCCTGGGTATGTAGATCATGACCATAAATGGCCGCAAAATCGGCCGCTTTTGCTGCTCCGCAATCGACCGTCAGCGTGGCTGGTAACGTAGCAGGTTGCCACCAGGTGTAAGACCGCATATCGGCAACGTTTGCCGCCTCGAAGTTACCCACGGCCGTATCGGAAGCGACTGGCACGGCATCACTGAAGCGGTTATCGAAGAGAAGTTTCGGGAAGCCCATTACGCTGTCGCATTCACGTTGATCTTGACGCCATTCGCACCAGCCTGATTGAGCAGCGGTACCAGACCATTTACGATCTGATCGTAAGTAAATTGAGGATTATTGGGATTGCTCGCACCGGCAATTGTCAAATTGATTTGCGTTGGTGGTAATACCGGGGATGCAGCAACAGGAGCTGTGCTGCTGATTTGTGGAGAAGCAGGAGCTAAAGGGGATGGCGTGGTCACCGCTGCACCACCACCTCCGCCACCAGCACCGCTCGCACCCGTTCCGCCGCCAAATTGCGCACTTTGGATTGCCTTCACGTTCGCTGCCGTTGCCGCAAGCGCTACGGCAGCCATCGCAGCACCGCCTACAGGGCCGCCCCAGGTTGAACCCCACGCATAAGCATCTTGTACAGCTTTCCAGCCAGCCATGACTGCCTGACCGGTCTGGTATTCCTTATTGATCTCGAACATCAAGCGAAACTGTGTCCCGGACGTCGCCAATTGTTGAGCGAATGCAGCTTTTCCTTCAGCCTGCTGGCGCGCAAGATGCGCGCTGATGATGGCATCTCGCTGGTCTTCAAATGCCTCCTCTTCAGCCAAAGAGAGTGCGTGCTGCTGGATAGCCAGAGCGTAGCGTGCCTGGAAGTTGATGATCTCAGTTTCGAAGCGAAGATTTTCTTTTGCGGTCCACGTCTTGTCGGAGTTCTGCCGTGCAGCGTCGACAAGCGCCAGGTGTTTTTTTTCATTGATCAGTTCGATGGCCTGGTGTTTTGCCTCGGTCGCTTCCTTTTTAGCAGCTGCAGCTTCAGCAGCCGAATTGCGCTTCAGATTTTCGGCATTAACGAACGCGGTGTAGGCTTCCTCATGTTCTTTGCGCAGCTGTCCGTAATAAATGCCAGCGGCCTCCATCTTCTGTTTCATCGCGATCCAGGCATCAATCGTCTTGTCGAAGGCTGACTGATGCGATTCGACCATCTGCGCATCTAGGCGCTGCGCGTCTGCATAGGTTTTGTCCAACGCCTTCTCTTGATCGGCATACAGGTTCTTGCCGTGGCCGTCGGCTTTTAGCTGGTTCGTCAATGCCTGCTTTGTGTTCTCATCATCCTTGAGCCGGTTGAGTTCGGTCTGCGCCTTGACGAGATCCTCGGACAGATAAAAACCGTCACGCCCGATCTTCACGCCATCGGCCATATCTCCCTTGATGCGTGTGATAGTCTGTTCGAGTTGGAATATTTTTTTGACCTCTTCATCCGAAGCGCCGGTGATGCCCTGTGCTGAAAGTTCCGTGCGCTGTTTCAGCAGCACGATCTGATCTTCCAGCTTCATGGAGATGGCATTAATCTGTTTCTCGTTCTCCTGGGCGGCGGCCGTTTCGGCATCTACTTCGTTGGTCATTTTCTCCCAGGCATATGCGCCCAAAGCAAGCGCGGCCGTGACGCCGGCGATACCGAGCGCCAGCGGAGACAAACCCTGGGCAAGTATGGTCGCGCTGCCGGCCATGCGAGAAAAGTTGCCGCGCGACGCTTCGCGGGCCAGCACCACCATTTCGGTATAGGCACGGTGTGTGGCAAAGGCTGTCTTGTTCATGCCGGCCTCTGCTTCCTCGGCCGCCTTGACCATTACACCGCCGACTTCCTGGTAACCGTTGGCCAACGCCCATGCTTTAGCCTTGGCATTGTCTTCAGCGACAGACAGACCGGTGTAATACCTCATGATGTCGTTTTCACTGGCCCGACTCTGGCTTGCCTGTTTAACAGAAGCCGCCGCCAGGTCGTCGGTGGCTTTCTTCATGTTTTCCAGCTCGGTCGTCGCCGCCTTTGCGTCGGCGGTCACGCTGCTGTCGCCGGTGCTCTTGATCGCTACGCCAAAGGTTAGATCGCCGTCTGCCATTATCTTGCTTCCTGGTTAAGGTATTCGAGGGCCTCTATCTCCATTTCCTTGAGCCCCTCGAAAATCATCGGCCACTTGCCGTGTTTAATTTTCATCAGATTTAACGCGGACTGGACCTGCATCCAGTCCATGCTGTCGCGTAAAACCCGATTCCCGATTGCCACTTTCCGCCATTGTTTCCAAGTGGACCAAAAGACCTGTAGGGTTTCCCAGTTGAATGAATAGACCCTGAAAGGCTCATCAGATTTTGTTCCGCTTCCTTCTGCCACCAGACCGAAGGCTGCCAGCGCATCGTCAGTTTCGTCCGGTACATCGCCGCCGCCCAGTGAGTGCCGGACGGCGGCCTTCAGTTTCCCAGTCGCGCCCCGTAGCGAATTTCGCTGATCGCTCGCATAAGTCCAGCTTGCAATGGCAATCCACGTGGACCTGTGACTTGTTCAGCCAACTTCTCTGGAGAATATTCCACCTCATTACCGTCACGGTCGGTCACGCCTGACCAGCCTATGATCAGGCGCTGAAATAACGGCACATCCATTTCAATGATTTCTGACAATTTAGAGCTGGACGGATCAGAAGGTGCCTTCGTTTTGTCGAAGATATCTTCATACTCTTTCGGCGACAGCACGCGCATCGAGACGCTGAATTCATACTCCGTAAATCTTCCACCCGATGACGGTAATTTAACGATCACCGGCCAATCGACGATCGGATCGTCATCGATCACGAATTGTGGTTTGTTTGTTTGTTCCATTTTTATTTATCCTTTAAAGCGAAACCACGCGCCACTCGTCGTTCCCGGTTCCCTCGGTGGGTACGGCTTTGAGGTCATAGGTGATGACGCGCTTACCGTTCATCACGCTCTTGGCAGGATTCTTCAGCTGCACGTTGGGCAGGAAGGTCAGGAGTTTGCTACCAGCAATCTGTCCATGCGAAAGACCAAAGCTTTGTTCCGTACCCGCTTTGACGATGGCCATGTTGGCGATCTCCTGCGCGGCTGTCAGGTCCAGGGTTAGCCGTGCCATAAAACCAGTGGCTTCGTCGCCCATCAGTGCGTTCTTGTAACCGGAGCCGTTATCGACATAAAAAATTGAAGGGATGCCGCACTGTTCGACTGAACAGCGCAGCGCATCGAGGACCGCCCAGGTAGATTCAGCGAGATCCACGCTCCATCCCACCGACTTGCGAGTGGCGATGTCTATCACGCTGGTGATCTCTGGGCGGAAGGGTCTGCCATGCTTCGGATGCGCGATTTCCGCATCAAAAGTGTGTCCGTCTGCGGTATACACATCTCCGGGCCACATCTGGCTTGTATCGCGGCGCACAAATGCGCGCACACTCTTGAGTTCACGCGGCATCATGCGACCGCGTGCGAGGTCGAGCTTGCTCATCTTGTCGATGAAGCGCTGCGCCGAAAAATATGAGGGAACACCAACACCTGGTGGTAGCGCGCTTTCAAGATCGGCAACGCATTTTCTGAGGGTTGGCTTCTGTGGTTGTTGATAGAGGCTGAGCAGGGCAGGGGCCCATGCTGGAACTTTAACGCCTTCGATTCCGCGTGGTGCCAGTGCGGCAAATCCGCGCTCGCCTTCTTTCATCCAGCGATATATCGAGGTGCGTGACAGGGTTCGCTTGCCATTTTTACTGGCTTTTGCATTGGCCACCGGCACCAGTTGCTGCAGGTGCTCTGGCAATTCATTATTCACAGCCAGCGCGATCACTGCCTGGACAGCTTTCTCGGTACCGGCAGCTTTGGCCAGCCGCTTTATCTCATTGATGATCGCGCTGCGTGCTTCAGCAGTCTTACGCTGCCAGTCTTGTAGTTCGGTTGATTTCGGGGGAATAAAAAGGCCCACTTCCGTTTTATCGGCGATGGGCAAAGACGCCGCTGTTGCAGCGTGGGAGTTTTTGATCTGATGATGTAGTATTGATTCGCGTGCTTCTGCTGACAGGCTGGAAACAGCATACTCGGTGCGCATTCCACCTTTCCCGCCTCTCCCCTTTACCAAATGGAAAGCCCACGAATCCTTGCGTGCGCGATCTATCATCCGGCGCTCACTTCCTGGCAAGCCAGGCAATTTCATTGCGGCTAGTTCTGCAGCTGTATAGTGTGTTTTCATTTGCGGCCACCTTTAATTTTCATGGCCGCTTCCAACAGTTTTTTACGTTCGCTCAATGCCTTCTCTGCCTGATGCAGCTTCGCCCATTCAAGCAAAGCCTCATCATCGCAACTAATCACGCGCCGTCCGCCGATCTTGTCGGCGAACAGGTTGAGCAGTACATCTGACTCGATCGCGGCATCAAAGGCCATTGCGCGTATAAAACTGATATCCCGCACTGGAGCGCCTATTTGAGACGCCTGGGATGTATGTGAAGGTGCTGCAAATCCGTTCAGGCTTCCCACATTTATTTTTTCACCGAGAAATGCGCTCATCCGGACGGCAATTTCTTCTCGACTGATTCCATTGCTTGCTGCTATCTTCATGGCGTTGGACATTGTTGCTGCAACCTCTGCGCGGCATCCGATAGAGCCTGGGCGTATGGTGTTGGATGAAAAAAGGTCAAGCGTGAGTTCGGGCATGTCAGCGCGCTCCCGTTAAATTGACGTTGCGTTGTTTTTTGGAAGGATTAAACTTGGCTTTGTAACGGCCCAGACCGCGTTCACCGCGACCACTCTTTGGGGTTCCGTCTACGTTGTATCTGGAGGGCCATATTTTTTGTGGCGTTGTGCCAATCTGTTCAGCGATAAGACGTTCATATCGTGGCGCTGGACCGTGAAGGGCATTACGCAATACACCGGCTCTATAACCGTGCGAAAAGGACAGCTGCTGCAGGTTCGTTCCGGTCTTGCAAACTGCAGCAATGATGTCCTTGCGATGCCAGTCTTTCGGGGCTGGTTTTTTCGGCATGTTTAACGGTGTGTTTGTTTTTGACATGAGCGAACTTTAGTCAGAACGTCAGGACATGTCAATACTTCAGAACAACGTTTGTCGAACTATTTTTGATAATTCTTATAAAACAATATGATAAATACGTCAGTACTATATAAAATCGTCAGTACTGAACGTCAGTACTTATCATTATGAGTACTGACGGTACACTTTGGCTTTCTGCCCGGGAGTTAGCTCTTTTGGGAAAGGCGGAGGCTATTAAGATTGCTACTTCTGAACGGCGCGCTAAAGATCACGCTATAAAACTGGGCTGGGAATCCAGGATGGTGCCGTCTTTAGGTGGGAAGGGCGGTAAGCGCACTGAATATTGTCCTCCAGCCGATATACAGAAGAAGATCAGTGCATACCTGGCTGATAGACCGTACTTTTTTGATCATCGTACAAATCGCGCCAGATCCAAGTCTGAACAATATAATCACGAGTTGAGGGTGGAACAAAGCCGGGCCGGAGTTGAAGATAGCAAGGAAGAGTATGCTGTTCCGCTGAGTAATGACGCCTTGTTTGAGAAGCAGGTAGGGTGGTCAATGGCGATTATCAAACTGGCGTTGATAGTGCGTAATCTGCCCCAATTCGTTAAAGCATCCGACGATCTGCACCAGCGTGTAGCCTTATTGTCCTATCGGTTTGTATACTTTTACTGTGATGGCGATCTGCTGCGGATCAATACAGTGCTTAAAGATCGCGAGCGGATATCGGCTTTAATACACCAGGCTTATGAAGCTGACTGCCTACAGCGTGGAATTGAACCTGGCTCTGATCTGAAGAACATACCTTGGTACCAAATACATCGCAAAATCATCTGAACTCTTAAATTATTTGCGATTTTTCGATGTCCGCTAAATTTCGGACCAATTTTGCGCTAACCCGCATGATTATCCCGTTTCATCCCGATTTGTCGTGATTCATCCCAGTCCCAATACAATCACTCCGCGACAATATCCCGCAATGTCACACGGCTTCGCCACGAAACTGTTCGCGCCGGCCTTGTAACTCATCAGCACTTCTGCCTGGGTGAATTCTGTGGAGAAAACCACGATGGGAATTTCATTGGTGGCGGGAAAA
>Ga0307375_10005633_pt1 | contig 11711 bp, 6 predicted proteins | sample TR1MG_FD_202531 | JGI IMG/M metagenome (GOLD analysis project Ga0307375, IMG submission 202531) | Soil microbial communities from Risofladan, Vaasa, Finland - TR-1 | ecosystem: Environmental > Terrestrial > Soil > Coastal area > Acid sulfate soil | place: Finland: Risofladan, Vaasa | collected... | reverse complement strand
AGGTATGACTTTGACATTCAACGACTTCGCATTGAAGAGTGAGCTGATCCAGGCGGTGAGCGAGATCGGTTTTGAAATCGCAACGCCGATCCAGGAACGCGTTATTCCCTACATGCTCGAAAACGATGTGGACCTTACGGCTCTCGCGCAAACCGGTACCGGGAAAACCGCGGCGTTCGGTCTCCCGATTCTGAACTCATTGACTCTTGCAGATCGCTTTCCACAGGCGCTGGTGATCTGCCCGACGCGCGAGCTGTGCATGCAGATTACCGGCGACCTTCAATCGTATGGCAAATACCTGCACGGGCTGTCGGTAACCGCGGTCTACGGCGGCGACAGCATGGACCGGCAGATCCGGGCGATGCGTGCGGGCACACACGTGGTTGTGGCAACCCCCGGGCGTCTGCTCGACCTCATGAACCGCAAGGCGGTGGATGCGGCGCGGGTTCGCTATCTCGTGCTGGACGAAGCGGACATCATGCTCAACATGGGATTCAAAGAGGAGATGGACGCCATTCTGTCGGCCGTTCCGTCGGAACGTCAGACGGTGCTTCTGTCGGCGACCATGTCACATGAGGTGGCGCGAATAGCCGCCGAATACATGAAGAACCCGGTCGAGATTTCGGCCGGCGCGCGGAACGCCGGAGCATCCACCGTCGAGCACGGCTACTACATGGTACACGCGCGGGACAAGTACGTCGCGCTGAAGCGCATTGTAGACTTTCACCCCGACATGTACGCGATCGTCTTCTGCCGCACACGCGCCTCGACTCAGGATGTCGCGGATCGGATGATAAAAGACGGCTATAACGCGGAGGCACTTCACGGCGAGATGGCCCAGCCCCAGCGGGACCTTGTCATGCGCAAGTTCCGGCAACGGAACCTGCAGCTTCTGGTCGCGACCGATATCGCGGCGCGCGGACTCGACGTCGATGACCTCACCCACGTCATCCACTACGATCTTCCCGATGAGCCGGAGGTCTACACCCACCGGAGCGGGCGCACGGGTCGCGCCGGGAAATCGGGGATTTCACTTTCAATCATCAACCTTCGCGAGAAGTACAAAATCCGGCAGGCCGAAAACGCCATTCGGGGTAAGATCACCGAGATTCGAATTCCGACCGGACAGGAAATCTGCGAACGGCAGCTCATGCACCAGATCGACCGCGTCAAAGCGGTGGAAGTGGACACCGACCGGATTGCCCGTTACATGCCGATTATCGAAGAGAAGCTCGTTGGTCTCGATCGCGAACAGATCCTGGCCCACTTTGTCTCCCTCGAGTTCAACCGTTTTCTCGACTACTACAAATCGGCTGCCGAACTCTCTCCGGTCTCCGAGTTTCGTTCTTCCGAGTATGGCAGCGACCGCGGGCGCTCCCGCGTCGAGGGTCGCGGACGAATCGAAGATTCGGTCAACCTGGTCCTGAACATCGGGAAAAAGGATCGTGTTCTTCCGGCGGACGTCATCGGCATCATAAACCGCGCCACGCGGGGCAGCAACGTCAACATCGGCAGGATTGATATCGGAGAGTTCGATACACGGTTGCAAATTGAAGCCGGTGCCGCCGCCATCGTCATTGCTTCGGTGCGGGGCCAGTCGTTTCGCAGCCGCAAATTGCGGGTGGAAGAGCAGAAAGGGTCACCCTATGCGAGGCCGCCGGGGAGGCCCGGCGGATACAAAGGCAAGCGAAGCGGAAGATAGTCGAACGCAGAAAGCCGATCGCGCGTGAGCGCGCCGTATCAGCGGGCCGGTTTCCGTTTCAGCATCCCGCCGAGAACCGCGGCTGGATCTTTTACCCTGGATAGCAGAATCATCGCGGCGATGATGTAGGGTTTGTAGCCCGCTTCGAGGTAGGTGTCGTTCCGGTACCGCTCGAATACGCTTGCCGCGACCTCGCCCTCTTTGCAGGAAACCCCGGAAATGTCCGCGGGGAGACAGTGCATGTAGAGCCCCGTCCCGCCCTTTGTCAGCTTCATCATCTGTTCGGTGCACTCCCACGAGCGATACCTGGCATTGTTAGTGAGGCATCGCTTCTCGAGCTCCTTGAGCCCCGGTTCATTTCCGGCCTTCAGGAGTTCGGTTCGCTCCTGCATCACCGCGTAGGGCGCCCAGCTCTTCGGATAGACGATGTCGGCATCCGCGAAAGCGTCCTGCATCGAGGAGGCCACAGCGAAACTCCCTCCGGTCTTTGACGCATTCCGTTTCGCCACTTCAAGTGTTTCAGGGATGAGCGAATAGCCCTCCGGGTACGCAAGGGTTACATCCATTCCGAAACGCGTCATCAAACCGATAATGCCCTGGGGAACCGAAAGCGGTTTTCCGTAAGAAGGAGAGTAGGCCCAGGTCATCGCGATCTTCTTGCCCTTGAGCTTCTTGGCGCCGCCGAAATGGTTGACGAGGTGCAGCATGTCTGCCATGGACTGGGTGGGGTGATCGATGTCGCTCTGCAAATTGATGACCGCCGGCCGCTGCGGAAGCACTCCGGCCTTTACCGCGTCATCGAGCGCGTCGCCGATCTCGCGCTGGAACCGGTCGCCTTCGCCAAGATACATATCGTCGCGAATGCCGATGGCCTCGGTAAGGAAGCTTATCATGGTGGCAGTCTCGCGAACCGTCTCACCGTGAGCAACCTGACTCTTCTTCTCCTCGAAATCCTGCACTGCGAGTCCAAGCAGGTTGCAGGCGCTCGCGTAGGAGAAACGGGTTCGGGTCGAGTTGTCCTTGAAGATCGAAACCGCAAGCCCCGAATCCCACAATCGCGGCGTTATGCCTTTCTGCCGCATGCCGCGCAGTATCTCGGCGACGAGAAATGTCGCACGGATTTCATCTTCGGTCTTTTCCCAGGTGAGAAGAAAGTCCTTTCCGTACATAGCGATTTTTCTGCCGTCCAGTTTCTCGATTTGTTCCCCGATATCCTTGATTGTCATAGCTGTCCTTCCTCCGTTTCCTGTTACGCTATTCCGGCTCTGCTGAGCAGGCGGCGGGACTCCGCCCCGGCCCGCAGGCGTATTTCCTCTTCCTGGTGGCCGGCGAGCTCTCCGTGCTCGATTGCCACTTTCCCGTTCACGATAACCCAGTCGGCGCTGTGATTGTAGCCGCAGAATAGCAGCGCCGCCGCCGGGTCCGAAAGGGCGCCGGTGTACTCGAGTCTGGCGACGTCAAACAGCGCGATATCGGCGATCTTGCCCTCTTCGAGCCGTCCGAGTTTCTCGTATCCGAGTATGCGGGCGCCGCCTTCGCCGGCCATTCGGTAGACTTCGGCGGCGGTGATTCCGGCAGCCCCGTATTTGATGCGCTGCAGCAACATCGTCTGCCGCATTTCGCCCAGCATATCTGAGGAGTCATTTGACGCGGATCCGTCGACACCGATGCCGACCACGGCATTGCGATCCAGCAGTTCCCGTACGCGGCAGATTCCTGAGCCCAGCCGCATGTTGGATGAAGGGCAGTGCCCGACCGCGGTGCCCGTTCGGGCGAGTGTATCCAGCTCCTGGTCGTTGAAAAAGATCCCGTGCGCATACCAGACGTCAGGGCCGATGAACTCACAGTCTTCCATCAATTCGAGCGGTCGCCGATCGTACATGCTGATGCAGTACTCGTCCTCGTCGGAAGTCTCCGCAAGGTGAGTATGGAGACGAACCCGGTGTTTCCGTGCAAGCTGCGCAGTCTGTCGCATGAGCGTCTCCGAAACACTGAACGGGCTGCACGGCGCGAGCGCCACCTTTCGCATCGAATCCTCCGACGCATCATGGTAACGGCTTATTGTCTGTTCGCTTTCGGCAAGAATCAGATCCTCATCCTGCACGCAAGTGTCGGGCGGAAGTCCGCCGTCTTTCCTGGAACGGGACATCGAACCGCGCGTCGGTGAAAAGCGCATTCCGAGTTCCGACGCCGCCTTGAACTGGATTCCGGGGATATCGGCATGAAGGTCCACCGGGTGGAGGTAGTGGTGGTCGGTTGTACAGGTGCATCCGGTTTTCAGAAGTTCCGCCATCGCGAGCATACTCGACCAGTAGACGGCATCTTCGTTGACCCCTTTCCATACCTCATACAGATAGACAAGCCAGTCGAAAAGCTTGGCGTTCTGGACCGCCGGAAGATTCCGTGTAAGGGTCTGGTAGAAGTGATGATGCGTGTTGACGAAACCGGGTGTGACCACGTGGCGCGAAGCATCGATGACTACCGCGTCCGCGGGGGTCTCGATGCGCTTGCCTATGCGGTTGATTCTGTTTCCGTCGACAAGAATATCGTACCCGCACAGGTCGGCACCTTCGCTTTGCACGATGCAGAGGCAGTCCTTCAATAATATCATTTTGTCACATCATGATTGAATTCGTCTATCAGAGCGTCGATCGCCGGGACCTGCGCGTGCAATCCATCCCAGTAGCCGCGGTAATCGGTCCATTGAGCGCGAAGCTCGTTCAGATCCTTGCCGAGCTGCTCGATCCAGGTAAAGTATTTTAAATTGTGGACCCGCCGCTTGTCGACGTGGGATAGTTCGAGCAGGTGATCCACCGGGATGCTGGTGAGCCGCTCGTAGTCACGGTCGGCTTGCCGCGCATCGTACGCCCCCCGTTCGGCGGTAAGCTCGGTGAGCCGGCTGCCGTACAGTTCCAGGGAATCCGTGAAGACGGTGAAGACGACGTCGTGTTCACCAAGCTCGTAGTAGCGGGCGAATTTGATCGCGCCGATGAGGTTGCCGATGCCCGAAATGCCGATCCAGTCCATCCGGTCGAGCTGCGAGGCGGGGACGCCGGCCTCCGCGAGCGCCTTGCGACCTGCCGGTTCGTTGAACAGGCGTAGAAATCGCATGGTAAGCTCGTCGTCCACACCAATCGCCATATCGGTGTCACGAAGATTGTGTATCCAGGGGATGTGCTTGTCACCGATACCTTCGATGCGATGTGAGCCGTAACCGTTTTCGAGAATTGTCGGGCATTGGAGTGCCTCTGCGACAGCGATTCTGGCGCCCGGAAACTTCTCCTTGAGATACGAGCCGGACCCAAGCGTCCCGCCGGAACCGGAGGAGAGAACCGTCCCCGCCACGACATCCTGCGGTCGCGCGATCTTTCGGAACACAGTCTCCATCGCGGGTCCTGTCACCGCGTAGTGCCACAGATGATTCCCGAGCTGATCGAATTGATTGAAAATGACCACGTCATTCCGGGTCCGGTCGAGTTCGATGCACTTATCAAAAATCTCCTTGACGTTGCTCTCCGACCCCGGAGTGGCGATGACCTCTTCGGTCATGGTGGCGAGCCAGGTAAAACGCTCCTTCGACATTCCCTCCGGAAGAATCGCGACAGACGGGCAGGCGAGAAGGCGGGAAATGTAGGCGCCGCCGCGACAGTAGTTGCCCGTACTCGGCCAGACCGCCTTCTTTTCCACCGGATTGAACCTGCCGGTCACGAGCTCCGGCACGAGGCAGCTGTACGCCGCGCCCACCTTGTGTGCGCCTGTGGGAAACCATTTACCGACAAGGGCAACGATGCGCGCTTTCACTCCGGTCAGTTCGCTCGGCAACTCAAGATAGTTGACGTCGCCGAAAGTTCCGCCTTTCTCGACCGGTTCGTTCTGCCAGGTGACGCGAAAGAGATTTCGCGGATGAACGTCCCAGAGCCCAATCTGCGACAGTTCCTGTTTCACCGATTCGGGAATCTTCGACGGATCGCGCATCTGCGCTAAAGTAGGCAGAAGAATCTTGCGCTCGCGGCAGCGCTCGACGTTCCTTGCGCGCTGGGTTTTCTCTACGTGCAGATCGATCATTTTTTACTCCTGTATTTACAGCAGATTCGCAAACGCCGCCGAGATCTGTCCGGGCGGCTGCATAAATTGCGGTCTACGCGAGCTCAAGCGCGCGCGCCGCGTTTGCCGTATCTTTCAATCCCGACCCGGTAATGAGCAGGACCACCCGGCTCTCGCGGTCGATAGAATCACGAACTTTCAGGAATCCCGCGAACGCTGCGCTGGACGAGGGTTCTGCGAAGAGTCCCGATGCGGCCGAAAGCCGTCTCTGTGCTTCGAGTATTTCCCGGTCCGAGACAGATATCGCGCGGCCTCCGTATTTCTGCAGTTTCGCCAGAGCGTGTGTGCCGTTTCGCGGGACGTCTACGGATATGGAATCGGCGATCGTTGTCGATGCCACCGGATCCGTGAACTCTCCTGCCGCGAGCGCGCGAGCGATGGCGTTCGACCCATCTGCCTGGCAGGCCCAGACGGTCGGCACCCTGTCCAGGCGCCCGAGGCGAACCAGGTTCTCGAATCCGCGGTAGACTCCTGCCAGGATTACCCCGTCACCGACGGGAACAAACAGATGGTCCGGGGCCACGGCAACGCCGTCGTGCGACGCGAGCTGAGCGGCGATTTCGTAGGCGACCGTCTTCTTGCCCTCGATGGTGAGCGGATTGTACGCAGTGTTGCGTGAAAGTGCGCCGCCCCGGGCGGTGTATTCGAGCGAGCGGTCGAATGCGACATCGTAGGTTCCGTCCACCTGACGCAGCTGCGCGCCGTACTGGAGAACCTGGATCCTCTTTGCCGGCGGCGCGCTGGAGGGAAGGAAGACCGTAACCGCGATGCCTGCCGCGGCACCGACCCCGGCCATCGAAGAGGCCGCGTTGCCGGTGCTCGCAAGGGCAATTTCCTTCACGCCGTGCCGTGCCGCAAAGGCGGCAACCAGGTAGGACGCGCGGTCCTTGTACGACCCTGTCGGGTTGCAGGTATCATCTTTGAGATAAAGGCGGGGAAAGCCGAGTGCGCTTCGCAGGCGCGCCGGCTCCCACAACGGCGTGTTCCCAACCGGGATCGGCGGAAACCAGATCGGCTCAACCGGCAACGGTATTCCGTCGGAAGCAAACTCCCCATCCCACTCGGTCTCAAGGATACCTTCGAGCGGTCTCAGCGGTTTCTGCGCTGCCGAGCATCGATCGCACAGGTAGCGTCCGGGTTCGATGTCGTACGTGTTGCCGCAGACGGCACAGCGATAGAACCACTTCATGAGGCAGTGCCGGTCTTCTCCAGGGCAAAGGGAAGCGCGGCATAAAAGGCGCTGGCTTTCTCGAGGTCGTCGACGCGCGTCATTTCATTCGGAGCGTGTGCCTGATTCTCGTCACCCGGGCCGAACCCGATGAGCGGGATGCCGTGGCGACCGCAGATCGCAACTCCGTTTGTCGAGAAGGTCCACTTGTCTACGACCGGTTCGGCACCAAACAGACCCCGATACGCGTCGAAACCGCCGCGAACCAGCGGGTGGTCGGCGGGAATCTTCCAGGTTGGAAAGTATAGCTCCTGCTCGTAGTGGGTTCCCTTCCAGCTCACCTTGTTGTAGATCGGTACACGAACATCGTACAGATCATTCCCGAGCGCCTGCCGGACCTGTTCGACGGCCAGCTCCTTGGTCTCCCCCCAGGTGAGTCGACGGTCCAGATAGATCATGGCGAGATCGGGAACCGCACAAAGTGAGGGGCCGTGAGCATCCATCCGGGACACCACCACGGTTCCTTTGCCGAGAAAACCGTCGTCATCGGGCTTGAGCTCGCTGTTCAGTTTTTCCATTGCGAGCGCCGACCGCGACGCCTTGTAGGCCGCGCTGACACCTCGCTCGGGAGCTGAACCATGGCAGGATACACCGCGGAACAGGCATTCGATCTCCATGCGACCGCGGTGGCCGCGATACAGACGAAGGCTGGTCGGCTCGGTGGAAACGGCAAAATCCGGCACGAACTTCTCTTCTTCTATGAGGTACTTCCAGCACATTCCGTCGCAATCCTCTTCCATGACCGTGAACGTGAACCAGACGCTGTATTCCCCCGAATACTTGAGCTCTTTCAAAATCCGGATGGCGGTAATCATCGAAGCGGCCCCGCCGAGCTGGTCGGAGGTTCCCCGGCCGTGAACCAGACCATCCTTGATGATTCCGGAGAACGGATCGGTCTTCCATTGGTCGCGGTCGCCGATATCGACCGTGTCGATGTGGGCATCGATTGCGAGTATCTTCTTTCCATTTCCGACCCGCGCCAGAAGGCTCCCGAGGCCGTCTATCCGCACCTCGTCGGCACCGGCCTCTTTGCACATTTTTTCCAGGAGCCTGATGCGGTCGCCTTCGGTACCACTTAATGCCGGAACCTGCACGATACGGGAGAGTGCCCCGGCAGTCGCATCCCGGTAGGATTTCGCCTTTGTCAGAATTGCCTGAGACTGGTTTTCCATTTCTACTTCCTTTCTTCCATCCGCTTCCATAGCCGTCTGGTCTGTTCGCGGGACTTGTCGAATATCTGTCTCGAGTCGAATTGCGGTTCCCGGTTCCTCACGACGAACTTGCCGTTTATCATAACCGTGTGGACCGACCGACTCGTCATACCGAACATGACGTGACCGCCGAGGTTTCCATCCAGTAGTGGCGTGGGCGGATCATAATCCCAGAAGACGAGATCTGCCGCACATCCGGATTCCACGCGCCCGAACTTCATTCCGTCGGCACTGAAGTATCGGTCGAGAATGCGATTGCCGCGGTCGAGCATCGCCAGAATGGAGGGCGGCCACAATGGACCGCCCGCATCCCGGTGCTTGAAAAAGGCAAACGCCGCCTCCTGAAGCATATCCGAGCCAATGCCGTCGGTTCCCAGCACGGAGTTCCGGTACTTCGGAAGCAGGGTATTGTAGCCGACGAAGTTATTCATGTTCGACCGGGCGTTGTGCGCGAGAAACGAGTCTCGTTCGTTGAGAAGCTCCATCTCCTCTTTGGAAAGATAGAGTCCATGAGCGACAATTGATTTCGGTCCGAGGCAGCCTGCACGATCGAATCGGACGGCCAGATCGGCGCCGAATCGGTGGCGTGAGTCGGATGCATCGAAGCGGTCTTCGGCGGCGTGTGTGTGGAGGCCCCGTCCGCTATCGCGGACTGCCCCGCCGAGCGCGTCGACGGTGTCCTGATCAAGGGTGAACCCTGCGTGAGCGCCGATCGCAGCTTCGACGAGCGGAGTTTCGCCGCCCGATTTCGCAGCAGTGCGTTCGGCGTCCACGGCCTTGGCAAACCGGACGTTTTCGCGAATACCCGCTTTCGCTCCGGGTTTTCCGTTTCGGTCGGTCGTTTCGTAGCAGAGGATTCCGCGAAGCCCGACAGCCTCAAAAGCCTCTTTCAGCACCCCGAGGGAGCCATCCACAAACTCGGGGCTCGCGTGATGATCGATAACCGAGGTGACGCCGGACATGACCGCGTCGGCTGCACCGGAAAGGCCGCTGTACCGCGTGATCTGCTCGTCGAGCGCCCGGTCGAGGCGCCACCACAGGTGGGCGAGCTGCTGGCCGAAATCCTTGCTCGGCTTTATGTCGACCATGAGCCCGCGGGCGAGGGCCGAATAGAAGTGGTTATGCGAGCAGACGAGGCCCGCACTGACATAGGCGGCCGGGGACTCCCGTGTCGCTCCCGGGTATTTCGCCGACAGGCCCTGCCCAATCGCCGCGATACGATTCCCGTCGACAGCGACATCCACCGGGGCGGACACCGTTTCCGGTGCCAGCTCGATGATTCGCACGTTTTCGAATATGATCATTCGGATTTGTTCTCCACAAGATAGGAATGCGAGGAGCCGACGGTGTTCGCCAGATCGTACATACGGCGGAAGTCCCCGACCTCCTCCATGGTCATCCCCGCAGCGGACGCGGCGTTGCCGACCGGATCGGCGGTCGCGGCCGACACGCGGAGCGTTTCGCCCCGCACGCGGAGAAGCACTTCCGGCCCGCGCTTGTTTCCGCCCTTTGATCCGTCTCCGGCACCACTAATGAAGAAACCGGGATTTGTCGACTCGGCAAAGCTCTTCTCGGAGGAGAAGAGCGTCGGTTTGTCCTTGAACGGCCTGGCTTTCGTTTCGTAGGGGCAGAGGAATCCGCAGGCGCCGCAGTCGTTGCACAGGTCGTCGAGGTGAAGAATTTGCAGACTTTGCGTGAAAGACTTGCCGTGAGTGACCGGAATCGCTATGTTGGCGCGGTTTGGGCACACCTCGACGCAGCGCAGACATGCCGCGTCGCAGGACAGGCACCGCTCCGCTTCCCGCATTACCTGTTCGGCGGAAACCGCGCGCTTCGCCTCCTTCTCGTTCGCCTTGATGGGAATCGAGTGGATGATTCGGCCCCGATCGGCCGGGCGGGCTGCCTTTTTCTGAATCGTAACCAGCGAGACACTGCCTTTGGGCACCACGGGTTCGACCTTGATCGAACGAAGTATCGCGTTCGCCGCAATACGGCCGTCTGCAATCGCCTGGATGATGGAGGCGGGTCCGCGCGCCGCGTCTCCGGCTATGTAGACCGACTTCACATTGGTCTCAAGTGTCTTCGCATCGAAGCTCGGGCGGCCGCGGTCGGTGAGTCTGATCCCGAGACCTTCGAGTAGTTTGCGGTCCGGCTCTTCGCCGATGGCCTCGATTACCAGGTCGCAATCGAAGGTCTCGGTTCTGTCGGTCGGGACAGGGGAACGCCGCCCCGAGTCGTCGAAGTCACCAAGTTTCATAACGCGTGAAACGATCCGACCGGGGTCGAGCCTGAAGGGCAGCGTGAGCTCGGCGAGCAGTACTCCCTCTTCGAGCGCCGCCTCTACCTCTTCGCGATCGGCAGGCATTTCCGCACGGGTTCGGCGATATACCAGCCGCACATTCGGCTTGTGCGCGAACCGAGCCGAAACTCGAACCGCGTCGAGTGATGTGAAGCCACCACCGATAACTACGATGTTCCTGTACTTCGCATAGCGGGAGCCGTCCTGAGCGGCATCAACGAGAAATTCGAGTGCACCGACCACATCGACCCCATTGCCGTCGAGATTCATCGTCCTGCCGATCGGTGCCCCGGAGGCAACCACGAAAGAGGTGAACCCGTCGTTACGAAGCTTTCCGATGTCGAGGTCATCCGGGAACCCGAGTCTGAACTCGGCGCCCAGCTGCTTGATGCGATTAACGTCGCGCTCGATGTCTTCACGCGCAATGCGGAACTTGGGAATTGTGCTGGAGACCACACCGCCGGTTTCGCGCGCCTTCTCAAAGACGGTGACCGGGTAGCCGTCGAGCGCAAGATAGTGCGCGCATGAGAGGCCGGCCGGACCGGATCCGAAGATCGCTGTCTTTCCGACGCCTGTGCGCGGTTCCCGGCGCTCCGGCGGAATCTCGGCGCTGCGCGCACAGGCCAGTTTCATTCCGCGGATGTCGACCGCCCCTTCGTAGTCGTCCCGGCAACAGACCTTCGTGCAGGCGTGGTCGCACACCAGTCCGGTGATGGTTGGAAGCGGATTGTCGGCGAGGACTATCTCCAGTGCTCCCTTAGTATCTCCCTCGGCAATTGCCCGGATGTAGCCAGGAACGTTCTGATGGGTCGGGCAGGCGTCGATGCAGGGCGCAGCGAAACAGTCGAAAAGCGGAAGCTCCTTCCTGATAACCGAGTTCCCTTCCTTCCAGTCTGCCCGGTATTCGCGCCGCTCCAGCGCCTTCGCAGCGAGCGCGGCCAGAGCCTTTGCGTCCGGGTGAGGCGAGGGCTTACCGGCAAGACCTATGACGGCATTTTCCGCTATGTGCTCGAGGCGCAGGTATCCGCCCGGCTTCAGAAGATCCGTTGCCACGGTCAGCGGCCCCAGTCCCGCCTCTATGCATTCGGTCGAGTTCATCGCTGTGACACCTGCGCAAAAGGAGAACGGCAACGGTTCGGGCAGCCTGGCGGCGATTTCGGCGGCCAG